>JAABUT010000013.1_pt1 | contig 308944 bp, 302 predicted proteins | sample 5559281 | NCBI WGS metagenome assembly JAABUT01 (sample SAMN10711880, study PRJNA513359) | rock metagenome | isolation source: Antarctica rocks | place: Antarctica: Victoria Land, Ricker Hills nord | collected 2016-01-04 | reverse complement strand
AGAGGTCGACGCCCCGCGCCTTCCAGTGCTCGATCGCCTCCTCGGCATGCAGCAGGTCGGCGCGGCCGATGAGCTCGTCCACGGAGCGCACTCCGAGCGAGGCCATGATCTGGCGCGCCTCCTCGGCCACGAAGAAGAAGAACTTCACGACGTGCTCGGGAGTGCCGCGAAAGCGCGCCCGCAGCTCGGGGTCCTGGGTGGCGATCCCCACCGGGCAGGTGTTCAGGTGGCAGACCCGCATCATGATGCAGCCCATGGCGATGAGCGGGGCGGTCGAGAAGCCGAACTCGTCCGCGCCGAGCAGCGCGGCGATGACCACGTCGCGCCCCGTCTTCATCTGGCCGTCGACCTGCACCACCACGCGCGAGCGGAGCTGGTTGAGCAGGAGCGTCTGCTGGGTCTCGGCCAGGCCGATCTCCCACGGCACGCCGGCCGACTGGATCGAGGACTGCGGCGAGGCGCCCGTCCCGCCGTCGTGGCCGGCGATCACGATGTGGTCGGCGTTGGCCTTGGCCACCCCCGCCGCCACCGTTCCCACCCCGACCTCGGAGACGAGCTTCACGGAGACCTTCGCCGCCGGGTTGGCGCAGCGCAGATCGTAGATCAGCTGCTTGAGGTCCTCGATGGAGTAGATGTCGTGGTGAGGCGGCGGCGAGATGAGCCCGACGCCCGGCGTAGAGTGGCGCAGCGCGGCGATGTAGGCGTCGACCTTGTGGCCGGGCAGCTGTCCTCCCTCGCCCGGCTTCGCCCCCTGGGCCATCTTGATCTGAAGCTGGTCGGCGTTGACGAGGTAGTGCGCGGTCACCCCGAAGCGGCCCGAGGCGATCTGCTTGATCGCCGAGCGCCGCTCGTCGCCGTTCTCGTCCGGCGTGTAGCGCCGCTCGTCCTCGCCGCCCTCGCCGGTGTTCGACTTGCCGCCGATCCGGTTCATGGCGATCGCCAGGCCCTCGTGGGACTCGGGCGAGATCGAGCCGAGCGACATCGCTCCCGTCGAGAAGCGCTTGACGATCTCGCTCGCGGGCTCGACCTCCTCGAGGGCGATCGGCGCGGCCCCCGGAGCCGGGCGGAAGCCGAGCAGGCCGCGCAGCGCCGCCTTGCGCGTGGACTCCTCGTTGACCTTGGCGGCGTACTCCTCGTAGGTCTGCCCCGCGTTCCCGTTCTCCGACCGCACGGCGTGCTGGAGCAGCGAGATCGTGTCGGGGTTCCAGATGTGGAGCTCGCCGTCGCGCCGCCACTGGAGCACACCGCCCACGGGCAGGAGCTCGCGGTCATAGCGGGGGTAGGCGCGGCCGTGGCGCTCGAGCGCCTCGCGCGCGAGCACGTCGAGCCCCACTCCGCCGATGCGCGACGCCGTTCCCGCGAAGTGGCGGTCGATCAGCGCGGGCTCGAGGCCGACCGCTTCGAAGATCTGCGCGCCGCAGTAGGACTGGATCGTCGAGATCCCCATCTTCGAGATCGTCTTGAGCAGGCCCTTGCCGATCGCCTTGACGATCCGCTGCTCGGCCTCCTCCATCTCGAGGTCCTCCGGCAGCAGGCGGCGCTCGGCAAGCTCGTCGAGCGACTCGAACATGAGGTAGGGGTTGATCGCCGCCGCGCCGTAGCCGATCAGCGTCGCCATGTGGTGGATCTCCCGCGGCTCGCCGGTCTCGGTGATGAGGCCCGCGCGCAGGCGGGTGCCCTCGCGCACCAGGTGGTGGTGCACCGCGGCGACGGCGAGTAGAGCAGGGATCGGCGCGCGCTCCTCTCCCACGTTGCGGTCGGAGAGGATGAGGATCGCGGCGCCGGCCCTGACCTCGGCGGCCGCCTCCGCGCAGATCCGCTGCACCGCCGCCTCCAGGCCCTCGGGGCCCTCGGCCACCGGCCAGGTGGCGTCGAGCGTGTGGGCGCGGAAGATCTCGTGGGAGACCTGGCGGATCTTCTCGAGCTCGGAGTTCCGCAGGATCGGCTGGCGCATCACGAGCTGGTGGGCGTGCTCCGCGGTCTCGGAGAGCAGGTTGCCCTCCGCTCCCACCACCGAGGAGAGATCCATCACCACCGACTCGCGGATGGAGTCGATCGGCGGGTTGGTGACCTGCGCGAAGAGCTGCTTGAAGTAGGAGAAGAGCGACGGCTGGCGGTCGGAGAGCACCGCGAGCGCGGCGTCGTTGCCCATCGAGGCGGTCGACTCCTCGCCCCGGGTCGCCATCGGGGCGATGATGAGGCGCAGATCCTCCTGGGTGTAGCCGAAGGCGAGCTGGCGGGCGCGCAGGGGCTCCTCGCGCGTCACCCGCGGGGCACGCTCGGGAAGATCCTCGAGACGCACGGAGCGCTCGCGGTACCAGTCCCCGTAGGGCTTCTGCCCGGCGATGGTGCGCTTGATCTCGGCGTCATCGACGAGGCGCCCCTCGTCGAGGTCGACCAGGAAGAGCTTACCCGGCTGCAGGCGGCCCTTGCGCACGATCTGCTCGGGCGCAGCGGAGAGCACGCCGGTCTCCGAGGCGAGCACCACGTAGCCGTCGCGAGTGACCGCCCAGCGCCCGGGGCGCAGTCCGTTGCGATCGAGCGTGGCGCCGACGTAGCGGCCGTCGGTGAACACCACGGCCGCCGGCCCGTCCCACGGCTCCATGAGGCAGGAGTGGTAGTCATAGAAGCCGCGCACCTCTTCGGGCAGCTCGTCGTGGTCCTTGTAGGCCTCGGGCACCATCATCATCACCGCGTGCGGCAGCGAGCGGCCGCTCAGGGCGAGCAGCTCGAGCACGTTGTCGAAGGTCGCCGAGTCAGAGCCGCCCTGGTTGACGACGGGTGCGATCTTCTCGAGGTCGCCCGGGGCGAAGAGCTCCGAGAAGAGCGCCGACTCGCGCGCGCGCATCCAGTTGACGTTGCCGCGCAGCGTGTTGATCTCGCCGTTGTGGGCGATCATCCGGTACGGGTGGGCGAGCGGCCAGCTCGGGAAGGTGTTGGTCGAGAAGCGCGAGTGCACGAGCGCCAGCCGGGTGGCCAGGCGCCGGTCGCGCAGGTCGGGGTAGTAGCCCGAGAGCTGCGGCGCGGTGAGCATGCCCTTGTAGACGAGCGTGCGCGAGGAGAACGACGCGATCGCCAGCTGCTCGCCGAGCTCCTGCTCGGCCAGCCGGCGGATGACGTAGAGCTTGCGCTCGAAGGCGAGCTGGTCGGAGAGGCTCTCCGCGGCGGCGACGAAGAGCTGGCAGGCGTGGGGGGCGGCGCGGAGGGCGATCTCCCCCGCGTGGGCCTCGTCGACGGGCACGTCGCGCCACCCGAGCACCTTCTGGCCCTCGGCCTTCACGAAGGCCTCGATCCGGGTGCTCGCCTCGGCGCGCTCGCTCGCGTCACGCGGGAGGAAGCAGAAGGCGACCGCGTAGCGCCCGGGGGGCGGGAGCTCGAAGCCGGCTACCGCGCGCAGGAAGGCGTCGGGGACCTGCAGCAGGATTCCCGCGCCGTCTCCCGTCTCGCCGTCGGCTCCCGCCGCGCCGCGGTGCTCCAGGTTCTCGAGCGCGTAGAGCGCGCGGTCGACGACGCCGTGCTCGGGCTCGCCCTCCAGTCGCGCCACGAAGGCGACGCCGCACGCGTCGTGCTCCCGCGCAGGGTCGTAGAGGCCGGCGGCCCCTGGGGGGTGGATTCGATGCATGGGAGAGGTGGTTTGGGCGGCGGCGGAAACACTGGGGAAGACGGGCCAAGGGTACCAGCGGGACGCCCGGGTGGACAGGGCGCGAAGTCCGCCTCAGCGCACCGCGGCGACCTCGTCGAGGAGCGCTGCCACCCGCTCGGCGAGCGCGGGCCACGCGTAGCGCTCGCCGGCGGCGCGGCGCGCCGCCGCGCCGCGGCGGCGCCGCTCCTCCGGGTCGTTCACGACCGCCACGAGCGCCTCGGCGAGCGCGTCGGCGTCGTCGGGCTCGACGAGCCAGCCCGTTTCGCCGTCTTGGACGATCTCCGCCGGGCCGGCGCGGTTGACGGCCACGGGAGGCAGGCAGCACGCCATCGCCTCCACGAGCACCTGGCCGAACTGCTCGCGCACGGACGCGAGCACGATCGCGTCCGAGGCGTTCAGGAAGTCGGGGAGCGCGTCGTGGTCGTGCCAGCCGGCCAGGAAGACCCCACGGGCGCCCGTCCGCTGCACCGCCTCCCACGGGTGCTCGTCCTCCCACTCGCCCGGGTGGCCGCCGAGGAGCACGAGCGAAGCCGGAGCGCTGAAGCGCCCACGCGCGCGGGCGAAGGCATCGACGAGCAGTCCGATCCGCTTGACCGCGGTGAAGCGCCCGACGTAGGTGAGGACGGTCCCCTCGGCGAGCTCGGCCACCTCCTCCTCGGTGTAGGCGATGCCGCCCGCCTCGCCTCCGGGTCGCCACCCCTGGGGCTCGCGCACGAGGTGGCGACGCCACAGCGCCGGCCGATCGAGCTCCCGGGGAGCGAAGCGCTCGGGGTCATAGCCGTTGGGGACCACGAAGAATCGCTCCGGCTCGATGCCGAGCAGAGACGCGGCGCGTTCGACGAGTCCGTCGGACTGGGTGAGGACCCGCGCGGCGGCCCGGCCCCATCCGCGCATGCGCGCGGCCCAGGCGGCGGCGTGCTCCCACCCGGCGGGGGGGCCGTCGTCGATGGCCTCGAGCATGAGGAGCTCGGTCCCATGGAGGTGAGCGACCACCGGCACCCCCGGCGCGACGCGTGCGGCCGCCTCGTTCACGGGCGTGAGGTGATGCAGGTAGAGGACGTCGGCCTGCGCCGCGCCCGCCGCGGCGAGCGCGGCGCTCCAGGCTTCGACCTGGCGCTCGTAGAGCTCGTCGTCGAGCGCCGCGAACACGCGGTCGGGCGCTCCCGGGCGATCCTCGAAGGAGGGGTGCATCGGGGGGTGAGCGCGCATGGGCTGCTCGCTCGCGAGCGCGGCGCGGAAGTCGACCGGATGGAGCTCGAGGCTCGGGAAGAAGCGGCGCGCATCGCCGGCGCCGAGGCCCGAGCCCGCGACGAGGGTCACCTCCCAGCCGCTGCCCGGCAGCGCCGTGGCGAGCGCGCGCACCACGTGCGCCGAGCCGCCGCGCGGGGAGAACATGAGCGCGACGACCGCCCGGGGCACGGCGCCAACCTACGCGAACTCCAGCGCGAACGCGCGCCCCTGCGTACTCTCAGGCTCCTACCGGCGGTTTATCAGACTCGTACGGACATAATGCCCCGTCGCTCATGCTGCGCTCGGCTCCCTCAACGCTCCTTCGCCTCCTCGCCGTCGCCCTGGGCTGCGCGCTGCTCGTGCCGGCGCTCGCGCTCGCCGAGGCGCCCCCCGCGTCGCGCACCGTCCGCGCAGAGTCGCTCTCGCTCGGCGCGGCGCCCTCCACGTCCGGATCCCCGGCGGCCCGGCGCTTCGACCTCCATCCCCCCCTTCCCCTCGACGCCGGCCGCCTGCGCGCCGCCAAGGCGGCCGCCGCGCGGCGCCTCGCCGCGAGCCGCTTCGGGGCGCTCTCTCCGACGCTCGGAGGGCCGCGCAGCGCCTCGGTGTTCTCGGGGCTGAACCAGCCCGGCCTGAGCGCCGCCGACAACCGCGGTGACAACCAGGGCGCCCCGTCTGACTCGACGGGCGCGATCAGCCCGAGCCACTACGTCGAGGTCGTGAACTCGAAGATCGCGGTCTACGGCCGCTCGAGTCTCTCCCGCGCAAGCGCCATCGACCTCGACACGTTCATCGGCGCGACGGGGGAGAACGTCTTCGATCCCCAGATGCTCTGGGACGGGAGCGCCGGGCGTTGGTTCTACCTGACCGACCACATCCGCACGAGCAGTGGCGGCGGCGACGGCCGTGACTTCCTGGACTTCGGGTGGTCCAAGACCGCCGATCCCACCGACCTGAGCGCGGGCTGGTGCCACTTCCGCGTCGACGTCGACGCGACGTTCGGGGGTGCCGCCGGCTCGTTCTTCGCCGACTACCCGAAGCTGGGGCACGACGACTCGCGGCTTCTGTTCGGCACGAACCTGTTCAACGGCAGCTCGGCCTTCCTCACCGCCAACATCTGGACGGTACGCAAGCCGGCCAACGGAGACACGAGCTGCGCCGCGGCGCCCACGGCCACGCCGACCGGAGACCCGGCGCACCCGCTGCGCACCGCGTCGGGCGTGCGGACCTTCACGCCGGTGCCCGCCAACGTCACCGACCGCTCAGCGACGGGCTACGTGGTCGCCGCCGACTCCCCGTTGACGACGCCGAGCCCGAACCACCTCTCGGTCTACCCGGTCAGCGCCGGAGGATCGGTGGGAGCTCCGCGCAACTTCGCCGTGGCCCCGTTCACCACGCCGGGGAGCGCGCCCCAGCCGGGAACGGTGAACACGCTCGACACGCTCGACTCCCGGCTCACCCAGGCGGTCGCCCACGCCGACCCCGACGCCGGTGGGGACAAGACGATCTGGACCCAGCACACGATCGACGGGCCCGGGGGGCGCTCCGTGGTGCGCTGGTACGAGCTCCTGCCCGACACCTCGGTCGTGCGCCAGCAGGGCACGGTCCAGGACGCCTCGACCTTCGCCTTCAACGGCGCCATGTCGCCCGCCGGCGACGGCAACCACGCCGCCCTCTTCTACAACCTCAGCGGCCCCTCGCAGCTCCCCACCCTGCGCGCGCAGTCGCGCAGCGGCCCGCAGCCGCGCGGCTTCCTCGGCCCGGCGGTCAGCCTGGGCACCAGCAATGCGTCGCTGAACGACATGAGCTGCTCCGCCACGGCGGGCTCGCTCACCGGCCCCGTCTGCCGCTGGGGCGACTACGCCGCCGCCACCACCGACCCGGCCAACTCCCTGCTCGTCTGGGGCTCCAGCCAGCTCAGCGGCGCGGCGCTGGCCAATCCGCTCGCGGGGGGCTTCCAGTGGGTGACCCGCAACTTCGCGGTGAACACGCGCGACGCCGCCCCACGCGCCTCGTTCACCTCGAGCCCGAGCCGCCCGCGCACCCGCGACCGGTTGCGCTTCGACGCGCGCGGCTCGAGCGACCCCGACGGCAGGGTTGTGCGCTACCGGTGGAACTTCGGCGGGCGCGCCGGAAGCACGAGTGCGACCCCGAGCCACGTCTACGGGCGGGTCGGGCGCTATCGCGTCACGCTGACCGTCACCGACGACGCCGGCGTCTCCGCCACCGTCTCGCGCGTGATCACGATCGCCGACCGCCCTCCGTCGGCCGTCCTCCAGGTCCTCACCCGCCACCCCCGCGCAGGCCCGGCGGTCCGCTTCAGCGGCCGGCGCTCGCGCGACCCGGACGGTCGGGTGATCGCCTACCGCTGGAGCTTCGGCGACCGCGGCTCGAGCCGGAGCTCGGCTCCCACCCACACCTTCCGCCGCCCCGGAAGCTACCGGGTGAGCCTGACCGTGATCGACAACTCGCATCGCCGCACGACCACGCGGCGCATCCTCACCGTCGGCCGCTAGGCCGCCCAGCCGCTACGCCGCCTTCTCGACCACGGGCGAGTCGGCGTCGCCGTCGATGAGGTCGAGCACCGCGCGCTCGACCTGCTCGTCGACCGAGATGTCGCTGACCGGAGCGTCCTCCCCCGGCTCGGCGAGCTCGGCGAGGCGCTCGGCGATCGTCAGCCCGGACTCGTAGCGGTCGATCACCCGCGGGTCGATGTAGGAGGCGCGGCAGACCGCCGGTGTGTTGCCCAGGTAGTAGGAGACCTCCTTGACCGCCGCGGAGACGGCCCGCTTGCGCGCGGTCTTCGAGCGCGCGTCGCGTCCGCGCGTGGCCAGGGCGATCGAGGCGAGCACCGTGGCGTTCCAGGTGCGGAAGGTCTTGGCCGAGAACGAGCCGCCGGTGATCTCCTTGATGTAGTCGTTGACCTCGTCGGACTTGAGGTCGCGCCACGAGCGGCCTTCCCGGTAGGCCAGGAGCTCGGGGTGCCCGCCGCGGCGGCGCTTGAGCGTGGCGACGATCTCGAAGACGTCGGGGTCGGCGACCGACTGGATCCGCCGCTGCCCGGACTTCGCCGGGTAGTCGAAGCAGATGACCCCGTCGCTCAGCTTGACGTGCTCCTTGCGGATGGTGGCGAGCCCGTAGGTCTCGTTCTTCTCCGCGTAGTCCTCCGAGCCGATGCGAAAGAACCCGATGTCGAGCAGGCGCACCGCGCACCCGAGCACCCTTCGGCGATCGAGCTGCACGCGGGCGAGGTCGTCCTCGACCGTTTCCCGCATCTCGGGCAGCGCCCGCGCGAAGCGCAACATCTCGTCGAACTTGCGCGCGTCCTGGCGCTCGCGCCACTTGTCGTGGTAGCGGTACTGGCGCCTTCCCGCCGCGTCGTAGCCCGTGGCCTGGATGTGCCCCATGGGGTAGGGACAGATCCACACCTCCTGCCAGGCGGGCGGAATCGCGAGCTCGCGGATGCGCCCGAGGACCTCGTCGTCCTCCACACGCTCCCCGTTCTCGTCGAAGAAGGTGAAGCCGCGCCCGCGCCGCTGGCGGCGGATCCCGGGGCCGGAGCAGTCGACATGCCTGAGTCGGGCCATCGCCGCCTGTCCCTGCCCCGTCCGCGTCCCGCCTACTCGCCCGACCGCCGTTCTGGCGCATCCGAGCGCTCACGTCAGACGGGTCAGCCCTTTGAGGCCGCCTTGGGCTTGGCCTTGGCCCGCTTGGCGCTCGCGCCGTTCGCGGACCCGTCGGAGGAGGAGCGCTTCTTGGCCGGCTTCGAGGCCGCCGGCTCGGAGCTCGCGCCATCGCCGTCGCCGTCTTCCCCACCGTCGGCCTTGACCGCGGCGAGGCTCGCCTCGAGCGCGGCCATCAGGTCGGGGACCGCCTTTGGCTCCTCCGCCGCGGGCGCGACGGCGATCTCCTCGCCGGCCGCCTTGCGCTCGACGAGCCCCAGCACTCGCTCGCGGTACTCGTCGCGGTAGCGGCCGGGGTCCCACTCCGTGGCCAGGGAGGCGATGAGCTGGCCGGCCATCTTGAGCTCGCGCTCGTTGGCGGCCACCTCCGCCGCGGCGTCGAGCTCGTCCAGCGAATCGGGGGAGTTGACCTCGTCGCCGTAGTTCATCGTCGACATGACGAGGACGCCGTGGGAGGGGCGAATCGCGCAGAGCTGTTGCTTGGAGCGCAGCACCACGCGCGCGATCCCGACCTTGCCGGCCGCCTCCATCGCGTCGAGCAGGAGCCTGTAGCTCTTGGCCGCGCCGGTGTTCGGCGCCAGGTAGTAGGGGTGGTCGAAGTAGATGGGATCGATGTCCGCGAGGTCGACGAAGTCCTCGATGTCGATCGTGCGCGTCGCCTCGGGGTCGAGCGCCTCGAGCTCGTCCGGGGTGACGATCACGTAGCGGTCGGGTCCGATCTCGTAGCCCTTGACGATCTCGTCGTAGGCGACCTCCTCGCCGTCGGCCGAGCACACCCGCTTCTGGCGGATGCGTGCCCCGTCGGCCTCGTGGAGCTGGTGGAAGCGCACGGTCTTCGGCGACACCGCGCTGTAGAGCTTCACGGGGACGTTGACGAGGCCGAAGGAGATTGCGCCGGACCAGATGGAGCGTGCCATGGTCAGCGTTTATACCCACCGCACCCGGGCGGTCAAGCGCTGAGCGCGCTCTTGCTTGGCCTAGGCCCCCGGCCGCGGGCGCCCGAGATGGTCGCTCATCTGGTCGAGCGAGCGCCGCAGGAGACGGGAGACGTGCATCTGCGAGATGCCCACCTGCTCGGCGATCTCGCGCTGGGTCAGCCCGGCGAAGAAGCGCAGGGCGACGATGCGCCGCTCGCGCTCGTCGAGCACCTCGAGCCCGCGGGTGAGCTCGATGCGCTCCTCCGCCCGGTCGAAGTTGAAGTCGATCGCCCCGAGCTTGGCCACCGGCTCGCCGTCCTCCCCGATCGGCTCCTCGAGCGGCACCGTGGAGTACGCCTGCGCGCCCTGCATGGCCTCGAGCACCTGCTCCTGGGTGGAGCCCGTGGCGCGCGCGATCTCCTCGATCGTCGGCGAGCGGCCGAGCTGGGTGGAGAGCCGGTCGGCCTCCCGGGTCACCTTGGCGTTCAGCTCCTGGATGCCGCGCGAGACGCGCACGGACCACGCCCGGTCGCGGAAGTGGCGCTTGATCTCGCCGAGGATCGTGGGCACCGCGAAGGTCGAGAAGCGCAGCTCGCGCCCGACGTCGAAGCGGTCGACCGCCTTGATGAGCCCGACGCACCCGACCTGGACGAGGTCGTCGAGCGCCTCCCCGCGGTTGGCGTAGCGGCGGGCGAGCGTGCGCACGAGCGGCATCATGCGCTCGATGAGGATGCGGCGCGCCTCGCGGTCGCCGTCCTCGTGAACGCGGCGAAGCAGCTCGAACTCGTCGACGTGGCTCGTAGCGGTCAGGGGAACGGCGCTCGCCTCCGGCACGCGCTGCATGCTAGCCGTCGTGGGCGCCTCGAGCGACCCCGGTTTGCAGGGAATCGTCCCGGGGGCGCCTAGGAGCCGATCACGCGAGTCCCTCGACCTCGTACTCGCGCAGATAGCCCTCGAAGAGGCGCCGGTGACCCTCCTCGTCCCGGAGGATCGCCACGACCATGTCGTTCGTGACCGGGTCGTGATCCTCCGTCGCCTCGATGAGGGCGTTGTAGTGCTCGATCGCTCCGGTCTCGGCCTCGATCACGCCCTTGATGACGTGGACGATGTCGGTCTGCTGCTCGGGCGGCTGGAGGTAGGTCTGCTCGGGCTTGAACTCCATGGAGCCGGGCACCACCCCGTAGAGCTCCTTGATCCGCGCGGCGAACTGCTGCGCGTGGCCGAGCTCCTCCTGGATGTCCTTCTGCAGCGACTCGACGATCTCCTGGGCGCGCACGCCGTCGGGGTTGACCGAGTTGGTGATGTAGCTCATCACGGTCTCGAGCTCCATCCAGTAGGCCTTGGCGAGCAGCGCGGTGATCTCCTCGCGCTTCTCGGTCTGGTCATCGGCCAGGATGCCCTGGGAGCTCGAGCGTGCGGGCATGTGGTGATGCTCCTTGTTCGTGGCGGGTGGTCATCACCGGCTCTTCCCGGCTCGCAGAGAGGCTAACCGCCGAGCCGCGCGGCGGCGCGAGGGGCGCGGCCGCCGATGCGGCGTGGGCGCGCTCAGCACCTGAGAGGCGTAACGCAGCTCGTACTTCATGCGATAGCGCCACAGCCGCCAGGAATGCTTGCCGCGGTAGAAGGCGTAGGAGACCTTGCCGCCCGCGTGTTGGAGGCGCTGGGCGAAGGGAATCATCTCGCTCTTCTCGTGATCCTCGCGCCCCTGGTAGAGCGACGCGACGACCGGGAAGCGATGCAGCTCGGCGCGCAGGGAGGAGACGTAGAGCGCCGGGGAGTTGCGCACGAGGTTGGCCTCGGGCTCGGTCTTGAACGCCGCCTTGCGATCCTCGACGTAGTACCCCGACCAGCTCTCGAAGCTCCCGAAGACCGGAAGGCGGTGCAGGGTGACGTTCGCCGCGGCGTAGGCGCCGGTCGAGAACCCCGCGAGCATCCGGTGGCGGCGGTCAGGAAGCGTCGCCCATTGGGCGTCCACCGCGTGGACGGCGTCAATCACGAGGTCCTCGTAGCGGCCCTCGCGCGTGTTCGACCACTCCGTGTCGGGCGGACCGGCGTGGACGCGCCCGTAGGGCATCACGATGAGTATCGGCCGTGCGCGATGAGCGTCGATCTCGACGTCGTAGTTGACCGCAACCGCCCCGATCCGAATGTAGTCCTCGGGGATGCTCGGACCGCCGTGGAGGAGGTAGAGCACGGGAAAGCGCGCCCCGCGCGCCGCCGCGGCGCGGTAGTTCGGCGGCGTGTAGATCAGGTAGTACTTCCAGGCCCGCACCGCGGGCGAGTAGAAGCGCACCCGCTCGACCCGGCCTACAGCGACTCCCGGCGGGTCGCGGGGCGGAGCGAAGCCGCGGAAGCGGACGTAGTCTCCGACGTAGCTTCCCGCCCCGATCAGCCCGACGACGAGCCATGCCGCCGCGAGCAGGCCGAAGAGAAGGAGGTACCGGAAGCGTCGAGTCATCGATGACCGTCGCCCAGCCGGCCCCGGTCACGCTAGCAGCGGCAAACTCCGTCCGGATGAGACAGCGCTCAGGGAGCGCTCGCGCCGCCGGAGGAGCGGCGGGCGATGGAATCGAACGTGTCGAGGATCGTGAGCCCGATCGCGTGGTAGCCCGCGGTGTTGGCGTGATCGTTGAACCCGATCGGCGGGCGGCTGCAGGCCCACGTCCACTGACAGATCCGGGCGACGGCCAGCGGCACGCGCCCGTGACCGGCAAGCGAGACGAACCGGTGCACGCTGCGGGTCGCAAAGCGGCCCGAGGCATCGGCCACCCCGACGCCGGCAGCGCGGTAGATCGAGCTCATCGTGGAGTTGAGGTTGCCGAGAAAGCTCACGGAGTCGAGCGCCACCTGGCGGCTCCTTGCGCCCCGGAGGTAGAAGGCGAGGAACTGGTCGTAGTCCGCGACTCCGATCACGGGGACGCTCGCCCCTGCCGCGCGCTTGAGCCTGCGCGCGATCGCGGGCAGGTTGCGGCGCAGGGTGCGCATGCCGTAGTCGACGCAGCTTCGCGGGATGCCGCGCGGCGAGACGCAGCCCTCCACGTCGTTGTCCCCGATCTGGATCGTGACGAGCGCGACCTGCCCCGGATGGGCCGCCAGGAAGCGCTCGGCCTGGGAGACCTGGGAGCTCCCGGGATAGCGCGAGGTGCACGTGGGCCCGCCCAGCGCGGTCGTGGTCGTGCCTCCGCAGCCGAGCTTGATCGGGCGGACGGTCGTGCCGGCGCGTCGTGAGAGCCCGCGGGTCACGACCTCGACGTATCCGAGCGTCGTCGAGTGGCTTTGGCCGTAGGAGTCGGGCTGGCGCCCGACGGAGAGCGAGTCCCCGAGCGAGAGGTAGTAGGTGGGCGCGGTGGACTGCGCCGCCGCGCGTCCTCCCACGAACGGGAGGAGCAGCAGCGCAAGACCCAGCGCGAGGATCGTTCGGTGGAGAGGGGCAGAGGCCATAATCGCTCGGCGCACCAACACGGACGCTCGAGGAGAGTTACGCAGAGGAGGACGGCCCGGAACGTAACTCAACTCTCACCCCGCTCTTAGCCGATGCAGGCAATATTGACCGCATGAGCACGGTGTCCTTCCCCTCGCGCCCCCCCATGGGCTCCTGGCGCCGCCGGGCCGCAGCCTGGACCACCGGGCTCGCCGGCGCGCTCGCCGTCTTCGCCCAGCTCGGTCTCGGCGGCGCCGCCGTGATGGCCGGCGACGACGTCGCTCCCCCGTTCACCGGCCCGTTCGAGCGGCTGCTCGCGGTAGCCGGCGGCCTGGCGATGCTGTGGCTCGCACGGGGCATGGCGCGCGGGCGCCGCCGCGCGGCCGACGCCGCGATCGCCGTGCTCCTCGCGCTGGCGGTCATCCGCGGACTGAACGGCCAGGGGCCCGGAGACGTCGGGCTCGACCTCGCCGCCGCCGTCCTGCTTCTCTTGAGCCGCGACGCGTTTCCGGCCCGGCCGCCTTCGCGCATCGGCCGGGTGCCCGCGACCCTCGCGCTCATGGCCGGGGCGGCCGCCTACGTCCTGCACGAGGCCGTCCAGCTCGACCGTGAGGGCGCCACCGACGTCGACCGGGTGGTCTCCGCCGTCGGGCACGCCGGCGGCGGGCTCGCCTCGGGCGCCTGGTGGCTTGCTCCGACGAGCGCCGTTCCGATCGCCCTCGACGCTCTCGTCGCCGTCGCCCTCGGGGGCGCGGCGCTCTGGCTTCACGCCCTCGTGCGCCCCCAGCCCGCCTCGGCCGGGCACACGAGCGAGGAGCACGCGCTCGCCGCCCAGCTCGTCGAGCACCACGGAAGCGACTCGCTCGACCCCTTCGCGCTGCGCGAGGACAAGAGCTTTCACTTCGCCGCCGGCGGCTTCCTCGCCTACCGCACCCTCCGCCACACCGCCGTGGTGGCCGGGGATCCCGTCGGAGTTCCGGGCGCCGCTGCGGAGATCCTCGCGAGCTTCCTCGCCTTCGCGGAGGAGCGGGGGTGGGACGTCGTGGTCACCGGCGCCTCCGAGCGCCAGCTCGAGGCCGGACGCGCGCTCGGCCTGCGTGCGCTCTCCATCGGCCGGGAGGCGGTCGTGGATCCCGCCGCGTTCTCCCTCGAGGGCCGCGGGATCCGCAAGGTCCGCCAATCGGTGGCGCGCGTGCGCCGCCAGGGGTGGACCGTCGAACTCGTGGCCGGCAAGAGCTTGACCCCGGCGCTGCTCGGCGAGCTCGAAGAGCTCGAAGGCCGCTGGCGCGGGCGCCAGCGGCGCCTGCACGGCTTCGCGATGACGCTCGGCCGGCTCTGGGGTGCGGAGGAGGACCAGCGCAGCCTCTACGTCCTCGCCCGCGACCCCGACGGCCGCCTGCGAGCGTTCCTGCGCTTCGCCACGTTCCTCCGCGGCCTCTCCCTCGACGTCATGCGCGGCTCGGACGAGCAGCCGAACGGGCTGAACGAGGCGATGATCGTCGCCGCGCTCGAGTACGCCCGCGAGCGGGGACTCGCCGAGGTGAGCCTCAACTTCGCCGGCTTCGCCCACATCATGGCCGCCGACGCGGCGCTGACCCGGAGCCAGCGCGTCCTGCGCTGGGGGCTGCGCCGGGCCCACGATCGCTTCCAGCTCGAGCGGCTCGCGCGCTTCAACGCGAAGTTCTCGCCCCATTGGCGCCCGCGCTACCTGCTCTTCTCGAGCCGCTCGCGGCTGCCGGTCGTGGCCCTGCGCGTCCTGCAGGCCGAGGCCTACGTCAAGCCGCCGCGCACGCGCGCGCTCAGCGCGCGCTGGCAGCCTCTGCCCACGAGCGCGGGTGCGGCGAGCGGCGAGCCAGCCACAGGCTAGGCGCGGCACCGAGGAGCAGGAGACCCACGGCGACCCACGTGCCCGGGCGGCTGAGCTGGGGGAGCAGGTGGGGGCCGAGGTTGTCGGAGATCGCCACCGTGTCCGCGCCCGCGCCCGCGGCGAGCAGGAGCAGCGTCGAGCCCAGCCCGAGGATCACGAGCGCGACGAGGAGCCGGGCCCGCACGAGCCGGCCGAGCGCCAGGCCCGCCACCAGGCCGGCCGAGAGCCAGGCGGGGAGCACGCGCCCGAGCGGCTGGGTCTCTCCGCCCGCGAGCTGCTGGAGCGGTAGCGCGCCGTGAACGTCGGGACCCACGGCGAGCACCCCGGAGTGGCGCAGGAAGTAGAGGAAGCCGATCCCGGCCGGGATGCTCAGCACGGCAAGCAGCCAGCCGGCGAAGGGACGGAGGATGCGCACTCGAGGAGCGAGCCTAGACGGTCACCCGCGGGGAGGTGGCCCGGCGCTCGGTGGCCGCCAGGGGATAGGAGCACAGAGTGCCCCGGCCCGGACATCCGCCGCAGAGCTCGGGGCCCGGCGCGTCGCTGACCGGGAAGCGCCCCGCCCGCACGGCCCGCGCGTGCCGGACGAGCTCGACCGCGAGCGCCGGCTCCTCGGCAGAGGAAAAGGTCCGGCTCACCGGCTCCTCCGGGCGCTCGAGGAAGGCGAAGGCGACCTCGACCTCGCGCGCCCCGGCGCGCAGCGCGGCGAGCGCGTAGACGAGCCGCTGCACGGCGTAGCCCGCTTCAACGATCTCGGCCGGCCGGCGGCCCTCCAGGCGGTTGGTCTTGTAGTCCACGAGAAGCAGGCGCTCGCCCTCCCACGCGAGCACGTCGAAGGCGCCGACGACGAGCGCGGGATCGCGGCCCTCCCGATCGAGCACGAAGGCGAAGCGCTCCTCGCGGCGCGGCTCCGCGCAGCGCGCGAGCCGCGCGGCGAGCGGACTGGAGCCGAACGCCTCCACTAGGTCGAGGATCTCCCCCCGCTGCTCGGCGCTCGGCCTTGCGTCGAGCTCGACGCACACCGTGGCGAGCTCCTCGGGACTCGGCCGGGCCGAGCTTTTGAAGCGCATGCGTTCGAGCAACCCATGGACGATCGAGCCGCGCGTGGTGGCTCCGAGCGCGCGCTCACCCTCCTCACCGGTCGTCTCCTCCTCCCCCCGGGGAAGGAGCAGCACCTCCTCGAGGTAGAAGCGGTAGCCGCAGCGCGCGTGGCGCTGCAGGGAGGAGAAGGAGAGGGGAGCCGGCGAGCCCGCCGGAGGAGGCGCGCCGGACCGGGTGACGATGATCTCCTCCTCCGCGCAGGTCGGCAACCCGTCGGCCGGAGCATCCGGTGAGAGCGCGGGGCGCCCCCCGAGCACGGCGCCGATCGTCTCGGGCGTGTTGACCGTCCAGGCCACGCGCACGCTCGGGTCGGCGGGGTGGACGGCGACCCCGCGCGCGCGGGCGTCCGCGCCGATCAGCGGCGCGAGCTCCCCGACGAACGCCGGAGCGATCCACGCGAGCGGGGGACAGGTGCGGCCCGGGCTCGGCCAGCGCGCGAACGACACGCCGCCGCTGAGCACGAGACGCTCGCGGGCCCGTGTCATCGCCACGTAGAAGAGGCGTCGCTCCTCCTCCGCCGCGGCCCGGTCGGCCGCCGCGCCGACGTCGTCCCAGTCGAGCGCCGTGACGCTCCTCGTTCCGTCGAGCGTGACGAGCCGCAGACCCACGCGCCCGTCCTCTCCGAGCCGGAGCAGCTCCTGGCCGCCTCCGGGCGCTCGGCGACCGAGGTCGGCCACGCACACCACCTCGAACTCGAGGCCCTTCGCGCGGTGGATCGTCATGAGCCGCACCGCGTCGAGGTTCTCGCCCTCGACGGGCGCCTCGCTCTCGCGCGAGAGCTCGAGCTCCTCCCCCGACCGCTCGGCCACGGCATCGAGGAAGCCGCGAAGATCGCGGCCCTCGCGCGCCTCCCACTCGCGCGCGAGCCGCATGAGCTTGCGCACGTTGGCCAGCCGGCGCGGACCCCCGGGCGCGCGGAGCAGCGCGAGATCGAAGCCGCCGCGGACGAGCGCCCGGTCGATCAGCGCCTCGAGCGAGCGGTACGGCGCCGCGGCGCGCTCCTCCAGGATCCAGGTAACGGCGCGGGCGAGCCGGGCGCGATCCTCCTCGGGCAGGCCGGGAATGGGCGCGGGGGGTCCGCCCTCCTCCGGGGCGAAGGCGGCACGCAGCGCGCGCCACGGGTGGCTGCGTGCGGCGCGCGCCGCCGCGCTCACGAGCACGAGCCCGTCGCTCGAGAGCCCGACGAGCGGTGAGGCGAGCACCTCGTAGAGTCGCTCCTCCTCGTGCGGATTGGCCAGCACCGCGAGATGGGCGACGAGGTCTTGCACCTCGCGGTGCGCCCAGTAGCCGCGGCCGCCGATGACGTAGGTGGGCACTCCGGCCTCCTCGAGCGCGTCGGAGAAGAGCGCCAGATCGCCCGTGGCCCGGAGCAGCACCACGATCTCACCCAGTCCGTGCTCGCCCCGATCGACGAGCTCGCGCACCCGCTGGGCGAGCAGCCGCGCCTCGGCCGCGCGCCAGAGAGGAGCCGGCGGCGGCTCGCCGGGCGCGGCGAAGTCGGCAGGATCCCACGCGGCGTCTGAATCGGTGAGCAGCAGCTCGACTCGGGCGGGGGCTTCGAGCGGATCCGGCGGGTCCTCCCGTCCGCGGACGAGAGGAGCGAAGCGCTCGCCGAGCACGGGGGCGAAGGCGGCGTTCAGCGCGTGCAGGATCTCCCCCCGGGCGCGGAAGTTCCGCCGCAGGGTCGCCGTGGAGCCCACCGGCTCGAGCTCGGCGCGCCGGGAGCGAAAGAGCTCGACGTCGGCGTGGCGAAAGCCGTAGATCGACTGGAACTCGTCGCCGACCGTGAACAGGTTCGAGCGCGAGAGCAGCCCGAGGAGCTCGAGCTGGAGCGGGTTCGTGTCCTGGAACTCGTCGACCATGATCCGCGCGCAGCGCGCGGCCTCCCGCTCGCGCACGTCGGGATGGGCTCGGAGCAGGGCGAGCGCCCCGAGCTCGAGGTCGGAGAAGTCGAGCGCCGAGCGAGCCTCCTTCTCCTCGGCGTAGCGGGCGGCGTGGGCGGCGAGAAGCGCGCCGATCAGCGCATACGCCCGCGCGGCGTGGTGATCGCGGCACGCATCGGCGTGCGCGGCCTGGGCGGCCCGGTAGCGCTCGCACCCCGGCGTGGCCAGCGCGTGACCGTTGCCCTTGGGAAGCCGACTCGAGGCAAGCCTCGCGGGAAGCGGGACGTCTTCACGCGTTACCGCCGCCGCGAGCCCGGCGCCGCACGCCTCGAGCGCGGCGAGCGCGCGCGCCACGGTCTTCCCCTCCGGGCCCGCGCCGAGCTCGGCCGCGAGCTCGCGCGCGGCGGCCTCGAGCTCCGGCCTCAGCATGGCGGGATCGGGGCGCTCTCCCAGAGGCGGGAGCTCGGGTGCCTCGCCGCGGCTGCGCAGCGCCTCGTGGGCGTCGAGCACGGTGGCGCGCAGCCGCTCGGCGCCGTAGGCGGCGACGAGCGCCGAGGCGGGCTCCCCCCCGTCGCCCAGGAAGTCCTCGAGCGCCCGGGCGAACGCCCCCCGCGCGAGGCGCTCGGCCTCCGGCGCGTCGAGCACCGCGAAGCGCGGATCGAGCCCGGCGCGCAGCGGATCGGCGCGCAGCAGGCGGGCGCAGAACCCGTGGATCGTCCCGATCGCTCCGGACTCGGCCTCGCGGGCGTGGCCGTCGTCACCGAGCGCGAGGAACCGCGCGCGGATGCGCTCCTTGAGCTCGGAGGCCGCCTTCTCCGTGAAGGTGATCGCGAGCAGTTGACCGACCGCCATCCCGTCCTCGCGCACGGAGCGCACGAAACGCTCGACCATGACCGAGGTCTTGCCGCTGCCGGCGGCCGCCGCGAGCAGGAGGTCGCCGTCGCGGCGCTCCACCGCCGCGAGCTGCTCCTCGGTGAGGGGAGGCGAGCTCACGCCGCGGCGCCCCGACAGATCCCCGGATGCGCGCAGCCGCCGCCGCGGCGGCATGTGGCCGGCGCCGGCTCGAGCTCGCCCGCGCGCAGCCGGCGCGCGAGCCGCACCGCGGCGTCCTCGGCGGCCGCGAGCGCCGCGGCGATCTCCTCGGCCGAGCACACGTCACCGCCCACGTAGCGGATTCCCGCCTCCTCGTTGTCCTGCACCAGCCCGCGTCCCCGCAGGTCGGCGCCCCGGAGCGGTTGGTAGACGCCACCCACCGGCTCGAGCCCGAGTTGCCGCTTGACCACGAGCAGGTAGAGCGCGACCTGCAGGCGCCCCTCCTCGGCCCAGTTGGCGCCCGCCCAGTCGCGGCGGCTCTGGCTCGACCCGCTCTTGTAGTCGTGTACGAAAGCGGTGCCGGCGACCGGGTCGACGTCCACGCGGTCGATCGCCCCGCGCACCCGCACCGCCCCTCCGTCGAGCTCGAGCGCGCCGGCGTCGCCCTCCTCCATCCCGAACCCCAGCTCGAGGTGGGTGGGCTCGAGCGCGCCCGCGTCGCTCGCGGCGTGCTCGAGGTAGCGGTCGATGTCGGCGGCCGCGCGGTGGGCGATCGCGCTGGCCGCCCCGGGCCTGGGCGCGAGCTCGACCTCCGAGCGCAGGCGCTCGAGCTCCTCGCCGAGCAGGCGCCGCGCCGCGGGCAGCGAAGCGGGCGTGATGCGCGCCGAGCCCTGCTCCTCCCCCAGCCGCGCGAAGGTGCGCTCGAGCACGCGGTGCGCGAAGTCACCGCGCGCGAGTGGCTCGGGCCGGGGAGCGAGCGGGCGGGGCTGGAGCTCCTTGTCGACGAGCCACTTCACCGGGCACTCGGCATAGGACTCGAGCGTCCCCGCCGAGACCTCCGCCTGGTGGCGGAGCGCCGCGCGGGCCGCCTCGCTGCGCAACGGCCCGATCGCCGCGGGGCGCACGCGCGGCCCGTGAGCCGCACGGGCCCGCGCGGCCTCGAGCGGCGTCGGCGCGCGCTCGAGCGGCCAGGTGACCTCGGCGAGCGGACGCCGACGGGTCTCGGCCGCGAGCGTGCCGGAGAAGAGCCGGCGCACCTCGGCGAGGAAGAAGGAGGGGAGGGTTGGGTTGCCCTCCTCGTCCGAGACACGGTAGGAGAGAAAGAGCCGCTCCTCCGCGCGCGAGGCCGCGGCGTAGAAGAGGTAGCGCTCCTCGGCGAGCGCATCGCCGCCCGACTCGCCGGACAGGACGAGCCCCGAGGCCCCGGCGAGCTCGCGCCGCTGCTCCTCGCCGAGGAAGGGCTCGGGGCGTCCTACGCGCGGGAACTCGCCCTCCTGCATCCCGCACACAAAGACGGCGCGGAAGCGCCGAGCGCGGATGCCGAGCGGGTCGGAGATGAGCACCGCGCCGGCACGCGCCCGGTCCCCCTGGCGCACCTCGAGCCGCGCGAGCGCGTCGAGCAGCGCGGCCGGCTCGCCCCCCCGCGCCTCGCCCGAGGCGAGGAGCTCGCCCAGCTCCTCGAGCGCCCGCGCCAGCGCGGAGAGAGCGCGGGCGTCGGGCACCTCCTCCGCGGAGAGCACCCGGCCACGACCGCGGTGAGGGCGGACGAAGAGGCGCGTCGCCTCGCGCTGCAGGGCGCGCAGCAGGCCACGCTCGCCGCCGGCGCCGGCGCCGGCGCGACGCAGGCGGTCGACTGCCTCGAGCCCGAAGCTCGGGTTCTGCTCCTCCCACTCCCGGCGAGCCTGCTCCGCGGTGTGAAGGCTCCGGCGGCGCACCGCCGCCTCCAACCGGTCGGCGAGCTCGGGACGATCGAGCAACCCCGGCGCGCGCAGGTAGGAGATGAGCTCGGCGGCCGGGGCCTCGGGAACGAGCGCCACCCGGGCCAGGCCGAGCAGGCTGCGCCCCAGCGCGAGGTGCGCGAACGGGACCGTCCAGTCCTGCGCCACCGGGATCCCGTAGCTCCCGAAGACCTGGTCGACGAGCGAGCCGTAGCGAGCCGGGGTGCGGAAGACCACCGCGATGCGCTCGGGCTCGACGCCGGCGCCCACCAGCTCCGCGACCTCCGCGGCGACGAGCTCGACCTCGGCGCGCTCTCCCCCCGCCTCGAGCAGTTGCACCGCTCCGGCCGGGTCGACGGGCGGCCCCGGCTCGTCCTCGAAGAGCCCGCGCTCCAGGTGATGGAGCGCCGGGCCGGACGCCGGAGCGTAGAAGCCGGCGGCCGGCTCGAGGGCGAGGATCGCGTCGGCCAGCGGACGCAGGTCCTCGAAGGTGCGCGCGCGCCCCGCGAAGGCGAGGCGGCCGGGCTCGAAGCTCAGGGAGACGGTCACCTCTGCGCCGACGATCCGCGCGAGGGTCTCCACCGCGTCGTGCTGGGCGCCCGTGAGGTCGTCGAAGCCGTAGAGGAAGACCGGCGTGGCGCCCCAGGCTCCCGGCTCCGCGCGGAGCGCGTCGAGCGCCCGCCACGCGAAGAGATCGTCGTCCACCCGCCCGGAGCGCTCGAGGCGAGCGAGGTAGCCGGCATGGATCGAAGCGATCTCGCGGGCGTAGGCGCGGTGGCTCGAGCCGCCCGCGCGCGCCCACGCGTCGAGGGCGCGAGCGAACCGCTGCGGAGTGACGAAGCTCTGCTCGAGCTCGGCGATCAGCTCACCCGCCGCAGCGAGGAACCCCGGCGCCGCGGCCGAGCGGGCGAGCACGCGGAGCCGTGCGCCGTGCACCGCCTCGGCGATCAGCCGCTCGCGCTGGACGCCGCTGATCGGGCGCGCCGCGTAGCCGGAGCGCCGGGCGATCTCGCGCACGAGCCCCCCGAACGCCATGACCTCCCCGCCGAGCACGGCTCGGGCCCCCGCGAGCTCACGCGTGTAATGGGCGACGTCGGCACGGGTGGGAACGACGAGGATCGGATCCCATTCCAGCGCGGCGCGATAGGCGCCGAGCAGGTTGCCCGCCTTGGCGGCGTTGGCCGGTCCGGTGACGAGCGTGAGCGACATGGACCGGCCATGGTTGCGCGCGCGGCGGACGTCGTCGCACGCGCCGGCGCGCTTCGCGCGTCTACGCGGCGGCGGCGGGCTCGGCCGGAGCGGCGGCGCTCTCCGGCTCCTCGGCCTCGGGAGGCTTGGCGCCTTCCTTGGCCCACGGCTCGTCGAACTCGACGCGCCACTTGCCCTCCTCGGTCTGGGAGAGCGCCAGCCGCGCGCGGAAGGAGCGCCCGGAGCGTCCCTTGAAGCCGGTGACCGGCTTCTCCGTGCGGCCCGTGGCGATCAGCTCACGCGCCGCCGAGGCCGGAAGCTGCTTGCCGGCCTTGCTCTTCCAGATCACGAAGCCACAGCCCGGATCCTCGCGCGACCAGCAGGAGTACCCCTTGCGGTTCTCCATGATGTCGTGGCCGCAGACGGGGCACGGCCCGAGGTTCGCGCGCGGGATGCGCACGTCCTTGAGCTTGACGTCGAGCTCGCCGACGGTCGACTGGGCGAACTTCACGATGTCGGCCATGAACTGCTCGCGCGACTCCGCGCCGCCCTCGATCTTTCCCAGCCGGTGCTCCCAGCTTCCGGTCAGGTCGGGAGAGGTGAGCGGGTGCTCGCCGAGCAGGCGCACGACGTTCAGCCCCTTCTCGGTCACGACGAGCGAGCGCCCGTCGCGCTCGACGTAGCCCACCTGGAGCAGGCGCTCGATGATCGCCGCGCGCGTGGCCGGGGTGCCGATCCCCGAGTCCTTCATCGCCTCGCGGAGCTCCTCCTCCTCGACGAGCTTGCCCGCCGTCTCCATCGCGGCGAGCAGCGCGCCCTCGGAGTAGCGGCGGGGCGGCTTGGTCTCCTTCTCCTCCGAGCGCACCTCTCGCGTCTCCACGTCCTCACCCTTCTCCAGGCGCGGGAGCTGCTGCTCGCGCCCCTCGTCGTCCTCGCCGGAGCGCTCGGAGTCGGCCTCCTCGCCGTAGACCCCACGCCAACCGGGAACGAGCATGACCTTGCCGCGTGTGCGGAAGACGTGCTGGGCGACCGTGGTCTCCACACGCGTGTTCTCGAACACCGCCTCGGGGTGGAAGATCGCCAGGAACCGCCGCACGACCATGTCGTAGATGCGCCGATCGTCCTCGCCCATCTTCTCCACGTTGTGCTCGGACTTCGTGGGAATGATCGCGTGGTGATCCTCGACCTTCTCGTCGTTGATCACGCGCCCGAGCGGAAGCAGGTCGAGCGAGGCGACGTACTTCGCGGCCTTGGCGTACTCGGAGCGCCGGCCGACGAGCGCCACGGTGGGCTTGATCTCGCCGGCCATGTCGCCGGTCAAGAAGCGCGAGCTCGTGCGCGGGTAGGTGAGCGCCTTGTGCTCCTCGTAGAGGCGCTGGGCGGCGCCGAGCGTGCGCCGCGCCGAGAAGCCGAAGCGCGAGTTGGCCTCGCGCTGGAGGCTCGTGAGGTCGTAGAGGAGCGGAGAGCGCTCGCGCCGCTCGGTCTTCTCGAGCTTGGTGATCTCCCCGCGCTGCCCCCGGCACGCCGCGACGATCGCGGCCGCCTCCTCGGCGGAGGCCAGGCGCGGCTGGGCCTTGGCGTGGTAGCGGCCCTCGTAGCGCCGATCCTCGGAGGCGCCGAAGGACGCGTCGACGAGCCAGTAGGGCTCGGGGATGAACGCGCGGATCTCCTCCTCGCGCCGGGCGAGGATCGCCAGCGTGGGGGTCTGCACCCGGCCGAGCGATACCGCGCCGTCGAAGGAGGAGCGCAGGCGGATCGTCGCCGCGCGGGTGGCGTTCATCCCCACGATCCAGTCGGCCTCCGAGCGGGAGCGCGCCGCCGCCTCGAGCGAGGCGAGGTCGGCTCCGGGGCGCAGGCGCCCGAACGCGTCCTCGATCGCCGCCGCGGTCATCGAGGAGAGCCACAGGCGCTGCACCGGCTTCTTCGCGCCGGCCTTCTCGTAGAGGTAGGCGAAGATCAGCTCGCCCTCGCGCCCCGCATCGCAGGCGTTCACGACCCTCTCGACCTCGGAGCGGCCGAGCTGGCGCTTGACGACGTTCATCTGCTTCTTCGAGCGCTCGTCGCGCACCACGAGCCGGAAGGAGTCCGGAACGATCGGCAGATCGGCCATGCGCCACTTCTTGAACTTGGGGTCGTACTCCTCGGGGTCGGCGAGCTGCACGAGATGGCCGACCGCCCAGGTGATGATGTGCTCGGGTCCCTCGAGGTAGCCCTCGTGCTTCTCGAAGGGGCCGGGCAGCGCGCGCGTGAAGTCCCTTCCGACGGAGGGCTTCTCGGCGATCACTAGCGTCTTGGCCATGCGCGGCGGAGGGTAGCGCCGCGGCACGGACGTGGCGAGTCGCTCGCTTCTCAGTTGGGCGGACCGGGCTCGACCCCGCGCGCGGCGGCCCCGGCCCGCGCGGCCGCGAGGATCGCCTCGGGGTCCTCGAGCACGCTGACGAGCTTGAGGTCGCGCGCGCCGATCCGGCCGGGGCGCGCGAGGTGGGCCTCCATCCAGCCGAGCAGCCCGCTCCAGTACTCCTCGCCCACGAGCACCACCGGCGCGTGGCGGATCTTCGCGGTCTGGATCAGCGTGAGGACCTCGAAGAGCTCATCCAGCGTCCCGAACCCGCCGGGAAACACCACGAAGGCGCTCGCGTAGCGCACGAACATGACCTTCCGCGTGAAGAAGTAATGAAAGCGCAGGGGAAGGTCGACGCTCTGGTTGACGTACTCCTCGTGGGGAAGGTCGATCGCCAGCCCGACCGACCGCGCCCCGGCCTCGCGGGCGCCCCGGTTGGCCGCCTCCATCGTTCCCGGGCCGCCGCCGGTGATGATCGCGAAGCCCTCCTCTCCGAGGCGCCGGGCGGTTCGGCACGCGAGCACGCTCTCAGGGTGCTCGGGCCGGGTGCGCGCCGAGCCGAACACCGAAACCGCCGGGCCGAGGCCCTCCAGGGCGGCGAAGCCCATCGCGAGCTCGCCGCGCATGCGCTCGATCCGGTCGGCGTCGGTGAGCTCGGTGAGGACGGTGAGATCCTCGGCGCCGAGGAGCTCCTCGTCGAGCGTGGACGGCGGACGCGGTGAGGGGGACGGGGAGCTCATTCCGCGCAGGGGCCAGGCGGTATCGATCGTCCGCTCGCCGCGGCGCCGAGCACCCGCGCCGCGACCGGGTTGGGGACCGCGAAGCCCGCGTGCGGGCCGCCGCCGGTGGTGGCGGCGAACACCGTGCCCACCACCCGGCCGCGCGCGTCGACGAGCGGGCCGCCCGAGTTGCCCGAGCGCACGAGCCCGCGCAGCGGGGTGACCGACCGGCGCACCGGTCCCTGGCCGTAGGCGTCCTGGGAGACGACGGTGCGCGCTGCTCCGATCCGACCGGGGCGCACGTCGAAGGGCCCGTTGCCGGGGAAGCCGAGGATCGCCGCGCTCGTGCCGGCCGCGGGCTGGCCGACGAGCGCCAGCGGCGGCGCACTCAGCCCCGTGACCCGCAGGACCGCGACGTCGTTGCGGGGATCGAAGGCGACGGCGCGCGCGGGAAGGCGCGGGCCGACGCCGCGCACCTGCACGGTGGTGTCGCTCTCCCCCGCCACGACGTGCGCGTTCGTGACCACGAGTCCGCGCCCCGCTACCCATCCCGAGCCCTCCACTCCGAGCCCGCACGCCGTGCCGAGCACGCGCACGACGCTGCGAGCCGCCCGGCGCACGCCGGGCGCGCGGGCCACGGCGGGCTGCGGCGCTCCGACGCCGGGGCCCGGGCCCGAGATCGTGGGCAACGGGTCGAAGCGCGCGAGCGCGTTGAGGAGCGGCCCCGAGGGCGGCAGGACGGTGTTGAGCTCGCGCAGGACCACCGAGCGCTGGATGTCGCGGCGCAGGCTCCGCGCCCCGGGCGCCTGGGCGAGCACGGCGCCGGCGATCCACGCGATGCCCAGGGCGACCACGGCGGTGAGCGCCGCGCCGAGGACGCCGTCCACCACTCCGAGCCCGGGGAGCCGCAGCCCTCGGCGCAGCCGCGCGGCGACGCCCTCGAAGCCCGTGGCGAGGATGCCGCCGGCGAGCAGCGCGCCGAGCAGGCCGAAGAGCGGGGCGTACGGCGAGTGGGAGCCCCCGGGCACGAGCGCCGGTCCGATCCGCGTCCCGAGCACGGCGCCGAGCGCGAAGCCGGCGAGCGAGAGGGCGCCGACGATGAACCCCTGTCCGTAGCCGTAGAAGGCAAGTAGGAGGGCGAAGGCGACGATGACCCAGTCGATGGTGCTCACGCGGCGCCTGAGCCTACTTCGCGGGTGAGTCGGCCGAGCAACCTTCTACGCTCCTCGCCACCGTGCCCACCCCCAGGTCTCGGAGCGCGAGGATGCCCTCCTTTCCTCGCGCCTCCCCTGCGTCCCGGCGCCGCGCTCGGGTGCTTCTCGTCGCGCTGGGGGCGGCCGGGGCGCTGGCGTTCGTGTTCGGCGCCATCGCCGGATCGAGCGACGGGCACGCGGCCGAGCGTGCCGCCGCGCGCTTCACGGCGGCATGGTCACGCCGCGACTACCACGCGATGTACGCGCTGCTCACGCCCGCCGCGGCGCGGTCGATCTCGCCCGGGCGCTTCGAGCGCGCCTACCGCGACGCCGCGGCCACCGCGACGCTCGTCTCGCTGTCGCCGAGCGCCACCGCTCCCGTCCGGGGGGACTCCGTGAAGGTTCCGCTGACGCTCCGGACCCGGCTCTTCGCGACCCTGCGCACCTCCGTGAGCCTGCCGATGAAGGGAGACCGCGTCGCCTGGGCCGCTCTCCTCGTCTTTCCCGGCCTGCGCCCGGGCGAGCGTCTCTCCGCCCGTCGCTCTGCCCCGGCGCGCGCGGCGCTGCTCGCCCGCGACGGCTCCCCCCTGGCCCGCGCGGGGAGCGGGGCGCCGGCGCCCGGGCCCGTGGCCGCCGAGGTGGCCGGGCGGCTCGGGCCGGCTCCTCCCGAGGTGCGCGCCACGCGGCGGCCCGCCGGCTTCCCCGACTCCTCGCCCGTCGGGCTGAGCGGACTGCAACGCGTGTTCGAGGACCGTCTGGCGGGCCGGCCGGGAGGCGAGCTACTCGCCGGCGCCCGCGTCATCGCCCGGACCCGGTCGCGCGCGGCCCCGTCGCTGCGCACCTCGATCGACCCGGCAGTGGAACGCGCGAGCATCGCCGCGCTCGCCGGACGCTTCGGAGGAGCGGCGGCGATCGACCCGCGCACGGGGGAGGTGCTGGCGCTGGCCGGCGTGGCCTACTCGGCGCTGCAGCCTCCCGGCTCGACGTTCAAGATCATCACCGCCACCGCCGCGCTCGAGGAGCGCGCGGTGAGCCTGAAGACGACGTTCCCGGTGCTCACGGGCGCGGTGATCGAGGGGCGCACGCTCCAGAACGCCAACGGCGAGTCGTGCGGAGGCACGTTCCTTGCGGCCTTCGCCAAGTCCTGCAACTCGGTCTTCGCTCCGCTCGGAGCCCGCCTGGGAGCCCGGCGCCTGGTCGAGGCGGCCGAGCGCTTCGGCTTCAATCACGCTCCGGGGATCCCCGGAGCGGCGACGAGCACCATTCCGCCCGCCGGCGCGCTGGGCGACGCCCTCGCGGTGGGCTCCTCGGCGATCGGGCAGGGCCGCGTGCAGGCCACCGCGCTCGAGATGACCACGGTGGCGGCCACGATCGGAGAGCGAGGGCGGCGTCCGCAGCCCACCTTGCGCGCCCGCTCGAGCCCCGCGTTCGCACGCGTCACCGACGTGCACACCGCCGATCAGGTCGGGCGGCTCATGCGCGCCGTGGTCACCGAGGGAACCGGCACCGCGGCGGCCATCCCCGGCGTCGCGGTGGCGGGAAAGACGGGGACCGCGGAGTTGGGCGATACCACCCGGACCTCGCCGGGGGCCGCCGGGAGCGCGACGGGCACAGACGCCTGGTTCGCCGCCTACGCCCCCGCCCGGAGGCCACGTGTCGCGGTGGGCGTGCTGCTCGTCAAGGCCGGCGCCGGCGGGACGAGCGCCGCGCCGGTCGCGCGGGAGATCCTGCTCGCCGGCCTGCGCCGCTAGAGCGGCGGGCGATCCTGCACCCGTCCGCCGCGACGCGCGAGCCACATCCCCACCCCCACCGCGACCAGGAGCCCGGCGATCAGCCCGATCACGAGCAGGACCCGGTTCGTGCCCTCCGGACGCGAGACCGCGACGAACACCACCGGCGCGGCCACGGCGAGAAACACGCCAAGCGCGGCGGGCACGGGCGAGAATGTCGGATCCGCCCGTGCGGAGGGCTCCTCACCCTCCCACGGCCGGTCCTCGTTCATCCCCCGACGGCCCTACAAGTCCAGCTTCACGCTGGCCTGCACCTTCTCCGGCGCCTCGGAGCTCAGCAGCTGCAGCGTGAGCGGCCGATCCTGGTAGGCCGAGGTCTTGATCCTGAAGAGCACGAGCGAGCCCTGGATCGGTCCCGAGGCTGCGGGCGTGTTCGCCATGGGCTCGGACCCTCCCGGGCCGAGGGTCTGGGCCGTGTAGGCGAAGGGATCCGTGGCCGGCATGGTGACCGGTTGATACATCGTGCCCTGCGTGTCCACGATGCGGAGGTTGCTCGTCGAGCGGGCGCTCATCTTGCTCTCGTTCTTGACCTGCAGCCAGACGCCGAACCACTCCTCGCCCGGGCCCGGCGGGGTGACGCCGGGGCCGAGGTTCGCCAGGTAGGCCTTATCCTCGACGTCGCCCGGATTGAGCTCGCGGGAGATCTGCACCTGATAGGTGAGCGGCCCGGCGGCGAGGTAGAGCCCCTCCGTCCCCGCGTCGGCGACCGGCCCGCGCTCCGCGCAGCCCGGCAGGACGACGGCCAGCGCGAGCGCGAGAACGGCGGGCAGGATGCGCGAGGAGGCCTTCACGGGGCGGCGAAGCATATCGACGGCCTCTGCCCGCTAGCGAGCCGCGACCGTCGCCCGCAGACCCCGCTCACGTCCCTCCTCGAGGATGGAGCGCAGCCGCCGGAGCGCCTTGCGGTTCTTGCGCTTCCACCATCCGCTGCCACCGCGCAGCTCGAGCAACCGATCGGAGAGCAGCGCGGGCTGGGTCTCCACGGTGAGCTCCACCTTGGTCGCGTTGCCCGCCGCGGGCGAGAGCGTGTAGACGGTCAGCGCGCGCACGCGGTTGAACTTGCCCCCCCGGCCCTTCTCCACGATCCGGTAGGGCGGCTCGACCTCGACGAAGGTCACGTCGCGCCAACCGAACCGGTTGCCGGGCGCGTCGACGCGGAACCGGGCGCCGGCGCCGCGCCCGAACGAGTCCTCCCGGGTCAGATGCCAGTCCTTGAGGAAGTGGTCGGTGAACTCGGGATGGTTCGCGAGGTCGGCCAGGTACTCGAAGACCTCCTCGCGCGGGCGATCGACGGTGGTGGAGACGGTGACCGGGTCCACGGCGGGTGGGAGCCTACCGCGTGCATGAGACCCCGTCGCAGCGCGCGCGGGGGTCAGGCCGCGCGCAGGCGCACCGCGTGCCCGAAGACGCTCGAGCGCACGATCTCGGTGCGCAACGGCTCCTCGTGGCGCCGGGGCCGGCACAGCACACAGACGAGCCTCTCGCCCGGATAGACGTGCACGAGCTCCCCGACGAGCGGCGTGCGTCGGCAGAGGAGGCACGCCTCTCGGTGGGCGAGAAGCGCCCCGACGCCGCGGCGCAGCAGCTCGCGCTCCAGATCGGGGGCCGCGGCGGGCAGCATGGCTAGGGTTTCGGGCCGGAGGGGCGGGTTCCTGCCGCGCGGGCTCACCAGAGCCCTATCGGCACCGGGGCCGTTTGACACGAGCCTCGGTCGGGGAGAACGCGATTTCCTCGGCCGAGCACTCGCGCGCATGCGTGCGAACCGTTAGGATTTGATGTGTGCGGTTATCCCACCGCACCGTGGGAGGTAGGAGAACGCATGAACCCGCTGACTTCGGGCACCCTCGCCGGCACTGGGTCGTTTCGATGCACGCAGTGCGACTACGCGATATCGCTCGCGCCCCTCGATCCGCTCCCCGCGTGCCCGGGCTGTGGCGGCGCGGAGTTCACCCGTGCGTCGATGTTCGCCACGACGGACCACGCCGAGGAGCCCGCCGCCTCCGTCGATCGTGACCCGTGGCTGCTCGAGCTGCGGGAGGCCTTCGACGAACCCGGTCAGTACCTCGCCTACGACGACGGAGAGGGACCGCGGGTCGTCGCGCTCACGCGCGAATGGACCAGGATCGGACGCTCGCTGGCGGCCGACGTCCGCTTCGACGACCCGACCGTCTCGCGCCGCCACGCGCTCATCGTTCGTCGTCCCGACGGCGTTCGGGTGCTCGATGACCGCAGCCTGAACGGAGTGTTCGTCAACGGGGAGCGCGTCGAGTGGAGCCAGCTCGGCGACGGCGATCAGATCCTCGTCGGCCGCCACCGCCTGCACTTCCTCGACGTGCCGGTCGTGTCGGGCATGCGCGAGCGCCCCGCCGCCCAACCGGAGCTGGTCTCCTAGACGCCCCGGGCCGCCTCGGGCGCGGCCCTGCACGTCGGGCCGCGCCCGTATGATCCGCGGTCCATGGCGATCACCATCGCGGTTCTCTCCCAGAAGGGGGGCACGGGCAAGACGACGACGGTGCGCACGCTCACCGACATCTTTCGCCGCGTCGGCCTGAAGACCCTCGCCGTCGACCTCGACCCCCAGGGCAACCTGTCGGACTACTTCGACGCCGACCCCGAGATCTCGCCGACCGTGGCCGAGGTCCTCACGGGCCGCGCGCGGGCCACCGAGGCGGTGCACGACGACCTCATGCCCGCCAACCTCGGGCTGGCCGAAGCCGAGCTCGTCCTTGGCGGCAAGATGGGCCGCGAGCTCACACTGCGCCGCGCACTCAAGGACGCGCGGCGCTCCTACGACATCGTACTCATCGACTGCCCGCCCGCGCTCGGGCTGCTCACCGTCAACGCGCTCGTCGCCGCCGACTACGCGCTGCTCTCCGCCGAAGCGCAGTACTTCGCGATGCAGGGCGTCGAGCAGGCGCTCGAGGTCATCGAGCTCGCGCGCGACGGCCTGAACCCCGACCTCGAGTGGCTGGGAGTCGTGCTGAACATCGCCGACATGCGCACCACCCACTCGCGCGAGGCGTTCCGCTCTCTGCAGGAGCACTTTGGCCCGAAGCTGATCGAGACGACGATTCGCGCCTCGATCGCCTACGCGGAGTCCGCTGAGCGCGGTCTCTCGATCCTCGACCACCGTCCCGACCTCGGCCAGGACTACCTTCAGGTTGCCGACGAGCTGCTCGCGCGCCTGGAGCTCAAGGACGCGCGCAAGCGCCTGGAGCCCATGCTCGCGGGCGCGCGCAGCGTGGCCGCGAGATCGTAGAGGCGAGTTACAGATGCAGATGCAGGCGGAGAGCCTCGTCGACCTGGTCCATGACCGAAGCCGGGAGCCGGCCGAGGACCGGCCCGAGGCGCTCTACGGAGGCGGCGCGCACCTGCTCGGCTTGGGCCTTGGAAGCGACCCTGCCCGCTCTCGCGACGTCCGCATCGACCGGCCTCACAGCGCCCGCACGTCCGCCCCCTGGGGCTCGAAGGGCACGCGGATGACCGCGGCCCACCCCTGCGCCTCGCGCTGGACGGCGTCGCGGATGCCTCCCGTCTGCTCGTAGTGCGACCACACGAGCACGGTCGGACCCGCTCCCGAGATGGTGGCGCCGAGCGCCCCGAGCTCGCGCGCGCGGTGCAGCAGGTTCATCGAGCGCGGGAAGAGATGGCCCCGGCGCTCCTGATGCAGGCGGTCGTGGAGCCCGCGGGCGACGAGATCCCAGTCCCCCTGCACGAGGCCGAGCATGAGCAGGGAGGCGTGCCCGACGTTGAAGACCGCGTCGGTCAGCGGAACGCTCTCAGGAAGCGCGCGCCGCGCCTGCGCCGTGCGCACCGCCTCGCCGGGGACGACGAGGATCCCCTCGAGGCCGGTCGGCGGATCGAAGCGCGCGGGCCGGCCGCCCGCGCACACCACGAAGCCGCCGTGCAGCGCGGCCCCGACGTTGTCGGGATGGCCCTCCATCTCCTGCGCCAGCGCGAAGAGGTCGGCGTCGAGCTCGAAGAGGTGGTCGGCGGCCATGAGCCCGGCGACCGTCGCCGCGGCGCTCGAGCCGAGGCCGCCGGCGAGCGGGATCTGGGAGGAGATGCGAAACGCGAAGCTCTCGGGCGGGTGCAGGCGCGCGAAGGCGCGCACGCACAGGTTCGAGGCGTCGCGCGGCACGTCGAGGTCGGTCTCCACCGCGAAGGTGCCGGTCTCGACCACCTCGAGCTCGAGGTGGAGCGCCAGCGCCGCCGCCAGCACGTCGAAGCCCGGACCGAGGTTGGCCGAGGAGGCGGGAACGCGGACGAGGCGGCGGCGCTCCATCAGTCGAGCACGGCGCGCTCGACCGCGGCCAGCTCCGGCTCGCAGGGGATCACGGTTCCCGCCTCGCCGAGCGCGGTCTGCGGGTCCTTGAGCCCGTGGCCGGTGAGCACGCAGACCACCCGCTCCGCGTCGCCCGGCCCGTAGGCGAGGAGGCCGGCCACGCTGGCGGCCGACGCCGGCTCGCAGAAGACTCCCTCGCGGGCGGCGAGGAAGCGGTATGCGTCGAGGATCTGCTCGTCGCTAACTGCCCGCACCGCGCCACGCGAGGCGCTCATGGCGTTCATGGCCTCCTCCCAGCGCGCGGGATTGCCGATGCGGATCGCGCTCGCCACCGTCTCGGGCTCGGCGACGGGCGCCCCGAGCACGAGCGGCGCCGCACCCTCGGCCTGGAAGCCGAGCATCCGCGGGCGGGCCCCGAGCTCCTCGAAGCCCTTCCAGTACGCGGTCACGTTGCCGGCGTTGCCGACGGGGATGCAGAGCGCATCGATCTCCCCGAGCTCCTCGGCGATCTCGAAGGCCGCGGTCTTCTGGCCCTCGAGCCGGAAGGCGTTGACCGAGTTGACCAGCGCAATCGGATGCGCGCGCACCAGGGCGCGCACGAGCGTGAGGGCGGCGTCGAAGTTGCCGCGCAGCGCGACGACGCGTGCGCCGTGCATGAGCGCCTGGGCGAGCTTGCCCGTGGCGATCTTGCCCTCGGGCACGATCACCGCGCCGCGCAGGCCGGCCCGGGCGGCGTAGGCCGCGGCGCTCGCCGCGGTGTTGCCCGTCGAGGCGCAGATGACGGCCTCGGCTCCCTCGCGCACGGCGGCGGAGACCGCGCACGTCATGCCCCGGTCCTTGAACGACCCCGTTGGGTTGGCCCCCTCGAGCTTCAGCCACACCTCGGCGCCGACGCGCTCGGAGAGCCGCGGGGCGAGCACGAGCGGCGTCGAGCCCTCCTCGAGGGAGACCACCGGGTCCTCGGCCGCGAAGGGCAGGCGCTCGCGGTAGCGCTCGATCAGCCCCGGCATGCGGCGGGAAGGATGGCAGAGGGCAGGACGGCGGGCCGAAGAGCACGCGGGGAGGAGCCTCCGCGCGTGGTTAGCCGCGCTTGTAGGCGACGAGCCCGACGGCCCACTTCTCGGCCAGGGAGATCGTCGGCGCGTAGGTGTAGCTGCCGGTCGCCGAGACGATGCGGTAGGCAGCGTGGTTCGTGAGGTCGCCGGTGGCCCCGCCGCAGGCGGTGGTCGCCTCGGGTAGGGGGGTCCAGCCCGAGGCTTCGGCGTAGGATCGCACGTTCTGGTTCCCGGACAGGGCGAAAAGCAGATCTGGTCCGTTCGTGGAGGTGACCGTTGCGCTCGGCGATCGGGACTGTCCCGTCCCGGTTCCCGTGGAGTCGACGCGGACACCCGGCGCGATGTTCGCGAACTCCTCCAGGGCGACCGAGCTCGCGCTCGCCGCGGGATAGGAGACGGTGAAGTGCTCGTTGGCGAGCAGACCGGTGCTCAGGCGGGAGGAGAGGACCACGGTCCGCACCCCGGCGTTGAAGACGTCCACGTCGGTCGTGTAGACGTTGCCGCGGTTGTCGGAAGCCGAGACGGGCCCTGAAGTCGTCCCGCGGGCGACGAAGCGCACCACCACCGTGTGGCCGGCCGGGATGCCGCCCGGCGGCACGGTGATGCTGCTCGAACCCGCGCCGCAGCTGCTCGTCCCCACCTCCCGGATGAACGGGCTCGCCGGGAAGGAGGCCGCCGCCGAGAACGTGTTCGCGTCGTTCGAAGAGCTCGAAGCAAAGCTGGCGAGCACCCGCGGCATCCCCATCGCGGTTCCCGCTACCCCGACGGCGGCCAGGACGAGGTACAGCACAGCGCGCCGAGGAGCGAGGGCACGGACTCGGGTTGTCCGCGGCGCGCCCATGCCCGTGTACTCGACCGACATCTCATGCGTCTTGAACTCGACGGGCGCGAGCAGCGGTGCCTCTACTTCCGCGACGGCGCGGGCGCCTGGCACGGGCTGCTGCTCCAGTACTTCAGCCGCTGAGCCGCCTGCTCGCCCGAATCCGGGCGCCGAACCGCTCAAGCCGGAGCGCTGAGCGCCCGATTGTGTGGACGAGAAGTCTAAACGAGCCGCATGAGGCGCCTCGTGTCACGAAAGGGAAGAACGATGAAGGGACTCCGCAAGGTCATGCTGACGCTACTGGTGGTGGGCGGCGTCGCCAGCCTCGCCGGGTTCGGGGTCTTCTCGGCCTTCTCGAGCACCACCACCAACCCGGGCAACTCGTTTGCCGCGGGCAGCGTCAATATCGCCGACAACGACGCCGGCACCGCTCTCTACAACGTCACGAACAAGAAGCCCGGCGACACCGCCACGGGCTGCATCAAGGTGACTTACACGGGCTCGCTGCCCGCCACGGTCAAGCTCTACCGCAGCGCCTTCACCGGTGGCACGGGCCTTGACACCTACCTCGACGTCAACGTGACGCGCGGCACGGGCACCAACGCGGACTGCAGCGACTTCACCGCCGCGGCCTCGGGCAGCTCGGTCTACACGGGCACGCTGAACGCCTTCAACACGAGCTTCGCGAGCGGCATCTCCCTGAGCAACGGCGCCGGCGCGGGGGCGTGGGGGCAGAACGACGCGGTGACCTACAAGTTCACCGTCTCACTCCAGGACAACAACTCCGCCAACGGCCTGAGCAGCGGCGTGCACTCCTTCGTCTGGGAGGCGCACAACAACTAAGCGGCGCGGTCGAGGGAGGCAGGTCGCCGGGCAGCCGGCGCCCCGCCTCCTCCCTCCACCGTCGCCTCGAGACCGGAGCGGATTCGTGCGGAGCAAGGACTGGGCCCGCGGGCTCGGACTCAACGCGGGCCTCGTGCTCGTCGCGCTGGCCCTCATCGCCTGGCACGTGCCCCAGGGCCGGGGACGGCTCGGGCTCGACGTGACCTTCCTCGCCGCCCCGACCGGCGAGCTCGGCGTCACACCGACGGGTCCCGTACTGCGCGCCACCGGCCTGCAGGCGGGCACCCCCGGCCCCCTCACCACCCTCACCGTGAGAAACCAGACCCCCCGCACGCTCGTAATCCGCCTGCGCGCCCGTCCCTCCTCGGCGGCACTCGACTCCGTCCTCCGGACTCGGGTGGCCCTCGACGGGCGCCCGCTCCTCGACGCTCCGCTCGCCCGGCTGCGCGCGGGGGCGCCCCTCTTCCGCCTGGCGGCGGGACGCCGCGTCAAGCTCGCGCTCGGCGTCCGGCTGCCGGCCGGCTCGGTCGGCTACGGCGGCGCGATCCTCGACGTCCCGCTCGAGCTCACGAGCCATCCGGTGGGAAGGGCGGCGAGGTGAGCACGGCGCGCAAGCTCGCGCGCCTGGCGCTCGTGCTCGGCGTCCTCGGCCTCATCGCCGCTGGCGGCACCTACGCCGCCTTCTCCTCGACGACGACCAATCCCGACAACCGCTTCGACGCGGGGAGCGTCGCCCTCTCCGACAACGACGGGGGGACCGCGCTGCTCTCGCTCTCCGGCGCGGTCCCGGGCGACTCGAACACGCGGTGCATCACCGTGACCTACAACGGTTCGCTCGCCGCCGCCGTGCGCCTCTACGGAACCGTGAGCGGCTCCCTGCCCTCCTACCTCCAGCTCACCGTCACCCGGGGCACCGATCCCGCGCCGTCGTTCGCCTCGTGCAGCGGGTTCACCGCCGACTCCTCGGACTACATCGGAGCAGGGCCCGGAGTCATCTACTCGGGCTCGCTCGCGTCGTTCCCGAGCTCCTACGCAAGCGGCATCGTGGACCCCGCGCCGGGCGCGCCCGCGACGTGGACCACCTCCGAGGCCCACACCTACCAGTTCACCGTCAGCCTGAACGACGATCCGGCGGCTCAGGGCCTCTCGGGCAGCGCGAGCTTCACGTGGGAGGCGCGCAACCAGTGAGCGCGCTCGCGCTCAGAAGCGGGCCCGCGGCGCGCTGGTGCGCGCTCATGGCCGTGTGGACCGTGGTCGGGTGCGGGGTCGGGCTCGTGGCCGCGATCGCCGGCTCGGCGCTGCTCGGCGATCGTCCCCTCACGGTCCTGTCGGGGAGCATGGAGCCCGCCATCCATACCGGTGACGTCGAGGTGACCAAGCCGCTCGCACCCCTGTCCGTCCAGGTCGGCGACGTGGTCGCCTTTCGCGACCCGAGCGGACGCGACCGGCTGATCTCCCACCGCGTGCGCGAGATCCATCCGCGCGGCAACGCCGTCTCCTTCGTCACCAAGGGCGACGCCAACAACACGGTGGAGAAGTGGAGCGTGCCCGCCGGCGGCCACCTCGGCCTGGTCGTCCAGCGCCTGCCCCGGCTCGGCTACGGGCTCGTGTGGGTCGCCACGCCGTGGGGCCGCATCCTGCTGCTGGTGATCCCCGCCGTGCTGCTCGGGATCGCCGAGATCGTCAACATCTGGCGCCCCACGCCCAAGGTCCTCGAGTCATGAGCGCCCGGGTCGAACGGCCGGCTCTCGGGCGGCTTATCGCCACGAGCGCGATCGCCGCCCTCGTGCTCGCGACGGTCTCCTTCGCGATGGGCTCGCGCAGCACGAGCCGCCTGGCGAGCGCCAACGTGAGCCTGACGGCCGGGAGCTTCTCGAGCTCCAACTCGCGCGACGGAGCGGCGATCTTCACCGCGCGCAACGTGCGCCCGGGCGGAGCGAGCACGGGACAGGTGACGATCGCCAACTCCGGCCAGCTCGCCGGCTCCTTTTCGCTCGCCCAGAGCGGACCGAGCGATCGCCCCGGACAGGCCGGGGGGCGACTCTCCGAGCTCGCCCAGCTCGAGGTGAGCGACGTCACGCGCCCCGACGCGCCGACGCCCGTCTACGCCGGCTCGCTCGGAGCGATGCCACCAAGCCTCCCCCTCGGCACCTTCCGCCCCGGCGAGGCGCACACCTACTCCTTCACGGTCTCCCTCCCCGCCGACGCCCCGACCGGTGGCGACCTGAACGCCTACCAGGCCTCCGCGCTCCAGGTCGCCTACGCATGGAAGAGCACCGGCGGGGCCCCTCCGAGCTCGGTTCCGGCTCCCCCGAGCACTTCTCCGAGCGATCCGCCGCCGACTGCCACCCAGCCGAGCGATCCGCCGCCGGCCCACCACACCCCGCCCGTCACGAACGCCCCCGGGAGCCCCCCGACGACGCACCTCCCGGCGGCGCCGACTCCCCATTCCCCCTCGACCGCGAGCCCCAGGCCGGCGCCGAGCCCGGCATCCCCCGCGGCGCCGCCCGCGACGGCGACTCCCGGCGCACCCCGGCCGGCCACGAGCTCCCCGGCCGGCTCCACGCCTTCCTTCGGATCCGGGGGCACCACGAGCAACGGGGGCGCCACTCCCGGCCCCTCCGGGGGGAGCGGCGGGCTCGCGGCCCGCCCCCACCACGCCGCCGGCCCGCATCCGCGCCACGCGCACCGACGCGACCCCCGCGCCGCTCACCGCGCCGGAGCCGGGTCGCTTCCGCACCACCAGTCCAAGTCACTGCTTTCGAACCTGCTCTCGGCGGTGCAGCGAGTCGCCTCGGCCGTTGTCAAGCACGGCGCCTTTCCCTTCACGCTGCTGCTGATCATGCTCGCCTTCTTCTACCTCCAGTACTGGCTTGACCGCCGTGACCCCAAGCTGGCCCTCGCGCCGGTCGATCCCGAGCCCTCGAGGAGCTTCGAATGACCCCGTCCCCCGCATCGTCCCCCCGAGCCGGCCTGCCGGGACTCGAGATGGTTCCCCTCGCCGAGCGGCTGCGTGCCATGCACTTCCTCCGGCTCGCGCTGGCCGCCCTCGTGATCGTCGCCTACGTCGCCCTGCCCGGTGTGGCGCACGGCGATCTGGCGATCCTCGCCGCGGGAACGGCCGGCTACCTCGTGCTCTCCATCACGGGCTACTTCCTCTGGCGAGCGGGCCGCGGGCGCGGCCTCGTCCTGTTCAGCGCCCTGCTTCTCCTCGACGGCGCCTTCCTCGCCTGGGCGACCTACGCGAGCGGCGGCGTGGGGAGCCCACCCGCCTACCTGCTCTTCGCCTACGTGGTCGCGGTGACCCTCGTGGCCTCCTACCGCACCGGGCTCAAGGTGGTGCTGTGGGAGTCGCTGCTGCTCCTGGCCGCCTTCCAGGTGCGGGCCACCGGCATCCTTCCCGCGCTCGGGATCCATCCGCCGGCACCCGGAAGCGCCGAGTATCGACGGGTGATCCTCCTCGTGGTCGGGCTGTGGCTCACGGGAATCGTCACCGCGAGCTACTCCGCGCTCAACGAGCGCGAGCTGCGACGCCGGCGCTTCGATCTGACCTCGTTGACCGACATGGCCGACGAGCTCGAGCAGGACATGCGGCCGGCCGCGATCGCCGGGATGCTCCTCCGGCGCACGAGCGAGACCTTCGACTTCACTCGCGGCCTCGTGCTCGCGCGCTCGGACTACGGGCACCTCGACGTCCTCGCCGCCGAGGGAACCGAGCCCGGGCTCGGCCCGGTGCCGGCGACCGACACCATCGAGCGCGCGTGGGCCACGCGCGCGCCCGTGCTCGTCAAGCGCCTGCTCGAGCGCGAGGATGCGCCCCTGGCCGAGCTGCTTCCCGACGGACGCAACCTGCTCATCGTCCCGCTGATCGCGGAGGGCAGGCCCATCGGCGTTCTTCTCGCCGAGCACTCCAAGCCGCGGATCGACGGGCGGGCGGTGACCATGCTCGCCCAGTTCGCCTCCCACGCCTCGCTGGCGCTGCGCAACGCCTGGCTGCTCGAGGAGATGCGCGAGATGGCCGACCGCGACGCTCTGACCGGCATCGCCAACCGTCGCTCCTTCGACGCGCGCCTTGAGCTCGAGCTCAAGCGGGCTCAGCGCACGAACGACCCCCTCAGCCTCCTGCTCGTCGACCTCGACCACTTCAAGCGGCTGAACGACGCGCACGGCCATCTCTCCGGCGATGAGGCGCTGCGCCGCGTCGCCGCGTCGCTCGGCGAGCACGCCCGCGAGATCGACATGGCCGCCCGCTACGGCGGAGAGGAGTTCGCGCTCGTGCTTCCGAGCTGCTCGCCAGAGGACGCGGCCGCCGTCGCCGACCGCGTACGCGAGGGGATCTCCGAGCTGCAGGGGCTCCCCGCGACGCTCACCGCGAGCGTGGGCGTGGCGAGCTGGCCTCGCAACGCGCTGGATGCCCGCGCCCTTCTCGCCGCCTCCGACGCGGCGCTCTACGCCGCCAAGCGATTCGGTCGCGACCGCGTCGTGTCCTCGGATACGGTGATCGACGAGCTCGCCGACCTGCCGAGCCAGAGGCCCCGGCCGGCGTCCGACGGGACGCATCCCGACCAGGTGACGGGATGAGCGCCCGCGCGCCGGACACCCTCGGCCGGGAGGAGGCGATGCCGCCGCTCGAGCTCTACGAGCCGACCGCCGAGCTGACGAGCCGACCGCTCTTGCTCGACCGCCTCGAGCAGGCGCTGCGCCTCGCGAGCCGCCAGAAGCACATGGTCGCCGTGCTGCTCGTCGAGCTCGACAACGTGCGCACGGTCAACCGCAGCCTCGGCTACGCCGCGGGCGATGAGCTGCTCGCCCAGGTGGGCCGGCGGATGCGCGAGCAGGTGCGCGCGGGCGACAGCGTCGCTCAGCTCGGCGACGACGAGTTCGCGATCCTCCTGCCCGACGTGACCGCCGTGGGCTACGCCCGCGCGGCCAGCCGGATCGTCGGCTCGCTGCGCGAGCCCTTCGCGATCGACGGTCACGAGCTGCCGATGAGCGCGAGCATCGGGATCGCCACGAGCCGGGGCGGCGGCGTCGAGCCGGCCACCGTGCTCCAGAACGCGGGCATCGCGATGCAGCGGGCCAAGCGCCAGGGCAAGGCCTACGAGCTCTTCAACGCGGACATGCACTCCGCCGCGATCCGGCGCCTCGGCGCCGAGGCGGAGCTGCGCCGCGCGGTCGCGCGTTCGGAGTTCACCATGCACTTCCAGCCGATCGTCGGCCTCGAGGCGGGCGAGACCGTCGCGGTCGAGGCGCTCATGCGCTGGGAGCATCCCCAGCACGGGCTCCTCGAGGCGCAGAACTTCATAGACCTCGCGGAGGAGACGCAGCTCATCCTCCCGCTCGGACGCTTTGCGCTGCGGGAGTCCTGCCGGCGGCTGAGCGCGTGGCAGGCCGAGGACGCACGCGGGCAGTCGGTCGGCCTGTTCGTGAACGTCTCCGCCCAGCAGCTCGCGACCCCGCGCTTCGCCCATGAGGTGCTCGAGGCGCTGCGCGAGACCGGCCTCGAGCCGGGCCGGCTGACGCTCGAGATGACCGAGACCCTGATGAAGCCCGACGCGGACTGCCTGCTCGCGATGCTCCGGCGCCTGCGCGCCGCCGGCGTGCGCATCGCGCTCGACGACTTCGGGACCGGCTACTCCTCGCTTGCCTACCTCTCCCACCTGCCCATCGACGTGGTCAAGCTCGCCAAGGAGTTCACCGACGGCATGGGCGTGGGCCGCGGCTCCGCGGTCATGGGCGCCACGCTCGCCCTGTGCCGGGCGCTCGGAGTCGAGGTCGTCGCCGAGGGGATCGAGCGCCCCGAGCAGCTCGCCGAGCTCCGCGAGCTCGGCGCCGACATGGGCCAGGGCTACCTGCTCGGACGAGCCGCGCCCGGCGAGGTCCTGCCGGGCTCCCTGGGCTTGGCGTAGCGCCTCGCGGCTAGATCTCATTCCGCGGCGGCGTGTGGGCGGGGGCGGCGCCCATCGCGCGTAGATATGCGCCGCGCGACCGCACCGGGCGGGACGCCTGCCCGAGGGGCTACCCGGGAGTACCCCATGCGGTACCCGGGGGTAGCCCACCCGACAAACACCTCCGCCCCGCGCCGGCTGACGTGACGCCGAGGGACCTCACAGCGGCTCTGAGTACCCCGCCCGCGCGTGGGAGTGACCGTCGGGACGCGGGGAGCAGCGGCTGCTAGGGCGCAGGCTGAGCCGCACGAGGGGATGCGTCTGTCGAGCCAAGAGCCTGCGACCGCCCAGGGTGAGCGGGACCCTCACCGGTCGCGATGTCCCGGGCCGCACCGTGAAGTCCGTGCGGCCGAGCCGCGTCTGACCCGACGAGACCCAGAGCGTCCCGCCGCACAGGTCGCGCACGTTTGCCGCGTGCGGGCGCCCGGCGAGGCGCAGCTCGAGCGTGCGCAGGGAAGAGCGGCGCAGCGGACTCAGCTCGAAGCGGTAGACCTGGACGATCTCGCAGTCGCGGGCCACCACGTCGGAGAAGCGCATGAAGGCGACATGATCGAAACCCGGTCCGCAGAAGACTCGGGTCACGCCGTGACCGCCCGAGCCGAACCCGCCGTGAATCACGTCGTCGCCCGGTCCACCCAAGAGCAGATCGTTGCCGCCGTAGCCCTTGAGGAAGTCGTTGCCGCTCCCGCCGTCGAGCGTGTCGTTCCCAAGGCCGCCGACCAACGTGTCGTTGCCGCCGCGACCGAAGAGCGAGTTGCCGCCCTGCGCCACCGCCGTCAACGTGTTGCGCCCTTCGTCGCCGTACGCGGAGCCGCCGCTCGGGGATGCGACGGCATCCTCGAAGTTCGCGATGTTGTCGGCACCGGCCGTGCCTGCTGCGAGGTCGATCGTGGTGCCGGGAGCTCCATCGACGGTGTCGCGTCCGGGACCGCCATCGGCGACATCGTGAGCCGCCGGGGAGGAACCGGCACTGAGGACGACGGTGTCGTTTCCCGCGCCACCGTTCAACACATCCGCTCCCGGTCCTCCGGTGAGCGTGTCGTCGCCGGGACCTCCCGTGAGTCGATCGTTGCCGTCGCCCCCGTACAGCGTTCCGTCGCCCGTGAGGACGTCGTCGCCCGGACCGCCGTCCACCGTTCCGACGACGCCTGGATCGAGCACGACGCGGTCGTTCCCGTCGCCGGCATAGACGTCGACGCTGCTGGGTGGCACGGCGGGTTCGCTGCAGCGAGCGCGATGAGTGTCCAGCGCCTGACAGTGATCGCCGGCGGTGACCGGCGCGCCGGCGTCCTGGACGATGTACGTGGTGGTGGAGGCGCCGGGGAGCAGCGAGATCGTCACGTCGTTCTGCTCACCGGGGCTCGCCTCGTAGAAGAGACCGGTCGTGAGCTCGTGCCCCGATGCCGAGCCGTCGTTGTCGGAGGTGTCGTAGATCGCCGCCGTTCCCGCGTGCGCCGCCGCGGGCGCGGCGAGAAACGCGAGGAGAACCAAGAGCAGCAGCCGTTTCACCTCTTCACCAACGACCGGCGGAGACGCAAGTTGCGCCTGCTACACGAACTCCTCCTCGATCACCCGGATCGCGCGCGGGCGGCCGCGGACGATGTCGAGGCCGCCGATCAGCTCGCAGGCGGCGAAGAAGCGCGACTCGAGCACGGGGTGCACGACCATCACCAGGCGGGCGTTGTCGCCGAGGCCCCGCTGGACCACGGACTTGACCGAGATCTCCTGCAGGCCGAGCACCTGGGCGACCTGGGCGAGCACCCCGGGCTCGTCGGCGACTTCGAGGTGGAGGTAGAACGCCGAGACGACGTCCTCCACGATCGCCAGCTCCTGAGACGGCGCCGGGGTCGAGGCGGGCGGGATCATCGCGCTGATCACGTCGCCGAGCACGGCGCTAGCGGTCTGCGGGCCGCCCGCGCCCGGGCCCGACATGGTGATCTCGGTGATCGTGGCCGACTCGACCGTCACCGCGTTGAACGGCCCGGCCACCGAGGCCAGCGGGTGGCCGGGATAGAGGAAGGCCGGGTGCACGCGCACCGAGAGCCCCTCGGGCAGCCGCTCGGCGGTGCCGATGAGCTTGAGGCCGAGGCCGAGCTCCCGTGCGTAAGCGAGGTCGTCGGCCGTGATGCGCTCGATCCCCTCGTAGCGGACCTGGTCGAGGTGCACGGGGGTGTCGAAGGCCAGGCGGGCGAGGATCGCCATCTTCGCCGCGGCGTCCTTGCCGCCCACGTCGTCGCTCGGGTCGGCCTCGGCGTAGCCGAGCGCCTGCGCCTGGGCGAGCGCCTCGGCGTAGCCCGCGCCCGTGCGCTCCATCTCGGTCAGGATGAAGTTCGTCGTCCCGTTGACGATCCCGTGCAGGCGCTCCACGTCGCCGGCGGCGAGGGACTCCTGCAACACCCGGATCACCGGCACCACCCCGGCCACCGCGGCCTCGAAGCGAAGCTGCACACCGTGCTCGCGCGCCGCGGCCCAGAGCTCCTCCCCGTGCTGGGAGAGGAGCTGCTTGTTGGCGGTGACCACATGGCGCCCCGCTCCGATCGCGCGCAGCACGTAGTCGCGCGCGGGCTCGAGGCCGCCGATCAGCTCGACGACGAGGTCCGAGCCGGCGAGGATCTCCTCAAAGCTCCCCGAGGAGCGGGTGAGCACGCCCGCGAGCTCCGGACGCAGGCCGGTGAGGTGCTCGACGCGGCCGGCGCGCTCCTCGAGCAGCGTCGCGAACGCGCCCCCGACCGTCCCGCGGCCGAGGAGCCCGATCCTATAGCTCGTCACGGGCGGTGAGGTCGTCGTAGGTCTCGCGCCGCACGACGGCGCGCGCCTCGCCGCCCGAGCAGAAGATCACCGGCGGGCGGGGGACGCCGTTGTAGGTGTTGGCCATCGCGTGGCCGTAGGCGCCGGTGGCCGGGGTGACGATCAGATCGCCGGCGCGCGGGTCGTGGAGCAGCGCTTCGCGGAGGATCACGTCGCCCGACTCGCAGTGCTTGCCCGCGATCCGGCACGGCTCGGGCTCGCCCCCGGCGAGCCGGCCCGCGAGGCGCGCCTCGTAGACCGATCCGTAGAGCATGGGACGCAGGTTGTCCGACATGCCGCCGTCCACCCCGACCCAGGTCGAGACGTTGCGCTTGACGCTCTGCACCGTGTAGAGCGTCACCCCCGAGTTGGCCACGAGCGCGCGCCCGGGCTCGATCAGGATGGTCTTCCCCGGACCGAGGAGCTCGTGCGCGGCGCTCAGCTTGGCGCCCACGTAGTCCTCGATCTCGGGCGGGCGCTCCTCGGCGGTATAGGCCGCGGCCAGCCCCCCGCCGAGGTTGTAGACGGGGAAGTCGCCCAGTGGCGCGATCGCCTCCACCGCCGCGCGAAACGGCTCGAGCGCGAAGAGCTGGGAGCCGATGTGCACGTGCAGCCCGACGAGCTCGAGCTCCTCGGAGCCCTCGAGGCGCGCGATCGCTGCCCGCGCGTCGACCAGCCCGAAGCCGAACTTCGAGTCGGCTTGGCCCGTGGAGATCGAGCGGTGGGTCGCTCCGGCCACCCCGGGGGTGACCCGGATCAGCACCGCCTGCGGCCCGCCCTCGCGCTCGGCGACGAGGCGCTCGAGGCGTTCGAGGTCGTCCACGTTGTCGAGCACGATGTGCCCGACACCCGCCGCCAGCGCGCGCGAGAGCTCCTCCTCGGACTTCGCGTTGCCGTGGAGGTAGATCCGCGCGGGGTCGAAGCCCCCGCGCAGCGCGAGGTGCAGCTCTCCGCCGGAGGCCACGTCGCAGCCCAGGTTCTCCTCGGCGAGCACCCGTGCGACCGCCGTGCACGGGAACGCCTTGGAGGCGAAGAGCACGTCGGAGGGACCGGGGTGGTGTGCGCGCAGCGCGTCGCGAAAGGCGCGGGCACGGGCGCGCAGGTCGTCCTCGGCCACCACGTAGGCCGGGGTTCCGAACTCGCGCGCGAGCTCCACCGCGTCGCAGCCGCCGATCACGAGGTGCCCGCGCTCGTCCACGTGCGAGCCGCGGGGATAGACGTGGGAGAGGGCGGTGGAGGTGGCGCTCACAAGAAGCGATTATGCCGCCCGCGCGCGATACTCCTCCGCTCCCCGTGCGCCACCCCACTCCCGACCCGCCCGCCGAGATCGGCGTCCACCAGGGGCTTGCCTTCTCCCGCTGGCTGCCGCGCCGCGAGCCCGCGGGGGGTGTGCTGATCCTCCACGGCGCAGGCTCGTGCAAGGAGAGCCACCACGACTTCGCCCGCGCATGCCGCACCGCAGGCTACGCCGCGCTCTGCTTCGACGCCCGCGGGCACGGGGCGAGCGACGGCGAGCTCGGCGCGAGCGCGCTGGCCGACATCGGGGCGATGGCCGACCTGCTCGGCGTGCGTCCGCTCGCGCTGCGGGGCTCGAGCATGGGCGGCTACTTCGCGCTGCTCGCCGCCGAGCCGCTCGCCGCCGCCGCCGTCACGGCGATCTGCCCGGCGAGCTCGGAGCACCTGCGGCGGATGCTCGACGGCTCCGGAGAGGAGGCGCTCGGCTTCCGCGCCGACGTCCCCGCGCTCGTGGACTTCCTCGCCGCCCACGACGTCGCCGAGGCCGTCGAGGAGGTGCGCGGACACCTGCTACTGCTCCACGCCCGCGGCGACGAGCGGATCCCGCCCGAGCACTCGCGCGAGCTTCACGACCGCGCCCGCGCGGCCGCCGAGCGCAAGCTCGTGATCCTGCCGGGGGGACATCACCGCTCCGTGCAGCACGACGCCGAGATGCAGGGGCTGGCCCTGCGCTTCGTCTCGCGGGCGTTCCGCGGGGCCGCCGCCGCGGCCTAGGTTCCTCAGCGGCCGGGGAGCAGGCCGCCGGCGCTCTGCCCGACTCCGCTCACTGTGCCGCCCACCTGGGCTCCGCTGTGGGTGATGGTGCTGCCGGCGCCCGGGCTCACCGTTCCGACGGTTCCGCCCAGGCCGCCCGCGGTCCGGCCGATCGTCGAGCCGACGTGGCCGGTCGTCTGGGTCACGCCGTTCCTGACGGTGCTAATCGGGGCGGGCAGCGCCACGTGGACGCCGGGTGCCTGGGAGCTCGGCGGAGTCGTGGAGCCGGTCGATCCACCGGCGCTGCGCCGGGGGGCGGCCACGGGGGATGAGGCACGGTGCCCGGCGCCGCTGCGAACGAGCGATGCCCGCGCGGCGCGTGTCGCAGCGCGCGTGGCGGCCGGGCGCTGCGGGCGCGCCGCCCGAGCGCGCGGACCTCGGCCGCCGCGAGCGCGCACGGCCGGCTTCGCGCTCTGCCCGGCGCGGGCGAGGAGCGGGTGGTCGGGGTGCGCGCGATCATCGACGCGCACGGCCCCCGTGCGCCCGTCGAGGCCCTTGCCGCTCGGCCATCCGTGGAAGGCGATGAGCGCACTGGCGAGCGCGAGCACGCACGCCACCGCGGCGAGCAGCGAGCCCGAGGTGCCGATCCCGGCCATGATCGCGCGAGGGGAACGCATAGGAGTCCTCACTTCTTCGGCCTCACGCGCCCAAGGCTTGAGCCCTGCGGGCTACTCAGGCGGGCGCGAGCGCCCGGCGCACGCCGCCGCGCCGGACGAGCAAAGCCAGTCCGAGCGCGCCGAGCGCGATGGAGAAGATGCTCTCGAGCTGCGGGCCGGTCAATCCCGCGAGCACGTGGGCGTTTCGCCGCACGAACTCGACGAGCAACCGCTCGATCCCGGCGAGCACGAGATAGAGCGCGAAGAGGACGCCCGGGCGCACGCGGTCGCGCAAGCGCCACAGGCCCCACGCGACCAGGCCCATGAAGAGCGTCTCGTAGATGGGGGTCGGCTGCACGCGCACGCCGGGCGGGGTCGGGAGCGTCCCGTGCGGATAGCCCATCGCCCACGGCAGGTGCGAGGGCTTGCCGTAGTCGCCGTCGCCCGAGACCTGGCAGCCGATCCGACCGATCGCGTAGCCCAGGGCAAGTCCGGGCCCGGCGAGGTCGACCAGGTCGAGGCCGAGGAACCGCCGCCAACGCGCCCACACCACCATCGTCACCGCGCCGCCGAGGACGCCGCCGTACCAGACGAGGCCCGCGCCCGAGAAGAGATGACCGAGCAGGTCGCCCTTCACCTCCTGGTAGTTCTCCACCACGTAGTAGAGCCGCGCCCCGACGAGGCCGCCGCCGAGCGCGACGAAGACCATCTCGTAGGCCCAGTCGGGCGGCCGGCCGAGCTCGCGCAGTCGCCGCCCCACGAGCAGGCCCCAGGCGAGGAAGTTCAGGGCGAAGAAGATCCCGAACGTCTGGATCGTGATACCGAGGACGTGGATCGAGGAGAGCACGAGCGGCACACGCTACAGGGCCGCTCGGGACCTCCTCAGACCTGAAGCACTTGAATGCCGATGATCGCTGTGTACAATCGCGCGACCTTCCCGCGGGGTCCGACGGGGCCCGCGGGTCAGCCGATGGAGCGAGGAGCCCAGATCAGCTCGCAGCCCGAGCCGCGTGCCGGACGATTCGAACGCATCGCCGAGCGAGTGGCAGACATCGTCCGGGCCGCCGAACGGGAGGCCGGCGCGGCGCGGCGCGACATCGCCGAGCAGCGCCGGGAGGCCGAGCAGGAGGCGCGCGACTACGTCACGGCCTCCCGGCGCCGGGCCGACGAGGAGTCGGCGGCCCGGGCGCGTCAGCTTCAGGAGCTGCGCACTGCGGCCCAGCGCGATGCGGAGGCGCTCGCGCGCTCCGTTGACGCGTTGGCGCGCGCGCTGAGCGACGAGGCGGCGACGTCGGGCGCTCCGGCGGCGCCGTGGGCCGAGGAGGCGGCCGCCGAGAACGCCCCGGTCGCCGAGGCGCCGCAGCGCTACGTGAGCTCGGCGCCCGCGGAGGCTCGGGAGCCCCGCTCCGCCCTCGCCTCGGTACCCGCTGCCGGTGAGCGCGCGGAGCCGAGCCCCCGGCGCGAGAGCGAACGCCGCCTCGAGCCCGACGCCGCCCGACTCATGGCCATCGAGATGGCGGTGGGCGGCGCCTCGCGCGGCGAGGTCGAGCGCCAGCTCGAGCGCGAGTCCGGCGCTCCCGTCCCCGCCTCCCTGCTCGACGGGGTCTTCGGCCCCGTCCGCGAAGCCACCACGCGCCTGAGTTGGGGACGCCCCTGAGCGCCCGCGCTCCGGCGGCGTCGGAGCGACGCACGCTTTAGATTTCACTCATCCGGTCTGCGACCATGTAGCCATGTCTTCGCGACCCACCTCCTTCGGCCGCGACACCGGACTCCAGGTCCGGATGACCGTGACGATGTTCCTCCTCGGGCTCGTCTACGCCGTGCTCGTCGCCGTCCTGCTCGGCTCGGGCCTGAGCGGGGTGACCGTGGCGCTCATCGCGGGCGCGATGTTCCTCTTTCAGATCTTCGCCTCCGACAAGCTTGCGCTGCGCGCCATGGGCGCGCGCGAGGTCAGCCCCGCGCAGGCGCCGGAGCTTCACGCGATCGTCGAGCGGCTGTGCGTCCAGGCCGACCTTCCCAAGCCGAAGATCGCGGTGGCCGAGAACCCGATGCCCAACGCCTTTGCGATCGGCCGCTCTCCCAAGAGCGCGACCGTGTGCGCGACGACCGGGATCATGGACCTCCTCTCCCCCGCCGAGCTCGAGGGCGTCATGGCCCACGAGCTCACCCACGTGCAGAACCGCGACGTGATGGTCATGACGATCGCGAGCTTCTTCGCCACGGTCGCCTCCTACGTAGTGCAGTTCGGGTTCTTCTTCGGTGGCGGCGGCTACGGAGACGACGAGGACAGCGGGAGCCCCGGAATCCTCGTGCTCGTGCTCGTCTCGGCGGCGGTCTACGCCGTCTCCTTCGTGCTCATGCAGGCCCTGTCGCGCTACCGCGAGTTCGCCGCCGACCGCGGGTCGGCGATCATCACCGGGCGCCCGAGCGCGCTGGCCTCCGCGCTCGTGAAGATCAGCGGAGGCATGGCGCAGATCCCGCAGCAGGATCTGCGCGCCGCAAGCGAGCTCCGAGCCTTCTTCATCTTCCCGGCGGGCGCCAAAAGCTCGCTGGCCAACCTCTTCTCGACCCACCCGCCGCTCGAGCAGCGGCTCGCCGCCCTGCAGCGCCTCGAGTCACAGCTCCAGGGCGTCGGCGCATAGGCGGGCGCCGTGGGCCTCTTCGACGTCCTCACGGGCCGGCGCAAGCTCAAAGGCCCCGCGCCCGACCGACTCTTCGCGCTCTCGACTGCATACGTGACCTTCACGGAGCAGCTCGGGATCAGCTCGCGCGGACACGCGGGAATCGTCTTCCAGCCCCTGGCCACCGCGGACTTCGACGAGATCGCACGGGACATGGAGGAGGTGCTTCGCGGCACGAGCTCCGATGCCGGCACGACCGTGGAGACCCGCGACGACGACTACGGCTACCGCTGGATGATCCTCGCCGACTCGGAGTTCGACGACCTCGTGGTCGGAGTCAACGCGGTGAGCGACGCGCTGCAGTCCGGCGGCTACGGCGAGCGGATCCTGTGTGCCGTCTTCTCCTTCGAGGACGCGCAGAAGCGCCCGCTGTACTGGATATACAACTACAAGCGCGGCGCGTTCTACCCGTTTGCCCCGAGCGGCGGGGAGCAACAACGCGACACCGAGCGCGAGCTGCGCGTCAAGGCACAACTCGGGGCCGAGCTGCCGGTCGAGGCCGAGCTCGAGCGCTGGTTCCCGCTATGGGGCGCGCCGATCTAAAAGCCGGGCCGCCTCTAGCCGGGGATCAGGCCCTCGCCGTTGAAGTCCGCTCGCGCCTCCTCGAGCGTCGTGTCGGGCGGCGGGATGATGATGCTCGACTCCTGGAGCTCGTCGTCGCCAACCGGCTTGCCCTCCGCGCGCACGAGGTCGAGCATCTGGCGAAAGCGGTCCTTGAAGCCCAGGTCGTCGTCGGCCTCCACGGCGCGCACGGCCTCGTTGTCGAGCTCGTTCAGGCGGCTCGCGCATTCGTCGGAGAGCTCGAACTGGCCCTCGGTGGCGATCCGGACGATCACGCCGGGCGCTCCCGCGGAGGCTCGGTCGCCGCCGTCCCGCCGGCGCCGAGCTCGTGGCCGGCCTGACCTGCCCCGGGTCCGAGCTCGGCCTTCATCTTCTCGAGCTCCGAGTCGACCTGGGTGCCGCTCGAGAGCTGGGAGAGCTGGCGGTCGATGTCGTCCTGACCCGATCCGAGTTGGGAGAGGTCGTCGAAGGTCCCCGCCTTCTCGAGCTCGTCGACCGCCTGGGCGCGGGCACGCATGTTCTCGGTCTTGTCGAGCGCGCGCTGCATGGCCAGGCCGACGTCGGCCATCTCCTCCCCCACCCCGCCGGCGGCGTCGGAGATGCGCACCTGGGCCTCGGCGGCGGAGTACTGGGCCTTGATGACCTCCTTCTTGGAGCGGAAGGCCTCGATCTTGCTCCTCAGCTTGGCCTCGGAGTCGGTCATCTGCTGCTGCTGGGTCTCGAGCTCGGCGATCTGGCCGTCGAGGCCCTGGAGCTCGGCCTGCACCGCGGTCTTGCGCTCGAGCGCGGTCCGCGCGAGATCCTCCTTGCCCGCGGCGAGCGCCTGGCGGGCCTGGGTGTCGAGCTTTACGACCTGCTGCTCCATCTTCTGAGACTGGAGCTGGAGGCGCTTCTTCGACGTGACGACGTCGGCCAGCCCCTTCTTGACGTTCTGCAGCAGCTCGGTCTGCTTCTGGTAGGAGTACTCCAGGGTCTCCGAGGGGTCCTCGTGCTTGTCGAGCAGCTTGGAGATCTTCGCCTTGAACGTGGTGGAGATTCGCCCGGACAGTCCGGCCATCGCGCGCTCCTTCGGGGCAGGTACGGAAGCGCGTTAGCCTAGCCGACCGTGACCGTCCCGAGGACGCAGGACGATTCGACGGCGACCCTCGTGAAGTGGATGGGGATCGCCGACGCCAACTCGGCGGGCTTCGTGCACGGGGGTATCGTGATGAAGCTCTGCGATGAGGCCGCGGGCATCGCAGCGATCAAGCACTCGCGGCGACGGGTGGTCACGGCGGCCATGGACCGGATGACGTTCCTCTTTCCCGTCCACGTCGGCGAGCTCGTCTCCTTCAGCGCCCGCGTCAACGCGGTGTGGCGCACTTCGATGGAGGTCGGGGTGAGGGTCGAGACCGAGAACCCCCGCACGGGCGAGTGCCGCCACACGAACACCGCCTACCTGACGATGGTCGCGCTCGACGAGGAGAGCAAGCCGACCGCCGTGCCGGCGCTCGCTGCCGGCGGCCCCGTGGAGGAGCGCCGGGCCCGGGAGGCGGAGGTCAGGCGGCGCAACCGGCTGGCCGAGCGGCGGGAGACCGTCGCCCACCGCGGCGAGGGCTGAGCCTCCCAGGCTTCTTCGGGTCTATCTCGGTAGGAGGCGTGCGTCCGGGGCGGTCGAGGACCAAGCGGGGCGGCGACGGCGAGAGGCCGGCAGTAGCGGAGCTACGACGGGCTCTCGACGGTGGCGCATCCGCGCCGGTCGTCGGCCGGATCCGGACGTGCGGCCCTAGCGGGATAGGCCCTTAGTAACCGACGGGGTGGCGTGCCTGAAAGCCGCTCGCTGAGCGCTTCTGCGTGCGCCAGCGCGGACCCCGTTCACCGGGACCGCTCGTGTCCAGGCGCAGGCCGGCGATGATCGCGTACGCGTGGCCGGGGTTCGTGTAGACGGTGATCCACGCTCCGCGGCCGCTCTGGCCCCAGCTCGCGAATGAGCCCGAATCGAGCGGTGAGCGCAGCAGGCCGCCTCCGTGCAGCGCGTAGGAGACGGTGCCCGAGCAGTCATAGCCGCGAGAGCGGAACGAGCCGTGTCCACCGCCGTAGACGTAGGGACGGTTCCGGATGGCGTTGGCCGCCCAGATCGCCTTCTTGACCTGCACCGGGGCGTCGGCCGGGGCGTAGGCCAGGCCGGCGCGGATCCGCCCCACGCTCCCCGGCACGGTCGGCTGGGAGGGCGAGGTCTCAGACGGCGTGTTCGACGAGGGCTGCTCGCCGTAGCGCGCGCCGCCCGAGCTCGAGGCGCTCTGCCCGCTGCCGTCGGTGGCGGCGGTTGCGGTGGACGCGCCGGCAAGCGCGCTCAAGCTGAGGCCCAGGGCCACGAGGGTGGGTACCCGCACGAAGATTTCGGTCCTCTTTCGCAGGCCTCCGGGGTTAGCTGACGGGCTGGCGCGGAAAGAGCCGGCGCCTTGCACGCGGTTAAGCGTGGAATTAGCCCCAACAACATGGGTCCCCCGGTCCTCGGGATCGGCCCGAGGATTCGGCGTTACGGCACCATACCCAATCCACCGGCGAAGGTTTCGCTTTCGTCGCTTCATTGTCCTAACCTTCCGGTCAGTGGGCACACTTCGTCGCCTTCTCCTGACGTTCCTCCTCGCTGCAGGGCTGCTGGCGAGCGCCGCGGGATGCGGCTCGAACGGCTCGACCGGGCACGCCGACCCGGCGCGCGCCGCCCCGGCCGACGCGGCGTTCTACGGCGAGGCGACCATCCGCCCGTCGGGCTCGCTGCGCGACGCCGTCCGCTCCGTGGCGCGCAAGGTCACGCTTTCGCCCGACCCGCGCGCCAAGCTCCTGAAGCTGATCGACCGCGGCGGCACGCGCGGAGCGAGCTTCGAGCGCGACATCGATCCGTGGCTCGGCAGCCGCGCCGCCGCCTTCGTCGCCGGGATCGGCCCGGGCAAGCCCGCCGCGGCGCTCATCGTCGGGGTACGCGACGAGGAGAAGCTCTCCGAGGCGCTCGACCGCAACGAGCGCCGGTCGGGGAAGGGCACTCGCAAGGCGTCCTACAAGGGCGTGGAGTACCGGGTCGACGCCAAGGCCAACGCCTACGGATCGGTGAACGGATGGCTCGTGGCCGGCACCGAGAGCGGCCTGCGGCGGGTCGTCGACGTCACCCAGGGGGCACCCGCCCTGGCCGGCTCCTCGTCCTTCGAGACCGCCAAGGCGAAGCTGCCCGACCAGCGCCTGGCGCTGCTCTACCTCGACGTGGGCAGGCTGCTCGGCGCGATCGCCGCGCGCGCGCCCGCGCAGTCCGCGCAGCTCGAGCAGATCCGAACCCTCTACGGGCTCTCCGGCGTGCGCCCGGTCGCCGCCGCGGTCACCGCCACACCCGACAGCGTGGGCGTGGAGAGCGCGGTGACCACGACCGGCCAGCGGCCACTCGCCCAGCCCGCCGCTTCGGGCGGCGCCCTGCTCGCCGGCGCGCCGAGCGACGCGTGGCTCGTCCTCGGGTCGGCCAACGTGGGAGCGGCGGCCAAGCGCGGCCTCGGACGCCTGGCCGGCCTGGGAGCTGCGGGGCTCTCGACGGAGCAGCTCAAGGCTCGGCTCCGCGCGCGCACCGGCCTCGATCTCGACCGCGACCTCCTCGATTGGGCCGGGGATGCCGCCCTCTTCGTCCGCGGCACGAGCAAGCGCGACGTGAGCGGCGCGCTCGTGATCCGAGCGAGCGACCCGAACCTCGCCCGCCGGTCGATCGCCAAGATCGCCGGCGCCGTGCGCCGCTTCGGCCACCAGCCCGTTCGGCCGGAGACGATCGAGGGCGCCCAGGGCTTCAGCGTCGCCAAGCCGGGCGCGCCGCGCGCCCTCGTGATGCTCGAGCGCGGCGATGAGGTCGTCGTGGCCTACGGGCCCGACTCGGCGCGGGCGGCGCTCGCCCCGAGCGCCCGACTCGACTCCGACCCGGCCTTCCGCTCCGCACGCGGGGCGCTCGCCGGCGGCTTCTCGCCCAGCCTCTATGTCGCCGTGGCGCCGATCCTGCAGCTCGCGCGCTCCTCGGGAGCGGGCGCCTCACCCGGCTTCCAGAGGGCCGCCCCCTACCTCGACGCCTACCGCTTCCTCGTCGCCGGCGGCCGCCGGGAGGGAGGAACGACCCACTCGCGCCTCGTCGTCGGCCTGCGTTGAGCGCCGGCTCTTTTAGTTCGCGACCGACGCCACCGAGCTTGTCGGCGCGCCGCCGCCGCTCTGAGCCGCGACCTCGGCGATGATCTCGGCGGCCTCCGCGAGCTGGCGCCGGCGGTCGGCCACCTGCATGCGTGAGATCACGAGCCGCTGGATCTGGGCCGTGCCCTCGAAGAGCTGGTAGATCTTCGCGTCGCGGAACCACTTCTCGAGCGGGTGGTCGGTCAGCCCGGCCTCGGGCCCGACGAGGTCCATCAGCGCCGTGGTGGCCCACATCGTCACGTCGCCGGCCTTGAGCTTCGACATCGACCCCTGCCCGGCGGTCATCGGCTTGCCGTTGCGCCCCATCCACGCCGCGCGCTGGACGAGCAGACGGGCGGCGTCGATCTCCGTGGCGACGTCGGCCAGCACCTCCTGCACGCGCTGCTGCTCGAGCAACGGGCCGTTCTCATCCGAGCGGCCCTCGAGGTAGTCGAGGGTCCACTCGTAAGCGGCACGGGCGATGCCGATCGCCGAGGCGCCGACCACCGGCCGGGTGATCTCGAAGGTCGCCAGCGCGCCCGAGGAGCCGCCCTTCTGGCCCGAGCGGGCCCGCTCGAGCTTGCGCTCGAGCTTCTCCATGCCTCCGAGCAGGTTCTCGAGCGGAATCCGGCAGTCCTCGAGCACGACCTCTGTGGTCTGCGAGGCGCGGATGCCGAGCTTGTCCTCCTTCTTGCCCTGGGAGAGCCCGGGCGTGCCCTTCTCGACGATGAAGGAGGCCTGGCCGCGGTGTCCGAGGTGGGGATCGACGGTCGCCACCACCACGTTGACGTCGGCGATGCCCCCGTTGGAGATGAAGACCTTGGTGCCGTTGAGGATCCACTCCTCCCCGTCGCGCTTGGCCGTCGTGCGCAGCGACTTGACGTCGGAGCCCGCCTGGGGCTCGGTGACCGCGTAGGCGGCGGTCTTGATCTCATCGCCCGTGCCGTAGCACTCGGGCAGCCAGCGACCCATCTGCTCCGGAGTGCCCGAGGAGGCGATGCCCGCGGCCGCGAGCGAGGAGGCCGAGATCGCCAGCGCGATCCCCGCGCAGCCCCAGTGGAGCTCCTCGGCGTAGATCACGCCGTTCATGCCGCCGGGGTCGGAGGCCATCGTCTGCAGGAGGTCCAGCCCGTGGAGGCCCCAGGCACGGGCCTCGCGAATGACGTCCCACGGCACGGCCTGCTCGCGGTCGTAGCGGGCGGCGGCCGGACGGATGACCTGCTCCGCGAAGCGGTGACAGCGATCCTGGAACTCACGTGCCTCGTCGCTCAGGGTGAAGTCCACGGTGTCTGGCTCCTGGTCCTCGGGCCCAGGCGCTCCCGTCGGCGGAGCTCGACGGAGACCGAGGCGATTGATCGGTCAGTCAACTTCGCCGGTGATGCTAGCGACCGGTGCCGTTCATCTGAGCTCGGAGTCCGCAGGTCGCTAGTCTCCGGCTCTCATGCGCCGTGCCTGGCCGGTCCTCCTCTCGATCCTCCTCGCCGCTCTCAGCGGATGCGGAGGGGGAGGTCGCGGGGGAGCCGGCACGGAGAGCAAGAACACCCCGTCGTTCATTCCGGCCCCGAGTCTGACGGGCAAGGCTCCCAAGGCGGCCAAGAACCTCGGCTTCCCCGGGTTCGCGACGAAGAACACCACGCGCATCGCCGGGGCCGACCCCGTGGCCGACGCGGCGGGCACCGCTCAGGCGGTCTTTCCCGCCCAGAGCATCGACACCCGACCGACGGCCGTCGCGCTGGCCGACGCCCGCGACTGGCGCGCCACCACGGCCGCCGCGGTGCTCATGAGCTCCCCCGTGCGCGCGCCCCTCCTGCTCACGAACGGTCCCGGCGACCTGCCGGCCAGCACCGCGGACGCGCTCGGCTCGCTCGCTCCCACCGGCGCGCCCAAGGCGGGCGGCGCGCAGGTGCTCCGCGTGGGCGATGCCGCGAGCGCCGATCATCCGCGCACCACCACGATCAGCGGAACCGCCCCCTTCGACCTCGCCGCGAGCCTCGACCGCTTCGTCTCGGCCGCGGCGGGCAAGACGAGCGCCTCGGTGCTCGTCGTCTCCGCCGACGATCCGGCGTACGGGATGCCGGCGGCCGCCTGGGCGGCCAAGAGCGGTGACCCGGTGCTGTTCGTCACCCGGACGACGATCCCGCCGGCGACCCGCGCCGCCATCGCCCGCCACCAGCGTCCCAAGATCTACGTGCTCGGCCCGCCGCAGACCGTGAGCGATCAGACGGTGCGCGACCTCGGCAAGCTCGGCCCGACCAAGCGAGCCTACGACCCCGGCACGCCGGTCAAGGACCCGACGACGAGCTCGATCGCCTTTGCGAAGTTCCACGACGGGGCCTTCGGCTGGAACGTGACCGACCCCGGACACGGCTTCGTCTTCGCCAACGAGCGGCGTCCGGCCGACGCGGGCGCGGCCGCTCCGCTCTCCGCGAGCGGAACCTACGGCCCTCTGGTGGTCACCCCGGACCCCAAGACGCTCCCGGCGCCGATTCAGTCCTACCTGCTCGACGTCGAGCCGGGCTTCACCGCCGACCCGGTCCGCGGCGTGTACAACCGCGCCTGGATCATGGGAGACGGATCCGCGCTCTCGGTCGGGGTGCAGTCGACGATCGACCGACTGCTCGAGATCGCGCCCGTCAAGACCAAGCCGTGAGCCAGGCGGAGCACCCCGACCGGCTGCACGCCGAGCGCGAGGTGACGCTCGAGGACGTGCGCCAGCTCATGGGCGCCTCCACCCCGCATTTCGCGCTGCAGCTCCGCGAGCGCATCCGTCGGCTCATCCGGGGGCTGGCGCCCGAGCATCCGGCGCGCGTGGAGGGTGAGCGCGAGATCGCCCGACTTGACGCGCTCGCGGTGAGCGGCGAGGTGCGCGGGGACGCCGGGCAGGACGGCCAGCGGACGCTGGCGAGCCTCTCGGAAGACCGGGAGTGAGCCCGGCGACCGGCGACGCGACCGAGCGGCTGACGCCGCTGCTCGACTCCGCCGGGCAGGCGGCCGCCGCGCGAGCGGACGCCGGAGCCCGCGGGTACCTCGACCTCCTCGGCCCGTCCGAGGCGGCGATCACCGGGCCGGCGCAGCGGCTCATGCTCACCGGCGCGGTGCCCTTCGTCTACGAGCGCTGGTGGCGCCCGGGGCTCGGGCGCCTCGCCAAGGGCCTGCTCGGACCGAGCATGGCCGACGAGCGCCGCATCGCGCGCCTTCTCCTCGGGCTCACCCCGGGCGGGCGCGTGCTCGACGTCGCCTGCGGCCCGGGCAACTTCACGCGCGGCTTCGGAGAGACCGTCGGTCCGCGCGGCCTTTCGGTGGGTATCGACGCCTCGGCGAGCATGCTCGCCCGAGCGGTGCGCGACACGCCGGCGGTCCGGTGCCAGAACGTGGCCTACGTGAGGGGGGACGCGGTGGCGCTCCCCTTCGCCGAGGAGACCTTCGACGCGATCTGCTGCTTCGCCGCGCTGCACTTCTTCGCCGATCCGTTCCTCGCGCTCGACCACATGACGCGCGTGCTCAGGCCAAGCGGTCGCATCGCGATCCTGACGAGCTGCCGCCTGCGCTCGGCGCCCATGCGCACCTGGGACGGCGTGCTCGGGGCGCGCAGCGGTCAGCGCATGTTCGAGCGCGAGGAGATCGTCGACGCCCTGCACGACCGGGGATTCGGCGCCGTCCGCCGGCAGATCACCGGCCTCGCCCAGATCGTCGGCGGACGGAGGGCGTAGATCCGTGCGCCGGCGCGCGCGCCGGCCGGCGCGCGAGCCCGCCTACACGCCGGCGAGCGTGGCGACCTGCTCGCGGTGCCAGCGAGCGTCGCCGAAGGCGTGGGCGTTGGCCTTGGCCCGTTTGAGGAAGAAGTGCAGGTCGTGCTCCCAAGTGAACCCGATCCCACCGTGGACCTGGAGCGAGGAGGCGGTGACGCGCCAGCCGGCCTCGCTCGCGTAGGCCTTGGCCATGGAGGCCGCCAGAGCCGCCGAGTCCGGCTCGTGGTCATACGCCCAGCCCGCGTAGTAGGAGAGCGAGCGAGCGCCCTCGATCTCGAGGAGCATCTGCGCGCAGCGGTGCGAGACCGCCTGGTAGGCGCCGATCGGCCGGCCGAACTGCTTGCGGTCGTTCGCGTACTCGACGGCCATCTCGAGCGCGCGCTGCGCGACTCCCACCGACTCGGCGGCGAGCGCGGCGGCGATCCCGTGATAGGCGAGCGCGACCGCCTCGGCGTCGCCCGGAAGCTCTTGGGCCTCGGCGCCGTCGAGGTGGACGGCGAAGAGCTTGCGCGTGGGGTCGATGCCCGGCGTGGGCTCGATGCGGACGGCGTCGTCCCCGGTCCGCACGAGGAAGTGGCGCCCGCGGGAGCCGGCGACGACGATCCAGTCCGCCGTGCCCGCGTCGGCCACGGCGATCTTCGTGCCGCTCAGCGAGTCACCCTCGGGCTCGAGCTCTGAGTGGTCGGGCGCCCAGCCGCCGTCGGCGTCCCAGATCGCCACCGTCCCGCGCTGCTCGCCGCGCGCGAGCGGCCCCAGCAGCTCGGACTTCTGCTCCTCCGAGCCCCCGGCCTGGAGCAGGAGCGCGGCGGCCGCATCCGAGAAGAACGGCGTGGGGGCAAGCGCCTGGCCGAGCTCCTCCTGGATGACCACGAGCTCCACCACGCCGAGTCCGAGGCCGTCGTATTCCTCTGGCACGATCAGGCCCGGCCAGCCGAGCTCGGAGATCTGCGACCACTGCTCGTCGGTGAACCCGCGCTCGTCCTCGGCCAGCCGGCGGATCTCCTCCGAGCGGTAGCGCGCGGTGAGGAACTCGTGCGCGGTCCGCTTGATCGCGTGCTGGTCGTCGGTGAAGTCGAAGTTCATCGCAGCTTGGGCATTCCGAGCACCCGCTCGGCCACGATGTTCCTGAGGATCTCGGTCGTCCCGCCCTCGATCGAGTTAGCGCGGGCGCGCAGAAAGCGGTAGGTCCACTCGTCCGAGCGCAGCAGGGCCTGCGGGCCGGCGATGTCCATCGCGAGCTCGGTGAGAGCCTGGTTGACCTCGGACCAGTGCCACTTGCCGAGGGATCCCTCGGGGCCGGGAATCCCGGTCTTCATGATCTGCGTAAGGCCGCGGTAGGCGTTCAGGCGCAGCACGTTGGCCTCGATGTAGAGCTGGGCCAGGCGCTGGCGGACGATCTCGTCCTCGGACGCCATCTTCCCGTTGGCGCGCGTGTTGCGTGCCTTTTCGATCAGCTCGACGAGCGCGATCTGGACGGAGACCTGGAGCCCGAAGGCGAGCGTCGCGCGCTCGTGCATGAGCGTGGTGATCGCCACTCCCCAGCCGTTGCCCTCCCCGCCCACGATGTTCGCGTCGGGGATCCTCGCCTCTTCGAGGAAGAGCTCGTTGAACTCCGCCTCGCCGGTGATCTGGACGAGCGGGCGCACCTGCACCGCCTCCTGCTCCATGTCCATCAGGAAGTAGGTGAGCCCCTTGTGCTTGGGCGCCTCGCGGTCGGTGCGCGCGACGAGCATGCACCACTTGGCGTGGTGGGCGAACGTCGTCCACACCTTCTGCCCCGTGACGAGCCACTCGTCGCCGTGGCGCTCGGCCCGGGTCTGCACCGAGGCGAGGTCAGAGCCCGACTCGGGCTCGGAGAAGCCCTGGCACCAGATCTCCTCGGCGGAGAGGATCGGCCTGAGGTAGCGCTCCTTCTGATCGTCGCGCCCGTGGGCGATGACGGTGGGACCGCCCATCGCCAGCCCGAGCACGTTGGCCTGCATCGGCGCCTGGGAGCGCACGATCTCCTCGTTGAAGATCGCCTGCTCGACGAGGGTGGCGCCGCGGCCTCCGTACTCCTTGGGCCAGGAGACGCCGGCGAGCCCGGCGTCGTTGAGCGTGCGCTGCCAGTCGCGCCGGAACTGAAAGGCGGCCTCGTCGCCGTCGGGCTCGCGCCCCGGGTGGTGCTCCTCCAGGAACGAGCGAAGCTCGTCGCGGAAGGCCTCCTCGTTGGGCGACAGGGTCAGGTCCACGGGCGCGGCGGATCGTAGCGCCCGGCACGGGACCTCCGCTTCCGGCCCTAGCATCCCGGGGATGGAGGCTCTTTCTTCGCGCACAGAGATGGTGCGCGGCCTCGCCGGAGAGCCCACGTGGTGAGCGGGCCGCGGCAGGACGCGCTGCCTCCCACCGGCCTGCCCGGCAGCCCGCTGCCCGGGCCCTTTCAGGTCGGCCAGTACGCGCAGGCGCTGCGCGAGCGCCTGCGCGGCTTCCAGCGCGTTCAGGTCTTCGGGGAGGTGTGGAACCTCCGCCTCACCCGGGTGCGCGTGTACTTCGAGCTGCGCGACGGCGGCGGCGCGCTGCCCTGCTCCATGTGGCGTACGGACTGGGAGGCGCTCGGGCTGGGCGCCGGAGCTCCGGGCGACGGCGCCCGGATCGTGGTCGGCGGCGGCTGCGACTTCTATCCCGGGAGCGCCACCTCCTCGGCCTCCTTTCAGTTCGCGGTCGAGGATCTCCGTCTGGCCGGAGAGGGCGACCTGCTCGCCCAGCTCGACCGGCTGCGCAAGCGCCTCGACGCGGAGGGTCTCTTCGCGCCGCAGAAGGGGCTGCCCCGCCCCCTTCTCCCCCGCTCCATCGGCGTGGTCACCGGGGAAGGCGGCAAGGCCCGGGACGACGTGCTCGCCGGGCTGCGCCGGCAGGGCTGGGCGGGCCGGCTGGTGTGGGCCTTCGCGCCGGTGCAGGACCGCCACGCCGCCCCACGGATCGGGCAGGCGCTGCGCGACCTGAGCGCATGCGGCCAGGTCGAGGTGATCGTCGTCGCCCGCGGAGGCGGCTCGCTCGCCGACCTCTTCTGCTTCTGCGACGAGACGCTGTGCCGGACGGTCGCGCTGCTGCCGATTCCGGTCATCGCCTCGGTCGGGCACCACACCGACCGCACCCTGCTCGACGACGTCGCAGCGGCGAGCTGCTCGACCCCGACCCACGCCGCCCAGACCGCGGTGCGCGTCGACTGCGCGAGCGAACGTTCCGAGCTCGCCCGCAGCGCGCGCCGCCTGGAGGAGCACGGACGCCGGGCGGTGCTCTCGCGCGCCCGCACGCTCGCGCAGCTCTCCCGGGCTCCGGCCGAGGCGCTTGCCCGCCATCGCCGGCGACTGCACCAGCACCTGCGCGAGCTGCGAGCGAGCGCCCGCCGCCACGCGGCGCTCGAGCGTGAGCTGACCGGACGGCGGCTGCTCGTGCTCTCTCGCAAGCGCGAGCTCGCCCGGCGTCAGGGCGACGGGGCCGCCGACGAGCTCGCGAGCCGGGTCGCGCGGCTCGAGCGCGGGGTGGACCAGGCCAAGGTAGGGCGCCGACGCGATCTCGAGCGCCTGAGGCTCGCGCTCGACGCCCACGATCCAAAACGCACCCTCGAGCGCGGTTACGCGCTCGTCGAGGACGGGGCCGGAGAGCCGCTCGCCTCCGCCGCCGAGGCGCGCGGCGCGCACCGGCTCGGGCTGCGCTTCCACGACGGCCGACTCGAGGCCGACGTGAGCGAGGAGCGCGCGTGAGCTCGGACCCCGCGCCCACCTACGAGCACGCGAGCGCGCGCATCGAGGAGATCATCCGGCGCCTGGACTCTGGAGAGGCCGGGCTGCGCGAGACCCTCGACCTCTGCTCGGAGGGGCGCGCGCTCGTCGAGTTCTGCGCCGGGGAGCTCGAGGCGGTCGGGCAGGGCCTTGAAGAGCTGCGACTCGACGAGCTCGTCGCGCGGCTCGAGACGGGCGGGCGCCCGGAGCCCGCGGGCTAGGCTTCGCTCGAGCTCATGTCGCCCGAGCCGCTCCTCCATCGCCTGCGCCCGGCCGTCGGGGAGCCGAAGGGCGCACTCGTCCTGCTTCACGGACGGGGCGCGGACGAGCTCGACCTCCAAGGCCTTCTCGAGGCGCTCGACCCCGCGCGGGAGCTCGTCGGCGTCACCCCGCGCGCACCGCTCTCCCTGCCGCCCGGCGGCGCGCACTGGTACGTCGTGCATCGAGTGGGCTACCCGGACCCGGCCACGTTTACCCCCACCTGGGAGACGCTGAGCGCGTGGGTCGACGCACTTCCCGAGATCACCGGGGTGCCGCTCGCGCACACGGTGATCGGGGGCTTCTCCCAGGGAGCGGTGATGTCCTACGCGCTCGCCCTGGCCCCCGGGCGCCCCGCGCCCGCCGGTCTGCTCGCGCTCAGCGGGTTCATCCCCCAGGTGGATGGCTTCCCGCTCGATCTCGCCGCGCGCGCGGGCCTCCCGGTGGCGATCGGCCACGGCGCCTATGACCCGGTGATCTCCGTCGAGTTCGGCCGCGCCGCCCGCGATGAGCTCGAGGAGGCGGGCGCGGCGGTGCTCTGGCGCGAGTCCCCTATCGATCACTCCATCGATCCTCGCTTCATCGCCGAGCTCCGTCCCTGGATCGCCGGGGCGCTCTCGGCCGCGACGCCGCGACCGGCGGCACCGGCGTGAGCACCTACGCCAAGCTCGCCGACCTGTCGCTCGCCGTCGAGGAGTACTGGCTAGAGGGGCTCGAGCGGGAGGTCTCGAGCGGCTTCGAGCGGCTCTCGACCGTGATCCACCTCCGCGGAGGCGACGAGGAGGGCGTGGGCGAGGACGTCGTCTACGACGCGCTCGACCACATCGCCCTGCAGGACGCGGGCGCCACGCAGCCGCTGAGCGGCTCCTGGTCGCTCGGGGACTTCTGCGACCACGTCGACCGGCTCGACCTCTTCCCCGCCGAGCCGGTGCGCGGCGAGGTTTCGCGGCTCTACCGACGCTGGGCGTTTCACTCCGCGGCGCTCGACCTCGCGCTGCGCCAAGCGGGGCGCCCGCTGCACGCGATCCTCGGCCTCGAGCCCCGGCCGGTGAGCTTCGTGGTCTCCCTGCGACTCGGCGAGCCTCCGAGCCTCGATCCGCTCACCCGGCGCCTCGAGCGCTATCCCGGCCTGCGCTTCAAGCTCGACGCCACCTCCTCGTGGGACGCCGAGCTCATCGCCGCGCTCGTCGCGACGGGAGCGGTCGACTCCGTCGACTTCAAGGGCTTCTACAAGGGCACGGTGGTCGACGCGCCGGCCGATCCCGCCCTGTACAAGCGCGTCGCCGAGGCGCTTCCCGACGCCTGGCTCGAGGACCCCGACCTCGAGGCCTCGGGCACCGACGAAGCGCTTCGCCCCTACCGCGAGCGCATCACGTGGGATGCGCCGATCCACTCCGTGGCCGACATCGAGTCGCGCCCGTTCGCCCCAAAGATGGTCAACGTCAAGCCCTCGCGCCTCGGCCGCCTAGAGGAGCTCTGCGCCGCCTACGACTACCTCGCCGAGCACGGGATGCGCGCCTACGGCGGCGGCCAGTTCGAGCTGGGTCCCGGACGCGGCCAGGCGCAGTACCTCGCCTCGCTCTTTCATCCCGAGACCCCCAACGACATTGCGCCCGGGGGCTACAACGATCCTGAGCCGCCGGCGGGACTGCCGGACAGCCCGCTCGCGCCGGCGCCGTCGCCGACGGGCTTTCGCTGGGAAGATCCCGTTGTCGCCGAGACTCCCTAGTAGCGGCGCACGAAGAGCACGGCGCGGCCGGGAAGCGCACCGGCGGCCGTCGCGATCACCCGGCGCCGCCCGCCTCGTCGCACTCGGACCGTGACGCGCACGACGCCGCGGCGGTCGGCGCGCAGCCGGCGCCCGGCGAACAGCACGCGCGCCCGTGGCACGAGCCGCGTGCGCCCCTCGAAGGGCACCCGCACCGTGAACGTGAGCCGGGCGACGCGGCCCAGCCTCACGGCGCGCGGGCGCACGGAGACCCGCAGGCGAGGCGTGCCGGGAGGTCTGGTGGCGCAGCCGGCGCGGCTCGGATCGGGCGGGTAGGGCAGGTCGGCGACGATCGCGGTCTCGAGGTAGTCGTTCTCGAGTTTGTCGCCCGAGCCGTAGGCCAGCTTGTCCCCCACCGCGCGCAGGTCCGAGCGGCGAGCGTCCGGCGCAACCCACGGCGCGACGGCCAGGAACCGCGGCTTCGAGCCGGCGTAGGAGCGCAGGTCCGGGCGGTCCTCCCCGTCAACGAAGCGCGCGTTGCCGACGTAGTGGCAGCCCCGGCCGCGAAGCCCGCGCTGCGTGATCGCGGACTGCCCGTCGAAGGGCAGGTCGGCGAGGTTGCCGACCATCATCGGGGTGACGTTGTAGGCGAAGGAGACGCTCGGATCCGAGCTCGACCGGTAGGTCGAGGTCATCCAGGAGAGCGGCTGCCACTTCTCGATCCCGTCGCCGTCGGCGCCCACCCACGAGCCGGGGTTGGCCTCGTCCTGCATCACCAGGTTGGCGCCGAGCCTGTTCAGGCAGCGCATGTAGTACAGGCTCGTGTCCGAGCACGGATCGACGCCGCGCGGGGGATCGCCGTAGGTGAAGGCGGGGAGGCTCGTGGCAAAGCCGAGCTTGATCTTCGAGCCGGGGATCGCGTAGGGCCGCAGGTTCTCCACCGCGGCGGGCCCCGTAGCCGGCCCCGGGGAGAACTGGAACTCGTTCTCGACCGGCGTGAGCGGCACCTTGCGGTTGCGCAGCACGAGGTTGCGCAGGGCCGGCGTCGCGTCGGCGCGCACGTCGCGCGGGGCCCACATGAACGCCTCGTTGTAGACCTTCTCGCTCCTGGCCACGGCGATGGAGCTCGGGCGCGGCAGGTCGGGATCGGCGAGCGCGGAGATGTCCGCGGGGTCGGTGGAGATCCGGAAGTCGGGCTGGTCGCTCGAGCCCAGGATGTAGACGTGGTAGCGCCGCGCGAGGTCGGAGAAGGTCGTCATGAAGCCGCGCACGAAGACGTCGGTCGCCGCCACGAACACGCCGGAGAGCGGCGAGAGCGCGGGGAACTTGGTGCGGTAGTAGCCGAGCTCCTTGCCGTAGCCGCTCTGGAGCGCTCCGAGCGTGGCGATCAGCGCGCACGGGGCGCCCTGGCCCGAGCAGTTGGGCCGCGCGGAGCCGTCGATGATCGCGCGGGCGCGCGCTCCCCGCGAGCCCGTGCCGATCGTGAGCAGCCCGATGTCCTCGTTGAACGCGACGACGTTCGGGCGGTCGTGCGCCAGGTGAGGGACGACATCCCGCCGGATCAGGCACTCGACCTTCGCGCGAAACGAGTCGTAGGAAACGACGTTGCGCGCCTCCTGCTTGTACTGCATGGCAAAGACCCGCACGCCTCCCGGCCGGTTGTCGTAGGACTGCACGGCAGGCAGCGAGCGGTGCGCCGCGAACGCGGCGCACCTCGCCGCGCTCGGCGGTGGAGCGGCCGCGCCGGCGGGAGCCGCGGATACCACGCAGAAGAGCGCCAGGAGCGCGCCGAGCAGACCAGCCAGCTTCACGGCCGGGATGGTACGCGGGAGAGTCGGACGGCGCGCCACAGTGAGTGACGCGCCGTCCCGGACGCCTCAGATCCGCTGGATCAGCGTGCCCGTCCCGAGGCCGCCGCCGCAGCACATGGTGACGAGGCCGGTCTCCTTGTCCGAGCGCTCCATCTCGTGCAGGAGCGTGGTGATGAGCCGCGCGCCGGTCGAGCCGAGCGGATGGCCGAGGGCCATCGCTCCCCCGTTGACGTTCACCGTGTCCATGTCGGGATCGAGCTCGCGACGCCACGCGGCGAGGACGGGCGCGAAGGCCTCGTTGATCTCCACGAGGTCGATGTCGCTCATCTTCATCCCGTTGCGCTCGAGCAGCTTCTGCGTCGCCGGGATCGGGCCGGTGAGCATGATCACCGGGTCGACGCCGACCGTCGTCTGGTCGACGATCTTCGCACGCGCCTTGAGGCCGAGCGCGTCGGCCTTCTCGCGGCTCATGAGCAGCACCGCGGCCGCGCCGTCGGAGATCTGCGAGGCGTTGCCCGCGGTGATCTTGCCGTCCTCCTTGAAGGCCGGCTTGAGCTGGGAGAGCGTCTCGAGGGTGGTCTCGGGGCGGATGCCCTGGTCGGTGACGTAGGTGTCGCCGTTGACCTGGAAGGGGATCGTCTCCCGCTCGAAGCGCCCCTCCTCCGTGGCCAGATGGGCACGCTGGTGAGAGCGCACGGCGAGCTCGTCGAGCTCGGAGCGCGGGATCTCCCACTTATCGGCGATCATCTCCGCCGAGAGGCCCTGGGGCACGAGCTGGTAGCGCTCGAGGAGCTCGGGCGGCCACGGAGCGCCGACCTGGTCGACCCAGTTGAAGCCGACGCCCATCGGGATGTGCCCCATGTGCTCGACGCCCGAGCCGATCACCGCGTCGTGCACGCCGGAGGCGATGAGCGCGGCGCCGAAGTTCACGGCCTGCTGGGCCGAGCCGCACTGGCGATCGATCGTCGTGGCCGGGGTCTCGACGGGAAGGCCGGCCTGGAGCCAGGCGTTGCGCCCCACGTTGAACATCTGCTCGCCGTACTGCTGCACGCAGCCCGTGATGACGTCCTCGACCTCTTCGGCCGGGATGTCCGCGCGCTCGATCGCCTCGGTGTAGCACTTGCCGAGGAGCTCGTTCGGGTGCGTGTCCTTGTAGTAGCCCTTCTGGGGATGTCCGCGCCCGATGGGGGTGCGGACGGCCTCGACGATGACGACCTCACGCCCGTGGCCATTGTTCATGTGACGACCTCCATCCGGCTTTGGGGAAAACGGCGGGCTTCTCAGGCGGCGCGGGCGAAGCCGCGCGGGCCGGCCGCGGCCCTACTCTACTCGTTGACCGGTGAGTCAACCGAGGAGCACGGCCCTGAGCGAACGACTGGGAATTGCGGGAAGCGGCACGATCGCCTGCGGCTTGGCGGCCGCCGCGGCGCAGTCGGGCGAGGTGCTGATCTGGGCCCGCTCGGGCGCGTCGGCCGAGCGCGCGCAGACGAGCTTGGGAAAGCTCTGTGCGGGTGCCGCGATCGACCGCGTGCAGGTCGTCACCGACCTCGACGCCCTCGCCGCCCAGAGCTCGTTCGTCGTCGAGGCGGTGGCCGAGGATCTCGTCGCGAAGGGAACGGTCCTGGCCCAGCTCGGCGCGGCCGCCGCGTCCGACGCGGTGCTCGCCACCACCACCTCCTCGCTCTCCGTGACGGAGCTCGCGCGCGCCTCTGGGCAGCCCGAGCGCTTCGCGGGGCTCCACGTCTTCAACCCCGTTCCGAAGATGAAGCTCGTCGAGCTCGCCTTCCCGGCCGAGGCGAGCGCGGAGACCCGCGCGCGGGCCCGGGCGCTGTGCGAGCAGCTCGGCAAGACGGCGGTCGAAGTGCCCGATATGCCGGGCTTTGTCGTCAACCGGCTGCTGTTCCCGTTTCTCTTCAGCGCCGTCGCCCTGCTCGAGCAGAGCGGGCTCGAGCCCGAGGCGCTCGACTCCTGCCTGACGCTCGGCGCCGGGCACCCGCTGGGGCCGCTGAGGCTGCTAGACCTCGTCGGGCTCGACGTCGCCCAGGCGATCGGAGAGGCGATCGGAACGCCCGTGCCCGAGCGGCTGCGCGCCCTCGTCGCGGAGGGCGCGCTGGGGCGCAAGGCGCGCCGCGGGTTCTTCGCCTACGGGTGAGCCGGTCGGCGCCCGCCAGGTTTTAGCCCCGGTTGAGATCGGGCGCCCATACTGCTTCGCACATAGCAGCACCTCTCCCCAGCCAGCACGAAGGGGGCTCGCGCAAGCGGGCCCCCTTCGCTTTTGCTCAAGCGGTGGACCCACCCCCGATCCACCATCTCTCCTCCTCAACCGCCGGCGCCTGAGCGCTCGCAGCGGCGGGATTCGCACACCTTAGCCACGATCGCCACGATTGGGAAGGGCTCTAGCCGCTTCCGCGCACGCTGGCGCGGCGCTCGCGGATCCGCACCGCCTCGATGCGGTTCTCGCGGACGGACTCCACACGTATGGAGTAGCCGTCGGCGCCCACCGTGTCGCCCCGTTTCGGCAAGCGACCCAGCGCGGCGAAGACGAAGCCGCCCACCGAGTTGTAGGCGTCGGTGTCGACGGGCAGCTCGAGCCCGTAGTCCTCGAGGTCGGTCACCGCGACGTGGCCGCGCACGAACCAATCGCCGCTCGCCAGCCGGCGCACCGCGCCGCCCGCCGGATCGGTCTCGTCGTCGATCTCCCCCACCACCTCCTCGACGATGTCCTCCACGGTGACCACGCCGGCCGTACGACCGTATTCGTCGACGACGATCGCCAGGGAGGTGCGCTGGCGCTGCAGGTCGGCGAGGAGGTCGTCGAGCGGCTTGGTCTCGGGGATGATCGGCGCCTCGAGTACGAGCGACTCGATCGTCGTCTCCGGACCCTGCTGGAGCATGAGCTCGGCCAGCCCGTTCGAGTGCACGAAGCCTTTCACGCGGTCGGGGTTCTCGTTCTCGGTGACCACGAGGCGCGTGTGGCCCGAGGAGACGCAGCGGCGCAGGGCCGTCTCGGCGTCCTCGGCCACGTCGACGGTGACCACCGCGGGGAACGGGGTCATGACCTGGCGGGCCTCCTGCTCGTGGAGGTGGAAGACGCCGGAGAGCATGCTCGCCTCGTTCTCCTCGAGCTTGCCGCCGGTGTAGGACTCCGCGATCAGGCGCTTGAGCTCATCCGGGTTGCCGCCCGCCTCCTGGGCCTGATCGGGATCGACGCCGAGCAGCCGCAGGACGCGGTTCGAGATGGCGGTGAGCACCACGGTGAACGGATGAAAGACGATCCGCGACCACTGCAGCGGTCGGGCGACCAGGCGGATGACCGACTCCGCCCGCTGGATCACATAGACCTTGGGAACGAGCTCTCCCACGATGATGTGGGCCGAGGTGATCACGAGGTAGGCGATGAGGACCGAGATCACCACGGCAGCCCCGTGGGCGAGCGGACCCTCGAGCACCGGCCTGACAAGGCCGGTGATGATCGGCTCGCCGAGCGCGCCGATGCCGATCGAGGCCATCGTGATGCCCACCTGGCAGGCGGAGATGTACTCGTTGATGCGGTCGACGTGAGCGAGCGCGAGGCGCGCGCCGCGCTGGCCGGCCTCCGCCTCGGCCTCGAGCTTGGAGCGGCGCGAGCGCACCAGGGAGTACTCCGCCGCGACGAAGAACCCGTTGACGAGGACGAGCAGCAGGACCGCGAGGAGCAGGACCGGGCTCATCGCAGGACCAACGCGAAGGCGTCGCCCGACCGGGCGCCGCGACTTCGGGGAGTGTCGTCGCCGTTCATGAAGGGCCCCTGCTTCGACGTCGCGTACGACGCCGCGAGCGGGGCGGCAGCACCGTAGCACCGCCGGGGGTCACTGGGCGCCTATCGTGTCGGGCCGCCGTGCGCATCGTCTCCCTCGTCCCCTCCGCCACCGAGATCCTCTTCGCCCTCGGGCTCGGGGGTGAGGTCGTCGCGGTGACCCACGAGTGCGACTGGCCCGAGGCCGCGCAGGAGCTTCCCACCGTCACGCGCGACGTGATCCCCGCGGGGCTCTCGGCCGGCGAGATCGACGCCGCGGTGCGCTCGCGCACTTCGTCCGGCGCGGCGATCTACGAGCTCGACCACGACGCGCTGCACGACCTCCGTCCGGACCTCATCGTCACGCAGGCGCTGTGCGCGGTCTGCGCCGTCTCCTATGAGGACGTGCGCGCGGTGGCCGAGGAGATCGAGACCCGTCCGGCGGTGATCTCGCTCGATCCGAGCACGCTCGGCGAGGTGCTGGGCGACGTGCGCACCCTGGCTGATGCCGCGGGCGCACCGCAGACCGCGCGGGAGCTCGTGGCCGACGCCGCCGAGCGGATCGACCGCGTGAGCCAAGGCGTGCGCGACGTGACACGGCGCCCGCGCGTGGCCGCGCTCGAGTGGCTCGATCCGGTCTACGTCGCCGGACACTGGACGCCGCAGATGATCGAGCTCGCGGGCGGCGAGGACGTGCTCGGCTTCCCCGGCGAGCACTCCGAGCGGCGCTCGTGGGCCGACGTGGCCGACGCGCGGCCCGACTTGGTGGTGGCCATGCCGTGCGGGTACGACGCTCCCACCGCCTACCGCGAGGCCGAGATGCACGCCGAGCGCCTTGCCGCCCTCGGTGCGGGCGAGATCGTCGCCGTCGACGCCGCCGCCTACTTCTCCCGCCCCGGTCCGCGCCTCGTCGACGGCCTCGAGCTCCTCGCCCACGTGCTCCATCCCGACCGCTTCCCCGAGGCGCCCGGCGAGGCCCTCACCGTGCCGGTCTGAGCTCTTTGAAGGGTGGCAAGCGCCGGGCGCCGCGCCACGTCACCCCGGCTGTGGTCGATCATGGGTGCCTGACACCCATACCCGTCCACACCGTGTGCCGCGCCGCGCCCGCTCGGAGGTCTGTCTCGGTCGGCGGGCGTGCGTGCGGCCCGGTCATTCGGCCGAAGCCGGAGGTGCGGCCCTGGCGGGACAGGCCCTCAGAAGAGGGAGATGCCGTTCGGGGTGAGCCCCGAGCTCCCGGCAACCGCGATCGCTCCCGCCACGCTCGCGACCCCGACCGCCACGCAGCCGGCGATAGCCAGCGCCCGCTGGCGGCGATGCTCGGCGAGGGAAACGATCACGAGCCCCGCGATCACCCCTCCCACGAAGCCGCCGATGTGCCCGCCGAGGGAGATGTTGCGAAAGGTCAGCGAGAAGGCGAGGTTGATCAGCAGGATGAACCCGAGCCCGCTGGTGCGGAGGTCTATCCCCCGGTCGCGCGCGATGACGATCGAGGCGCCGAGCACTCCGAAGCATGCGCCCGACGCCCCGGCCGTATGACCGAGCGGCTCGAAGAGCAGGGCGCCGAAGGCGCCGGCCAGCAGCGAGGCGCCGTAGAGGAGTCCGAAGTTCAGCCGCCCGATGGCCGCCTCGAGCTGCGGTCCGAGGAAGTAGAGGAACAGCATGTTGAAGAAGAGATGGCCGAGGCCGAAGTGGAGAAAGCCGCTCGTCACCAGGCGCCAGTACTCGTGCCCCTCGGCGATCGCGGGGCCGAAGAGCAGGCCGCGCCCGAACGCGGTCGCGCCTCCTCCCCCGCCGCTCAGCCCGATGCCTCCCGCGCTCGAGCCGAGATAAGCCAGCACGTTGATGGCGATGAGCGCGTAGGTCACCACCGGATCGGCGTGGAGCGACCGGATCGTCCGCACGGCGGTGCGATCCTTGGAGCACTCAGGGCAGCGCATGCCGACCGAGGTCGGCGTCATGCAATCCGGGCAGATCGGCCGCCCGCACGAGGAGCAGGAGACGCCGGTCTCCCGCGCGGGGTGCCGGTAGCAGGTGGCCATCGCGGCCGACGCTACCAACGGCCCCTTAGCGCTTCCCAAAGGAGGCTCAGGCCGTCGGCGCGCTGATGAGCGGCACGAGCTGGGAGGGCACGTCGCTGCCGCCGCGCGGCTCGGAGGTCACGAGGATCTTCTCGACGTCGCGGAGATCGCCCGGGACCTCGACATGGGTGCGGCCGTGCGCGTTCACGGTGAAGAGCGCGTCGGTGGCCGCCGGCGCGCCGCGGCCGCGCCGCACCAGCCACACCTCGTAGACGCGACCACGCGCCGGCTCGGGAAGGCCGCTGACCTCGAGCGTCGCACCGCCTCCCGCGCGCATCACGAGCGAGGCGCGTCCGTGCGGGGCGGTGGAGGGCTCGACGCGGGCGGCCACCGTGCGCGACCGATCCGGCTGCGGGCGCCCCGCGCCGCCGAGGAAGAAGCCGGCCACGGCGACGAGCAGGAGGACCGAGGCGGCGGCGGCGGCCCCGAGAGGTCCCCAGAGGAGCGCACCGGCCCGCGCCCAGCGGCGTCGCGGTACGCGGTCGGCGGTGCTGCCGGCGGCGCGCAGGAGCTCGGCCTCGCTCTCGACCTGGGCCATGATGCGCGCCTTCATCTCGCCGGGAGGGGCGAGCTGGGGCACGGCCGCGGGCAGGTGGTGCACGACGGCGCTGAGCATCTCGAACTCCTCCCGGCAGCTCGAGCAGCTCTCGAGGTGGCGCTCGACCTCGGCGCGCTCCGTCTCGCTCACCGCGTCGAGGGCGTAGGCGCCCAGAGCGTCCAGCACGGGCTGATGATCGCCACCGAGGAAGCTCATGTGCTCGGCCCCACGGCCGTTCCGAGGTGGTGGCGCAGCTTCTCGAGGCCGAGGCGCATGCGCCCCTTGATCGTGCCGATCGGAGCACCGAGCAGGCCGGCTATCTCCGTGTGGGTGTAGCCGCCGAAGTAAGCCAGCTCGATCACGCGGCTCTGCTCGGCGGGAAGATCCTCGAGCGCCGCGCGCACCTCCCGGGCCTCGTCACGGCGGGCGGCTTCCACCTCCGTGCGCTCGGGAGCCTCGAAGCGCTCCTCGATGCCCTCGTCGCTCGCACGGCGGCGGTCGTGCACGACGGAGCGGCGGAGCTGGTCGATCGCGCGGTTGTGGACGATGCCGAGGATCCACGTCCGCACGCTGCCGCGCATGCGGTCATAACGGGCGGCGGAGCGCCAGATGGAGAGAAAGGCCTCCTGCACCACGTCCTCCGCGGCGACGGGGGCGCCACACATGCGGTAGGCCAGGGAATAGGCCGCGCCGACGTGGCGGTCGTAGATGAGCTCGAACGCCGGTGACTCGCCGCGCTGCATGAGGTGCATGAGCTCTTCGTCGGCAAGATGGGTCAGTTTCGTGACCCCGGTCTGGTGGCGTTGGCGCAGGGCTCGATTCATCGTCAACCCAATGCTACGGCCACCTGGCGCGCGCGGATCATGCGCCGGCGACGCGCTGTCCTACAGCAACCGGCGCGCCTCATCGGCGAAATCGCGCACCGTGCGCCCCGCGAAGTCCCGGAGGCTCTGGGACTGCGCGCGCCGGCGGCGCTGCCCGCTGCGCACCCGCAGCACGACCAGCGCGCTCCCCGCCGAGGCGCCCACCACCGCCGCCACCGCCGGTCGCGCCCAGTTGCGCGGGTCGCGCATGGCCGAGAGCTCCCAAGCCTCGAGCTCTCCCGCCGCGAGCTCCGTGAGGTTCTCGAGCGTGGACTCGAGGCGGCGGACGAGGTCGGCCGGCGGCTCGACGGGCGCGAGCGCCCGGCGCAGCATCGCCTCGAAGTCGGCGGCAGGGCGCGGGGTCGTGCTCATCGCTCTGCGGGTGGGTCGGCGACGATCTGCTCGAGCTGGCGGATCGCGCGGTGCAGGAGGACCTTGGTCGCGCCGTCCGAGCGCCCGAGCGCCCGGGCGATCTCCCGGTTGTCCATGTCGAGCGCGAAGCGCATGATGAGCGCCTCGCGGCGGTCGTCGGGCAGGCGGCGCACGCCCGCGAGGATCTGCTCGAGCTCCTCGCGGCCCTCGACGAGCGCCTCGGTGGTGTGGGGCGCCGAGATCACGGTGTCGTCGTCGATCGCCGACTCCGGCCGGCGGGAGCGGTCGCGGTAGAAGTTCGCCGCCAGGTTGTGCGCGATGCGGATGAGCCACGGGCGCAGCGGCCGGCCCTCGGACTCGCGCCGCGCGCGCTCGAAGTGGCGGTAGGCCTGCAGGAAGGTCTGCTCCGTGAGGTCCTCGGCGTCGTGGTGGTTGCCGATCCGGTAGTAGGCGTAGGAGTAGACGTCTCGCACGTGGGCGCGGTAGAGCTCGGAGAACTCCCCGTCGAGGACGGCCTTGCTCTGCGGCGCGGTCTCCGTGCCCATCTCATGAGCCTACCCCCGTGTCCCTAGGCCGCTCGAGCCACGCGGCGGGGACGGGGAGACACCGGGGAGGACGCGACATCGACTCCGCCGCCTCGAGCACGGCGCCGAGCCGGCGGGCAAAGACGCGGTCGGGAGCGAGCAGCTCCACCGCCGCCCCGGGTCCCAGCCCGCCGGGAGCGCTCAACGTTGCCACGGAGCGTCCTTCGAGGCGAGCGGTGATCCGTTCGAGCTCCGAGGCCCCACCGCCACCCAGCGCGAGCACATCGGCGTGCGGAGCCAGCCGCGTCGCGTGCGCGGCAACGGTGGGCAGCTCGCTCGGGGAGAGCGCGAAGCAGGCAAGATCCACGTCCTCGCCGGCCTCGGCGCGCAGCTCCAGGCCGGCGCGCTCGAGCAGCGCGGCCATCGCCGCGGCGGAAGCGCCGGTGCCGATCACCGCCGCCCGGCGCAGCGGCGCCACGCCGCCGAGCCACTCCCACTGGAGCGCGACGCAGGGCCAGATCCGGTCGGTGACCGCCTGGGCCAGCCGCGGCGAGGCCTGCTCCACGCGCGGAAAGGTGATCGCCCGCCCGCAGCGCGCGCGCACCTTGTGCGGGCGGATACGCCACCCACGCCGCACGACCTCCGTGCCGAGCACGGCGACCGGCACCACGGGCACGCCCGCCTCGAGCGCGAGGCGCCCCACGCCGCGCCGTGGCGTGCCGAGCGGCCCGGGGCGCACGCGCGTGCCCTCGGGAAAGATCAGCACGGAGTCGCCGCGCGCGAGGATCGCCTTGGCGGTGTCGACCATGTCAGCGTCGCCGTGCCCCCGGTCGACGGGAAAGGCGCCGAGCGCGTTCAGGATCCAAGCCTGCAGCCGGTGGCGCTCGAAGAGCTCGCGCTTGGCCACGTAGTACAGCGGGCGCCGGACGAGCGTGGCGATGATGAACGGGTCGAGAAAGGAGCGGTGGTTGGCGGCGAAGATCGCCGGACCGTCGCTCGGGACGTGCTCGCGACCGATCCGCTCGAGCCGGAAGTAGAGCAGGAAGAAGGGCTGAAAGAGGGCGCGCACCACCCAGTAGACGAGCGGGTTGACGCCGCGTTCACGGGTCCGGCGATGGAGGGCTGCCTTGTCCATGCACGGGGTACCCCGACGCGCCGCGGCGCGTTACAGTGCGCAGCGGGATGGTCGATCGCACCCGCAGCCTGCGCGGAGCCCTGGCCGGAGGCACGGCCGCGGTCGTGTGGGCGGCCGGGCAGCCGCTCGACCGCCGCGTCTTTCAGAGCGACTACGACGATGTCGAACTGCTCGGCAAGACGCTCACCCGCGGGCGCGCGTGGCCCGCGATCGGCCTCGCGCTGCACGTGGGCAACGGAGCCCTGTTCGGGGCGGTGTACGCACAGGTCGTCCCGCGCCTGCCCACGCGCGTGCCTGCCGCCGTGTGGGGCCCGCTGGCCGGCACGATCGAGCACGTGGGCTTCTGGCCGCTCGTCTGGGTGGTCGACCGCGTCCATCCCGCCCGCGACGAGCTCCCGCGTCTGACCGGCAACCGTCGCGCGTTCTGGCAGGCGGTGTGGCGCCACCTCGTGTTCGGGCTCGTGCTCGGCGAGCTCGAGCGGCGGCTCAACCCGCCGGCGGCGGGCGAGGAGGAACCCGGCGCCGAGTACGCGGCCTCGACCAACGGGCACGGCTCGCTCGAGAACGCGGTGCTCGCCGGGCCTCCGGCCTCCTGAGCGCTCGCGCGCTCATCACCGGCGCCTCCGGGTTCGTCGGTGCCCACCTGACGCGCGCGTGCGCGGACGCCGGCGAGCAGGTCTTCGCGGTCTCCCGGTCGGAAGGCGTCGACCTGCGCGACTCCGACGCCGCCCGTGCTGCCGTGCGCGCGGCGCGGCCCGATGTCGTCTACCACCTGGCGGCCCTCTCCTCCGTGGCGCACTCGTGGCAGGCGCCCGGAGAGGTCCTCCATGAGAACGTCGCGGTCACGCTCAACGTCCTCGAGGCCGTGCGCCGGGAGGCGCGCGAGGCCACGGTGCTCGTGACCGGGAGCGGCGAGCTCTACGGACCCCCGGACGAGATCCCCACGCCGGAAAGCGCTCCCCTGCGCCCGCAGAATCCCTACGCGGTCTCCAAGGCGGGTGCCGACCTGCTCGCCGGCTTCTACGCCGACGCGCACGGTCTCCGCGTGATCCGCGCCCGGCCGTTCAACCACGCCGGCCCGGGCCAGCAGCCGCACTTCGCGCTCGCGTCGTTCACACGTCAGGCCGCGGAGGGACGCTTGGCCGGTCGCGACCCGGTGCTGATCACCACGGGGAACCCCGACACGCGCCGCGACTTCACCGACGTGCGCGACGTGGTGCGCGCCTACCGGCTGCTCGCCGCCCCCGGCGCGGCCGAGCCGGGGATCTACAACGTCTGCTCGGGTCGCGCGGTCTCCGCGCGCGAGCTGATCGACGGGCTGCGAGGGCTGATGGCGCCCGCGCAGATCGACCACGTCGTCGACCGCGCGCTCGTGCGCGGCCACGAGGTGATGGAGATTCGCGGCTCGCACGCGAAGTTGACCGAGGCCACGGGATGGGAGCCGGAGATCCCCCTCGAGCGCACCCTCGCCGACACGCTCGCGTGGTGGGAGTCGGAGCTCGGCTCGGGCGCGCGCGAGTCCTAGACTCGGGCGATCCCGCCGGAGTAGCTCAGCTGGTCAGAGCACCTGTCTTGTAAACAGGGGGTCAGGGGTTCGAATCCCCTCTCCGGCTCTACGGCGGATCGTCGTCGTCTTCTACGATCCGGCTGTGAAGGACTCCAAATGAGCGCTGAACCCGGCACGACGGCCGTCGAGCTCGACGTGATCCTGACCGCGGCAGTGCCCATGCCCGCCGGGTACGTGTTCCGCGCGCAAGGCAACCGCCTGAACCGCATGCTCGCCGGCGTGCCGCCCGGAGGCGAGGTCATGCGCTCACAGTGCCTCGCCTACGCCGTTCGCCATCCGTCGGCCGGCACGATTCTCATCGACACCGGCATGCACCCGGCCGCGAGCAACAACCTGCGCGAGGACTTCGGGATCCCGATGAGCCTGCTGTTCCGCGGCCTGCGGCCGGTCGACGCGCCGTTCGACGAGCAGCTACGCACGCTGAACATCGAGCCGAGCGCAGTCGAGCAGGTGATCATGACCCACCTCCACGTCGATCACACCAGCGGCATGCGACTGCTTCCCAACGCCGAGTTCGTATGCACGCGCAAGGAGTGGAGCGCCGCCCGTCAACGCTTCGCCGCCGCCAAGGGGTACGTCGGCCATCACCTGCCGCCCGAGCCGCGGATGCGACTCGTCGACCTCGACCGCGACGGCGACGGCGAGCCGCATGGCGCGTTCACGAAGACCATCGACTTGCTCGGCGACGGGAGCATCCGGCTCGTCTCCACCCCAGGCCACACACCGGGCCACCTCTCCGTCCTGCTGAGGCTCACGCACGACCGACAGGCTTTGATCGTCGGCGACGCCGCCTACACCCTGCGCAACATCCACGAGGAGATCCTCCCGATGCTCACCGCCGACGATCACGCCTCTCTGCGCTCGATGCGGGAGATCAAAGCCTTCGCAGCGAGCGAGCCCGAGATGATCCTCGTGCCCACGCACGACCCCACCGCCTGGCACGCGCTTCGCTCATGACCTCAGCTGTTCGCAAGCCGCCAGTCGAGCCGACCACCATTCGACCCGTCCTCGCGGCAAGTCTGCCCCAGCTTCGCCGCGGCTGGTTACGCGCCCGGCCGCGGCGGCAAGGCACGTGCGAGTAAGCGCGACCGCGGCCCGCGAGGCGTCGATCGAGCCCCGCCGTCGCCCACACTCCTCGGCGATGACGGCGGTCGTGCCGCTGGCGCCTGTCGGCTCGAGGCGAGGTCACCGGGATCGGTTGTCAATAAGCCAGCTTACGGCGCGCTAGGCTTTCACCGTGTATCGGATTCTCCCGCGCGGCAGACATGTCGCCGCGTTTGTGGCGGGGATGGTGTTCGCGGGTGCCGGGGCGGCTCCGGCCGCCGCGGCGGGTCCGTCGACGCTCGTGCAGTCCTGTGGCGGCAGCTCCTGGTTTGGCGGCTCGAGCGACGTGTGCCGGGGAACGTTGATTTACCGGGACTACGTCAACGACGATTACGGGGCCGACACCGGTGCAGCGTTGACGGCCACGACGGGCGACCTCTCGCCCTCGGCCGGTGATCAGAAGTATCCGGCGGGAGAGGGGAACACGGCTGACCTCGTGAGCCTGCGGCTCTCGATCGTCCATCGGCGGCTGCGCATTCGAGGGCTGCTGAACACGCTTTATCACCCGCGCTCGACGATTCTCGCGGTGGCGATCGACACCGACCACCGCGCCACGACCGGTGGCGGCCGGTGGCCGGGAATGAACGTCTCGAGCCGCGGCTGGGATCGGATCTACGAGCTGCGCCGCGGGAACCCGCGCACCAACGTCATCCAGGGCTCGTTCCGCGTGCCGCCGGGGTCGCGGTGGCGCGTCCAGGCCGTCACGGCGCAAAGCAACGGGACGGTGATGAACGTCGCCTTCCGGGGAGTGAGCGAGCTTGCCGGGTTTGGCGGCAACGGCCAGAAGGACGCGAGCAGCGACGTGGGTTCGTGGTTCGAGGATCGCCAGGCCGCGGCGCTGCGCACGGGAGACATCAGCGCGTTCGGCGCGAGCGTGCGCGTGTCGGACCTCACGCGCCGCCGGACCCGGCTCCAGCGCATCGGCCCCGGCCTGCACCAGCGCGTGTACACGAGCCGCTTCACGGTGGCCCCTGGTGAGGGCACAAGCGACGCCGGTGTGCCCGGCCGCGGGCAGGGCGGAGGCCAGGTCAAGGCCGGCTACGAGCAGTACTTCTCCTACCTCGGCCGCTACATGCCCTACGGGGTCTACGTCCCGCGCGGCCGTCCGCCGTACGGGATGCAGATGTACTTCCACGGTACGGGCGCCAACCTCACGAGCCAGATCAACCAGCCGGGCATGCAGGCGCGATTCGCCGACGGGCTGCATCGGCTGCTGATCGCGCCCGAGGTTCGCGGGCCGTACGGCTACAGCTCTGACATCACCGAGCGCGACATCCTCGACGTGATGCGCGACGCGCGCGCGACGTTCCGCGTCGATCCCCGCCAGCTCTACTCCAGCGGCTATTCCCAGGGCGGCTACATCGCGTACTACATGGCCGAGGAATACCCGCAACTGTTCGCCGGCGTGGTCTCCTGGGTCGGCTTCACGGGCGATGAGGGCAACGGAGTTCCCGTGAAGGGGGTCGGCTACTCGGCCGGCGCCGTGGGCAACGTTCACGACTTCGTCCCCAACCTGCTCGACGTGCCGACGTTCATGCTCTACTCGGGCGCTGACGAGCTCGTGCATACGCAGACCGCCGTTTCGATGCGCGACGCCTTCAGGGCCGCGGGTGGGATCTACACGTGGTACCTGCACCCAGCGGCCGAGCACCTCACCTACATCGCGCTCGACGACTGGCGCAAGGAGGCGGCGGACACCGCGCACCTGTCGCTGGTGCGCAACCCCGCTCGCGTGACCTACGTCCGCGATCCGGTGACCGACAGCCGGCGCTACGGAATCGTCCACGACCGCGCCTACTGGCTCTCGCGGATCGCCAACCGCGGGGCGGGATACGGCACGCTCGACCTGATCAACCACGGGTGCGGCGCCACCGTTCCGACCACTCGCACCGGTAGCGGCGCGGGCGAAGACCCGATCCCGTGGATCTCGGACTACCGTGCCCGGACCGGCGCCGTCTCCCTCGGCGCGCGTCCGGAGCTCGACGGGACTCTGAACAACGTGAGCGGTCTGCAAATCGATGCGCGCGCGACGTGCCTCGTGGATCGGCCGGTGAGCTACCGGCTCACCACCGACGGTCCCGTCGCCCTGCGGCTGAGCGACGGTCGCCGGCTCACCCTCGCCGGAGCGGGGCTGCACACCGGCCGGCTGGCCGCCCGCTAGGTAGCTGCTTCCCCAGGCGCGCAGACGGGAGCCGTGGTTGATCCGGCGGCGGACAATGCTCGGCGTCGAGGATGCCGGTTGCCGAACGGCCACAGGCGGGTAGGCGAGTCGTATGAGTTCCCCCACCGCCCAGCTCGGTCACCACACCGTCCGCCGCGTCGGCTTCGGGGCGATGCAGCTCCCCGGGCCGGGCGTAATCGGCCCGCCGCGTGATCACGACGAGGCCGTCGTGATCGTTCGCCGCGCGCGCGAGCACGGCGTGGACCACATCGACACGGCCGGCCTCTACGGCCCGGACGTCGCCAACCAGCTGCTGCACGAGGCGCTCGATCCGTGGCCGGCGGAGGTGAGGATCGTCTCCAAGGTCGGCGCGCGGCGCGACGAGGACGGCGGCTGGCTTCCAGCGCTCACACCTGACGAGGTGCGAGCGGCGGTGGCGCGCGACCTCGAGACCCTCGGCGTCGACCGGCTCACCGCCGTCAACCTGCGGGTGCTCGACACGCCCGACGAGGTCTTCCTCGGCGCCCTGGAAGCGTTGATCGGACTGCGCGAGGAGGGCGCGATCGAGCTGATCGGCGTGAGCAACGTCGACGTGCGCCTCCTCGATCTCGCCGCCGAGCACGCGGACATCGCGTGCGTGCAGAACCAGTACGGGCTGCTCGACCGCGGCGGCGAGGACGTGCTCGAGGCCACCCGCGAGCGCGGGATGGCGTTCGTGCCGTTCTTCCCGCTCGGCTCCGCGTTCGGCGCCGCGCCGCGCCCCACCGAGCACCCGGAGGTCCAGCGCATCGCCCGTGAGCTCGAGGCGACGCCGGCCCAGGTCGCGCTGGCGTGGCTGCTGCACCACGCCGAGCACGTGCTGCTGATCCCGGGGACGAGCTCGCTCGCCCACCTCGAGGAGAACCTCGCCGCCGGCGAGGTCGCGCTCGGCGAGGAGCACATGGCCGTGCTCGACGGCCTCGCCGCGTGATCTAAGACCGCGGCGGGCACGATCCTCGCATAGTTGCGCGTGCAAATATCGCTGCTACTCTCGGCCACTAACCGGAATCCCCTCCGATTAGTGACCCCAGGAGCGACCGACATGAGCGCCACAGCCTCCCCCCTCTCGAGGACCTACACCGCCGACCCCGTCCACTCGAGCTTCGGTTTCGCCGTCCGCTACCAAGGCGTCTCGCTCTTCCGCGGGACGCTGTCAGACGTCAGCGTCACGCTCGCCGACGGACGCCTCGAGGGCGCCGCCCGCGTGGAGTCGATTTCGATCCGCACGCCCGAGCAGTTCCGCGCGCACGTCCTGGGCGCCGAGTTCTTCGACGCCGCGAACCACCCCGAGGTCAAGTTCGCCTCCTCCGATCTCATCCTGAACGACGACGGCTCCGCGCGGGCAGGCGGGGAGCTGACCATCAAGGGCATCACCCGCCCGGTCGAGGCCAAGGGCACGTGGCGCGCGCCGGCAGCCGACGCGTTCGGCAACACGCGCGGGCACCTGCAGCTCGAGGCCGTCGTCGACCGGACCGAGTTCGAGATGCACTGGAACGTCGACCTGCCCTCGGGCGGCAAGGCGCTGGGCAGCGAGGTGACCCTGACCGTCGAGCTCTCGCTCATCGAGCAGGCCTAGCCCGATGCGGATCCTCGGCATCTCCGGCAGCCTCCGCCGAGGCTCCCACAACCGCGAGCTCCTCCGAGCGGCAAGCCATGCGCTGCCGCCCGGAGCGGAGCTCGTCGAGTGGGACGGCCTCGCCGGCCTTCCCGCCTTCGACGAGGATCTCGAGGACGCTCGGCCCGAGCCGGTGGAGGCGTTCCTCGCCGAGATGGACGGCGCCGACGCGCTGCTCATCGCGACGCCCGAGTACAACGCCTCGTTCCCGGGCGCGCTGAAGAACGCGCTCGACTGGGCCTCGCGGCCGTTCCCCGACAACGTCCTGCGCGAGAAGCCCGCGGTCGTCATCGGCGCCAGCACCGGCCTGTTCGGGGCGGTGTGGGCACAAGCCGAGGTGCGCAAGGCGCTCAGGGCGAGCGGAGCGCACGTGCTCGACGGCGAGCTGCCTGTGGGCATGGCGACGGAGGCCTTCGCCGAAGACGGTCGGCTCGTCGAAGACGAGCTCGCCGCACGGCTGAGCGAGCTGCTGGTCGATCTCGCGCGGGAGGTCGACGCCCCGGCCGAGCGCGCGGCATGATCGCCGAGTGCCCGGCCTACCCCTCTACGACACCTTGCAGCCGCGAGAGCGGGCGGACGCCGCGCGCAACCGCCGCCGTGTCCTGGCCGCGGCCACCGAACTCGTCGCCGAGCGCGGGATCGAGCATGTCTCCATGGAAGACGTCGCGCGAGCGGCGTGCGTGGGAACCGGAACGCTCTACCGCCGCTTCGGCGGCCGCGCCGAGCTCGCGCTCGCACTCCTCGACGACCAGACCCGGGACTTCCAGGAAGCCATCCTGCGAGGCCCGCCGCCGCTCGGACCCGGCGCGCCGGCGAGCGAGCGCCTGCGCGCCTTCGGCCACGGCTTCCTCGAGCTCGTCGAGCGGCACGCCGACGTCCTCATGGTCGCCGCCGCACCCGGCCGCGACGGCGGCGGCCCGCACCAGTTCTACGCCACCCATCTGACGATCATGCTTCGCGAGCTGGCGCCGCACCTCGACGCCGAGTACACCGCCCAGGCGCTGCTCGCCGCCCTCGGCCCGGCGCAGCACACGCGCCTGCGGCGCGGAGCCGACTGGCCGCTCGAGCGCCTCCGCGAGGGATGGGACGGGCTGATCGGCGCGCTGGGATGAGCGGCGCCGGATGCCGCGTCTCGTCGAACAGGAGCTCAGGCGCTCGGCGCCCCCACCGTCGCCTCGGCCACTGCCTCGTGCACTCCCGGCAGCCGCTCGCGCCGCCCGAGCGCGAAGGCGTAGAGGCTGAGCGCGATCACCGCTGACTCGACGAGCATGGCGGCGAGTCCGAGCGGCTCAGACCAATTGCCGATGTCTCCCGTAGCGCCGGGAAGCCCGGTGGTGCGGCTGAGCACGAAGCCGATCAGCGTGGCGGCGGCGAGCGCACCCGCCGCTCCCCACGCGAGCGTCGAGCCCGAGTGGAGGATGAGGGCCGCCACGGCGAGGCTCGCGACCATCAACGCGATGTACATGACCCCGAGATAGGGCGTCTCCTCGAACTTGCTCAAGACGTCGAGCAGGTGGATGAGCGCGATCCCGAGCATGCCGATGAAGCCCACGCCGCGCAGCGTCGTGTGGCGGATCGTGTGCTCGATCGCCTCGGCGGGGAGCGGCGCGGAGCTCGCCGGCCGCGGGTCGGCTTCACGGTGGCCGTTGCTTGCGGGGGGACGTGTGGTCTGCGGACGTGACGTGCTCATGGACGCGGAGTCCTCTCTCGTGGCTCGGATTGCGGGCGCGCTCGCTACGGCGCTCGTCGGGGGTACGTCCGCCCCGCGCACCGGCGGTCAAGCGTTAGTCGTTTCTCATGGCGTGGAGCTTGGTCGCTCGTGTCTCCCCGGCCGGGCGCACCACCGCGGTGCCCGTCACTCTCGCGCTTGGCCCGCGCTCGCGTAGAGCACCATCCTCGTCGTGAGCTCGATGGCGGCGCGCAGCTCCGTGCTGCGCGGCGGCGGAGTGTCGGCCAGGTGCTCACGCAGATCCTCGACGAGCTCGGGAGCGGAGCGCGCCGCGAGCTCGCAGCACACGCGGGAGGCCTCGCGGACCACCGTCGGATCGACCGTCCACACCGTCTCGAAGCGGCGCTCGCGGCCGGGCGCCGCCGGGCGCTCCCAACCGATCAGGCACGCCGCAAAACCCGGCGCGTCGCACACGATCACCCACTCGCGGATGAGCGGGTCGGCCGGACCGAGGGCTATCTCCGCCGGTCCTCCCCGCGGACGACGCGCGGCGGCGAAGTCGGCGAACACGAGGGCCCGCTCCGCGGTGCGGCTCATCTCCCGCCAGCGCGGCTGCGCGGCGCGGTAGAAGCGCTCGTGCTGAAAGCAGCCGAACAACAGCGGACGCCGCGCGCGCATGCAGCACTCGTCCTCGATCGCGTGGGTGAGGCGCATGAGCACGCGCTTTGAGAGCGCGTGCGCCTGAAGCTCGGGGAAGCGGTCGCGGAGCGCGGTGTAGACCGAGGGCCGCGGCTCCTCGCCGAGACGGCGGGCGCGGGCGATCGCCATCGGCAGCGAGAGCCCTTCCTCGCGGGCGCGCACCACGGCACGCACGCGTTCGAGGTCGCGCTCGCTGTAGCGGCGGTGGCCGTTGGCCAGGCGCCGGGCGTCGGGAAAGGAGTGGCGGGTCTCCCACATGCGCAGCGTCCCCTCGCTCACGCCGCTGCCGGCGGCGACCTCCCGAATGCTCAGGCCGGCGTCGTCGGCGGGCGGCGGGCTCGAAAGCGGCATGCCTGTCGTCTACCCGAAACTTCCCGCGACGCCACAACAACTTGCGCCAGCTTTCCTCAACGCGTCGTTTGACGCAGAGCGGTGGGGGAACCGTGTCCCCAACGACTGCAAAGGACGCGCATGGACCTCGAGGCAACCACCATCCTGCTCACCGGCTCAAACCGCGGGATCGGTCACGCGATCCTCTCCCGGCTCGCTCAGGAGCCCGTCCGCCTGCTCGCGGGCGTGCGCGAGCTCGAGCGCCACGCCGCGCCGGATCCCGGCGAAACGCCGCAGCAGGCCGAGATCCTGCCGGTTCGCGTCGACCTCTCCTCTGCCGCCTCGATCGAGGAATCCTGCGCGGAGCTTGGCGAGCACCTCGACGCGGTCGACGTGCTCATCAACAACGCCGGGGAGTTCGTGGGGGGAACGGTCGAGCAGCTCGACGTCGAGGCGATGTACGCGACCGTCCAGGCCAACCTCACGGGCTTGATGCACCTCACCCGGCGCGTCCTGCCCGGAATGCTCGCGCGGGAGAAGGGCAAGATCGTCAACCAGGGGAGCATCATCGCCGACCTCGAGTTCCCCGGGACCGGCGTCTACGCGGCGACCAAGGCCGGCGTCTCGACCTTCACCCAGAGCTTGCGCCGGGAACTGGAGGAGACGAACGTGACGACGCTCGAGATCATCACCGGCGGCTACGACACCGACATGCTGCGCAAGGCCGCGGAGCAGCTCGAGCCGCACACCGACACCTCGAGCTGGGAGTGGCAGGACCCCGGCGACTGGGCCGAGAGGATCGTCGAAGCGATCCGCTCCGACAAGGAGCGGCTCGAGCCCGGCGGCAAGAGCCAGCTCGGCCGCCTCGCCGCCAAGGCGCCGCAGCAGGTTCTCGACTCCGTCGCCAAGCGCGCCTTCGAGCGCTGAGGTACGCCGCGGGCGAAGCGGCCTGACTCAGACCTCCGCGCCCAGGACCGGCGCGAGCTCCGGCCGCGGTTCGGCGGAGGCGCGCGTGGGCGTGGCCATGCGCATCGCCTCCTGGCAGAACGCCTCGACGACGACCGGGTCGAACTGGCCGCCGGCGCAGCGCCGGAGCTCAGCGAGCGCCTCGGCGAGCGGCACGGCGCTCTGGTAGGGGCGATCGGTGGTCATCGCGTCGAAGGCGTCACACACGGCGATGACCCGCGCGCCCATGGGGATCTCCTCGCCGACCAAGCCGTCGGGGTAGCCGTGGCCGTCGTAGCGCTCGTGGGAGTGGCGCACGAGCGTGCCGACCGAGCGCAGCGCGGGCGCGACGGCCAGGATCCGCTCGCCGATCACCGTGTGCTGGCGCATGAGCGCGCGCTCGGAGTCGTCGAGTCCTGCGGGCTTGGAGAGGATCGCGTCGGGCACCGCCATCTTGCCGATGTCGTGAAGCTCGGCGGCGCGCGTGACCTCGTCGACTTCCTCGGCGGTGAGCCCGAGCGCGCGGGCGACGGCCTGGGCCAGGCTCGCCACTCCCCCGATGTGCTCGTCGAGGTCGGGCTGCTTCTCGCGCAGCGCCTGCATGAGCACGTCGCGCACCTGCTCGCAGTCGCGCGAGCGCCGGCGGCTGCCCTTCTGCAGGTAGAGCCGCTGATCGGCGAGCTGGAAGGCGAGCGTGATGTCGGCCGCGTCGTCCGGAATCCGCACGGACCCGTGCGACGGGGTCACGGAGAAGCCGCTCCCGTGCTCGGAAAGGGCGGCGACCGCCTCCTCGATCGAGCCGACCACGTCGCCCGATTCAGCCCGCACGAGGATGCAGAACTCGTCGCCGCCCAGGCGGTAGGCGCTGCCGTAGGGCCGTGCGGTCTCCTCGAGCGCGTGGCCGAGGCGTGCAAGCAGCGCATCGCCCGCGGGATGGCCGAAGGTGTCGTTGTAGAGCTTGAAGCCGTCGAGGTCGAAGAGGACGAGCGCGGTTCCCTCCTTGCCCGGCTCGAGCGTCTGCTCGACGTCGAGCATCAGCTTGCGCCGGTTCCCCAGGCCGGTGAGCGCGTCGGTCATCGCCTCCTGCTTGCTCGCCTCCGCGATGTGGAGGTTGTCGAGCACGGTGACCGCGAGCCGGACGACGATCAAGAGCAGCGCCGAGACGGCGAGCTCGTACCCCGCGCTGTCGAGCTCGTGCATGAGCCCCGAGAGCAGCAGCGCGAGCGCGGTGAGCGAGAAGCCGAGCGGCACGATCAGGAGCCGCAGGCTGGTGTTGTTGACCGCGGGAAGGGGGGGCGAGACACGCCACGCCACCTCGGCGATCACCAGCGCGGAGGCGGGCCAGAGCCAGCTCCACTGCATGCGGGCGGTCGAGTGCCCCGTGGAGGCCCACCACAGGGAGAACGCGTCGGTGATCGCCACCGCCGCGAGCGCGACGGCCACCGTGGCCAGGAAGACCCCGGGGCGCCAACCCGTCATCGCGAGCGCGAAGACGACGAAGGCGACGAGCAGGAGGTCGGCGAGCGGGTAGCAGAGGAAGCCCACGAGCTCGGTGAACGGCGCGCCGCGGTGGTTCGCGAGGACCGGCGGCAGCACGAACGCCGCCGCGAGCGCGCAGACCGACAGCGCCCCGGCCAGGCCGTCGAGCCAGAGGGTGGTGAGGAACTCGCGCAGGCGCGCACGCAGGAGCATCGCTAGCGCGATGTATGAAGCCGGATAGAAGGCCAGCGAGAGCAGGTCAGCGACCGAGAAGGCGTGCCCGGCGCTGCCGGGAGCGACCGCGAGGAAGAGCTCGCCCGCGGCCCAGGAGAGCAACCCGGCTCCGATCACGCCCCAGATCGGACGCTGCCCGGCGACGAGCCCCGCGCGCAGCAGGCACAACGTCGCGGCGAGCACCAACAGGGCGCCGGAGACCCAGTGGGACGCCGAGGCGGGCAGGTGCTTGGCGATGAGGCCACTCGCCGAGCCGAGGCCGTAGAGCACCAACGCGACGAGCCCGATGTATCTCAGGGCGGTGATCGCGACGGGACTGCTTGCCGGCGGGAGCGCGGGCACACGCGGCAGGTTGGCGCGGGAGAGCCTCATCGCTTTCGCGCTCACGGGCAGAAGACGGCGAGGTGGAAGGAGAGATCCGCCGGCGAGGCCGCGGCGGCCTGGGTCTGCAGCCCGTAGGTGTAGACGGAGACGACGTTGGGCGAGCCGGCGGTCTGGGCGGTCCGCGTGTAGCCGGGGAGCGCCGAGGTGCTCCCCGTGTCGCCGTTCGTGGCGAGATACGCGCATCCAGTGATGTCCTGGCCGGCGTCGACGCGGTAGACGCCCGTGCTCACGCGCGTCGTCGAGATGCCGTTCGTCCCCCGGGAGAGGGCGCCGTTGGCGGCGACGACGGCGAAGAGCCTCGCGCCGGCTCCGGGCGTTCCCGTCGCGCCCGTCGCTCCGGTGGCGCCCGTCGCGCCGGTGGATCCGGTCGGGCCGGTCGGGCCGGTCGGGCCGGCCGGACCCGCCGCACCGGTGGCACCCGTGTCGCCCTTGACGCCCTGAGGACCGGTGGCGCCGGTGGCGCCCGCCGCACCGGCCGCGCCCGAGGTGCCCGTGGCGCCGGTCGCGCCCGTCGGTCCGGCGGGACCGGCCGCGCCGGTATCGCCCTTGACGCCTTGAAGGCCCTGGGGACCCTGCGGTCCCGCAGGACCGGCGGGACCCACCGGGCCCGCGGGCCCCGTAGCGCCCGTAGCGCCGGTAGCGCCCGTAGGACCGGCGGCACCGGTGTCGCCCTTCACGCCCTGGACGCCGGCGGGACCGGCAGGACCGGTGGCACCGGTCGGTCCGGCGGCGCCGGCAGAGCCGGTTGCGCCGGTCGCGCCGTTGGTGCCGGCGGGGCCGGTGTCGCCCTTGACGCCCTGCGGTCCCGCAGGACCCGTCGCGCCCGTCGGACCGGCGGGCCCGCTAGCACCGTCGGCGCCGGCGGGACCGGCGGCGCCGGTATCGCCCTTCACACCCTGAACGCCCTGGGGACCGGCGGCGCCGGTGTCGCCCTTCACGCCCTGGACGCCCTGGGGACCGACAGGGCCCGTGGGACCCGCAGGACCGGCCGCACCGTCAGCGCCGGCCGGACCGGTAGCACCCGCAGCGCCCGTCGCCCCGTCGGCACCGGCCCGGCCGGTAGCGCCCGTCGCGCCCGTAGGACCGGCGGCGCCGGTGTCCCCCTTCACACCTTGTACGCCCTGGGGACCGGCAGGACCGGCTGCGCCATCGGCGCCGGTGGGACCAGCCGAACCCGCAGAACCCGCAGAACCCGCAGAACCGGCGGCACCGGCCGGCCCGGTTGCGCCGGGCGCGCCCGCGGGACCGGCGGCGCCGGTGTCGCCCTTCACACCCTGTACGCCTTGGGGACCTGCCGCGCCGTCAGCCCCGGCCGAACCGGCCGGACCGGCCGGACCCGCGGCACCCGTAGCTCCAGTCGCGCCCGCGGCGCCGGTGGCGCCCGCAGCACCCGTCGCACCCGTAGCACCCTTAGCGCCAGCATCACCCTTGACTCCGCGAAGACCCGCCGGACCGGTGGCGCCGGTGGCGCCCCGAGCGCCCGCCTCACCCTGCCGGCCGCGAGCGCCGTCCTTACCCGTTCGACCAGCCGGGCCGGAGGCGCCCGTGAACCCTCGGGCGCCCGTGCCGCCGCGCTGACCCGAGCCGCCGTGGGCGCCCGCCGCGCCGCGCGCGCCCTGAGCCCCGGCCGACCCGCCGAGCCCGCGCGGACCGACGGGGCCTGGCGCTCCGATTCCGCCCGGGCCACGCGAGCCGGGCCCACCGGCGGGGCCGGCCGGACCCCTGGTGCCGGGACGCCCCGGCTTGCCCTGCGGGCCCCGCGCATGAGCGCGAATGTCGGCGAGCATCGCCGTGACGCGAACCGAGACCGCGCGGTTGATCGCCGCCGTGGAGGGCAGCGGGGGCTTCCACTTCGCAGTGTTGTGCCAGACGGTCAGCGTGGTGCGGCACTCGCGGCCCGAGCGGCCGGAGCCGAGCGTCGTCGAGGACTTCCCGTCGCGGCAATGCACGGAGGCGACGTTGAGGGCATGCGCCTTCAGCGCGCTGCCCTCGGCCATCAGGGACGTGACGAGGACGACCGCGACGAAGACGGTGGAGAGTCCCATCACCACGCGACGAAACCAGCGGGAACGCGCCCAGGGCAGCACCACCCGTATATCGACCCTCAGGCGGTGATCTTTATCTAAACCGGACCGAGCGCCTCGAGGAGCCCATGGCCGCGGGTGCTAGTGAGGGACGGCCTCGTAGTGCACGTTGCCCTTCTCGTCCTTCATCGTGACCCGAAACTTCCCGTCACCACGGCCGGTGGCGATCACGCAGGTGAAGGAGCCGCCCTTCTTGATCTTCACGAGCGCCGGGCACGACGCGACGACGCGCTGACGGCGCTGCTGGCGAGAGCTCTGCTCGATCGAGCGCTCCACCTTCTCGTTGTTGATGTAGCTCGACGGTCCCCCGTCCGAGCTCGACGCGCCGCTCTTCGGGCCCGAGGCGGCGCAGCCGGCAAAGGCCGCGACGGCAAGCGCGCTCAGGGCGATCAGGAAGGGGATGCGAAGAGAGGAGATCATGCCGGCCACGCTCAACTACTGCGGCATCGGCCGGAGGACTCCGCTCCTTTAGCGTGGCGACGGCGGCCGCGGCGAGCTCCTCGCCGCCTAGAGCTGCATCGCCTTGACCTGCAGGAACTCCTCGATCGCGAAGCGCCCGAGCTCACGCCCATGGCCGGACTGCTTGTAGCCGCCGAAGGGCGCCATCGGGTTGAAGACCCCGCCGTTGATCTCGACCTGGCCGGTGCGGATCCGGCGCGCGACGCGCTTGGCGCGCTCCTCGTCGCCCGACCACACTCCGCCGGCCAGCCCGTAGATCGAGTCGTTGGCGATCTCGATCGCCTCCTCCTCGGAGTCGTAGGGGATGATCGCGAGCACCGGCCCGAAGATCTCCTCCTGGGCGATCGTCATGTCGGAGCGCACGTCGGAGAAGACGGTGGGCTGGACGTAGTACCCGCGCTCGAGCCCCGGGGGCGCCTCGGGCCCCCCCGCCACGATCCGTGCCCCCTCTTCGACGCCGCGCTCGATGTAGCCGCGCACGCGCTCGCGCTGGGCGTCGGAGACCAGCGGGCCGAGCGCCGTGTCCTCCGCGAAGGGATCGCCCACCTTGGTCTGGGCCACCGCGGCCGCGGCGATCTGCTCGACGATCGGAAGCTGCTCGCGCGGGACGAGCATGCGCGTGAGCGCCGAGCAGGTCTGCCCCGAGTTCAAAAAGCACTTCTCGATCCCGTCGATCACCGCGGTCTGCAGGTCGGCGTCGTCGAGGATCACGTTGGGCGACTTGCCGCCGAGCTCGAGCGCGACCCGCTTGACGGTCCCCGCCGCGACCTCGCCCACGCGCTTGCCGGCGGGCGTGGAGCCCGTGAAGGAGATCATGTCCACGTCGGGATGGGCGACCATCGCCTCCCCCACCGCCGGCCCCGTGCCCGTCACCAGGTTGAAGACGCCGGCCGGCACGCCGACCTCCTCCATGATCTCGGCCAGGACGAACGCGTTCAGCGGCGTGAGCTCGCTCGGCTTGACCACGACCGTGCAGCCCGCGGCCAGCGCGGGGGCGACCTTGGCGGAGATCTGGTGCAGCGGGTAGTTCCACGGCGTGATGCACCCCACCACGCCGACCGGCTCGCGGACGATGAGCGAGTTGCCCGTCTCCTCCTCCCAGGCGACCTCGGGCATGAGGAGCGGCATCGAGGCGAAGTCCATGGCCGGCAGCCCGGCCTGGATCATCATGGAGAGGCCGATCGGCATGCCGACCTCCTGAGAGATCAGCGCCGCGATCTCCTCCCCGCGCGCTGCAAGCTTCTCCGCGACGGCCCCCAGGAGCGCGGCGCGCTCCTCGACGCTCGTCTGCGACCAGCTCGCGAACGCCTCGCGCGCGGCGCTCACCGCCTTCTCGACGTCCTCGGCCGTGCCCTCGGGGATGCGGCCGATCACCTCCTCGGTGGCGGCGCCGACCACGTCGATCGTGCCCGTGCCCGAGGGAGCCACCCACTCGCCGCCGACGTAGAGGCGGTCGCGCACGATCGGACCACCCGCCGCATCCGAAGCCGGTGTCTCGATTGCCGTTGCCATGTGTCGGTCCTCTCGCCGAAGGTCAGGAGCTGGCGGTCGCCAGCGACTGCTTGGTGCTCGCGCCGGCCGTCGCGGCGATCGCCTCGGCCGTGCGGTGCGCCAGGCCCATGATCGAGATCATGGGGTTGGTGCCCGAGGGCGTGGGAAAGGCGCTCGCGTCGCCGATCCACACCCCCGCCGTGTCGTGCAGCTCCCCGAAGGGTCCGGCGACGCTCGTCTGCGGGTCCGATCCCATCCGGCACGAGCCCATCTGATGTGCGGAGAAGATCTTCTGGCCGCCGGCCGCGAGCGGGATCGCGCTCACGCGGTCGATGAAGGCCTCGAGGTCCTCGCCTCGCGTCCAGCGGGGAGACCCGGCGGCCAGCGCCCAGATCTCGCGCGCGCCCGCCGCCTCGTGGATCCGGATCATCTCCGCCAGCGAGCGGCGGATCACGCGCTGGTCGAGCTCGTCGGTGATCGCGTAGGTATGCAGCGCCTCGCCGTGGGGGTCCAGCGTGACCTCCCCCCCGCCGTGGTCGCGGTTGACCGCCACGAAGGTCGAGACGTTGCCGAACTGCGACATCGCGTCCTTGTGCTCCTCGCCGCTGAGCCAGGGGATCGCCGCCCCCGTCAGCCCGGTCGTGTACTGCACGCCCTCGACGAGGAAGCCGTAGCCATCCTCCACGTCGCGGAACTCGTCCATGACGAGCGACTGTGGGGTGCCCCACCACGCCTGCTGGTCGGAGTCATAGAGACCGGACATAGCCAGCGAAGGGTGCAGGCGCAAGTGCTTGCCGACGGCTGGGCCCCCGATCTCCGAGCGCAGCAGGAGCGCGGGGGACTCGAGCGCTCCCGCCGCCACGACGACCTGGGGCGCGCGCACGCTCACCCGTGCCGAGCGACCCGTTTCCGGGTCGGCGTAGAGCGCCTCCACCCCGGCCGCCCGGCCGTCCTCCACCAGCACCCGGCGCGCGTTGCAGCGCACGAGGATGTCGGCGCCGGCGTCGAAGGCGTCCTGCAGGTAGGTCTTGAAAGTCCCCTGCTTGGAGCCCGACTGATCGCCGAAGCCCATGTAGGCCGCCGCCTCGGGGGAGTAGCGGCTCTCGTCGGTGTTGCGCACGCACGCGTGGTGGTGGTAGCCGAGCTTCTCCGCACCCTCCACGATCCGCTGGTGCGGACCGTTCAGGTCGCTGCAACGGTCGTTGGCCGAGATGCGCTCCATGACCGCGTCGAGGTGACGCTCGTAGTCCGGCGAGTCGAGGCCTTCGAGCCCGAAGTCGCGCGCCCACTGCTCGCGCACGTGCGGCCAGGTGCGCAAGCAGTTGGTCCAGTTGACCGTGGTGCCGCCACCGAGACAGAAGCCCGCCTGCAGGCTCACGTTCTGGTCGGCGGTCGGGGTGGGTCCCCCGCGGTAGTAGAGGTTCTGGTAGGCCCAGAGCTCGAGCTGGGGGAAGTCGGCCTCGTTGAAGTAGCCGCCCGCCTCGAGCACGACGACTTTGAGGCCCTGCTGGGCCAGCGTGCCGGCGATGACCCCGCCTCCCGCGCCCGAGCCCACCACGCAGACGTCGGCCTCGAGCGTGAGCTCCTCGCCCTCGGGGACGAGGGGCGTGATCGTCTTGGGCTCGCTCGGCGGCGAGGAGATCGGTCCCGGGTAGCCGAAGGTGCGCCAGTTGGGGTTCTGTCCCGTCTGCGGGTCGGGCGCCCCGTAGTAGAGGAGCATGATCAGGTTGGCCAGGCCGGCGAGGCCGCCGGCCGCCTCGCGCGAGGCGAGGGAGACGTTGCGCAGGATCTGCTCGCGGGAGCGCTGGGAGAGCGGCTTGGCGATCCCCTGGACGTGGAGCACGTCGAGGAGCTGGCGCAGGCCGGCGTTCGCCTCCTCGGGCAGGGCGCCGATCGCCTCCGCCGCGGCGTGGTCGATGCCGAGATCGGACGCCTTGCGCGCCCAGAAGCCGTCGGGGTCCTCGGCTCGCGCGATCGACGGGACGATCGTGTCGCACAGCCCGTGCAGGGCCTCGGTCTGGCGCGCGCTCAACTCGGCTGACATGGCTCTCCTCCTCGACTGCCTGGCTCGAGCGGGCTCCTACCCTCGGTCGGCGCGCGGCACACGTTTCGCGTCAGTCCGAGCGCGTCGCGCTCACGTCGGCGTGCTTCTGGACCACGCCGTAGTCCTCGTGCTCCTCCACGAGGTCCTCGGCCTCGGGGAAGACGTGCCCGAATGCTCGCACAGGCACCGCCGCGAGGGAGTCGCCTTCGGGCCCGGGGCGCGTCACGGTGGAGGGATCTGGGTAGAGCCTGCGGCCGAGTGTCCGTCCAGAGCACACCCGACCTGGCCCGGATCCTCCTCGTCGAGGACAACCCGGCCGACGTCATGCTCACCCGAGCTGCGCTCGAGGAGGCGAAGTTCGCCAACGACCTCCACGTCGTCGGCGACGGCGAGGAGGCCATGCGCTTCCTGCGCCGCGAGGGCGAGCACGCCGCCGCGGAGCGGCCCGACCTCGTTCTGCTCGACCTGAACCTTCCGCGCATGGACGGGCGCGAGGTGCTCGCCGCGGTCAAGAGCGACCCCGAGCTCAAGCGGATCCCGGTGGTGGTCCTCACCACCTCCGCGCACGAGGAGGACATCCTGCGCGCCTACGAGACCCACGCGAACGCCTACATCACCAAGCCGGTGAACCTCGACTGCTTCGTCAAGGCGGCGAAGTCGCTCGAGAACTTCTGGATCGGCCTGGTCCGTCTGCCCCCGCGAGACTGAGGCGCTAGAGCCCGGGAGGATGCCGAGCGACGAAGCCGGCGGTGGAGCGCGGAGCGCGCTGCCAGCGCGAGCCACCGCCTCGGAGGGCGCCGGTGTCGAAGCGCAGCCCGGCGACGACCATGAACGCGTGGCCGCCGTTGGCGTAGACCGTGATCCACCGACCCGGGCCCTGCTCGCCCCAGCGCTCGAAGCCGGTCGAGTCGAGCGGACGGTCGAGGAGCCGCGCGCCGGCGAGCGCGAAGGACACCGAGCCCGAGCAGTCATACCCCCGGTCGGCCCACGCGCCGTGGCCTCCGCCCCACAGGTACGGGGTGCGCGCGATCTGGTTGCCGGCTTGGATGACCTGGATCACCATCGAGGGGGCGTTGCTCGGGGCCGCCGCCACGCCGTCTGAGCCGATGCCGGCGCGCGGGCCGAGCGCGATGCCCTCGCGGGCGCTGAGCTGGCGCAGTAGGCGCAGGTCGCGGCGTATCTGCGCGTCGGAGACTTGCGCGTTGCCTCGCTTGTTCCCGTCGGCCGATCCCGTGGGAGCGGGCGTGGGCTCCCGCTCGGCGGAGGAAGCGACCGCGTCGGAGACGCCGCCGTCGGACGCGGCGACGCCGGCCACCGGCTGCACCGCGACCGGATGGGGCGCCGGCGCCGGCGCGGGCACGCGCGCGGGCACGCGCGCGGGCGCCGCCCGCTGCGTCCGGAGGGTCGTGCGGGCGACTGGCACCGCCGGGGCTGTCGGACGGCCCGGTCTGGCGCTCGCCGCCCAGACGAGGCCCCCGGCGCCGAGCGCCGCCAGGATTGCGACCGCGGCGAGCGTCACCCGCCACGAGCGCCCGAGCCGTCGAGCTCCTCGCATACGCGCGGAGTATGGCCCTCGGCGGCGTCGAGGGCGCCGCCATCCGCGCCGGTCGGCGACCGGCGTCTAGGCCGCGGCGGCCGAGCGCTCGGCGCGCGAGAGCACCGAGGCCACCGCCGAGAGCAGCGCCGGCACGAAGGCCTCGGGCCGCGCGGTGACGACGGCATGGTCGCCGTCTGACTCGAAGATCGGCGCGCCGAGGTCGGCCGCGAGCGCCGCCTGCTTCGCCGGCGGCACCGCGGTGTCACGCCGGGTCAGGACCACCGCAGCCGGTACGGACAGGCTCCTCACCCACGGGCGGGAGTCAAAGCGCCCGAGCTCCCGTCCCGCCTCGGCGATGTCGCGTCCGCTGCCGCGCGTGAGCTCCGCCGTGACCCAGCTCGTCGTCGTCGAGTCGGGAAAGCCCGCCGCGCGCAGCGCGCGCCGCCAGGCGGAGTACGGGAAGAGGTTGAGCACGAGCCGCAGCGCCGCCATCGCGTTCCAGAACAGGCGCAGGCGCGGGCTCCGCCACTCGCGCGAGGTGGCGCAGAGCACGAGCCCGCGCACCCGCTCGGGGTGACGGCGCGCCATGAGCTGGGCGATCGGGCCGCCCATGGAGTAGCCCACCGCGAGCACCGGCCCGCAGTCGAGGTGCTCCACGAGCGCGGCGGCGTCGCCCGCGCAGCGCTCGAGGGAGAAGTCCTCGTAGGAGCGCAGCCCACGACCGTGGCCTCGATGGTCGAGCGCGACGACGCGGTAGCCGGCGTCGAGAAGCGGCTTGTAGCAGCGAAACCAGTTGAGATCGGCGGGAAACATCCACCCGTGCAGCAGGAGCACCGGCACGCCGGAGCCGCCGGAGTCGCGCACGAAGATCTCGCCGAGGCCGCGGAGGTGGACGACTCGCCCCGGCGGCAGCTCCTCGGGCGGCTCGGGCGCCCGGCTCGGGGCCGCGCGCTGCGCTCTTGACCGGCCGGGGCGCGGGCTCACGGCGCGCATTATGGCGCGGGAATACGCCAAGCTCCCAACCATCGCTCCGATCCCGCGTTCTCAGTGTTGGCACTCACAAGGAGGTGGGAGCGTGTTGCAGGGGAGAACGGTACGTCCCGTACCGGCCGACGGGGAATCGGCCACGGGTTCATCGGAGGGGCGCCGGGAGGAGCTGCTCCACAACGTCGGCGACGTCCGCGAGATCGTCTTCGTGCTGCTCGAGCGTGCCCGCGAGCTGACCGGTCGCGAGGAGATGCCGGTGGTCGACGTTCTGCAGCTCGTGGCCAACGACCTGGGGATCGTGGAGAGCTTGCTGCGCGAGCAGAGTGGCCGCCGGGTGGCCTGAAGCAGAGGAGCCGCTAGAGGCGAGGCCCTTCCCAGGTCGGGATCACGCGGCGACCGCGCGCTCGGCCAGATGGCTGCCCACCTTGCGCTTGACGCGCTGAAGCGCGTTGTCGACCGTCTTGCAGTCGCAGTCGAGCCGCTCGCCGACCTGCTCGTAGGAGAAGCCGTCCAGATAGAGCGAGAGAACGCGGGACTCGAGGTCGGAGAGCACCGTCGAGATGCAGGCGACCAGCGCGCGAAGCTCCTCGGAGGAGATCACCTGGTTGACGGGGTCGTGAACCGTGGGCCCGGGGAGGATCTCGTCAAGGGTGGGGTCTCCGTCGCTCCCACCTCCCGCGGGAGTGGCCGAGAACGACACGTACTGGTTCAGCGGCGTGTGCTTGTTGCGCGTCGCGGTCTTCACCGCCGTGATGATCTGGCGTGTGATGCAGAGCTCGGCGAAGTTGCGAAAGCTCGACTCCCGGTCGGTTCGGTAGTCGCGCACCGCCTTGTAGAGCCCGACGAGCCCCTCTTGGATGAGATCGTCGGCGTCCCCGCCGATCAGGAAGTACGAGGACGCCTTGAGGCGGACGAACCCGTAGTAGCGCCGCACGAGCCGATCGTAGGCGTCGGTGCGCCCCTGCTTGGCCAAGGCGATGAGATACCCATCCTCAACGTGAGGTTGAGACTTGCTCTCCTGAGCGAATCGAGCCACGAGCAACCTTTCGTAGGCAGAGGCCCTCGCGGGGCCCCGCTTATGCCGCGTGACGCGTCACCTCCCCTGGCGCCGCACCTATCTCCTGCCCTGAACCGCAAGCGTGAAGCTGAGGTTCATCCTTATGTCGGCGCGAGCTTGGCAAGTTATGAGCCGGGTGTCAAGCGCCCGGCATGCTTGCGACGGCTTCGTCGGCTCACCGCCGCTGCCTTATCGCCTCGTACAGCGCGAGCGCCGCCGCGACCCCCACGTTGAGCGACTCGACGCGCCCACGCACCGGCAGCGAGACGAGCTCGTCGCACGCCGAGGCCACCCGCGGGCGCAGGCCGCGTCCCTCCGAGCCGAGGACGAGCACCGCCCCACCGCGCAGGTCGACGTCGTAGAGGCTGCGCCCGCCTTGGGCGCTCGCGCCGTAGCACCAGCACCCCTGCGCCTTGGCTTCGGCCAGGAAGTCGGCGAGGTTGCGGACCCTGGCGACGGGCAGGTGCTCGACCGCCCCGGCCGAGGCCTTGCACACCGCCGGGGTCACCTCGACCGAGCGACGCTCGGGGATGACCACCCCCGAGGCGCCGGCACATTCGGCGCTGCGGCAGATCGAGCCGAGGTTCTGGGGGTCTTGCACCTCGTCGAGCGCGATCAGGAGGGGGTCGGCGTGGGCGAGCAGCTCCTCGCCGGCGGCGTAACGGAAGGGGCTCGCCTCGGCGCAGAGGCCCTGGTGGGCGGATGAGTGGCACAGGCCCTCGAGCTGCTCCCCCGTGCGGAGCTGCACCCGGGGCTTGCCCGGGCCGGTCAGCCACGGCTCGCGGGCCGCGCCCTCGGTGGCCCAGACCTGCGTGACCGCGCGCGGACCGCGCAGCGCCTCGCGCACGGGGTTGCGCCCGTAGAGGATCATCCGGCGCGCCGCAACTCAGGCCCTTCGGGCCCGTCGCGCACCTCCCACCCGAGGCCCCGCAGCTCGTCTCGGAGGCGATCGGCGGCGGCGAAGTCCCTCGCCCGCCGGGCCTCTTCGCGGCGCGCGAGCAGCGCGCGCGCCGCGAGGTCGGGCTCGTCGAGCCCGGTCGGCGCCTCCAGGAGCCCTTCGAGCGCGAGCACGCGGAGCATCTCGCGCAAGTCCGCGTCGCCCGTGCCCTCCGGGCGACGGTTGGCTTCTCGGACCCAGTCGAAGATCGCCGCGAGCGCCGCCGGGGTGTTGAAGTCGTGCGCGAGCGCGACGAAGAAGCGCTCGCGCAGCGGCCCGAGCTCCGATGGCGAGGGGCCGGGTGAGAGCCGGCGCCCCGCCTCGCGGACGCGCGCCACGCGCGCCGTCGCCTCCTCGAGGCGCTCGGGGGAGAAGGCCAGCGGCTGGCGATAGTGCCCTGCGCAGAGGTACATGAGCAGGGCGTCGCGCCCGTAGCTCGCGAGCGCCTCGTGCAGCGCGAAGACGTTGCCCGCGGACTTCGCCATCTTCTCCCGCTCGAGCTGGATCATCCCGTTGTGCATCCAGATCCGGGCGAGGGGCCGGCCGCGCGCGGCCACCGTCTGGGCCGCCTCGTTCTCGTGGTGGGGGAAGAGCAGGTCGCTTCCGCCGCCGTGGATCGCGAAGTCCACGCCGAGGATCTCCTCGGCCATCGCCGAGCACTCGATGTGCCAACCGGGCCGTCCGCGGCCCCACGGCGCCTCCCACGCCGTGTCCTCCCCCGGCTTCTGCGCCTTCCACAGGGCGAAGTCGAGCGGGTCGCGCTTGCGCTCGGCGCCGTCGACGTCCTCGCCTTGGTCCATGTCCTCCACGATTCGGTGTGACAGCGCCCCGTAGGCGGGGTAGCTGCGCACCGCGAAGTAGACGTCTCCCTCCACCGCATAGGCATGGCCTCTCTCCATCAACACCCCGATGAGCGCGACGATCGGCTCGATCGTCTCCGTGGCGAGCGGCTCGAAGTCGGGACGGCCGAGGCCGAGGCCGTCCGTGTCGGTCACGTAGTGGGCGGTCATCTCGCGCGCGAGGGCAGCGCTCGTGACCCCGGCCGGCGCGGCCGCGGCGTAGATCTTGTCGTTGACGTCGGTGACGTTGACCACGAGCACCGGGCGATAGCCCTCGTGCTCGAGGAAGCGGCGCAGCAGCGAGAAGACGACGAAGGGACGCGCGTTGCCGACGTGGACGCGGGCGTAGACCGTCGGCCCGCAGGCGTATATGCCCACCCGCCCGTCCGCGCGCGGCTCGAGCCGTCGCAGCTCGCCGGAGAGCGTGTCTTGCAGGCAGATCCTCCGCACGAGCCGGGCACCCTAGCCCGTCGACCCGCCACCCGGGAGCTCCGCCTCCGGGCCGCCGGATAAGCTCTACGCCGTGTCAGTATCCGCTGCACACGCCCGCCGACTGGCCAAGCTCGAGGCCGCCTTCCAGTCGATGCCCGAGCGCTATCTCGGCGCGAGCCCCGACTTCGACGCCACCTACCACATCCGTCTGGGCGACGTGGGGCACTCCTGGGAGATCCGCGCCACCGCCCACGGCGTGCGGGTGCGCAAGGGGCTCACGCGGCGCCGGCCCGACGTCACGCTCTCCACCGACGCCGCCACCTGGCTCGCCCTGCGCGAGGGCAAGCTCTCGGGGCTCGAGGCCTATCAGCAGCGGCGCCTCGCCGTGCGCGGCAACCTCGACCTCTCCATCGCCTTCGAGGGACTCTTCCGCCTGCCCAACGGGCGCCCCCCGCTGCAGCGGATCAGCGAGGTGCGGGTCGGGCGCCACTGCGTCTCGACGCTGACCATGGGCTCGGGCCCGGACGTTCTGCTCCTCCACGGCTTGGGGGGCACACGGGCATCGTTCTTCGACACCGCGGCGGCGCTCAGCCACTCCTATCGCGTCCACGCGCTCGACTTCCCCGGGTTCGGCTCCTCGTCCAAGCCCGCCAGCGGCGCCTACAACGCGCGCTGGTTCGCCGACATCGTGCTCGGGTACATGGACGCGCTCGGCATCGAGCGGGCGCGGATCGTCGGCAACTCCATGGGGGGGCGCGTGGCGATCGAGGTCGGCTTGCTCGCGCCCGAGCGAGTTGTGGCCCTCGGCCTCCTCTGTCCGGCCGTCGCCTTCGTCAAGCGCGGCTTTCACCCGGTGGTCCGGCTCCTGCGCCCCGAGTTCGGGCTCGTGCCCCACCGCTTCGCGCGGGCGACGGTGCAGCGCCAGTTCTGGAGCCTTTTCTCCGACCGCGACCTCGTCGATCCGAGCGTGAGCGACGTCGTCGTCGACGAGTTCCAGCGGATCTACGGCTCGGCCGGCGCGCGCTTCGCCTTCCTCTCCTCCGCACGCAACATCTACCTCGAGAAGCCGTTCGGACGCGACGGCTTCTACCCGAGGCTCGCCCACCTCGAGCCGCCCGCCCTCTTCGTGTGGACCTCGGGGGACACGCTCATCCCCGCCGCGTTCGCCCGCCACGTGCGCCAGTGGCTTCCCTCCGCCGAGCACGTCGTGCTCGACTCCTGCGGTCACGTTCCGCAGGTCGAGCGGCCCGAGGAGACCAACGCGCTGCTGCAGCGCTTCTTCGCGCGGGCCGACGCGCTCGACGGGGCGCCTGTGCGCCGCCGCCGCGCGGCCGCGGCGTAGGGCCACCGCCCCGTACACTCCGCTCGTGGCCAGCTCCCGCGTCGCCGAGCACCCCCACCGCAACGGCCACGACCCGAGCGCGCGCCTCGCCGGGGCCGGTGCCGGCGCGGACGCCCGGGAGAAGTCGCGCGAAAGCGGCGGCGGCAACCCCCTCGGCCGGCTCGCGCAGAGCCTCGCGGGGCAGATCCAGAGCCGCATCCCGGTGGCCGACCTCGACGAGCGCGACCCCGACTTCATCCGCGAGCGCCTCCCCCAGCTCTGGATGCTCGCCAGCCTGTACTTCCGCGGCGAGGTGCGCGGCCTGGGCAACGTCCCCGAAGAGGGTGCGGTGCTCCTCGTGGGCAACCATTCGGGCGGCAACCTGACCCCCGACACCGCGGTCTTCACGCTCGCCTTCAACACCTACTTCGGAGTGGAGCGCGCCTTCTACCAGCTCGCCCACAACCTCGTGCTCTCCATGCCCGGGCTCGGGATCCTGCGCAAGTTCGGCACCGTGGCCGCCTCCCCCGAGAACGCCGAGAAGGCGCTCGCCTCGGGTGCCGCCCTGCTCGTCTATCCCGGCGGCGACTACGAGGTCCACCGCCCGATCTGGGAGCGCCACAAGGTCGACTTCGCCGGGCGCAAGGGCTTCATCCGCCAGGCCCTGCGCCACGACGTGCCGATCGTCCCCGTCGTCTCCGTGGGTGGTCAGGAGACCTCGCTCTTCCTCTCTCGCGGAGAGACGCTCTCGAAGCTCCTGCGCCTCGACAAGCTCCTGCGCCTCAAGGTGCTGCCGATCTCGCTCGCCCTGCCGTGGGGGGTGAACGTCGGCGACATGCTCGGCCACGTGCCGCTGCCCGCGAAGATAACGGTGGAGGCGCTCGCGCCCATCCATCTGCGGGCCGAGTTCGGCGAGGACCCCGACGTGGATGAGATCTACGCGCACGTCATGCGCCTCATGCAGGAGACGCTCGACGCCCTCGCCGCCGAGCGACGCTTCCCCGTCCTCGGATGAGGGTCGCCTCGCGCATCGAGATCTCCGCGCCGCCCGAGGCGGTGTGGAAGGTCGTCGCCGACCCCGCGCGCGCGCTCGAGTTCATGTCGGGGGTCACGCGCTGGGAGGTCCAGAGCAAGAAGCCTCAGGGGCTCGGCGCCCGCTATCGCATGCTGCTGCTCGTAGGCTCGGCCGAGATCGGCGGCCTCATCGAGGTCGTCGAGTGGGACGAGAACAGCGACCTGGCCTGGACCTCGGTGACGGGGATCGACCAGCGGGGGCGCTGGCGTCTGCGCGAACGCTCGCCGGGGCGCACGGCGGTCGAGTTCCGCCTCTCCTACGGAGTCGCGGGAGCCGGGTTCTCCGGATGGCTCTCCGAGCGCTTCGCGGCGCCAACGGTCTCGGGCCACCTGCGGCGCTCGGTGCAGCAGCTCAAGCGCCTCGTCGAGTACGAGCAGCTCCGCGAGCGCGCCGCCGAGCGGCGTGGCGCGCGGGCGGCCTGAGAACCCGTTTCACAATGAGACGGATGTGTCGGGGTGGTCGACTCGGGGATGCCGGGCGCCGCACGACACCACAGTCGATGCAGCGCATCGACGAGGATGTCGGGGGGCGATCCGGCGCCGCGAGGCCGCCGCATCCGGCACGTCCGGCTTTGTGAAACGGGTTCTAAAGCGAAGCCCGGCTCGACTCTAGTCCTCCTCGCGAGCCGCGAGGGTGGCCACCGCCAGCGCGGCGATGCCCTCCTCGCGGCCCACGAAGCCCATGCCCTCGCCGCGGGTGGCCTTGACGCTGAGGTGCGCGAGCGCCACGCCGAGCGCCTCGGCGAGGGCGATCCGGATGGCCTCGCGGTGGGGCGCGAGCTTCGGGCGCTCCATGAGCACCGTGGCATCGACGTGGACGATCTCGTGCCCATGGCCGGTGAGCTCCTCGCGCACCAGGCGCAGGAGCTTCAGGGAGTCGGCGTCGCGGTAGCGGGGATCGGTGTCCGGAAAGTGATCGCCGATGTCGCCGAGCGCCGCAGCCCCGAGCAGCGCGTCGATGATCGCGTGGGTGAGCGCGTCGGCGTCGGAGTGACCGGCGAGGCCGCGATCGTGCTCGAGCTCGATTCCGCCGAGCACGAGCCGGCGCCCCTCGACGAGGCGATGGCAGTCGTAGCCGATGCCGGTGGTGGTGCGCACGAGTCGCTCAGCTCGCCCCGATGGGCGCGAGCCGCCGCTCGCGCTTCTCGAAGACGCACAGCTCTGAGACCCCGAGGCCGTCGAGCAGCTCGAGCGCCTGCTCATAGCCCGCCCCGAGGTCGCCGGGCGCGTGCGCGTCGCTCGAGAGAGCGACCGGGCAGCCGGCCTCGACGCACAGGGCGAGGAACTCCCGCGCCGGGTAGATCTCACCCACCGGCTTGCGCAGACCGGCGGTCGAGACCTCGACGGCGATCCGGCTCTCGGCGATCCCGTCCATCGCGCGCTCGTAGAAGCGGCGCAGATCACCGCGCGGCCGCGGGCGCTCGGGCCCCCAGACCTTGACGAGGTCGGGATGGGCGAGGATGTCGAAGAGCCCCGAGCGCGCCGCCTCCCCGAGCGTCTCGAAGTAGCGCGACCACACGCGCTCGGGATCGGAGGAGCGCTCCCACACGTCGTAGCCCTCGTGATCGACCGCCGCGTCGCGCAGGAAGTGCACCGAGCCGACGACGTAGTCCCACTCGCGGCGCTCGAGCAGGCTGCCCATCCGGTCCTCGTGGCCGGGAACGAAGTCGGCCTCGATCCCCAGCTTGAGGTCGGTCTCCTCGCGCACCCACGCGCAATAGGCGTCGAGGTCGTCGCGCGCGGAGTCGCGCCAGAAGGGGTGGCGCCAGACGTCGAGGGCCTGGGCGAAGCGGTGCACGTGCTCGGAGACGCCGAGCTCGGCGATCCCCCGCTCGGAGGCGACCGTGCGGTAGCGCTCGGCGTTGGCCGCGGTGAAGAACTCCTCGGCGCTTGCTCCGGCGTCGTCGGGCCGCAGGTGGACGTGGTAGTCGGTCAGCACGCGAGCGCGCGCGCGCCGAGGAGCTCCTCGGCAAGTCGCAGGTCGAGCGGCGTGGTCACCTTGAAGTTCTCCGTGGCGGAGTCGAGCACGCGCACCCGGCCGCCCTGGCGCTCGACGAGCGAGGCGTCGTCGGTGGCCGCGGCGAGCACGGCGTCGGGCTGGGCGAGCGCTCGGGCGAGCGCCGCGCGACGAAAGACCTGCGGGGTCTGCACCGCCCACAGCGTCGTGCGCGCGAGCGTGGTCCGTACCGTTCCGTCCTCGTCGGCCTCCTTGATCGTGTCGGCGACCCGCGCGGCGGCCACGACCGCGTCGCCGCCGTGCTCCTCGAGCTCGCGCAGGGCACGGGCGAAGAGCGAGGATGGCGCGAGGGGCCTCGCCGCGTCGTGCACGATCACGGGGTCGCCGCTCGCCTCGGCCAGCGCCGCGCGCACGGACTCCGAGCGGGTCGCCCCGCCCGGAACGCCGAGCGTGCCGGCGGGCGCCACGGCTCCGGGGGGCAGGGCGACCACGATGTCCTGCACCGCCGGCACCGCCCGCAACGCCGCCACGCTCCACTCGAGCATGGGGCGACCGGCCAGCGCGACGAGCGCCTTGGGCTCAGAGAACCCAAGGCGCTCGCCGCGACCGGCGGCCACGAGGAGGGCGACCGCCACGTCGGCTCGGGTCCGGAGCTACTTCGCCGCGACGGCCACCTGGCCGTCGGCCGAGGCGGCGAGCAGCTCGTCGAGGTGCTCCTCGGCCTCCTCCTCGCCCATCTCCAGCGCGTACATGAGCTCGGAGGCGAGGATCTTCTTCGCGCGGGTGTACATCTGCTTCTCGCCGGTGGAGAGTCCCTTCTCGGACTCGCGGATCGCGAGGTTGCGCACCACCTCGGTGAGCTCGTAGATGTTCCCGGTCTTGATCTTGTCGCGGTTGTGCTTGAACCGGCGGTTCCAGTTCTTCGGCATCTCCGAGCACTCGTCGGCGAGCACGGCGAGCACCTTCTTGACCGTCTCCTCGTCGATCACCCGACGCAGGCCCGCGCGGGAGGCATTCTCCGTGGGCACCATCACGGTCATGTCGTTGTGCAGGATCTTGATGGTGAGGTACTCCCGGCGCTCCCCGAGGAAGTCCTTCTGCTCCTTCTTGAGCACCTGGCCGGCGCCGTGGTGGGGATAGACGACGTTGTCGCCGATCTCGAACTCGATGTTCTCGAGCTCCGGAATGAGGTCGAGGTCCTCGAGCTGATCTTCGATTGCTTCGGGCAGGGTGTCCTCCTTGGGTCTTCGGCGAGTGGGCAGGGGAAGTGGTGGACGGACCGCTCAGGTCTGCAGGTAACGGTCGACGAGATTGATCTCTTGCAGGCGACGCAGGCCCTCGCGGATGTCCTTGGCGCGGATCTCGCCGACGCCGTCGACGGTCTCGAGCGCGCCGTCGCCCGCCGCGAGGAGCTCCTCGAGGCCGCCGAACTCTCCGACGATCCGTTGGGTGACGAGCTTGGGCAGACGCGGGATGCGGCCGAGGATGCGGTACCCGCGGGGCGTGACCGGGAAGTCGAGGGTGTTCGCCTTGCGGTCGTAGCCGAGCAGCTCAGCCAAGCGTCCGAAGTCGAGCAGGTCGTGGTGGGGCAGCCGGGCGAGCAGCTCGAGCACCGAGGCGAACCCCTGCTCGGAGTCGCCCGCCAGGTAGTCGTGCACGAGCGAGGACTTGTCGGCGGCCACGCCGACCATCGTCTCGTCAAGCTGCATCTCGATCAGCCGCCCCTCGGTGCCGAGCTCGACGATGTAGCGCTCGATCTCCACCCCCATGCGGGTCACGAGCTCGGCGCGCTGGAAGACGGTGAGCACGTCGTGCAGCGTGGCGCCCCCCTCGAACTCGAGGGCGGTGAGGCGCGTGGAGACCTGGTCCAGGCGAGAGCGATACTTGTCGAGCGTGGCGAGCGCCTGGTTGGCCTTGGCCAGGACGACCGGAATGTCCTCGAGGATGTACTTCGCCGCATCCATGTAGAGCGAGACGACCTCTCGTCGCTGCGAGATGGCGATCACGAGGGCGTCGGTCTGCTTTGCCACCCGCTCGGCGGTGCGATGGCGAGTTCCCGTCTCCTGCGAGAGGATCGTCGGATCCGGCGTGAGCTGGATGTTCGCCCACCCGATCTTGGTGGCGTTGGCGTTCAGCGCGATCGCCCCGTCCATCTTCGCGATCTGGTAGAGGAAGGCCGGCGAGTAGTCGATGTCGAGCTTGATCCCGCCCGAGACGAGCTGGGCGAGGTCGTCCCACTCGCCGACGACGATCAGGGCGCCCGTCCGGGCGTGGACGATGTTGTCGATGCCCTCGCGCAGCGCGGTGCCGGGGGCGACCATCTCGAGCGCCTTGACCAGCCGGGGTTCCTGTCTCGAGTCCAGCTCTTCCCCAGTCGACGGCGTCATCCGAGAGGCATTGTACCGGGTGTTTACGGGGGATTCCGGCCGCCCACGGCGCTCTTGACCGACGGCGAGCGAGCGCGTTGACCCGTAGGCGCTTTAGGCCGCGCGCGCCGCTCGGCGGCCCTCCTCTCCGAACGCCGCCCGCAGAGCCGCGCGCAGGGAGGCGACCCCCGGGCCTCCTTCGCCCGCCCCCGCAGGCGCGATCACCTCGGTGAGCCCGAACTTCGCGGCCTCGGCGCGTCGGCGCTCGGGGTGGCCCACCGAGCGCAGCTCGCCGGTCAGCCCGAGCTCTCCGAAGCAGGCCAAGGGCGCCCGGGCGCCGGGCGCCGCCGCCACCCCCCGGGCCGCCGAGGCGACCGCCAGCGCCACCGCCAGATCGACCCCCGGCTCGTCGACGCGCACGCCTCCGACGACGTTGAGAAAGACGTCGGCGGCCCCCAGCCCGACTCCCCCGTGGCGCGCGAGCACGGCGAGCACGAGCGCGAGGCGGTTGCGGTCGATGCCACTCGCCAGCCGGCGCGGCGGAACGAGCTCGGAGGGCGAGACGAGCGCCTGGACTTCGACGAGCAGCGGCCGCGAGCCCTCCATCGCGCAGAGCACGACGCTCCCCGGCTGGCCCGTGGCCTCACCCACGAAGCGCGCCGAGGCGTCGAGGACCTCGACCAGCCCGCCCTGGCTCATCTCGAAGACGCCTGCCTCGCTCGTCGAGCCGAAGCGGTTCTTGAGCGCGCGCACGGTCCGGTAGGTCCGCTCGCGCTCGCCTTCGAAGTGCAGGACGCAGTCGACGAGGTGCTCGAGCACACGTGGGCCGGCGAGCGCGCCGTCCTTGGTGACGTGGCCCACGAGGAGCACGGCGATCCCCCGCGCCTTGGCGATTCGCGCGAGCGCGCCGGCCACTTCGCGGACCTGCCCGACCGAACCGGCGCCGCCCGTCAGCTCGGCCGCGTGCAGCGTCTGGACGGAGTCGATCACGCACACCTCGGGGCGCTCGCGCTCGAGCGTCGCAAGCACCGCCCCGAGGTCGGTCTCGGCGATTACCGGGATCTCGAGCGCGGCGCCGGGAAGGCGCTCGGCCCGGAGCTTGATCTGCGCCGCGGACTCCTCCGCGCTCACGTACAGAGCGCGAGCACCGGAGCCGACGATGTTCGCCAGCGCCATCGTGGTCAGCGTCGACTTGCCGATCCCGGGTGGCCCGCCGATGAGCACGAGGGATCCGGGCACGATGCCTCCGCCCAGGACGCGATCGAGCTCGCCGATGCCGGTGCTCACCCGATCAAGCCGGTCGGCCGCGACCTGCCTCAGAGGTTGGGGCTGGATCGCCCGGCCGGCCCGCACGCCTCCCGAGCGCTCGGCGCCCGCCCCCACACCGCCGGGGGCGCGGCGTGCCTCCTCGACGAAGGTGTTCCACTCGCCGCAGCCGGGGCACTGGCCTAGCCAGCGAGGCGACTCGTGGCCGCAACCGGCGCAGACGTGGATCGAGGTTGCTCGGGCCATGGCTCTGCCGAACATACGGGCCGCACCCGACGGCTTCCCGCGCGTCGGCCCGCCCGCGGGCCGTTGCGGCACGAACCGCGACGAAGTTGTGACTCCTCCGCTACATGGCTGGTTCTGCGGCCGCGTGTGCGTGGGGGCGGTGCAGGTCAAGCTGGTCAAGGAAGCAGGGCGCAGCCTGTGCTGGTGGCACAGGCCAGCCCGATGACGCAGATCCAGCGCAGACATGCGCCGTCAACCACGCGCGCGGGGTCGTGGAATCAGTCATCTACAGCGCGTCGAGGGCGCGAGCGATGTCGGCGAGCAGGTCCTCGGTCGACTCACAGCCCGCGCTCAAGCGGATGAAGCCCTCGGGCACCGCGTCGGTGCCCCAGCGCGCACGCCGCTCGGCGGTGGTGTGAACGCCGCCGAAGCTCGTCGCCTCGGCGATGAGCTCGCTGGCGTGGAAGAATCGCTCGGCGGCCGCCGCGTCGGGCAGCTCGAAGCCGAGGACCGTGCCAAAGCGCTCCAGGCACCGGGCGGCGAGCGCGTGGCCGGGGTCTCCCGGGAGTCCCGGGTAGCGCACCGCGCCGACCTCCGCCCGCGCGGCCAGGAGCTCGGCCAGCGCGAGGGCGTTCGCGCACCCGCGCTCCAGGCGGAGCTCGAGCGTGGCCAGGGAGCGATGGGCCAGCCAGGCCTCGAAGGGGCCGGGAGCCGCTCCGGTCAACGTGCGCCAGTCGCGCAACGCCTTCGCTCGCTCGCCGTCGCGCACGGCGACGTAGCCGAGGAGGAGATCGCTGTGGCCGGTGAGGTGCTTCGACGCACTCGAGACCGACAGCTCGGCGCCGAGCTCGAGGGGGCGCTGGGCCAGTGGCGTGGCGAGGGTGTTATCGACGGCGAGGAGGACGCCCTCGGCCCGTGCCTCCGTGGCAAGCGCCGCGACGTCCATGATCTCGAGCCCCGGGTTGGAGGGGCACTCGATCCACGCCAGCCGCGCGCCGGGGAGCGCCGCGCGCAACCCAGCCTCGTCGCCGCTCGCGTAGAGGCGTGCGTCCACTCCGCGCTCGGCCAGGTGACCCGTGGCGAGGGCGCGGACCGTCGGGTAGCAGTCGGAGGGGATCACCACCGCGTCGCCCGGCCTGAGCGCGGAGAGGAGGACCGCGCTCGCCGCCGCCATCCCGGACGCGAAGAGCACCGCCTCGCCCCCTTCGAGCTCGCCGAGCGCCGCCTCGTAGAGGGTCCAAGTCGGGTTGCCGTAGCGGCCGTAGACGTAGTCGGCTCCGGCGGGATCCCCGCGCAGGTGGTACGGGGCGGCGAAGGTCGGACCGGGCAGCAGCGGCTCGCCGTTGCGGGCCTCGGGCAGACCGGCCCGCACCACCCGAGTGCCCGCGCGCCGCTCAGCCGTCAAGGGCGCGCTCGCACGCGTCGAACCCGGCGTCGCGGTGCGCGGCGTCGCAGAAGGGCTTGGTGCGCGACTGCCCGCAGCGGCACAGCACGATCGACTCGCCCGGAGGCAGCTCGAACGCATCGCCACGCGCGTCGAGCAGGCGCACCGGCCCCGTGACCTTGTACGGCCCGCCGTCGCGCACCTTGATCTCCACGATCGCTTCGGCGTCCCCCGGGTTCGCGGCGTGCATCCTCCTCAGCCCGTGACCGGCGCGGCGTCGGGCGGCACGGGAGTCTTGCGCCCCTGATCGATCGTCACCTTGGAGGCGAGCGCGGCCGCCCCGAGCTGAGCAAGCGCCCAGGGCATGCCCGAGGTCTCGAGCGAGAGCGCGTGGTCGAGCGACCAAGGGCCCGGATCGGCGTCGGCGAGGGCGAACAGCGCGGCGAGCAGAACGAGGTTGTACTCATAGCCGCCGTCGGTGGCCCACGGACCGTTGGCCGCGTGGACGGTGCGGATCGCGGTGATCATCGTCGCCGACAGGGCGGTGGCGGCCAACGGGGTGAAGAGCCCGGCGGCGAGCAGCGCGCCGCCGACGGTCTCCGAGGTTCCGGCCGCCAGCGCGTTGCGCTTGCCCGGACGCAGGCCGAGCGACTCGAAGAACTGGCCGGTGCCGTCGAGTCCGTGGCCGCCGAAGGATCCGAAGAGCTTCTGTGCACCGTGGCCGGCGAACAACAGGCCGACGACGAGGCGGATGACGAGGCGTCCGAGCTTCATGGCTGGCTCCCTTGGTGGAGAAGGATGGGTGGAGCGTCCGAGCCTAGCGCAACAGTCGTTGCGCGTGCAATCACCCTTCGTGCGCCCAGCACCCGCGAGCGCTTCGCGGCCGCGGAAGGCTCATACTGCGATGCGGCGCAGCGCCCGGAGATGCCGCGCCGCGAACAAGGGAGGAGGAGCCGAACGATGCGACAGCTCACCAGTCTCGACGCTCAGTTCCTGGCGCTGGAGACCGCTCGCCAGAGCGGACACGTCGCGGGGGTGGCGATCCTCGACCCCTCGACGGCGCCGGGCGGAGCGCTCGCCTCTTCCGACGTCGAGGCGCTGATCGCCGAGCGCCTGCCGCTGCTCCCGCCCCTGCGCTGGCGCCTTGCCGAGGTGCCCTTCGGCCTCGACTACCCCTACTGGATCGACGATCCCGACTTCGACCTGCACTTCCACGTCCGCGAGCTCGCGCTCCCCACGCCCGGGAGCGACGCGCAGCTCGCCGAGCAGGTGGCGCGAATCGTCTCGCGACCCCTCGACCGCACGCGTCCGCTGTGGGAGCTCTACCTGATCCACGGCCTCGAGTCAGGCAACGTGGCGATGTTGACCAAGATCCATCACGCCCTGATCGACGGCATGTCGGGCGCGGAGATCATGGGGTTGCTGCTCGATCTGAGCCCGGAGGGTCGCGAGGCGCCGCCCGCCGACACCTCCTCGGCGGCGCCCGATCAGCCTCCCGGCGACCTCGAGATGCTCGCCCGCGGGCTGCTCGGCGTGCCGAGGTACCCGTTGCGAGTGCTCCGTGCGCTCCCCTCGACCGTGCCGAACGTCGAGGAGGTGCCGGCCATCTTCGGCGCCATCCCGGGGGCGACGACGGTCGGACGGATCGCCGGGCGCGTGCAGCAGGTGGTGAGCCGCAACGGCCCCGGGCCCGAGCACATGAAGCACGTGGCCCCGCGCACGTCGTTCAACGGGCGGGTCTCCGCCCACCGGCGCTTCGCCTTCGGCCAGCTCCCGCTCGAAGCCGTCAAGACGATCAAGAACGAGTACGACTGCACCGTCAACGACGTCGTCGTCTCGATCTGCGCGGGGATGATCCGACGCTGGCTGATCGAGCACGGCGAGCTGCCCGAGGAGCCGCTCGTCGCCCAGGTTCCGGTCTCCGTGCGCACGGGCGAGCAGGTCGGCACCTTCGGCAACCGCATCATGCTCATGAGCGCGCCGCTCTTCACCGACGAGCCTGACCCGGTCCGGCGGCTGCACCTGACCCACGAGGCGCTGCGCGAGATGAAGGACCGCCACCGCGCGCTGCCCGCCGAGCTCCTCCAGGACGCCAACCACTTCATCCCCCCGGCGGTCTTCTCCCGCGCCGCGCGCCTCACGCTCGCGCTCTCGACCGGCCTGGCCCGACCGACGTGGAACCTGGTGATCTCGAACGTCCCCGGACCGCAGGTCCCGCTCTACCTCGCGGGCGCGCGGCTCGAGGCCAACTACCCCGTGTCGGTGATCACCGACGGGATGGGCCTCAACATCACCGTCATGAGCTACTGCGGCCATCTCGACTTCGGGATTGTCGGCGACCGCGAGCAGGTTCCCGACCTGTGGTGCACGATCGAATGGCTCGAGGACGCGCTGGACGAGCTGCGCCCGCCCAAGAAGAAGCAGGGACGGGCCGCCGCGCCGGCGAAGCGACGACGCGCACCCAAGCGCGCCCGCACAGCGCAGGCGTGAGCGGAACCGAGAGCGAGCCGCCCTCGGGCTGGGCCTATTGCCGCGCGGATCGCGTGCGCTTCGCCGACCTCGACCCGCGGGGGCATCTCAACAACGTCGCCTTCCTGCAGTTCTTCGAGGCCGCGCGAATCGCCTACCTCGCCTCGATCAATCCCGAGAACGACGCGAGCGAGCCGACGAGCGGCGACCTGATCCTCGCCGAGCAGACGATCACCTACCGCTCGCCCTCGGCCCTCGAGGACGAGATCCGCACGAGCGTGCGTCCCGAGGACGTCAAGCGCTCGAGCTTTCGCCTCTCCTTCGCCATGCACAACCTCGAGCAGGACCGCCTGACCGCCGAGGGCCACGGGATCTACGTCGGCTACGACTACCAGGCGGCGCAGGCGTGTCCGCTGCCCGACGGGCTCGCGCGGGCCCTGCGCGAGGCGGCGCCCAAGCCAGCAGCGCCAGAGGACTAACCCGTGAAGCGGGGACGCCCTCGGGGTCGGCGCGCCCGTCCGCCGACCCCGGCGCGCGCGCAGCGCGCGCCACCGCGCGCGAGCGTGCCGGTGAGCGGTAGATCGCGCGAGGAGCTCCCGACCATGACGCGGTAGCACCCGGGCGCCACTCGCCAGCCGTGGCGCGCGACGCTCCAGTAGGAGAAGGAGCGATCGTTCAACCGGAAGACGACGCGCCTGCTCTGCCCGGGCGCAAGGGCGAGCTTGGTGAAGGCCTTGAGCTGCCTCGGCGGCTGGCGCACCCCGGGGCTGGGTGGGGGCAGCGCCAGGTAGAGCTCGGGCACCGCCACCCCGGGCCGCGGGCCGGTGTTCCTCACCTCCGCGCTGATGCTCGGCGGCGCGCCGCTCCCGTGCCGCGCTGGGCTGATGCGCAGCCCGCGATAGCGAAAGGCGGTGTAGGAGAGCCCGAAGCCGAACGGGAACGCCGGCGCGAGCCGGTGCGCGTCATACCAGCGGTAGCCGACGAAGACTCCCTCCTTGTAGGTCTCGCTCTCCCCGACGCCCGGATACTTCTGCGGATCGCCGGCGGTGGGGGTGTCGGCCTCGCGTTGGGGGAACGTCACGGGGAGCCGTCCTCCCGGGTCCGCGTCGCCGAAGAGCACGCGCGCGAGCGCCGTTCCTCCCCGCTGCCCCGGGTACCACGCCTCGACGAGCGCGCGCACGCGGTGGCGCCACGGGGTGAGATCGGGGCCGCCGCTCTGCAGGACGACGACCGTGTTGCGGTTGGCGGCCGCGATCTTCTCGATCAGCCCGTCCTGGTCTCCCTGGAACGTCGGGCACTCGAGCGAGAGGCACCGGCGGTCCACGCCCTCGGTGAAGTAGTCGCCGGCGAAGACGATCGCCACGTCGGCGCCGCGGGCGAGGCGGGCCGCGCGCTCGGGATCAGCGCCGTCGTCGTAGCCCACGCGAGCGCCGGGACCCGCGCGGCGGACGATCGCCTGAAGCGGCGAGGAGAACGAGAAGGGCTTCACGTTGCCCGATCCCCCGCCGGTGACGAACGTTGTCGCGCCCTTGCCGATCACCGCGATGGAGCGCTCCCGCCGGGTGCTCAGCGGCAGCGCGCCGCGGTTCTTCAGCAGGGTGATCGCCGACTCCTCGATCCTTCGCGCGCTCCGGGCGTGCGCGGCTTGGTCGATCTGGCGGTCGTCGTTGACGAACGCCGCGCGATCGAAGAAGCGAAAGGCGAACAGCGTGCGGAGCATCCGGCGCACGTGCTCGTCGATCGTGGCGCGGTTCACCCGGCCGGAGGCGAGCGCCGCCCGCACCGCGAAGGGACCGTAGGTCACCCCCGGAAACGGCTCGAAGTCGAGGCCGGCGTTCAGGGAGGCAAGCGTGTCGTGCGCGGCGCCGTAGTCGGCGAGAAGGAACCCGGAGAACCCCCACTCGCGCTTGAGGATGTCGCGCAGCAGGTGGGCGTTCTCGCAGGCGTAGGGGCCGTTGAGCCGGTTGTAGGAGCACATGACGCTGCCGACGTGCGCCTCGCGCACGGCGGCCTCGAACTGGGGCAGGTAGACCTCGTGCAGCGTGCGCTCGTCGACGTTCGCGTTGACGAGCAGGCGGTTGCCCTCGACGGGCGGGGGGCCGAGCGGCTGCCCCGGGGCGCTCCGGTCGGCCGCCGCGCCGGCGTCGCCCTCCTGGTTGTTGGCGGCGAAGTGCTTCACGTTGGCGATGACGCCCTCAGACTGAGCGCCCTTGATCCAGCCCACGGCCATCCGCGAGACGAGCCACGGATCCTCGCCGTAAGCCTCGTAGGTGCGCCCGCCGAGCGGCGTGCGCATGATGTTCACCGTGGGGCCGAAGACCACGTCGTTGCCCTTGTCGGCGGCCTCGCCGCCCACCACCGCGCCGTGCGCGCGGGCGAGCTCCGGATCCCAGGTGGCGGCCAGGGCGAGGGGCACGGGCAGCGCCGTGGCCGGACCCTGCCGGGGTCCCACCGGCCCGTCGGTGTAGTTGACGCTCGGCAGACCCACGCGCGGCACGCCGGCACCCACCCCGGTGTGGTCGTTCGGATCTATCCCGAGGACCCCGGTCAGGTCGTCTCCGCCGAGCAGCGAGATCCGCTCGTCCTCGGTCAGGGCGCCGAGGAGAAGACCGGCACGCTTCTCGGGCGAGAGCGAGGTGTCACACCAGGGGCGCCGGGCGGTCTCGCCGCAGCGCCCCCCCGCCCGGGCGGCGGGCGCTCCACTCCACCCGAGCGCCAGCGCGGCCGCCCCGGCCAAGCTGAGCGCGAGCCATCTCGCCCGGCTCCGGAGGGCTACTCGGTGGCTGCTCATACCGACCGGAGCCTACGCCGCGGCGGGCTCACCGCGGCCCGAGAATCGCGGCGATCCAGTCGTCGCGCTTGCCGCAGACGATGCGGTACTCCTCACCGCCGGTGGTCCGCACCGCGATCGAGTTGGGCGCCAGGGGGATCGCGCCGAGGAACTTGGTCCACACCTTCCGCGCATCGGCCACGTCGGCCAGCGCGATCTCCGTGGCGCCCCGCTGGACGTTCACGGCGTGCGACTCGAAGATCAGACGCTGGTCGGTCAGGTAGAGGTGGCCCCCGACGGTCTCCGCGCCTCGCTGGAGGTTCGCGCGCGAGTCCCTGACGACCGCCTCCCCCGGGTGAAGATCGGTCTTCAGGGCCATGCGGGGCATGGTACGCCTGCCTGGTCTCAGTGCGCGAAGATCGGCTCGCCGATCGGCGCCGTCGGCAGCTGCTCCCGGGGACGCAGGAGGAGCGCGCACACGATCGCGCCGAGCGCGAAGATCGCCGCCGACCAGTAGAACGCGGTGGTGTAGCCGTGGACCGAGGCGCGGGCCACGAGCTCGGGCGTAGGGCGGCCGGCCCCGAGCATGTGGTTCGTCGCGGTGATCGCGAGCGTGGAGAGCAGCGCGGTGCCTATCGAGCCTCCGACCTGCTGGCTCGTGTTGACCATCGCGGAGGCGACGCCCGCATCCCGCGCGTCGACCCCGAGCGTGGCGGTGGCGATCGCGGGGGCGAAGATGAGGCCGAAGCCGAGCCCCATGAGGAGAAGGGCCGGCAGGACGTGTCCGACGTAGGTTGAGTGCGGCGCCAGCCCGGTCAGGTAGACCATGCCCGCGGCCCCGAGCAGCATCCCGCTCGGCACGAGCGGGCGCGCGCCCGTCCGCGCGAGCAGCTTGAAGTTGGCGGTGGTCGAGCTGAGGACGATCCCGGCGACCATGGGCAGGAAGGCGAGGCCCGCCTTTATCGGGGAGTAGCGCAGGTTCTGCTGGAGGTAGTAGGTGAGAAAGAGAAAGACCGCGAAGATCGCGATCGCCGACATCGCCACGGCGAGGTAGGAGCCGCCACGGTCGCGGTGGAGCACGACGCGGAGCGGCAGGAGGGGATGCGAGACGCGTCGCTCGATCACGACGAACAGGGACAGGAACACGGCGGCGAGGACGAGCATGAGCAGGGTGAGGCCGTCCGTCCATCCCGAGGTCTCGGCGTTCGAGAAGCCGTAGACGAGCGCGAAGAGCCCCGCCGACGCCGAGAGCGTCCCCGGGATGTCCAAACGCGGGCGCTCGGCGGCGCTCCGGTTGTGCAGCAGCACGAGCGCTCCCGCGACCGCCGCCCCGGCGAACAGCAGGTTCACGTAGAGGCACCACCGCCACGACAGGTACTCCGTGAGCACGCCTCCGAGCAGCAGACCGACGGCGGCGCCGCTGCCCGCCAGCGCGCCAAAGACCCCGAATGCCTTGCCGCGCTCGGAGGGCTCGGTGAACGTCGTGGTGAGCAGGGAGAGCGAGGCCGGCGCGAGGATCGCGCCGAAGACGCCCTGCGCCGCGCGGGCGCTCACGAGCATGCCGAAGGACTGAGCAGCCCCGCCCACGGCCGAGGCGACGGCGAATCCGATCAACCCACCGACGAAGGTCCACTTGCGCCCGAAGAGGTCCGAGATGCGACCGCCGAGCAGGAGCAGCGAGCCGAAGGCCAGCGCGTAGCTCGTGATGATCCACTGGCGGTTGTCGTTGGTGAACCCGAGCGCCTTCTGGGCCGAGGGAAGGGCGATGTTGACGATCGTCGCGTCGAGCACGACCATGAGCTGGGCGATGCCGAGGACGGCGAGGATAAGCCAGCGGCGCTCGTAGTGGGGGTTGTCCATGGTGCTGAGGCTCCTAAGCGGAGATGGTTTCTCAAGTTAGGAGGGCACCGTAGCAGATGCGGAGAACATCTCTCCGTTTCCCGCTAGACTCGCTTCATGTCGGCCACGCCGCGCCCCCTGCGGGCTGACGCCGAACGCAATCGCCGGCTGCTGCTCGACGCCGCCCGGGAGCTGTTCGCGCAGCGCGGACTGCAGGTGACGCTCGACGACGTCGCCCACCATGCGGGCCTCGGCGTGGGCACCGCCTACCGCCGGTTCGGAACTCGGGCGACGCTCATCGACGCGCTCTTCGACGAACGCGTGCGCGACATCGTCTCGCTCGCCGAGCACGCTCTCGAGGTCGAGGACGCCTGGGAGGGGCTGGTCGGCTTCCTCGAGCAGACGCTCGCGCTCCAGGCCGCCGACCGCGGCCTCAAGGAGCTGCTGCTCGGCACGAGCGAGGGTCGCGAGCACATCGCTTCGATCCGAGAGCAGATGCGCCCGCTCGCGACCGAGCTGGTACGCCGCGCGCAGGAGGCGGGTCACCTGCGCGCGGACTTCACGCCGCAGGACATGCCCCTGTTGCAGATCATGCTCGGTGCGCTGATCGACGCGTCTCAGTCCGTCGAGCCGAACCTCTGGCGGCGCTACCTCGCGCTGCTCCTGGACGGCATGCGAGCGCCCGGGCGCCCCGCCTCGGAGCTCGAGGTCGCGCCCGTCGACTGGAGCGAGCTCGACCGCGTGCTCTCCTGCTGGCGCCCACCGCAGCGACGCCCCGCCTGACGGCCCTGGCCCCCCGGCCGACTACAGCGCGTCGACGAAGGCGCTCAGCTTCGCTCCGGCGTCGAACACCGGCGGGCCGTGGCCGAACACGGCGACGCTCGGACTCAGGTCGGCCAGGCGCCGCATCGACTCTCGATTGCGATCCGGGTCGACCGTCAGGACCCGCACCGGCTCGCGTAGACCACGCCGCGTGGTGAGGATGTGGTTGTTGAAGAAGGCGTCGCCGACCACGAGCGCCCCGTCGGACTCCCTCCAAAACGACACGTGGCCGGGGGAATGGCCGGGTGTGTCGATCACGGTGAAGCCGCCGACCTCGTCCCCCTCGACGAGCCGGCGGGCGACCGGATGCGCCGGCCAGCCCGGGGCGCGCCGCAGCAGCGGAGTCGCCCACGTGCTCTCGGGGATGGCCGGGTGCCCGCGCGCGACGTCGTCGGCGTCGCCGGCGGGCGCCCAGAGCTCGGTCCCGAGCGCGTCGCAGACGGCCTTCGACCCGCCGACGTGGTCGCCGTGTGCGTGCGTGATGGCGTGGGCCGCCACCGGGCGCCCGGCCAAGCGATCCGGGAGCTTCTTGCCCATCCCCGGCGTTCCCGCGTCTACGAGCACGTCGCCGAGCAGATAGGCGTTGACCGCCTCGCGCGGGGCGAGGGGGATCTGCCACAGACCGCTCACCACCTCGCGCATGCCGCGAGCCTAGCCGGCTCCCTTCGCCGCCGCGGCTTCGCGGGTCGGCTGCTCGCCTCGCGCGACGAGCGGCAGCGTCGTCCCGTGGAGCGCGAGCGCCGCCAGGCTCGCGGCGAGGAAGCCGAGCGGGAGCCCCCACGAGGCCAGGGTGAGCGCGGCGACGAGGCAGAAGCCGGCGAAGCCGACCAATCCGGTGATCATGCCGCGCAGCAGCGCGGCGGCCGCCCGGCCGCCATCGCCGAGGTGGGTGAATGCCGCGAGCAGCGAGGCGAGCACGGGGAAGGCCGCGAGCATTCCGCCGACGTGCGGCCCGAGCACGCCGCCCAGCGCGCTGAGGAGGAGGACGAGCGCGGCGGTGGCGAGGACGCGCATGAGGAGCAGCCCGCTCCCGCCGCCCGGGGCGGGCAGGGTGCTCGAGGGGTCGAGCTCGCGCGCGAGCGCCCCGCCGAGCCCCAGCGCGATGACGACGGCCGCCCCGGCGACGGCGACGGACGGCTCCCAGCGGGCGGTGGCGGCGGTGAGGGAGAAGAAGGCGACCCAGCCGGCGAAGAGGGACGTCACGACCCCTCGCCCCGGCGCGAGGCGGACGTAGACCACGATGAACGCGACGAGGGAGACCATCCCGAGCAGCGTCCCCGCCGCCGCGCGCTGCGCAAAGGCCGCCCCGTGCTCGAGCGCGAAGATCAGGAGCACGGGACCGGCGATGAACGGCAGCGCCGAGACCCATCCTCCCAGCGCCGGTCCGAACCGCCGGGCGACGAGCGTCGCCGCGGCGATGAGCGCCGGGGCGAGGAGAAGCTTGAGGACGAGGAGGTTCAACCCGCCTGGGCGGACGGGCGGACGAGCACCTCGTTGACGCTCACGTTCTCTGGCTGGCCGATCGCGTAGAGGACGGCGCGGGCGATGTCTTCGGACTCGAGCGGCGTCACCCCCGCGAAGCGCTTCTGCATCTGCGCGAGGACCTCCTCGCGGTTGTGCCCGGCGAGCTCGGTGGCCACGGCGCCCGGCTCCACGAGAGTGACGCGGATGCCGGCGCCCGCGGTCTCCTGGCGCAGCGACTCGGAGAACGCGCCCACGCCGAACTTCGTCAGGTTGTAGACGCCAGAGCCGGCGCGCGCGACGCGGCCGGCGACCGAGGAGACGTTGACGATGTGCCCCGAGCCCTGCGCGCGCATGATCGGCAGGGCGGCGTGCGTTCCGTAGAGAACGCCGAAGAGGTTGACGTGGATCATGCGCCGCCACTCCTCGGTGGGCGCACCCTCGATCGGACCGAGAAGCATCGCGCCGGCGTTGTTGACGAGCACGTCGAGGCGTCCGAGCTCGGCGTGGGTCTGCTCGACGAAGCGCCGGGCCTGCTCCTCCTCCCCCATGTCGGTCTCGATGGCGAGCGCGCGGCCTCCCTCGCCCGTGATGCGCTCGGCGAGGGCCTCGATGCGCTCGGCTCGCCGCGCGGCGAGCCCCACCGCCGCGCCGGCGCGCGCACATGCGAGCGCGGTTGCCTCCCCGATGCCCGAGGAGGCGCCGGTGATAGCCACGACCTTCCCTGAGAGATCGCCGACCACGGTGCTCGGCTCAGGCATCGATGCTCGACATGTCCGGGTAGCGCTCGCCCGCGGTCGCACCGTGTGGCGCCGCCTCGTCGATCCGCTCGAGGTCCTCCGCGCTCAGCGAGATCTCCGCCGCGCCGACGTTCTCCTCGAGGTAGGAGACGCGCTTGGTCCCCGGGATCGGGACGATGTCCTCCCCCTGGTGGAGCACCCACGCGAGCGCGAGCTGGCTCGGGCTCACGTGCTGCTCCTCGGCGATCTCCCGCACACGGTCGACGAGCTCCAGGTTCTTCTCGAAGTTCTCGCCCTGAAAGCGCGGGTTGTGGCGGCGGAAGTCGTCCTCGGGCACGTCCTCCGGGGAGCGAAAGCGGCCGGAGAGAAAGCCGCGCCCGAGCGGGCTGTAGGGCACGAAGCCGATGCCGAGCTCGCGCACGGTGGGCAGGATCGCGTCCTCCGGGTCACGGGTCCACAGGGAGTACTCCGTCTGCAGCGCGGAGATCGGGTGCACGGCGTGCGCGCGGCGGATCGTCTCGGGCGAGGCCTCCGAGAGGCCGAGGTAGCGCACCTTGCCCTGCTCCACGAGCTCGGCCATCGCTCCCACCGTCTCCTCGATCGGGACGGTCTTGTCCACCCGGTGCTGGTAGTAGAGGTCGATGTGGTCGACGGCGAGGCGGCGCAGCGACGCCTCGCACGCGCTGCGCACGTAGTCCGGGGAGCCGTTGATGCCGACGAAGGAGCCGTCCTCGCGGCGCTCGTTGCCGAACTTCGTCGCGAGCACGACCTGGTCGCGGCGGTCGGCGATCGCCCGGCCGACGAGCTGCTCGTTGGTGAACGGCCCGTACATGTCGGCGGTGTCCAGCAGGCTGACGCCGAGCTCGAGCGCCCGGTGGATCGTGGCCACCGCTTCGCTCTCGTCCGCCTGCCCGTAGAACTCGGACATCCCCATGCATCCCAGCCCGAGGGCAGAGACCTTCAGACCTTCTGCTCCCAACGCGCGCTGCTCCACTGACTCGCTCCTTGTCGAATGACGTCCTCTCAGACCCTGCCCGATCGTTGCGCGGGCAAACGTCGGCGGGCGGCTCGATGTCGGGCGGTCCGGCGCGACCGCGCCGAGGGTGTGGTCTCCTTGCCGAGCCAGCTCCGCGCCGCCATCACGGCCGCAACGATCAGGCCGCTCGGACGCCCGAGATGGTGGCCATAAGCATCGTTCGGGACCGGAGATCGCGGTTCGCCGCCACAGCCAAACCCTGTACGAGCAGGAATTTCGCTCAAGCGGACGACGGGGGTCGAACCCGCGACCTTCGGCTTGGGAAGCCGACGCTCTACCAACTGAGCTACGTCCGCGTGTGGGGCGGCAGTCTAGACCGGCTCGGGCCGCTCTCTACCCTTTGAGGGGTGAGGCGGCTCGCGCTCCCCGGACTCATCGCCACGAGTGCGCTGGCGCTCGTGGCGCTGCTCGTCTTCGGGGTGGCGACGCAGGGTCAGTCGGCCACCCTGGACGACCAGGTGGCGCGCGGCCAGCGCCCGGTCGCGCCGACCCCTGCGCTTCCGATGCTCGCCGGCGGCGGCCAGCGCTCGCTGGCCGACTTTCGCGGGCGGGTGGTCGTGCTCAACGTCTTCGCCTCGTGGTGCGTGCCGTGCGCGACCGAGGCTCCGGCGCTCGAGCGCGAGCAGCGCTCGCTGAGCGCGCAGGGCGCCACGGTGCTCGGGGTGACCTACAACGACAACGCCGAGGACGCGGCGCGGTTCGCGCGCCGGCTCGGGCTCTCCTACCCCATCCTGCGCGATCCCGACGGACGGGTCGCCGGACCGCTCAGCGTCCACGGCGTCCCCGAGACCTTCGTCATCGACCGCCGCGGGCGGATCGCCGCCATCCGCCGCGGGGCGATCGACCGGGAGTTCCTCCTGCGCACCCTCCCGCCGCTGCTCGCGGCGAAGTCGTGATCTGGCGCGCGATCGCCTCGACGCTGGTGCTCGCCGTGCTCGCCGTCGGGCTTGTGGCGCCGGCCACCGCCGCGCCGCCCTCCCGCACCACGCTGCCCGACATCGAGAAGGAGGTCATGTGCACCGTCTGCGGGGTCCCGCTGGAGGAGGCGGGCGAGGCCCCGTTCGCCACGCGCGAGCGTGACTTCATCAACGTGCGCATCGCCCGCGGCGAGACCAAGGAGCAGATCAAGCGCGAGCTCGTCGCCCAGTACGGCAACGACGTGCTCGCCCTCCCCAAGGCGCGCGGGTTCGCCCTCGCGGCCTACCTGGTGCCCGTGCTCGCCGTGCTCGCCGGCGTGCTGACCCTTGCCCTGCTCGCCCCGCGCTGGCGCCGGCGGGGTGTCGACCGGGGCGCTGCGCCGGCCGGGGGCTCGGACGCGCCGGAGGCGATGAACCCGGTCGACGCACGCCGTTTGGACGAGGAGCTCGCGCGCTTCGAGCGCTGAGGGGCGCCGGACCCCGGCCGACCCTGCCGCCTCCCCGCGAACGTCCCGCCACCGCCACCCCGGTGATAGTGCACGGACGTTCGCGCCCCGGGCGGAGGCCGACCCCGCCGACGGAGCCGCGCCTACATCGCCTCGGGCGCGCTCACCCCGAGCAGGTCGAGGGCCCGGGCGATCGTGTCGCGCGTGGCGAGGCACAGCGCGATGCGGAAGGACTCGAGCTCGCGCGGCTCGGCGCCCACCACGCGACAGTCGCGGTAGAAGGCGGTGAAGTCCTGGGCGAGCTCGAGCGCGTAGCCGGCGATGCGGTGCACCGCGCGGCGCGCGACCGCCTCGGCGACGTCCTCCGGGAAGGCGAGGAGCTTCTTGACGAGCGTGCGCTCGGCGGGCTCGAGCGCGGCGTCGGCGGGTGCTGCGCCCTCGCCCAGCTCCTCCCGGGCGGCGCGCACCCGCTCCTCCCCGGCGCGCGCGAGCATCGAGGCGATCCGCGCGTGCGCGTACTGCACGTAGTAGACGGGGTTCTCGCTGCCCTGCTCGCGGGCCTGGTCGAGGTCGAGGTCGAGGGTCGTATCGTGCGAGCGGGAGAGGAGGAAGAAGCGAGCGGCGTCGACGCCGATGTCGGCCGCGAGCTCGTCGAGGGTGACGAAGTCGCCCCGGCGCTTGGACATCGCCGAGCGCTCGCCGCGCTCGAGCACGTTGACCATCTGCATGATGAGGATCTCGAGCCCTTCGGGATCGCCGCCGAGGGCCTGGAAGGCCGCCTTCATCCGGGGCACGTAGCCGTGGTGGTCGGCGCCCCATACGTCGATCAGCCGGTCGAATCCGCGCTCGCGCTTGTGCTCGTGGTAGGCGATGTCCGAGGCGAAGTAGGTGTGCTCGCCGCTCGAGCGCTCGAGCACCCGGTCCTTGTCATCGCCCCAGCGGGTGGTGCGCAGCCACAGCGCGCCCTCCGAGCGGTAAACCGCGTCGTGACCCTCGAGCTCCGCGTAGGCCCGGTCGACCGGGCTCGGCCGGCCGACGTGGACGCTGCGCTCGGAGAACCAGGTGTCGAAGTCGAGGCCGAAGGCGTGCAGGGTGGCGCGGATCCGGCCCACCATGAGCTCGACCCCACGCGCGGCGAGGGCATCAGGCTCGGCCTCGGCGGCGCCGGGGATCTCGCGCGCGAGATCGGCCACGTAGGCGCCCTGGTAGCCGTCCTCGGGGACCTGCTCGCCGCGCGCGCGGGCCCGGATCGACTCCCCGAGCTTGCGCACCTGCGTGCCGAAGTCGTTGACGTAGTACTCGCGCTGCACCGCGTGACCGTGAAAGGAGAGCAGGCGTCCGAGCGCGTCGCCGTAGGCGGCGTGACGGCCGCTCGCGGCGGTGACCGGGCCGGTCGGGTTGGCGCTCACGAACTCGATCAGGATCCGCTCGGACGCCGGGCCGGCACCGCCCCCCCCGAAGCCCGCGCCGGCGCCGAGCACCCCGGCGAGCGCCGCGCGATACCACTCGTCGGCGAGCACGAGGTTGAGAAAGCCGGGGCCGGCGACCTCGAAGCGTGCGAGCGCCTCGCCCAGGCGGCCGGCGAGCTCGCTCCCGAGGCGCTCGGCGATCGTTCGGGGCGGCTCGCCGAGCACGGCGGCGAGGAGCATCGCGGCGTTCGTGGAGTAGTCGCCGAACCCCTCGCGCTTGGGGCGCTCGAGCGCGGGAGCGGCGCGCGCCACCGTGCTCCCCTGCTCGCGCGGGCGCAGCGCCGCCGCCGCCTCGCCCACGGCGGCGCGCAGCTCGTCGAGGGGGGTCACGTGGTCGCGGCGCGCGCCGGCTCGAACAGCGCCTCGAGGCGGTCGAGCGCCGGCGGCGTCCCCAGGGCGACGATCCGGTCGCCGGCCTCGAGAACGGCCTCGGCCGGCGGCTGGGGAGACATCGTCCCGTCGGCCTTGCGCAGCACCACGATCACCGAGCCGCCGCGGATGTCGCCGATCGAGCGCCCGACGCCCGGACACCCCTCGGTCACGCCGATCTCCTCCATCCGGTACTCCGCATCGACATCGACGGCCCCGGCCACCTGGGGATGGAGCGCGATCCGAGCCATCTCCGCGCCGCTGGCCTTGTACGGGGAGATCACCCGGTCGGCGCCGGCCCGCAGGAGCTTCTTCTCGGAGTCCTCGACGCTCGCGCGCGCGACGATGAGCATGTCCGGCCGCAGCTCTCGCGCGGTCAGGGTGATGAAGATGTTCTCCGCGTCGGAGTCGACGCAGGCGATGATCCCCCGCGCCCGGGCGATCCCCGCTGCGCGCAGGACCTCGTCGTCGGACGGCGCACCCTCGATGAAGCGCACCCCCACCCCCTGGGCGAGCTCGCGGTTGGCCGCGCTCGAGTCGATGACCACGTAGCGGCCGTTCGCGGCGCGCAGGTCGCGCGCCACCTGCCGACCGACCCGCCCGAAGCCGCAGATCAGGTAGTGGTCGGTGAGCGAGTCGATCATCTTCTGCATCCGGCGCTCGGCGAGGAGCCCGCTGAGGTGCCCGGCGACGAAGAACTCCGTGACGGTGACGAGCCCGTAGAAGAGCGTACCGACGCCGAGGACGATGAGCAGGGCCTTGAGCACGTGCGCGGCGGTGGAGCCGGGGTCGGGGATCGAACCGAGCGTCGAGATCGTGTCGAGCGTCCACACGAACCCGTAGCCCACCGAGGTGTGCTCGATGAGCGCGAAGCCCGCGGTGCCCGCCACGAGCAGCAGGAGGATGAGCCCGCCGAGCACCGCCAGGCGGCGCAGAAAGGAGCGCAGCTCGTCGCGCGTGCGCAGCACGGGCGAGAGCGGCGTGCTGCGCGAGAGAAGGTCGAAGCGGTCGAAGCGATCGGGCACGGCTCTAATAGTGGTAGGGCTCGCGGGCGAGGATCTTGTGGCCGCGGTAGAGCTGCTCGAGGAGCACCACCCGCGCGAGCTGGTGGGGAAGGGTGAGCGGGCCGAGCGAGAAGCGGTGGTCGACTTCATCGAGCTCGAGCCCGTAAGGACCGCCGATCACGAAGAAGACGTCCCGACCCGCCTGGCGGCGCTCCTCGAGGAAGCGGGCGAAGCCGAGCGAGTCGATCGCCTCCCCGTCGCGGTCGAGCAGCGAGACGAAAGCCCCCGACCCGTGGGCTCCGCCCGCGGGTGCCCGGGGCAGGCGCCGCGCGACCTGCTCGTCCTCGCGGACCTCGATCATCTCCACCCGCGCGTGGCCGGCCAGCAGCTTGCGGTAGTGCTCGACGTCGTCGGCGTAGGGCGGGCGCAGGCGGCCCACGGCGAGGACGACGATCCGCACCGTTGCGATACTAAGCGGCCCCCACCCGGAAGCCGAGGCTTATGAGCGAGGAACCTCCCGAGCGCCACATCAACATCCACTTCTCGCCGGAGATCATGGCGGGCGTCTACGCGAACTTCGCAAACGTCTCGCACTCCGACTACGAGTTCACCGTCACCTTCGCGCGGGTCGACCACGAGGTGGAGGACGAGGAGATCCCCGGCGTCGTCGTCTCGCGGGTGAACCTCTCCGCGCGATTCATGCGCGAGCTCATCGACGCGATGGAGGACAACTACTCCAAGTGGAACACCCGGGAGGGGATTAAGAACCTCCCCGAGTTCGGCGGCGGCGGAGCGCCTCCCCCGCCGCCTCCGTCGAGCGGCACCGGCCCCGCGGCCTAACCCCATGGCCCTTCTCCCTCCCGCGCCGGACACTACCGTCCTCGTCACCGGCGCCTCGGCCGGGATCGGCACCGAGCTCGCCCGCCAGCTCGGCGGGCGCGGCCACGACCTCACGCTCGTCGCCCGGCGCGAGGAGCGCCTGCGCGAGCTCGCCGAGGAGATCGGGGCAAGCCGCGGCGTGCACGTCGAGGTCGACGCCTGCGACCTCGGCGATCCCGCCGCCCGCGCCGAGCTGGTCCGGCGAGTGCAGCGGCGCAAGCGCGCGGTGGTCGGGCTGTGCAACAACGCGGGCTTCGGGTCCTTCGGACGCTTCGTCGAGCTCCCCCAGGAGCGCGAGGCCGAGGAGGTGAGCCTGAACGTGCAGGCCCTGCACGAGCTGTGCGGCGCCTTCCTCCCCGCAATGGTGAAGCAAGGATCGGGCGCGATCCTCAACACGGGCTCGGTGGCCGGCTACCAGCCCCAGCCCATGAACGCCACCTACGCCGCCACCAAGGCCTTCGTCAACTCCTTCTCCGAGGCGCTGCACGCCGAGCTGTCGGGGACGGGCGTCTCGTGCACCGTGCTCGCGCCCGGGCCGGTGAAGACCGAGTTCGCCGAGCGTGCGGGCATGGGTCGCTTCAACGGCGCAGGCCCGGACTTCCTGTGGGGAACCCCCGAGCAGGTGGCCCGCGCGGGGATCGACGGAATGGTCCGCGGCCGGCGCACGGTGGTCCCCCGGGCGGGCGACAAGGTCGCGGCGGCCATGGGGCGCTTCACCCCGCGCAGCGTCCTTCTCCCCGTCCTCCAGCGGGTCGGCGACCGCAACCTGTAGCCGCTCCCGGGCGAGCGCTAGCGCGCGCCGCGCTCGTAGGCCACCGCGGCGCCGATCCGCTCCACGCTCGGCGGATGGGTGCCTAGGAGGAAGACGAGCCAGCCCGGAGGATCGGGGTCGGCGAGGTTGGTGCGGGCGATCCGCTGCTCGAAGCCGACGAAGGGACGCGGCTCGCCCGTTCTCAGCAGGGCGAAGGAGTCCGCGCGGGCCTCGACGCGGCGTGATAGCCCGTTGGAAAGCCACGTCATCGGCATGGAGACGAGCGTGAGGGCGAGCACGAGCCCGGGCAGCGCTCCCGGAGCTCCCCGCTGCGGGCTCAGCCGCTCGGAGAGGCGCTGGACCGCAAGCGTGCCGAACGGAGCCACGAGGGCGAGGAAGAGCAGGCCGCGGGGCACGTCGCGGTAATGGACGTGCCCGAGCTCGTGGGCCACGACGAGGCGAACCTCGTCGCGCGAGAAGTCGCGCAGCAGGTTGTCATAGAGCACGACGCGCTTGGCCGCGCCGAGGCCGGTGACGTAGGCGTTGGTGGCCGAGGTGCGCCGGCTCGCGTCGACCACGAGCACCCGGTCGACCCGGACGCCGGCGCGGCGGGCGACGGCGAGCACGTCGGAGCGCACCGGCCCGGGCTTCAGCGGGGTGAAGGAGTTGAACAGGGGGTCGAAGAGCAGCGGGCCGGCGAGTAGGAACGCGGCGCCGATCGCCACCACCCCGGCGCTCCCCGGCAGCCACCAGCGGCGGGGGAAGCGGCGCATGAGGGCGAGGGCGAGGGCCGCGCCGGCGCCCGCGAGCACCACCTCGATCCCCAGTCCCTTGCCCTGGTCGCCCGCCCAGCTCGCCCAGCCCTGGGTGGAGAGGCCGAAGTCCCGCGCGTGCTGCTCGGCCACCGCTCCGAGGGGCAGGGTCACGAGCGTCAGCGCGACGGCCAGCCCCGCGCCGGTCGCGGCGCCGGCGGGGAGCGGGCGGCGAAACGGGCCGGCCAGGCGACGCGGCGGGCGGACCACGAGAAGGGCGAGCAGGCCGGCCTGCAGCGCGAGCTGCCCCGCGTATAGGACGAGCTGCGGGCGCCCGTAGGCACGCGCCCGCTCGATGTCGGCAGCACTGAAGTAGGATCGTGCGCTCACCGGAGCCACGGGCAGGACGCCGCTTCGTGGCCGCAGGAGCAGCACGACGGCTTCGGTGGCGAGCAGCGCGGCCGCGAGCGCGACCGGCCAGCTCAGGCGTCGGATTCGCACGGGTCGGACTCTAGGCACACCTCATGCGCATCGCCGTCCTTTCTGACATCCACGGCAACCGGCAGGCCTTCGAGGCCGTCCTCGCCGCGGTGGATGCGGCCGAGGTCGAGGAAGTGTGGTGCCTCGGCGATCTCGTGGGCTACGGCGCCGACCCCGACGCCTGCGTCGCCCTCGCCCGCGAGCACGCCTCGCTGTGCCTCGTGGGCAACCACGATCTCGCCGTTCGCGGCGACCTCTCGCTCGAGGAGTTCTCGCGCGGAGCGGAGCTCGCGGCCCGCTGGACGCGGGAGAACATCGATCCCGACTGCCTCGCCTACCTGCGCGGCCTCGACTCCCAGCGCCTCGAGGAGGCCGTCGGGCTCTACCACGCGAGCCCGCGCGACCCGGTGTGGGAGTACGTCCTCTCGCCTCTTCAGGCCGAGCTCTGCCTCGACGTGCAGCGCCACCGGATCTGCCTGATCGGGCACTCCCACGTGGCGCTCTCGTTCTCGCGCGCGCCCGGCGAGCCCGCCACGGGAGAAACGCGCTCGGCCGGTGAGCAGCTCGATCTCGGGGAGGGCGAGTGGCTGCTGAACCCCGGCAGCGTGGGCCAGCCGCGCGACGGCGACCCGCGCGCGGCGTGGCTCGAGCTCGATACCGAAGGCTGGAGGGCGGAGTACCGCCGCGTCCCCTACGACGTGGCCGGCGCGGCCGAGGCGATCCGGGCCGCCCGGCTGCCCGACTCGCTGGCCGAGCGCCTCGAGTACGGCCAGTAGGATCAGACGGCGATGACCACGCTGCTCCGTTCCGTCCTGATCGGCGCGCTCGGCCTGTGTGCGGCGCTGCTCGTCGCCTGCGGCGACTCGAACGGCCTCCTTCCCTCCGACCGCGGCGGCGACCTCGGCGCCAAGCTCGACGCGGTCTCCTCCGCCGTGGACGCGGGCAAGTGCCGCCAGGCGCGCAGCGCCGGCGCGGAGCTCACCCGCAAGATCTCGTCGCTGCCCGCGAGCGTCGACCCGAAGCTCAAGCGCGCGCTGAGCGACGGCGCGCGCACCGTTCAGCGCCGGGCGCGCTCGGACTGCCGCCCGGCGAGCACGAGCACGCCGAGCACCTCCACCACGGCACCGAGCACCTCCACCCCCTCCACGTCTACGCCTCCGCCGACCACGTCGCCTTCGACTCCATCGACGCCCTCCACCACCTCCTCCACGCCGACCACGCCACGCTCGACGCCGAAGCCGAAGCCGCCCCCGTCGACCCCGACCACTCCCCCGAAGACGCAGAGCTCCCCCGGCAACGGCGGGGCGGGCGCGGGCGGCTCGACCGGCGGCGGCGCCACGGGGCCCGGCAAGTGACGAGCGCGACGAGCATCGTCGGGCGCTACCGGCTCGAGCAGCGCCTGGGGATCGGGGGCATGTCGACCGTGCAGCTCGCCTTCGACGAGCGCCTCGAGCGCTACGTCGCGGTGAAGCTGCTCGCCGAGCACCTGGCCGAGGACCCGACCTTCGTCTCGCGCTTTCGCCGCGAGGCGCTGGCCGCCGCGCGCCTCGTGCACCCGAACATCGTGCAGGTCTTCGACTTCGGCTTCGACGAGCACGCGGGCCATCACTTCATCGTGATGGAGCGTGTCTCGGGACAGTCGTGCGCCGAGCTCCTGCGCGACCGCGGGCACCTCGACGTGGCCGAGACGGTCAACGTCGTCACCCAGGCCTGCCGGGGACTCGACTACGCGCACCGCGGCGGCGTGGTGCACCGCGACGTCAAGCCCGGAAACCTGCTGCGCTCCTCCGACGGCGGCGTGAAGCTCGCCGACTTCGGCATCGCCAAGGCCACGGAGCAGTCGAGCATCACCCAGGTGGGCTCCGTGCTCGGCACCGCCGCCTACCTCGCGCCCGAGCAGGCGCGAGGGGAGGAGGCCGGTCCCGCCGCCGACCTCTACTCGCTCGGAGTGGTGACCTATCAGCTCCTCACGGGCCGCCTCCCCTACGAGGCCACCTCGCTCTCGGAGCTGGCGCTCAAGCAGCAGCGCGAGGCGCCCATGCCGCTCGAGGACCTGAACCCCGAGGTTCCCCCCACCCTCGCCCGCGCGGTCTTCCTCGCGCTCTCGCTCGATCCCGCCGCGCGCCCCGACGGCGCGCTCGCGCTCGAAGACGCGCTCATCGCCGGCGCCGAGGGCCACGAGCCCGACGTCCCCACGGGGGCCACCACCGTTCCCACCGCTCCCCGCTACGGCGAGGAGGAGCCCGACGCGGACGAGACCGCCGCCACCCGCGCCGGCGGGATCGACACGGCGCCGCGGGCCCCGCGCCGCCGCGAGCCGCGGCCGGCCCCCGCTCCGGCGCCCCGGGGCGAGCGGGTCCCGTACTCGACCGCTCCGCCCGCTCGCCGCGGGGCGCCCGGTGCCCGACCCTCCCGTCGCCCGGTCGGCGCTCCGCCCGCTCGGCCCCGTGGCGGTGGCGCGCGCGCGATCAGGCGTACGGTGACGCTGCTGCTCATCCTCCTGCTCGCCGCGCTCGGGGTGGGCGTGGCGGTGCTGGCCTCGAGCACGGGCAAGAAGGCCGTCCGGATCGAGCGGATCATGGCGCGCGACTTCAACTCCGCCTACGACGGGCTGCGCCGGCTCATCCAGGACAACACGCGCTAGGAGTCCGGTCGGCTCACAGCCGGCGGGGAGCCTCGCCGCCGCGCAGCGCGCGCGCCCGCTCGGCCAGGTAGCCGGCGGCGATCGCCTCGCGCAAGTCGTCCATCAGACGAGCGACGAAGTGCAGGTTGTGGAGGCTGACGAGCCGCAGGGCGGTCAGCTCGCGGAGCTTGAACAGGTGGTGGAGATAGGCGCGCGAGAACCCCGGTCCGCACGCGGGACACGAGCATCCGGAGAGGATCGGCTCGGCCGACTCGCGTTGCGGGGCGGCGGTCAGGTCGAGGCGCCAGCGCCGCGCGGGATCGGGCACGACGGCCATCCCGTGGCGCCCGAGTCGGGTCGGCATCGCGCAGTCGAAGGTGTCGATGCCGAGCTCGACGCCCGCGATCAGGTCGTCGATCTCCCCGATCCCCAGCAGATGCCGCGGGCGCTCGGGCGCCGCACGCTCGAGCTCCTCCGTCGCCCAACCGACCACCGCGTGCATCTCGGCCTTGTCCCGGCCGAGCGAGCCTCCCACCGCGATGCCCGCACAGCCGCTCGCGGCCACCTCCTGGGCCGAGGCGCGCCGATCGGGCTCCTCGACGCCTCCCTGGACGATCCCGTAGAGGACCTGCGCCTCCGGACCTTGCTCGGCGTGCCAGCGCAGACAGCGCTCGAGCCAGCGGTGGGTGCGCTCCGTCGAGCGCCGGGTGTAGTCGCGCGAGACGTGGAACGGGGTGCACTCGTCGAAGGCGAGGGCGATGTCGGACCCGAGTGCGGCCTGCACCTCCATCGAGATCTCAGGCGAGAGAAAGCGCGGGGCGCCGTCGACGTAGGAGCGGAAGCGCACGCCCTCCTCCTCGATGCCCAGGATCGCGCCCGCGCGCGCGGGCCCGGCCGGGGCGCGGCCCTTGACCTCGTCGGCCACCGTGCCGTGGCCCATCGAGAAGACCTGAAAGCCGCCGGAGTCCGTGATGATCGGGGCCTTCCAGCGCATTAGCTCGTGCAGACCGCCTTGGGCGGCGACGAGCTCATGCCCGGGCTGGAGGAGCAGGTGGAAGGTGTTGCCGAGCACCATCTCGAAGCCGAGCGCCGCGACCTCGCTCGGGGTGAGGCCACGGACCACGCCCTTGGTGGCCAGCGGCACGAAGGCCGGCGTCTGGACCGTTCCGTGCGCGAGAGCGAGCCGGCCGGACCGTGCCCGCGAGCCGGGATCGCGGTGCGAGACGGTGAGCAGCGCGGCCACCGCCCGACCCTACATAGCCGACGGGCGCACGCTTTCGACGGAGCGGCTCAGCTCGCCGCGGCGCCGGGGAGCACGCGCTCCCAGTACGAGGCGAGCTCGCCGAGCTCGTCCTCGGTGAAGCGGGAGAGGAACCGGCGCCGTACCCCGTCGAGATGCGCGGGGCGCGCCTCCTTGAGCAGCTGGCGGCCGCGTTCGGTGAGTACCGCGTAAGCGCCCCGCGCGTCGGACGGACACGAGGCGCGGACGATCAACCCGTCGCGCTCGAGCCGGTCGACGAGCCGGCTCAAACCGCTGCGACTCAGGACCGCGGCATCGGCCAGGTCGCGCATGCGCATCCGCTGCTCCGGCGCCCGCTCGAGGTTGATCAGCACCTCGTAGGAGGAAACGGGAAGCCGGTGCGCGGCCTCGAGCTCGGCGTCCAGGCCCTTGAGGAGCGCCGAGTGGACGCGCAGAAATCCGCGCCAGGCGGCGAGCTCGACGGGACTGAGCGTCGTGCGGGAGGAGGTGCGTGTTGCGGTCGAGCTCATTGACCGCGCGCTCCTTGCGCGCGCAACGAAGATAGCAACGGCCGGCGCGTCTCAGCTCGCGAGCAGCGAGCGGCCGGTCATCGCCGGCGGCTGAGCGATGCCGAGAAGCTCGAGGACCGTGGGGGCGACGTCGGCGAGGATCCCCTCCGGGCGCAGCGCGGCTCCCGCGACGGTCACGACCACCGGCACCGGGTTCAGGGAGTGGGCGGTGTTCGGGCTCCCGTCGGGCTCGAGCATGTGGTCGGCGTTCCCGTGATCGGCGGTGACCACGCACGCGCCGCCCGACTCGTGGACCGCGCTGACCACTTCGGCCAGACACTCATCGACGGTCTCGATCGCCCGTACCGCGGCGGGGATCACGCCTGTGTGGCCGACCATGTCGGGGTTGGCGAAGTTGATGATCGCGAAGCGCGGCTCGTCGGCGCGCCACGCCTCCACGAAAGCCCGCCCCACCTCGCGGGCGCTCATCTCGGGCTTGAAGTCGTAGGTCGGGACATCGCGCGGAGAGGGCACCAGCTCGCGTCGCTCCTCGGCATACGGCGCCTCCTCCCCGCCGTTGAAGAAGTAGGTGACGTGCGGGTACTTCTCGCTCTCGGCCACGTGGAGCTGGCGCTCTCCCGCCTCGGCCAGGACGCTCGCGAGCGTGACCGCCGGGCGCTCGGGCCCGAAGGCGACCGCATAAGGCCAGCCCTCCTCGTACTCCGTCAGGGTCGCGTAGCGCTCCACCGGCTCGGCGCCGCCCCGGTCGAGCTCGGCGAAGCCGCGCTCGGCGAGCGCGCGCGTGATCTCGCGCATCCGGTCGGGGCGGAAGTTGAAGGCGAGCACGGAGTCACCCGGGCGGATTCGCGCCTCCCCCCCCACGAGCGTCGGCGTGACGAACTCGTCGGTCTCGCCACGCGCGTAGGCGGCGCGCAGCGCCTCGGCCCCCGAGGCGGCCTCGTGCTCCGCGCGCCCGTGCACGAGGAGGTCGTAGGCGCGCTGCACCCGCTCCCAGCGCGAGTCGCGGTCCATGGCGAAGTAGCGCCCGATCACGCTGCCGATGCGGCCCACGCCGGCCTCGCCCATCCATCCCTCGACCCGTTCGAGGAACTCCGACCCCGAGGTCGGCGCCGTGTCACGCCCGTCGGAGAAGGCGTGGAGCACGAGGTCCTCCGTTCCGAGCTCGCCGGCGATGGCGATCAGCGAGCGCAGGTGCTCCGGGCCGGAGTGCACGCCGCCGTCGGACGCGAGGCCGATCAGGTGGACGCGCCCGCCGCCACCGAGCGCCGCGCGCACGACGGGGTTCTCCGCGAGCGCCCCGTCGTGGGCGGCGGCGTCGATACGCGCGAGATCCTGGGGAACGATCGCGCCCGCGCCGAGGTTCAGGTGCCCGACCTCCGAGTTGCCCATCTGGCCCTCGGGCAGCCCGACGCTCGTCCCGCAGGCGATGAGCTCGGAGTGCGGGTAGCTCGTCCAGAGGGCGTCGAAGACGGGGGTCGAGGCGAGCGAGACGGCGTTGCCCGGGCCGGCCGGCGCGAGGCCCCAACCGTCGAGCACGACCAGGCAGGCGCGCGGCACCGGAAGTTCGCGCGGCCCTCGCGCCGGCGCCATCAGCCCGCGGCGGCGCCGGCGGCGGCGCCCGCCGAGACGATCGCCGCGAAGGACTCGACCTCGAGGCTCGCGCCACCCACGAGCGCACCGTCCACGTCGGGGAGCGCGAGCAGCTCGGCGACGTTCTCGGGCTGGACCGAGCCGCCGTAGAGGATCCGCGTGCGCTCGGCCTGCTCGCGCGAGCGATCGCCGACGAGCGCCCGCACGAACGCGATCGCCTCCTGGGCCTGCTCCGCGCTGGCGGTCAGCCCCGTGCCGATCGCCCAGATCGGCTCGTAGGCGATCACCACGTCGGAGAGGCGCTCCTCGGGCACGCGCAGGAGCGCCTCCCACACCTGGTGGCGGAGCTTGCGCTGGGTGTCGCCCGCCTCCCGCTCCTCCTCCGTCTCGCCCACGCACAGCACGGGCGCCAGGCCCGCGTCGAGCGCCGCGGGCAGCTTGAGCTGCAGGGCGCGGTCGGTCTCGGCGAAGAACTGGCGCCGCTCGGAGTGGCCGAGCAGCACCCCGTGCACGTCGTGCTCGGAGAGCATGGAAGCGGAGACCTCGCCGGTGAAGGCACCCGTGGCCGCCTCGTGCATCGTCTGCGCGTAGACCTCCACGCGCGAGCCGCGAGTGGAGTCGACCATCGCCTGCAGGGCGAGGAACGGGGGGCAGATCGCCACGTCGACGCCGTCGAGCGAGGAGATCCGCGGAAGCAGGGCCTGGATGAGCTCCTCGGCCTCCGCGACCGTCTTGTGCATCTTCCAGTTGCCCGCGAGCAGCGGCGTGCGCCCCGAGCTCATCCGAGCGCCGCGACCCCGGGCAGCACGCGGCCCTCGAGCAGCTCGAGCGCCGCTCCTCCGCCCGTCGAGAGGTGCGTCACGCGGTCGCCGAGCCCGAAGCGCTGCAGCGCGGCGGCGGAGTCGCCTCCTCCCACCACGGTCGTGGCGGAGGTTGCGGCGACCGCCTCGGCCACGGCGCGCGTGCCGGCGGCGAAGGGCTCGAGCTCGAAGGCGCCCATGGGGCCGTTCCAGAACACCGTGCCCGCGCGGCCGATCTCCCGGGCGTAGTGGGCGGCGGTTCTCGCGCCGACGTCGAGGCCCATCCACCCCTCGGGCACGTCGACCCCGCCGAGCTCGCGCCGTTCGGCCTCGGCGGCGAAGCGGTCGCCGAGCACGAGATCCTGCGGGAGCTCGAGCGCCGCGCGCACCTTCTCGCCGCCGTCGCTCGCGGCCTCGAGCGCGCGGCCCGCCGGCGCGATCCCCTCCTCCTCGCACAGCGAGGCGCCGACGGAGTGACCCTGGCTCGCGAAGAACGGAAAGCACATCGCCCCGCCGATGAGCACCACGTCGGCGACTTCGAGGAAGCGGTCGATCAGCCCGATCTTGTCGGTTACCTTGGCGCCTCCGACCACGGCGACGAGCGGGCGGGTGGGATCGGCGAGGATGCGGGTGAGGGTCGCGACCTCGCGCTCGAGCAGGCGGCCGGCGGCGAGCTCGGCGACGTGGTGGGTGACGCCCTCGACGCTCGCGTGCGCGCGGTGAGCGGCGCCGAAGGCGTCGTCGACGTAGACCTCGGCGAGCGCGGCCAGGTTGCGCGCGAGCTCGGGGTCGTTCTGCGTCTCTCCCGGCTCGTAGCGCAGGTTCTCGAGCATGAGCACATCGCCGGGCTTCAGGCGCTCGGCGAGCGCCGCGACCTCCTCCCCGACCACGCCGGGGGCGAGCGTCACGGTGGCTCCGGTGAGCTCGGCGAGCCGGTCGGCGGCGGGACGCAGGGAGAGCTCGGGCTCGCGGTCCAGCGGACGCCCGAGGTGGGAGGCGAGCACGAGGCGAGCGCCGCGGCCGCGCAGCTCCTCGATCGTGGGAAGGGCCGCGCGGATGCGGGTGTCGTCGGCCACGGCGCCCGCGTCCACGGGCACGTTGAAGTCGACCCGGACGAGGACGCGCTTTCCCTCGACGTCGAGCTCGTCTAGCGTCCTCACAGGACGCGCTGTACCACGTCGACCACGCGGTTGGAGTAGCCCCACTCGTTGTCGTACCAGGCGACGACCTTGACCATCGTCCCGTCCATCACCGCGGTGAGCTGCGCGTCGACGATCGCGGAGTGCGGGTTCTTGACGATGTCGGAGGAGACGATCGGGTCCTCCGTGTACTCGAGGATGCCCTGGAGCGGTCCGTCGGCGGCGGCCTTGAGCGCGCCGTTGACCTCTTCGACGGAGGTCTCGCGGCTGGCTTCGACGGTGAGGTCGAGCAGCGACCCGGTGGGAACGGGCGCGCGCACCGCGAAGCCGTGCAGCTTGCCCTTGAGCTCGGGGAGCACCAGTCCGATCGCCTTCGCGGCGCCGGTCGAGGCGGGGATGAGGTTGATCGCCGCGGCGCGGGCGCGGCGCAGATCCTGGTGCGGAAGGTCCTGGAGGCGCTGGTCGGCGGTGTAGGCATGAATCGTCGACATCAGCCCGTGGCGGATGCCCACGGTGTCCTGCAGGACCTTGGCCACCGGCGCGAGGCAGTTGGTCGTACACGACGCGTTCGAGATCACGTCGTGCTTCTCGCGGTCGTAGGCCTCGTCGAAGTTGACGCCGAGGGCCACCGTGACGTCCGGGTCGGTCGCCGGAGCGGAGATGATGACCTTCCTGGCCCCAGCCGCGAGGTGCTTGGCCGCGTTCTCCCGGTCGGTGAAGAGCCCGGTGGACTCGATCACCACCTCCGTGCCGAGCTCTCCCCAGGGCAGCGCGGCGGGATCGCGTTCGGCGAGCACGCGCAGCTCCTTGCCGTCGACGGAGATCGCGCCGCCACCGCTCTCGCTCACCTTGCCGGGGAACGGGCCGAGGACCGAGTCGTACTTGAGCAGGTGCGCCAGCGTCGTGGCGTCGGTGAGGTCGTTGACTCCCACCCACTCGATGTCGGCGCCCGCCTCGTGGGCGGCGCGAAAGACGTTGCGGCCGATGCGGCCGAAGCCGTTGATCCCGACCCGTACGGGCATGGGCATGCGTCCTTTGGTTCGCTGACGTCGATCAGGCGGCCGGGTGACAGACCGTCAGGCCCGGCGGCGGCGGAACCCTATCAGCGGGTGGGCGCTCGCCTCAGCCGCGCTGCGGGCGCTCCACATCCCGGTGGGCGGCCTCGACGAGGTACTCGCCCGACTCGCGGTAGCGCGCGGCGAGGTGCTCGGCGATCACCACGGAGCGGTGGCGTCCCCCCGTGCAGCCGATGCCGATGACCAGGTGGGACTTCCCCTCGTGCACGTACTGGGGGAGTAGGTAGTCGAGCAGGGGCTCGAGGCGCGCGTAGAAGCGCTCGAGCTCCTCGCCCCGGTTGACGTACTGCACGATCTCCGGGTCGTGTCCGGTGAGCGGTCGCAGCGCGGAGACGTAGTGCGGGTTGGGCAGGAAGCGCACGTCGAAGAGCAGGTCGGCGTCGCGCATCGGCCCGTGCTTGAAGCCGAAGGACGTGAAGGTGAGCGCGAGGTTTCCCGGGTTGCGGCGCTCGAGCAGCTCGCCCGCGATCCGGCGCCGCAGCTGGCCCGGGCTGAGGCCGCGCGTGTGGATGGAGAGATCGGCGCGCTCGCGCAGCGGCTCGAGCAACGCCCCTTCCTCGGAGATCGCCGCCGCGACGCTTCCCGACGCGGCCAGCGGGTGGCGCCGGCGCGTCTCCTTGAAGCGGGTGATCAGCGTCTCCTCGTCCGCGTCGAGAAAGAGGACGCGGACCGAGACCTCCGCACGGTCGAGCTCCTCGAGCACCGCGCTGAGGCTCTCGAAGTAGGCGCCCCCGCGGGCGTCGGTGACCACCGCGGCGCGCTCGACCTTCGAGCCCTCGTGCACGAAGAGCTCGGCCAGCGAGCGGATCATCTCCGGCGGGAGGTTGTCCACGCAGAAGTAGCCCTCGTCCTCGAAGGCCGCGAGCGCGGTGGACTTCCCCGCGCCCGAGAATCCGGTGATGACGACGAGGTCGCGCAGCGCCGGCCCGGGCCCCGCGCCGCCACGATGGCCCGTGCGGCGGGAGCGGCGTAGCCGGTCCCCGATTCGCGCCGAGCGCGAGACGCCCATGCCTGCAGTGTGCCCACCCGCACGGACGCACGTGTGAAGAGCCGGTTGGACTCGAGCGAACCGGAGCCACGCGCGCCGTGGGTCCGTACCATGCCCGCCATGATCCGACGCCCGCTTCTCGCCCTCCTCGCCGTCCTGCCCTTCTCCGCCGCCGGCGTGGCCCTCGCCGCCGACAAGGCTCCGGACGGAACGGTCAGGGCCGTGCCGAACATCGCGGGCCACGCCTCGACGCTCGAGCTCGACGCCAAGGGCTCCACCGCGGCGCTCAAGAGCGACGAGACCCCGTCGAAGGTGGTCCTCGCCCTGACCCGCGGCCTGGGCTTCGACGGCCGCGCGGTGGCCCGGCGCTGCACCGACGGCCAGGCGAACCAGAACGCCTGCCCGACCGGCAGCCGGGCCGGCAAGGGCACGGCGGACTTCCACGTGACCAACGCGACAGGGATGACCGTGTTCAGCGGGACGGCCGACATCGGCGTCTTCCTCGCCCCCCGGGGCAAGGGCGACATCGGCGACGTCCAGGTCGTGGTGAGCGCCGCGGGCATGACCGGATCGGCCCACGGCAAGCTCGTGCGGGTCGCGCGCGGCCGGTTCGGCTCCGAGCTTCGCTTCATGATTCCGAAGACGAACGGGGTGCCGATGGGCTTCAAGGTCACCGTCCAGCGCCTCAGGCTGAGCACCGGGGCTCGCCGCATCGTGCGGGTCCGGGTCCGCCGTGGGGGCCGCACCCGCACCGTTCGGCGTACCTACACCCTGCTGCGCAACCCGAGCCGGTGCCCGGCCTCCCACCGGTGGCCGGTGCAGCTTCGCGCCACGTACTCCTCCGGGGAGCTCGTGCGCGACGCCGACATCATCTGCCGCGCGCGCTGAAGCCTCGAGCGGCTAGGTCCCCGGCAGCGCGGCCGGAAGCTCAGTGCCCGGTCTTGTGCAGGTGGGTGTAGAGCGCGCGGGCGAGCTTGCCCGGGACGCCCGGCGCGGCTTCGAGCGCCTCGCGCGAGGCGTCGAGGACCGCTTCGGGTGAGCCGAAGTGGGTGAGCAGTGCGCGCTTGCGCGCCGGACCGACGCCCGGAAGGCCGTCGAGGATCGACTCGGTCATCGCGCGGTCACGCCGGATCCGGTGGTGGGCGATCGCGAAGCGATGCGCCTCGTCGCGCACCCTCTGCAGGAGCTGGAGCTCGGGGGTGTGGTGGTCGAGCACGAGCGGGGCCGCGCGTCCGGGAAGGAAGACCTCCTCGATCCGCTTGGCCAGCGAGACCACCACGACGCCGCGCTCACGGAAGGGACGCAGCGGCTCGAGCCCCGCCGAGAGCTGGCCCTTGCCGCCGTCGATGACCACGAGGCTCGGGAGGGCCGCGAAGCTCGGGTCGAAGTCCTTGTCGTGCGGTGAGCGGTCGGCCTGGCGCTCCCACTGCGCGAGCCGGCGGGAGAGCACCTCGGCCATCGCCGCGAAGTCGTCGGGCACGCCTTCGGTGCTCGAGCGGATCGTGAAGCGGCGAAAGTCCGACTTCTTCGGCGCGCCGCCCTCGAAGACGACCATCGAGGCGACGGCGTGCGTGCCCATGATGTTCGAGATGTCAAAGCACTCGATGCGCAGCGGGACGGTGTCGAGCCCGAGCGCGCGCTGCAGCCCGTCGAGCGCCTCGACCCGCGACTGGCGCCGGCGCTCGGCCTTGATCTTCTCCATGTCGAGCGCAAGGCGCGCGTTGCGCTCGGCGAGCTCGAGGATGCGGCGCTTGTCGCCGCGCTCGGCGGCGCGGAGCTCGACGGGACCACCCCGGCGTGCGGCGAGCGCCTCGGCGAGCGTGTCGGCGGTGCTCGCCGCCCCCACCTCGCGCTGGACGACGACCTGCGCCGGGATCATCATGGCCGAGCCGTAGTACTGCAGCACGAAGGCCTCCGCCACCTCGGCCAGCCCACCGGCCGCCTCGTTGTCGAGATAGAAGCTCTGGCGGTCGGCGAGGACTCCGTCGCGGACCTGGAAGACCTGGGCGTTGGCCTCGATCCCGTCGACGGCGACGGCGATCGCGTCGAGCGTCCCCACCGCCTCGTTTGAGACGCGCTGGCGCTCGAGCAGCGAGCGCACCGCGCCCAGGCGGTTGCGCTCGCGGGCGGCGTCCTCGAAACGCTGCTCGGCCGCGGCGGCGCGCATCGCTCCCTGGAGCACCTTCTCGATCGCCTTGTAGCGACCGGAGAGGAAGTCGACCACGCCATCGATCCCGTTCCGGTAGTCCTCGCGCGAGACGTAGCCGACGCACGGCGCCTCACAGCGCTTGATGTAGTAGTCCAGGCACGGGGAGCCGCTGCGCCGGCCGGGCTCGGCGCCGTCGCAGGAGCGGAAGAGGAAGACCTTGCCGAGGAGGTCGAGCGTCTCGCGCACGCGCTTGGCGTTCGAGTACGGGCCGAAGTAGGCCCGGTCGCGCCGGTGGCGCTCGCGCGTGAAGTAGACCCGGGGGAAGTCCTCGTCGAGCGAGATGGCGATGTAGGGATAGGACTTGTCGTCGCGTAGCTTGACGTTGAAGCGTGGCTTGTACTGCTTGATGAAGTTCTGCTCGGTGAGCAGCGCCTCGGCCTCCGTGCTCACCACGAGCGACTCGATCCGGTCGATCATCGGCAGCAGGTCGAGCCCGGCCTTGGTGCTCGGGTTGGAGAAGTGCGAGGCGACGCGCTTGCGGATCGACTTCGCCTTCCCGACGTAGACCACGCGGCCGTTGGCGTCGCGGAAGAGGTAGACGCCCGGCTGGTCGGGGAGGTTGCGCCGCTGGTCGGCCACGCGCGCCTCGCGGGTCTCCTCGGGCTGCTCGGCGGTGGAGGACATGGCTTCGAATCGAGGATAGGGGCGGCCGCGGGGGGCCTGCTCGAGTGCGCCGCGCGGCGCCGAATCAGTCCCCGCGCGGCTGGCGGCTTCCGATCCAGCGGTCGAGCCGCTCCCGGCTCTCGAAGAGCCACTCGATCCGCTCGCCGTGGCTCGCCGGTACCTCCTCGCCCGGCACGACCCACATGCGGACGTGGACGGTCTGGTCGACCGGGAGCAGTCGCCAGAGCTCCCGGAAGCCGGTGGGAAAGCCGACGTGGGCGATGAAGACGACGTCGGCGCCGGCCGCGGCCTCCAGCGCGGCCAGCGTGCCTCCGGGACGGGGGGCCGAGAGGTGGCGCATCGCGCGCGCCCGCTCGGCCTGAGCGAGGTGACCCGCGCGCTCGAGGCGCTCGATGCCCTGCTCGCGGTGGCTCGTCGAGAAGTTCGCGCCCTCGGGAAAGATCAGGACCGCCCCCGCGTCGCTCAACTCGCTGGCCATCGCGGCGATCTCCTGCTCGGTGTCACCCCCGCGGGGGTCGAGGAACCGGTTCGGCAGGCGCTCGCCCAGGATGTCGATGAGCGGGTCCAGGCGCAGGGCGTCGTGCATCACGAGCCGCGGCTCCCGCCCGTAGCGGCACAGCAGGTGCTCGACCACGAGCAGGGAGTCGCCCTCGCCCGCATGGCGGCTGAGCGCGAGAACCGGCCGGCGCGCGGCCGAGAGCAACGCCTCCGCCTCCGCGGACTCCTCCGAGCGGACCTCGACGCGCGCGACCCTCACCACGGTGCGGTAGATGCCGGAGACGAACCAGCCGAGCACCGCGTAATGGGCGCGCTGCATGCGCTCGGAGCCCAGCGTGCGCCCGAACCCGCTCGCCACCCAGAGCCAGAGGCACGCGATCGTCGCCCCGAGGTAACGCCCCGCGTAGACGATCACGACGGCGAGCATCCGCACGGGACGCCATCCGCCGAGGAACGGGGAGGCCAGGACGGCGAGCAGGAGGAGGAGGGGCGAGGCGAGGATGAGAAGCGCGGCGAGAAAGGCCGCGGCGGGCGCGATCACGAGGCGGCGCACGAGCTTCGGCGGCACCGGCATCAGCGCCCCGCGAAGTGGTGCGCCGCCGCATGCCGCATCAGCGGCTCAGGCGCTTTTCAGCGCCAGCCACCCGGCGACGAGCACCGACAGCGCGCCGAACGGCAGCGGAAGGCAGCAGCCCGTCACCCGCACCCGCGCACCGCCGCGCCGGTAGCCGGACCGCCGTCGTGAGGCACGGCGGAGTCGGCGAAGGAGGAAGCCACGCAGAAAACGCATGAACCGCGGCCTACCCGCGCGGAGCGCCCGGTACGCCCAAACCGGTGGAGTTGAACGTTTCCCCTTCTCACTGAAGCAAGCGCACCTCCAGCCCCGAGTCGCCCGCCACCGACTGCCCGGCGCCGTGCAGCAGCCCGAGGATCCGTGCGACGTAGCCCTGGGTCTCGGGGTAGGGCGGGATGCAGCCGCAGCGCGCGACGGCTCCCGGCCCGGCGTTGTAGGCGGCCAGCGCGAGCGGGACCGACCCGAACTGGCGCAGCAGGTCGCGCATAAGGTGGCCCTGCGCGTCGATCGCCCTCGCCGCGTCGAACGGATCGCCGAGGCCGTAGGCCGACGCGGTGCCCGGCTCGAACTGAGCGATCCCCTGCGCGCCGGTCGGGGAGACCGCGAACGGGTTGAAGTTCGATTCGGCGTAGATCTGGGCGGCGAGCAACGCCGCGGAGATGTTCCAGCGCTGGGCCGCGGCGGAGATCGGGGCGGCGAACCGCGCAGGCACGAAGCTCGGGATCGCGCTCTGCCCATCGCCGCCGGTCGGGCGCCCGAAGCCGACGGAGTGCGAGCCCGGGTTCAGCGTGTAGCCGAAGTGCCAGGGCTCCCAGGTGTTCGCCCCTTGGCGCTCACGGTCCGGAACACGCCCGGACCGGACGCCGTATCTCAGCACAAGGGCATGTTGGGCTAGAGACCCGCTTCTTCAGCTGGGAGGGGCGATGAGTCCGGCCACCCCGAGGATGTACAGATCGCGTCTAGCGGGCGCTGGCGGCGAGGCGTCCGCGCGGTGATCGCGACGGTTGGGCGGCGAGCACGCGCGCCAGTCGCTGGACTGCCTCTCGGATCTCCCCCACTTGTTGTACGGCGGCGAAGGAGAGCCGCAGGTGAGCTCCGGGGGGCGCGGCGCACAAGTAGGGTCGCCCAGGGCTGATGAGCACGCCCGCGTCGCGGGCGTGCTCCCACGAGCGTGACGTCGTCGAGCCCGTCGGGGAGTCTTGCCCAGAGGTGCAGGCCGCCGTGGGCCGCCCGGCTGACCCGTAGCTCGGGAAGCTCGTCTCAGAGCGTGGCGAGCAGGGCGGTGCGACGCTCGGCGAGCGCGGTCGCCAGGCGCCGGAGGTGCGTGGGCCATGCCGGGGCGCTGAGGAGCTCGAGCGCCGCGTCTTGGAGTGCCCGGGGCACGAAGAAGTCGTCGACGAGTCGCAGTGCGCGCAAGGAAGGTCCGCAGGGACCGTCGATCCCAACCGCGTGCAGCCCTCGTGTCCGCGCAATCCGAGGCTTTGGCCGCTTTGGTGTTGATGCTCGCGCGCGAGCGAAAGCAGGGCGCCTGGCACTGATGGATGCGACCACGAGGAGAAGGTCTGGTGCCCCCGAGTTGGGGCGCCGAGACTTGTGCGTCACTTCAGTGGCCCGCGCGTCGCTCGGGGCGCAGGAAAGCTAAGGTCGGAGTGGTGCCTGGAGAGCCCGCAATCGAGGTCGAGAACCTCGTGCGCGAGTTCCGTAAAGGACCCAGGGCGGTCGACGGGATCGACTTGGCGGTCTCGCCCGGGGAGATCTACGGCTTCCTGGGACCCAACGGCGCCGGGAAGTCGACGACGGTGCTGATGCTGACGACGCTGCTGCCACCGACGAGCGGCCGCGCGACCGTTGGCGGATTCGACATCGTCCGGCAGGGCGCCCACGTGCGCGCCGCGATCGGGGCTGCGCTTCAGGAAGCCGCGCTGGACGCGATCCTCACCGGCCGTGAGCATCTGATGCTGCAGGCGACCCTCCAGGGCCTGCCCGGTTCCGAGCGCCGGCAGCGGGCGCAGGCCCTGCTCGAGCGCGTCGGCTTGACCGAAGCGGCCGACCGGCGCGTCGGTGGCTACTCGGGCGGGATGAAGCGTCGTCTGGACCTCGCGCTGGCTCTGGTGCACTCGCCCCGGATCCTGTTCCTCGACGAGCCCACCACCGGTCTTGATCCGCAGAGCCGCTCCGCGCTGTGGGAGGAGGTCGCGCGGCTCGCCCACGATGAGGGGATGACCGTGTTCCTCACCACGCAGTACCTGGAGGAGGCCGATGTTCTGGCCGATCGCATTGGGATCATCGACCACGGTCACATCGTGGCCGAGGGAACGCCGGCCAGGCTCAAGGCCGAGATCGGCGGTCCGAGCGTCGAGGTCACGCCGGCCGACGCTGGCGAGGGAGACCGGCTCGCCGAGATGCTCGCTGCTTTCGGTGAGATGCGACGCGATGGCAACGGGAGCGTGACGGTGCAGATGCCCGGCGGGGAGACCGAGCTCGCCGAGATCGTTCGCATTCTCGACCGGGCCGACCTGCACGTCGAAGCCTTGCAGCTGCATCAGCCATCGCTCGACGACGTGTTCCTGGCCCAGACGGGTCGCAAGCTCGAGGGCTCGGGGGAGGGCGCCGCGGACGAGGCTGACGCGCCCGCCGGCGAGCAGACGGGCCGGCGGAGCAGGAGACGGCGTGGCCGTTGATGTAGCCGTCGGCCTCCCCTCCGAGGGCGCCGCCCGCACCAGCCTGGTCGAGCAGACCCTGGCTATCGCTCGGCGCGCGGTCGTGCGCACCACCCGCCAGCGGGCCCTGATCATCTTCCCGATGGTCTTTCCGCTGATCCTGTTCGCGATCAACGGCTCGGCGCTCAGCTCGGCCACTCGCATTGCGGGCTTCCCGACCCACAACTACCGTGACTTCCTCATCGCGATGCCCTTCGTCCAGGGAGCGATGTTCGTCTCGATCACCGCCGGCGTCGACCTCGCCCGCGACATCGAGACCGGCTTTCTCAACCGCCTCTCGATGACGCCGGTACGGGGGGAGGCGCTGCTGGTAGGGCAGCTCGGCGGAGCGCTCGTTCTCGGCGTGATCCAGGCGATCGTCTACCTCTTCGTGGGGTTGGCGACGGGCGTCACGTTTGCCACCGGGGTCGGCGGGGCCCTGGTGTTGCTCGTCCTCTCCATCCTGATCTCGTTCGCGTTCGCCAGCCTGGGCGTGCTACTGGCGTTGCGGTTCGGCACCGGTGAGGCCGTCCAGGGCGTCTTTCCGCTGCTGTTCGTGACGCTGTTTCTCAGCTCCTCGAGCCTGCCGCGCAATTTGATCAAGGCGAGCTGGTTTCGTGACGTCGCGACCTACAACCCGATCTCCTACCTGCTCGAGGGTCTGCGCAGCCTGGTCATCACCGGCTGGAACGCCAGGGCGCTGGCTCTCGGGTTCGGCTTTGCGCTCGCGCTGCTGGTGATCGCGCTCGGGCTCGCGCAGGCGGCGATGAAGTCGAGGCTGACCCGGACATGAGACGCTTCGTCAACGTCGCCCGCGGTGTCGCCTGGCGCTCCATCCACAACACGCTCGTCAATCCGGCGATCCTCGTTCCGTCGATCGTGTTCCCGCTGTTCTTCCTCATCGCGTTCGCCGGCGGCCTGTCCCGGATCAGCGATGTGCCGAACTTCCACTACGCGCCCGGCTATACCTCCTTTCAGTTCGTCTTCGTCTTCCTGCAATCGGCGGCATTCGGCGGCGTGTTCACCGGATTTGCGGTCGCCCGCGACTTCGACTCGGGCTTCGCGCGGCGGCTGATGCTGAGCGCCCCGCGGCGCAGCGGCATCATCGCCGGTTACGCCTTGGGCGCCCTACTGCGGTGGGCGCTCACCGGGGTCGTCGTCACCATCGCCGCGCTCATCGCCGGCATGAACGTCAACGGCAACGGCGTCCAGCTGATCGGGCTGCTCGGTCTCGGCATCGCCATGAACCTCGTCGCCGCGCTGTGGGCCATCGGCCTAGCCATGTTCCTGCGCACCGAGCAGGCCGGAGCGGTCATCCAGATGCCCGTGTTCGTGCTCCTGTTCCTCGCTCCGGTCTACGTGCCGATCACCCTGCTCACCGGCTGGATCCACGATGTCGCCAACCTCAACCCAGTCACACCCGTCCTGGAGGCGGGCCGAGGCCTGCTGGCGGGCTCACCGGTCAAGGTGGCGATCGCGTTCGCCGGGCTGATCGGCGCGGCGCTCTTCCTGTCAGCGTTCGCCCGGCGAGGGCTAGCGTCGGCCGAACGGGCGGGCTAAGCCCCGCCCGTTCGCCGTGCGGCGCAAGGATGGCCCTGAGCGCGCTGATAGTCCCGATGAGCGCGAACTGCGCCGACACCGACACGGTGCTCGCCAGCGCCACGCACCTCGTCCGGGCCGCGGCCGCCGAGGGCGACGGCTTCCCGGACGTGCACGCCGGAATCTCGCGCGGCATGGCCATTCCGCATTCCGCGCTCCGGCGACTGGTACGGCCCACCCGTCAACCGCGTTAGCCGCATCGCCGACATCGCCTCTGCCGTGCTCCTTGTGGTCGGGCGGTCGCTGAGGCGGCCACGAACGTCGGCTTCGGACGGCGCGCCGAATCGCCGCGGTCCGCTCGACGCATTCGCCGCCCACCTCGACGACGAGATCCTCGAGGCCTCACGTAGCGGTTCGGCTCGCCCGCTTTGGCAGGAATCGTCCGGTGTCTGTCCTACGTCGCCCGCCAGCTCGGTCATGACGCCCGCCTCACCCTCTCCCGCTACGAGGATGGCGAGACCCGGACTCGAACCGGGCACGAATCGTGCAGATGCGTCCGATTGCGTCCCCCTCGTCCCTCCCGTCCCCAGCGAGGGACTCATGGGACGATACGTCGGGTACCACGGCTGGTACCACGACGCGGTTCCGAGTGATACGAGGATTGTCTCGAACTACCCCGGATATGACACGAGCAGAGCGCCGGACCTGCGACCGGCCCCCGATTTCGGAGCTCTCAGACCTTTCCGCCTGAGGACGACGAGCGCGGATGAAGCTCGAGCAACCGCTTAGGGCAAGCGTGACACTCGCGACTGCTCTCCCACCAATGCGGAAGCCGCCTGCGGGCGTTAGGAGAGCGCGTGCCTCGACGACCTCCCCGAAGTGAAAGCGAGTTCTCGGTCAGTCCGTCGCCGCCGGTTGCATCACGGAGAAGGACGCTCCGTGCGGATCGATCATGTTCGCGAACCGCCCGATCGGCATGTCCATCGGCTCTTGGGTGATCGAGGCCCCGAGCTCGCGGGCCTTGGCAACAATGGCCTCGCAGTCGGCGACCGCGAAGCACACGCCCCAATGCGGCGGGACCTCTGCGGGGAAGTACTCGTCGGTCATCTCCATCATGCCGCCGACCGGATTGCCGTCGAGCTCCCAAACGGTAGCTCTCGGGCGCGCCTTCGAACGACGGACGTCCAGCAACCCAGCCGAAGACGGCTGGGTAGAAGGCCTTGTCGGTCTCGGCGTCCCGGGTCAGCACCTCGTTCCAGCACAGCGAGTTGGGCTCGTTGACGAGGTCGGCCGGCGAAGCTCTTCGGCTGCCAGACGCCGAACACAGCACCAGTGGGATCGGTGAAGTACGCCATTCGCCCGATGTCCATGACGTCCATCGGCTCCACGACGACGTCGCCGCCGGCCGCCTTGACCTTGTCGGCGGTCTCGTCTGCGTCGGCGACGCTGACGTAAGTCGCCCACGTCGTCGGCTGGCCCTGCTCCATGTGGCCCATCAGTCCGCCGACGCTCTGGCCGTCCTGCTGGAACATGCGATAGCCGCCGGTCTCTTCGACGGGTCCCGGCTCTGTCGCGCTCCAGCCCATGAGCTCGCGGTAGAACGTCGCCGATGCCTCGGGGTCGGGTGAGGACAGTTCGACCCAGGACGGGGTTCCAGGCGCATAGTCAGGCATGGGGCTCCTCTCATGGACGGGGGGGCGTGAGTCCTCGCATGTCGCCTCACGGTCTGGGTCGTCGTCGCGTCGAGCGCGCCGGCTGATCTCGCAGTACCTTGAAGCCATGTCCGCGCAAGTAGCGTGTGCGGGCGGGAGGGGTCCTAGTGGAAGAGGCGGGTATGGCGCAGAGCGGACAGGGACGGAAGCGTGCCACGCGCACGACCGCGGCAAAGCGGAAGCCGCCGGCAAAGCGGAAGCCGCCGACGAAGAGAAAGCCAACCCCGGCCGAGCGTCACGCGGCGCACGCGGCCGAGCGGATGGAGAAGCGCCGGGAGCAGGCCGCTGGCGGGTTGTCGGGCGCGGTGCACGACCGAGCGGCCCAGTGGTCGCTCGACGGCCCCGACCAGGCGTCGATGGAGGTCCAGAAGTTCTTCTGGAACCCGCTGATGGACTACTGGTTCCGCATGGAGATGGAGGGGTGGGACCGTCTCCCGGAGCCGCCGGCGCTGCTGATCGGCATCCACACCGGCGCGCCGTTCGTGTGGGACGCGTGGACCGTCGGCGTGCAGTGGTGGCGGCGGTTCGGCACCGAGCGCATCCTGCACGGAACCGCACATGACGCGCTCATGGCCGCACCGCTCGTGGGGCGCTACTTCCGCAGCATGGGCGTCCTGCCCGCCGCGCCCGACTCGATCACCGCGGCGCTCGCCGCCGGCCACGACGTCGCGCTGTGGCCGGGTGGCGAGGTGGACTCGCTGCGCCCCTGGACCGACCGCGACAAGGCGGTTCTCGGCGGGCGCACGGGCTTCATCAAGCTGGCGATCCGCTCGGGGGTGCCGATCGTCCCGATCGCGACCGTCGGCGGCGCCGATTCGATGCCGGTGCTGCTCACCGGGAAGCGGCTCGCCCGCTGGCTGCAGCTCGACAAGGTCGCGCGCCTCAAGATGTTCCCGATCGCGATCAGCGCACCCTGGGGGGTCGCGCCCGCGATGCTGCCCGAGATACCGCTGCCGACCAAGATCCGCACGGCGTTCCTCGACCCGGTCGAGGTCGATCCCGACCCGGCCCGCGCCGAGGACGACGAGTACGTCGACGCGAAGTACGAGGAGGTGCGCGCGAGCATCCAGCGCGGCATGGACGCGCTCGCCCGACGCCGGCGTTTCCCGCTATTGGGTTAGGGAAGGCGAGCGGCTTTGCGGCCGACCGATCCGGGTGTCGCTTTGCCGACCACTCGGGACCTCACGGCCGCGACCTAACAGCGAGGCTCGACTCGGAGCAAACTGGCGGGCCGCGCGGCAGGTGTCTAGCTCAGCGCGCCGCGGGTAATTTTGTCGTTCGAAGCAAGAGGGGGGACAAACCCGGCCCGTTCCTCCTAACCCCCTCGACGTGTGGGGTGTTGGTGGTCCGCGATCCGAAACCGGCATCGGCGTAACGCCGGGCGGGCTGCGCCGGATGGCCAGCGCAAATCACCCGCGCAGAACCGCCTCGCGCGGTTTGTCGCCAAGCGCCACAAGCGCAGCTGGCGATAAGGGTGGAAGGCAGTCGCCTACCAGTCCCCGGACCGCCTCGGGCTGATCAACCTCAACGGAACCATCGTCGCGCCACGACCCAACCGGCCGTGGCGACCGGAACGCTGAATGCCGACGGTGAAGAACGTCGGAGAGCCGTGTGCGGGAAAATCGCATGCACGGTTCGAGGGGCCGGCGGGAGGAACCAGGCCAGTCGGCTACGCCGTGCGGCCCAGGCGCCTTTCGCCGACCCTACCGCGACCACGGCACGCACGGGCTACCGGAGCTGCTCGAAGTCCGGCCGTACTTCTGCTTCTTCCGGGCCCTGGTTGGCGCATGTCGGAAGTTGAGCATTCGGGTCGCTTTGGAGTGCCCCCGGTTCCGAGGATCACCGGGGTAGATCACGCTGTCGGGTTGGTGATGCGGCCGTTGCGGAGTGTCGCGGTGTAGCGGCCTGGGTGGCGGGGAATGGCGTGGAGGGTGAGTCTGGTGGTGGACCCGCCGGTGGCGGCGCGCAAAACCACGGTGATGCGGGCCCGGGGTAGGCCACGGTTGTGGCTGGTGAGCCGCGCGTTGATAGTGGCTCCGCGGCGGTTCTGGTTGGCTGACAGGCCGAGCCGGAGATCGGATCCGGTGAGGGCGGCGGCGACCGCGACCGGGACGCTCCCGGCGTTGGATGTGTCGAGCGTCAGCCGCCACTTTCCGCGGCGCGGCTTGCGGATGACGACCGTGCGAAACAGTAGACGTCCCGCGGGGCTCGCGCCGCTGATGGTGCTGCGCGCGTGATGGCGCGGGTCGGTGAGTCGTGAGGAGACGCCTGGTCCTGAGAACGCGGTGATCGTCAGCTTGCTACCGCTTGTGACGTTGAAGACCACGCTTCGCGAGTGGCCGCGCCTGATGCTGAGGAGTTGGCTCCCGATGATCTGCGGCCCCGGAGCGGTGGAGACGCACAGCCGCGGGGTTGGCCGGCGGCTGACGGCGGCAGCGCGAGCAAAGATCCCGGCGGAAGCGCCGTGCGTGCTGGCGGGTCGAGCGACGGCCGTGGCGGTGCGGGCGAGGTTGTCGGGCCCGAGCGCCAGGTGTGGCACCACCCACGCGTTGAACACGAACGCCGAGTTGGTCAGGCTGGTGTGGAGCTCCAGGCCGGTCCGGTTGTCTGAGATCTTCCAGCGGGCGCTGGGCACCGACACGACCCCGTCTCCGAAATGGCCCTCATCGCACGTGTCGGGGACCGAGTCGCCGATGAAGATCGAGAACGGAACGCCGCGCCGGTTCGTGATCCGCGCGTTGAAGTCGCTGGCCGCAATCGGCGTCAGCTCATAAGCAGGAAGCGCAACGCCCGTCGGAGAAAGCAGGGCAGTAAGCGGGTTGGCGCACGCAGACCCGAGGTTTGGGGTGCCGAGCATCACGAAGTGCGACACGACAGGCTTCCCGTCGCCCGAGTCGTTGGGCATCAGGTCCTGAATGTAGTTCCGAGAAATCAACCCTCCCATCGAGTGCGCGACGATGTCGACATGGGCCGCGTTGAGCTTGGTCCGCACACCCTGGATGTCCTTGGCCTCTTGGCCTGCATTCTGAAGGATGCTGCCGGCGCCCGGGTTAAGCGGGTTGGTGTCCATCAAGCCCGTGGCCTGCCCGTCACCGACCGCGAAACCCCGCCACCGCGGGTTGTGCTGCCCGAGAAAGCCTCCACCGACGTAGTCTCCCCAACTCCCCGCCGCGTCGCTGTAGAGCCCGTGTACCAAGATCACCGGCTTGGGCTTGACCGTCAGCACCGCCGAGCCGCTATCTCCGCCGTTACTCAGAGAGACCTTCAGATCATGAGTGGGGTCGGGCTCGTGCGTGAAGTCATGCCACGCCAGACCGGAGCTGTCCAGCGGCTCATGCACGTCGACCGACGAGCCGGCAGGCACACTCACGTGCTGCGTGTGCGACACGTCGCGCGCACCAATCCGCGTCGAGAACTTCACATCCGTCGTCTGCGGCGAGCCCGATGGATTCGCGACTGTCTCGATCACGTCAAGCTGGTTGCCGTCAGTGGTTCCGGTCGACGGAACGTCGACCATCCCCCCCGTCGCGAGGTCGCGCTCGCGAGGCAGGACCTTCTCCACGCGCAGCCCAAAGCCGAAGTTCGCCGTCGCGTCGTGAGTCACGTCGACCGAGCAGCTCCGGCCGATGACGATGCAGTCAGCGCTGGCCTGCGGCTGATACGTACCATCATCAGGCTCCGGGGTCACCGAGTACGCCCCCGGGCGAAGGCTCGCGCTGTAGCGCCCCGACGCGTCCGTCGTGACAGTCGTGTCCTCGGGGCCGGTGACGTGAAGCACCTCTCCGACCACAGGCTTGTCGTTCTTGTCGCGCACAGAGCCCGACAGCGTGTGCTTCGAGGTGATCGCCACCGTCCCCACCCGCTTGGAGACCTCTGCACCCGACTCGCCCGACAACTCAACCGTGAACGTCTCGTTGCCCTCGGCCTTCCCAACATGATTCACCGGCACGCTCACCGTCTTCACCGTCTCACCCGGCGCGAACGTCAACGACCCCTGCGTCGGCGTGTAATCGTTCTCCCCCGCCGTCGCCCCATCCGGCTGCGCCCCATCACGCGTCGCGTAATCGACCGTCACCGGGTGATCGCTGGGCGCGCTGAGCGACACCTGCAGCGCCGCTGCGCTCGCCGCGCGCGCCGGCTCGGACACCGCCGCATCGCTGACGCTGAATGCTGGTTGCGCCAGTAGGAGATAGCCGTGCGTCTGTCCGTTCACCACGCCTGACCCGATGACATCGCCGGTGGCAGTGACGTCAACGGCAGTTTTGAGCTGCCATGGGGAGCCGGCAGGAAGCGTAGTGTTCAGGTCTGTCAGGACGCCGGACCGCCACATCTTGGCCGAGCCGGCGTCCTCGCCAACGACCACCCGGTGCGCATTGACGGCCTCGGGTGTGAATGATCCCAGCCCCGTCTCACTTCCAGTCGCGGGGTCGCGCAGCCATGCGCCGTAACTGGGCGAACCGGTGGCGTCGAGATGAACGCCGACGATCGTGCCATCGACGGCCATCGAATGGCGCGCGCCCCCGGGAACTAGGTCAGTCGCCGTTCCGGCCGCAGAGGGGCCCGACCATATATAGGACTGCCCGTTATCGCCCTGTCGGTGCGGATAGTTTTGCCGAAAGCCGAAGATGCGTCTAGCGTCATCGACGCCATAGGCGGCCGTTGTTTCGGCCGGGGAGGAGGCGTCGGAAGCGCCGACCTGCACCGGACTGCTGCCATTGGCCGCGAAGAACGCGTGGGTCGTGTTGCTGTCCTGCGAAGTGCCAACGATGTCGCCGCTGCTGTTGATGCCCGTCGCAAGCGCACGGAAGTTTCCTGCCAGAAAGCCCACGTCGTGCGGCGTGCTGGGCTGGTCCCAGTAAGTCGCGTGGTCAGCCCTGACGCCAGAGCTTTCGGTGACTTCAGTCGCCCCGGCAACACGCCCGGCATCGTTGATGCCGGACACAACGTTGGTTCTGCTGGAGGTTCCCCCTGGCAGCGGTCTGAGCGGCGTGATGACGTGGTTCTGCCACAACCCGGCTCCGTTCCCGCTGTCACCCGCGAAACCAGCAATTTGAAGCGAGCCGTTGATCGCCACCGGATTGAACGTGCCGAGGTCGACGATCTGGGTGGCTTGCGCGGCGTGCGGGCCCGCCAAGGCTATCAGGAGCGCGGCCGGGAGAGCGAGAGCCAGCCGCCGGGGGGCGTTCCTATACGTGCCACTGAGAGGCCTGCGGCTGCGCATGAGTGGACCGTACGGACGGGGGGCGCGCCGCGCATCAGTGCTAGCACTGAAACACGTCGGGGCCGCACCGGATCGCTGTGGCGGCTCTCACCACTTCAGGCGGGTGGGGCGGCCCGTCCGCTCGCCAGCAGCCCGTGGCGTCCTCAGCGGAACGGTCTCGGGCACGGATCGTGCACATGCGTCCGCTTGCGTCGCCCGCGTCCCCTCCGTCCCCAGCGAGGGACTCATGGGACGCATAGGACAATGCGGCCGGTACCACGGCTGGTACCACGAGGCCGTTCGTAGTGATACGAGGGTGCGCTCGAAATACCGCGGGTATGACACAAGGGCCGTTCTCGGCTGTCGCCGCGTAGGTCGGGTCAGTCCCCAGTGGCTTGATAGCCGGCCAGGCGCGCAACGTTTCCCTCACCGCGCGGCGGTGCGCCGGTATGAGCGAGGTATGTATCCCGCAGGGGCTCTCCTAGGGGCCTTGCGGATCCGCACCCACGGAGGTAACGTGGCTCCCTGTTCGCCGCGCGCTGCGCGCACGCCTACTACGCCGGAGGAGAGTTCATGACGGGTTCGCGCCTGTACGTTGTCTTGCGGCGTCGCGGTGCCCTGGTTTTGATGCTGGCCCTGGCCGGGCTGGCAACGGCGGCGCCTCTCGCGCTCGCGCGTCCGCACAAGAAGGTCTGTGGGCCGCCCGCAGCCCACCACGTGCGTTGCGACGCGGATGTCGTGACCGCCGCCGACGGAACCACGCCGCTCGTCACCCCGGGACCGAGTGGGTACGGCCCGGCTGATCTGCAGAGCGCATACAACCTCGGGGCGGCGTCGAGCGCGGGAACCGGCCAGACGATCGCGATCGTCGACGCCTACGACGATCCCAACGCGGAGGCCGATCTTGCCACCTACCGCTCGCAGTACGGGCTCGCACCGTGCACGACGGCAAACGGCTGCTTTCGCAAGGTGGACCAGTCCGGCGGCACGAGCTACCCGGTGGGCAATGCGAGCTGGGGTCAGGAGATCTCGCTCGATGTCCAGATGGCATCGGCGATCTGCCCCAACTGCCGCATCCTCCTGGTCGAAGCGGCGTCGAGCAGCTTCGCGAACCTCTCCACCGGCGTCGACCGCGCCGCTCTGCTCGGCGCCACGCAGATCTCCAACTCCTACGGGGGCAGCGAGTACTCGAGCGAGGTCACCGACCAGTCCCACTACAACCATCCGGGCATCGACATCACCGTCAGCTCGGGCGATAACGGCTACGGCGTCGAGTTCCCCGCCTCCTCGTCCTACGTGACCGCGGTCGGCGGCACGAGCCTGACGCGCGCGACGAACGCCCGCGGCTGGTCGGAGTCGGCCTGGTCAGGGGCGGGCAGCGGCTGCTCGGCCTACATCGCCAAGCCGAGCTGGCAGTCCGACACCGGGTGCAGCCGGCGCACGGTCGCCGACATCTCGGCCGTCGCCGATCCGAACACGGGAGTCGCCGTCTACGACACCTACGGCTCCTCCGGCTGGCTCGTCTTCGGCGGGACCAGCGTCGCCGCGCCCATCGTCGCGGGCGTCGACGCCCTGGCGGGAGGCCGCGCGCAAGGCACGACGTACGGCTCGTATCCGTACAGCCACACGAGCGACTTCTTCGACGTGGTGTCCGGGAGCAACGGCTCGTGCGGCGCTTCGTATCTTTGTACCGGCGCGCCGAATTACGACGGGCCTACCGGCATCGGAACTCCGAACGGAACGGGAACGCCCGTGGCTCCCGCGCCGCCGGTGAACTCCTCGTCGCCGACGATCTCCGGCAACACCGTGGAGAAGCAGACCTTGACGGCGAACCCTGGCACGTGGACCGGCTCGCCGACGCCTACGTATTCCTACCAGTGGAACGCCTGCGATTCGACCGGCTGTGCACCGATCCTCTCCGCCAGGGGCTCGAGCTACACGCTCACCAGCGCGGACGTCGGCAAGACGGTCACGGTCACGGTCACTGCGACCAACCCGTCAGGCGCGGCCTCACAGAGCTCCGTGCCCGTCGGGCCGGTCGCGGCTGCTCCACCGGCGGACTTCTCGCTGAGCGCCACGCCCTCCAGCCAGTCGATCAAGCGCGGCCGCTCGGCCAGCTACACGGTGTCGATCACACCCGCCAACGGCTTCAGCTCTCCTGTCGCAATGACGGTGAGCGGACTTCCGCCCGGCGCGAGCGCCAGCTTCAGCCCGAGCTCCGCGACGACGTCCTCGACGCTGACCGTTCGCACGAGCTCAAGCACCCCACCGGGGACGTCGGCGCTGACGATCACGGGCACCTCGGGGACGCTCTCGCACACGGCGAGCGTCACGCTGCAGGTGCGCTAGCGGACCGACGTGGACCACGCGCCCGACTGATCGCCCGCTTCAGGCGCCGTGACCGGCACGGCTCGCCGCGCGCCATCGTGCGAGACGGTCACGTCTGGTTCGATGATCTCGTGCCCAAGCCGTTCATCGACATCGAGATGCCCGGCGAGTTCGTCCTCGAGTGCCTCACGCCTGACGGCAACTGGATCGACTGGGTGAAGGGTGTCAAAACCCGGATCCGCCTTCAGAGGCCTGCATTTGCAGCGGGATCGAATAAATGCGCCCTACGCGCCCGCGACCGCGTCCAGCTGGTGGTGCTCGCCTACCAGACAGGCATCGCGGGATCGCCACGCACCTAGATCGCCCCGCACGCCGGGCGGCCTCATCGGGCCAAACCCGTGCTGGCGTCTTCCAGCGCCTGGCCGCGCTTGAGGCGAACGGTCTTAAGACACCGCTGCTGGGCCCGGCAGAGGGCGGTGAAGTGGCCGAGTCCCCATCCCCGGGCGCCATGAGCCGCCAAGCGCCGATTCAGTCGAGATGCCCACGACTTTGATGACGTGCCCGAGCGGTCTCGAACGAAAAACCGCCGCACGCCCCAGGGCTCGTCGGGTCAGCGGTACACGATCGTCCACGTAGACGCATGCCCAGCCCCAGCATCATCCGCCTTCAAGTTCGGGATGGTCCAACGAAACACCGCAAGACGCAGCCTCGCACATCGCGCAGATGCCCGACCCCAAGCCGGCACCCGCTCGCGCCGCCGACGCCGACGCCGAACAGCTTCTTAGGGTGCCGAGCAGGATGGCGATGAGGAGTTGTGGCGGGCCGTCGAGCACGAGGTCGGGGTTCTCGGCGGCTCCTGGACGGGCCTCGATCCGCCCTTCGCGGGTGGTAAGGGTGAGCGGCTCGTCGCCGGTTCGTAGCGGCCGGTGCTCCGCCCGACAAGGGCATGACAATGGCACCAACGCCAAGTGGATGATGTTGGCGCCCGATGACCGCGGCTCCCGTGCTGCTGGCTGTGCGGCCTGGCCCGGCCGTCCGGCAGTGCTGCCTTCGCCGATAGGTGAATGATCGAAAAGGCCCCGAGTTACTACGTCGTCTTCTGTTCCTTCGGTTCGCTCCGCGCGTCGAGCTGGATCTCCTTGTGCGCGCCCGAGACGCCGGCGTCGAGCTCGCGGCTGCGTTCGCGTTCCGCGTTTAGCTCCATGCCGAGGAGCAGCGCGACGTTGGTCAGCCACAACCAGACAAGGAAGGAGATTATCCCGCCGAGCGTTCCGTAGGTCTTGTTGTAGGACCCGAAGTTCGCGACGTAGAAGGCGAAGGCGACCGAGGCCACGATCCAGACGACCAGCGCGAATGTGGCACCTGGCAGCACCGACTTGAAGCCCGGCAGCTTGACGTTCGGCGATGAGTAGTAGAGGACGGAGAAGATCACGATCACGACGAGCAGCAGTACGGGCCACTTCGCGATGTCCCAGATCGAGACCGCGGTGTCACCGACGCCGAGAGGGCCGGCCGCCGCCTTGACGATCGGCCCCGTGAGCACGAGCGAGAGAGCCACGAGCACAAGCAGGATGATCATCACGAGGGTGACGAGCATCTGCAGCGGACGCAGCTTGATAAACCCGCGTCCTTCCGGGGTCTCGTAGATCACGTTCGAGGCGCGCATGAATGCGCCCACGTAGCCCGAGGCCGACCACAGCGCGGCGGCGATGCCGACGATGACCATGATGCCCGCGGTACCGCTGCTCGAGGTGATCGACTTGATCGGACCCGCCAGCGTCTGCGAGGCCGAGCCGGGGCTGATCTTCATGACGATGTCGGTCAGCGTCTTGGTCACCGTGGCCGGATCGCCGACCAGGCCGATGACCGAGACCATCGCGATCAGGGCCGGGAACATGGAGAGCAGCCCGTAGTAGGTGAGCGCGGCCGCCCCGTCGGTGAGGTTGTCCTCGCTGAACTCGGTGAACGTGCGCTTGAGCGTCGCGAACAGGCCCGTCTTCTGCTCCGCGCCGGTCGGCTTGTAGTCCTTGCGTGTCGGGCTGTTGTCGCCGCTGGCGGACTTCTCGCCGTCGACTGACTCGCGTCCTTCGTCGGACTTGCCATACACGGCGCGGCGGCTCCCGCCCTCGGTCTTCTCGGCCATGGTCTCTCCTCGGTGACGGTAGGGCCTAAACGGAGTCGCTCTTGCGGATGCGTGAGAACTCACCCTCGTCGCGATGTGTGCGGACTTCGCCGCCGCCCTGGCTCTTGGCCCATTGCTTGGCGGCCTGCTCGGCCTCCGCCTGAGTCGCGTGCCTGGAGACGACCCCACCGTCCTCCTGCTTGACGTTCCACTTGTCCCCGTCGGGAATGACATGTGCGTTGGGCATGTTTGCTCTCCTCCTGTCGCTTATGACGAGCCCTACCCCGGGATCTCCACCTAGAAAAAAAGGGGGAGATCCCCGAAGCGGCCACCCCTGATCGCGAGCGACGCTAGCCGCGGAAGCGCCGCTCCGAGGTTGCGCCCGACCCGCCGGAGGGGCCACCGGAATCGCCGCCGGACTGCCCCTGCGTCTGCGCCTTGTCCTTGCCCTGCTCGGCGAGGCCCTGACCCCGCTCCTTGCCGGTCTGCAGATCCTGCTTGACCTGGTCCTTCTGCTCCTGGCCCTTGTCACGCGCCTGCCGGAGCGCGTCGCCCGCCAGCTCGCGGCCACCGAGGCCGAAGGCCAGCGCCGCGCCGAGGGCGACGGACCCGATGATCGCGATGTAGGTCGCCTGCACGATCGCCGGAGCGATGTGGAGCTGGGTGAGGATCATGAACACGGCGATGATCATGATCAGCGCCGGGACCGCCGTGCCGACGATCTTGCCCGTCGGCGTGTCGCCCATCGTCTTGGCCACGAGGCCACCGGCCGCACCGGCGATCGCGCCGGCGATCACGAAGATGAGAACGGCGACGATGACGTTCGGCAGGTAGCTCAGGACCATGTTCATGAACACGGTCACCGCCGGGATCTTCAGCGCCCCGATCGCCGCGGAGAGGACGAACAGGAAGATCAGCCAGAACACCACCCCGGCGATCAGCGCCGACGGGCTCGCGCCGGGACTGATCTTCTCGACGTACTCCCCGCTCTGGCCCTTGTGCAACGTCTCGTCGAGCTTGGCCTTCTGCAGCAGCTTGGTGAGGATGCCCTTGACGACCCGGGCGATGATGAAGCCGATGATGAGGATCAGCAGGAAGCCGATCAGGTTGGGCAGAAAACCCAGGAAGCCGTCGAGCGCCTTCTGCAGGCTCGCGGCGATCTTCACGGCAGCGAATGGAGCCATGACTTAAGTCCTTTCAATGAGAGAGTGAGCCGCGGCGAAGGCCGCGGCGGCAAGCGGGGGCGGCGGCGCGCGCCGCCCCCGCGGGACGCGCTAGCGGTTCTGCTGGTCTGCGCCCTCGTGCTCGATCTGCTCCTTGCGGACCTCCTCGGAGACCTCGCGCTCGTCCATCACGGTCTCCTTGCCCAGGCTCACGCGCTCCTTGGGCACGACGCGCTTCTCGACCACCGGCTCCTCGGCGTGGAGGGTGACCTCGTGCTCCTCCTCGGAGATCTCCGGCCCGTCGGTGGCGGCGGGCATGTTCTCCTCGGTGACGGGCACTCGCTCGAGGCGGACCTCCTCGCGCTGCACCGGCACCGTCTTCTGCACCTGCTCGGTGACGATGTACTTGCGCAGCCGCACGCGGCCGACCTCGTGACGCTCCGTGCCGACGCGCAGCTCCTCCTCCGAGCGAGTCATGGCCTGATCGGTCTCGGGGCCGCTCGTGTCGCGGCCCACCGTGCCCTGGTGCTCGCCAGCCCCGGCGGCTTCGCCGCCCTGCCCCTGCGCCGTCACGGAGCCCTCGTCGGTGTAGGGCACCCCGTAGTGCTCGAAGAGGCGGCGCTCCTCGTCCTCGGAGAGCTGGCCGTCGTCCTCGACACTCGGGGCATCCTTGACCTGATCCTTGGCGACCGTGACACGCACATCCTCGCCATGGGGCGAGGCCCCGGCCAGCGGCACGAAGTGCGAGCGCTTGCCGAAGAGGCCCGTGTTCACGAGCGCCCACTCGGGCTGTCCACCCTCCTGGTCGGTGTAGACCTCCGCGACCTTGCCGATCTTCTCCCCGTCGGAGCCGACAAGCGTACGGCCCTCCCACTCGTAGGCTTCAGTCATCTCATCCGTCATGGCCCTCCCTATTTTCGCCGATTGCCCCAGTTGGTAGGGCTTGCTGGGACAGTCCCTGCCCCTAAACCTCGAGAAGCAAACAGCGAGCAGCCACGACGGTGGACTGACTGTTCCACATACCCTAGGCAACCGGCACATACGCGTCAACGGCCCGCGCGCCGGTAGATTCTGCTGCTGGTGAGCGAGCCCGCCCCCCACGCCCCGGACCCCAGCCGCTCCCTTACGGGCAAGGAGTCGCTCCGGGCTGATGCGCTGGCCAGCCGCGAGCGCATCCTCTCCGCAGCAGAAACGCTGGCCGGCGATCGGCGCACGAGCATGATTGAGATCGCCGCCGCGGCCGGAGTCGGCCGGTCGACCCTCTACCGCCACTTCCCCACGCGTGAGGTCCTGCAGAGGGCGCTCGAGGACCGCGCCGCTGCGTCGGCGCCCGCCCCGCCCGCAGATCAAGTGATCCCGATGCCCTTCCGGGCACCAGGCCAGCTCGGTCGCGAGCGACCGCTGGCACTCGAGGTCACCCACATCCTCGACGAGGTCCCACCCCACCTCGTTCCTGACCAGCTAGTAGCGGAGGCGCGTCGCCTGGGAGGCGTGCCCGTCGCGCTCTACGTCATCGACATCGACGGCTCTCACCTCTTGCGACTCGCGGGCTCCGAGGAATTCCCTGAGCAGCTGGAAGACCCCCCAGCCGTCGGGCCCGAGATCGCCCCGGAAGGACTACCCGGCTTGGAAGCCCAACTGCGCGAGCACCTCCCCGGGTGCGTAGCGGTCCCGCTATGGCTGCGCGGCCGGGTCACCGGACTGCTGCTTTGCATCGGGCAACCCGTAGCGGCCCTGGACGACATCGCGACCCAGGGGGCCGCGGCGCTCGAGCTCGCTAATGACTACACCGACTTCATTGAAGCTGCCCGTCGACGCAAGCCCACTTCCGCAGCCGCCGAGATACAGCAAAACCTATTTCCCCCGCGAATCGTTCGCATTCAAGGCGCCCAGCTCGCAGGAGTGCTCCTACCCACCTACGAGGTCGGCGGCGACTGGTTTGACTTTGTCGATAACCGCGACGGCGCGTGGCTCGCAATAGCCGGAACCGCCGGGACGGGCCCTACCGCCGCCGGACTTAGCGCCTCGGCGCTCGGGGCGCTGCGAGCCGCGAGACGCAGCGGCGAAGACCTTGAGCAGGCACTCCAAACCATGCACAAGACCGTGAAGCAACTCGGAAACCCGCACTTCGAAGTCACCGCGCTCATCGCACGCTGGCGCGCTGCGACACGCTCTTTCACGTGGGTCAACTGCGACAACCCGCCCGCATATCTCGCGACCCCGGCCGGAGAGCTCACTGAACTCACTAGCCCCAGCCACCCCCCGCTTGGAGCCGGCGACGAGGACCGTACGTTCACGCCCACTCAAAGACAGCTGCAACCGGACCAACGAGTCATCCTCGTGACCGACGGGATCACCAAACGCCGCACGCAAGACGGCGGGCGCTTCGGCAAGGCCGGCATCGAGCAAACCCTTACCGACATCGAAAACCCGACCGCCGCGGCGACAGCCATCGCCCTTCAACGAGCCGTCACCAACAGTTGGAAAGAACCACTCGAAGACGACGGCACCATCGCAGTCATGGCCATCTCCTAAGAGGCTCTAACGGAATGAGGGTTATGGCACTCTGCGGCGAAGTCCGCGGTCATGGCCAAGCCTCTTGTTTCACACGAGTTGTGGGCGCGTATCGAGCCCGAGCTACCGGTGGTCAAGCGCCGGTCGCGGTATCCGGGGCGCAAGCGGCTGCCCGACCGGCGGGTGCTGACGGGGATCATCTTGTTCGTCTTGAAGACGGGGATCCCGTGGGAGGATTTGCCCCAGGAGATGGGGTGCGGGTCGGGGATGACGTGCTGGCGACGCTTGAAGGAGTGGAACGACGCCGGTGTGTGTAATCGCCTGCAGCACATCTCCGTGCTGGTACTGACCATGTTCGAGGACGACGACTCCGTATTCGCGGCGATGCGAGCAGGCGCCCGCGGCAACCTGCTGGAGGACTCTCGAGAGGACGAGATCCTCCGGGCGATCAGAGTCGTGGCCTCAGGCGAGGCGATCTTCGGAGCCGCGATCGCGGCACGCCTGATCGACTACTTCGCGTCGGCCTCACAAGAGTCCACCGGCATTCCCGGACCTGACCGCTCGCGAGCGCGAAGTTCTCGAGCGAATCGCTCAAGGCCAAAACAACGCGGCGATCGCCGCCGAACTCGTCCTGAGCCTCAAGACCGTCCGCAATCATGTCTCGAACATCTTTACCAAGCTTCGGGTGACCGACCGAGCCGCTGCGATCATCAAAGCACGCGAGTCAGGCCTCGGTCTCTGAACAGCAAATCGGCGCTCCCTCTCGCCGCACGCCGAAGAGTCTGAGCCGCCCTGAGTTTGACGGGGCCCTGATTTACCCGGGTTTCTCGGAGTCGAGGATCTGCGGTCGGGCGGCGTTGTGGGTCTTGAGGTAGTTGGCTTCGTAGTCGGGTGGGCAGAGCATCCCGAGGGCGCTGTGGCGTCTGCGTGTGTTGTGGAACAGTGGAGTGCCCCCGCTTTGTTCTGCTTCCTCGCCGACCGGGGGTTGGTCCGTATGCTGGAGCGGATCGCATGCCTGCGACGCTGGTCACCGGAGCCTCGGGATACGTCGGTGGCCTGCTCGTCCGCCGGCTGCGGTCTACCGGCCGGACCGTCGGCGGAGTTGCTCGCGATCCCAGCCGCCTGGACCTGGGGCCAGACGTGGCCGTGCACCGTGCCGACATGCTCGAGCCCGACTCGCTGCGGCGCATCGATGTTGGCTATACGACCGCCTACTATCTCGTGCACTCGATGGGTCGCGGTGGCGACGGCGGTTACGAGCGCCGAGACGAGCAGGCGGCGTCGCACTTCGCCCGTTATGCCAAGGACGCCGGGATCGAGCAGGTCGTCTACCTCGGCGGCCTCGGCGACCGCCCCGGCTCGCCGCATCTGCGCTCCCGGTTACGGGTTGGCGAGATCCTGCGTGACGAAGGGCCGCCGTTGACCTGGCTGCGGGCAGGCATGATCGTTGGCGCAGGCTCGGATAGTTACCGCACCTTGCGCTATCTGGTCGAGCGCCTACCGGTGATGCTGGCTCCTGAGTGGCTGAAGACCCCGACCCAGGCGGTCGCGATCGGGGACGTCCTTCGCTACCTGGTCGGTTCGATCGAGATCGCCGGGGCCTGCGGACGCCAGATCCAGATCGGCTCGACCGAGATCCTCACCTACGGTTCGATGCTCGACGCGATGGCCGACGCGCTCGGCCGGCGCCGGCGTCCGCGGATCCCCGTGCCCCTGCTCAGTCCATGGCTGTCCTCGCACTGGATCGGCCTAGTGACGCCCGTCGATGCGGCAGTGGCGCGGCCGCTCGTCGAGGGCCTCTCGACCGACACGACCGTGACCGATCGATCCGGGATGGAGCTGTTTGACTTCGCGCCGATCCCGTTCGCCCAGGCACTGAAGCAGGCGATCGCCGAGGACGCCGGCGTCAGTTAGCCACTCGCGCCAGGTTGCGCACCAACAGGGCGATCAGCGGCCCGTAGCTGGCCCGCAGTGTTAGTTCCACCGTCCCCGGTCCGTCCAGCTCAATCCGGACCTCGCACCCAAGGTCTCGTGCCGTCACCGCGTGGCGCATGTCCACCGGGCCGACTCGCCAGTCCCACGAGCGCCCAGGCACCTTGCCGGTGATCCGGGCTGGGATCGGCAGGCCGGGACCGACGATCACGAATCCGGCCCCGCCGGGTAGCACCTCCGGTTCGCCGAGGCCCCGTGCGCCGCGGACGTGCGGAGCCCAGCGATGCCATCGCGCCGGCTCGGCGAGCAGCGCCCACGCCGTGTTGGCCGAAGCGGAGCTGGTGGCGGTGTAAGAGAAGACGGCACTTGACGATAGAGCCCGGCGACACCGATCTAGCTACTGCTCATTCGCGTTCTCGCCTTTGGCCAAGGGCGTCTCTACTTGCTCCCTCGAACGTCTGGCCTCCATTGACGCCGGACCGATGCGCACATCCACCTCGGTATCCGGGATGATGCTCGGGGACGCGAAGGCTGGGATGCGCGAAAGGGCGTCGCGCCTTGGAACGCGGAACTGATGCGCTGGAAGCTGGCTTTACGACATGATGCATCGAGTGAGACGGATCGCGCTTGGTCTAACCGTGCTGGCGGTGCTCGTGGCCCCGAATGGCGCGCGGGCGGCATCGTCTCCGCAGGTAAGGCTGCTCACGGCTGATCAGCGCACGGCGCTGACGTCGCGCACGGTCTTGCTGTCGGTTGGGGCTGGACCGGGAAGCCTCCGTCTGGGTCTGACGGGGCAGACCGCAGGACGCCGCGGCGTCTCGACGGCGCTGGTCTTGACTAGGACCTTCCGGTTCGCCCGGGGCGTACGTCAGCGGGTGGTCGCGTTGAGCCTGTCGGCGGCTGGGAGCCGTGTCTTGTCGCGCTGTCGCGCGCTGCGCTTGGTGGCGGTCGCCCGGCAAGCCGGTCGCGCTGGTTCCTCTTCGCGTGAGTTCGTGCTCGATCGCGCCCGGTGCGCGCCGGTCAGCTCCGGGACTACGGGGGTGCGAGCGGGGGTAGCTCGCCGTTCGATCGTTCCGCCAAACGATGCACTTGCCACGAACGTCGGCGGGTACGGCAACTGCTTGAAGTGCCCGACTCGGGGTGTGGAGCCGGGGGACGGACTGGACGTGCGGGCGATGGTGCTCCGTCGTGGCGCTCGGGCGGTCGTGATGGTTACGACCGATCTCGAGGGTTGGTTCGCCGGGTATAAGCAAGGCGCCGGCCTGGGCATCAACGATCTGCGGGCCGAAGCCGCGCAGGAGCTCAAGGCGCACGATCACCTCGATGTCGGGCCACAGGACATCATCGTCCAATCGGTGCATTGCCACGCCTGCCCGACGGTCGTCGGTATCTGGGGCCAGACCAACGTCAGCTACCTGCGCTACGTGTACGCCCAGACGCGGGCGGCGATTCGCGAGGCCGCCGCGAGCGCGCGACCGGCGTCGCTTCGGTACACGACCGCCGATCTGGGTTACGTCAACGACGTGCTCGTCGGGCAGGCCAACGCCAACGAGGGCTGGCCGATCGACACGCAGGCCAACATCTTGCAGGCCTCCGACGCGAGAACCGGGGATACGATCGCGACCTGGGCGACGGTCCCCGCGCACGGCAACATCGTGTTCGGGCCGCAGTCGCACCTCATGTCCTCGGACTACTTCGGCGCCGCCGACCGGTGGCTCGAGGGGGCTCTGGGCGGTACGGCCATCGTCGGTCCGGCGACGCTCGGTGATCAGACAACCCCGATGCAGGGCGACAAGAGCCGCCGCCACGTGCTCGGACTGCTGAGGCGTCTCGGTGCGCTGGTCGGCTCGACGGTCTCCGACGCGCTCGCAGCTCATGCCACGCCGATCCCGGCCGATGCTCCGCTCGCGGGCGCCGAGACCTACCTGATGGTGCCGGCGACCAATCCGTTGCTGACGGCGTCGAACTGCACGGCCGCCCAGCAGGAGATCGGGATCGAGATCGACCGGTCGTGCGTACCCCCCTACGCGGTGGCACCGGCGACGATCGGCGCGTGGTTCACCACGCTGCGTGTCGGTCCGCTCGCGATCGCCTCCGAGCCGGGAGAGGCCTTCCCGCACGTCACCTTCGCGATGCGCCGCGCGCTCAGGCCCGGCGCGCGGGAGGTGTTCGTCATGGGCCAGGCCCAGGACCAGCTCGGCTACTACTACGAGCCCTTCGCGTTCCCGACGACCTTCGTGTACTCGGCCGACCACAACATCTTCCACGCGAGTATGGCGCTGGCCGAGGGCAACGTTCAGACCCAGATCACCAACGGACAGAAGGTCGGCTTCGCCACCACCCCGAGCGCCGCCGATCCGCGAGGCATCGACTTCACCCGCCTCACCAAGCCCGGCATCCAGGCGTGGGCCTACCCGACGCCGCTCGGCAACAGCGACATCGACGAGCTCGAGGCCACCATCGGCGTCTACCGCGCGCGCGCCCGCAGTGGCGATGCCGGCCTCCCAGCTCCGCTCCCCGACGCCCTCATCGACTTCGGCGACGGGTCAAGGCCGTTGCGTCGCGGCACCGCTCCGGGCGGATCCTCCTGTTGCATCGAGCTGGGGCACGTCTACCCGCACCCGGGGAACTACCGGCTGACGGCGACCCTGCGCGGCACCTCTGAGACATGGACGTCAATCGTCAGCGTCCGAGCGCCGGGCGATATCACCAACACGCCGCGCTACCCGATCGGGTTCTAGCTTGCGCCGGCGCACCCTTGTGCTTGTGATCTGGCTGTCGTCGGTCGCGGCGCTCGGCGCTTCCGTCGCGTCCGCCACCGGACCGTCCGCCGTGCAGGGCGCGGCCGCGCCCCAACCCCCCGGCTGCCCGCGCGCATACCACGGGTTTCGGGCGGGAGCAGCGAAGGTAGACATCACGCCCCACCACTGGCCCGTCGCCGAGGCCGCCTACGGGATCGGCCGCATGGCGGTGGGCGCGGCGCACCCGTTCTACGCGCGCTCAGTGGCCGTTCAGTCGTGTCCCACCGGCGCGATCGTCGTTTTCACCGCGATGGACAGCCAGGGGTACTTCACCGCCTACAAGGAGGACCCGGGGGCCGGGGCGGCGGGATTCGGAACGACCGCGATCCGGCTGACGGTACAGCGCGACCTGGGGCTATCGCCCGCCAACGTGCTCATCGCCGCCACCCACACCCACAATTCGCCCGACAGCGTGGGCGTGTGGGGCGGCGGGGTGACGGCGAATAACAAGGCGCCCTATCTGCAGGTCGCGAAGGCGGGGACCATCGCGTCGATCGAGCGGTCGGTGCGCGCGCTGCGCCCGGCGCTGCTGCGCAGCGGCACGGCTGACATCTCAGCGCTGCTCGGCACTTACGCGCAGGTCAGCCGCGACCCGCGGGACTACCCGACCGATCACGTGCTGCGAGTGCTTCAGGCGGTCGACCCGAAGCGCTGCCAAGCGATCGCCACGCTCGTCAACGCGGGCGTCCACGCCGACATCGCCGGTCCGATCGACGGGCCGCACGGGCAACTGGTCGACCCCGACTGGCCGGGACGCGTGGCCACCGACGCCGAGCACGCTTTTCGCGGCAGCACGTCGGTGGTCATGCCCGGCGCCGTGGGCCGCACCGGTCCGAGCTTTCCCTCCGGGACCAACCCGAACAGCAAGAGCCCGATCACGGAGATCAGAGCTTACGGGGACGTGATGTACCGCAGGGTGGCGACCGCCCTCGCCCGCTCTCACCCCCTTGGTGCGGGCCCCATCTCCACTCGCCTGGCGATGATGGGCGAAGAGCTGGCCGAGCCGGCACTGATCCCGCTCTTCTTCGACGAGGCCGGAACCTCCCAGCTGCACGGCGTGATGCGCTCGATCCTCCCGCCCTACACAACCGGCCCCGCGCTTAGCGCCGAGGTTCAGACCTTCCGCGTCGGCGGCCTCCTCTTCGCGGGGGCGCCGGGGGAGGCCTACCCCGAGGTCGCCACGGAACTCGCAAAGCGGGTACGTACCTCGGCGCCCCCCTTTGTGTTCGGCCTCGCTGACGATCAACTCGGCTACACGCCGCCCGCCTTCGAGTACCCCGTCGTTGCCCTGGTCGACGGTGGCGACGAAGGGTTCTTCACCATCAACTCGCACTTCGGTGACGACATCATCAACCGCCACCTGGCGGCCGCTCGAGCGCTCGGCTTCCAGGCACAGAGCCCCTACGACGGAGCCACTGCCGGCCCGGTCAACCCGCCCGATCAGCAGAACCCGCCGCCTCAGGGCCAAAATCCGCCTGAACCGCGAGAGACTTCCGCGCCGTTGCCCTGCCCGCGAGCGCCCAAGCACGCGCGGCATCGACACCACCGTCAGCGACGCTCGGCGGATCCCGACCACGACGGCGATCACGATCGCCCCGGTCAGCGATAGCCGTCGCGGTGCCACAGAGCAAGGCGACCCGGCGGATCGCACACTTCGTCGGGCTCATCGCGCCGAGTTGTCTCACGCTGCGCCGATGAGGGAAACACCCGGAGACGCACGCAAGCCGCCGGAGTGCTCGCCCTGGCCGTCGTCGCCGGGCTCGCCAGTGCCCCCGCGCGACAGCGGGCGCCGCGCCGACTCTTGGCCACTTTCGTCCTGTGCTCACGCAAGAGGAGGGGCAGACGCTCACTCCATCTCACCTCGGTGCCTACGAGGCGACCCACCAGCCGCCGGCCTCGTTCCTCATCAGCAGCGGCTTCATGGCCGGTCATGCGGCGCGGTGAGGCCGCTGTCGATGATGAGGGTCTGTCCGGTGATGTAGCCGGCGCGGTGGGAGAGCAGGAAGGTCGCGGCTTGGGCGACCTCCCATGCGGGCCCTTGGCGTCCGAGGGCGCCCGCGCCCCTCGACACAACGGCGAACGTCGTCATCGCCGGGCTCGTCAACGCCTCGCTGTCAGTGTCAACCGGGCACGCATTCGACGCTACGGCGCCGCCGTGGCTGGGCAACGGGTAGCGCTAAGGAATACCGACTACCCGGCGCTGGCCGGCTCGCGCCTAATGCCGATATCTCAGCCGGACACCCGAGTCGTGGCTGACGATCCGCGCTTCCCGCGCACACCAGGGCCGCCGCGGGACCGGCTCTCGGTCGCGTCGTGTGTACAAAGCGGGACTTCTTGACGCTCACGCCGGACCGGTTGCTTCATCCTGCCGCAAGCAGGACTCTGCTTTGGCTGCGGGGCCTCCTCCATGAGGCCTGCTGTTTCGTGCATGCGGCAGCCTCGAGGGCACCCAGATGTCTACTGCTCAGCCGGATCAGCCGCTCGTGCGCACCGAATCGCGCCACTCCTCAATCTCGCGGCCTGGTCGCACCTGAGAGTTGAAAGTCGCGAATCAATTGGGAGTGTCCGGGCTTCCGGGGTTAGGATCCACGAGGCGGAGCACTGTGGGACGAGAGCTTGACCAAATGTCGACGCGTGCTTCTGACCCGGGTCGGTCTGAGGCGACGTGAGTGTGGCGATCGGCGCGATGAACCAGTCCGAAGCGATCAGGAGAGAGAGATGAGCAACACGACGATTGATCCGACGTTCTACCGTTCGGCTGCTGACGCGGCAGCGGCACCGGTCGAAGAGCTCGCGTACGTGGTGACGTTTGATCGCGAGAACCGGCTGGCTGATGCGATGAGTGTTGTGGATGTCAACCCGGCGTCAGACGCCTACGGGCAGGTGGTGGGGTGGACCGAGGTCGGGGTCGGCGAGGAGTTGCATCATTTCGGCTGGAACGCGTGCAGTAGCGCGCTCAAGCACGAAGGTCACAATATGGAGGGGCTGGCCCGTCGGTATCTGCTGGTGCCGGGGATCCGCTCGTCAAAGATCTTCGTGCTGGACGTCGGCCCTAACCCTCGCCAACCGGAGCTGGTCAAGACGATCGACGCCGCGCAGCTGTCAGCCAACGCGGGGTATTCGCGGCCGCACACGCTGCATTGCGGTCCCGACGGAGTGTTCTTGACCTGCTTGGGTGGCCCCGAGGGCGAGCCCGACGGTCAGTCCGGGATCGCGCTGCTAGACCACGAGACGTTTGAGGTGCTACGGGCGTGGGAGGTCGATCATGGCCCCCAGCACATGTCGTATGACGCGTGGTGGCATCTGAACCGGAATGTGCTGATCTCCAGCGAGTGGGGCACCCCGTCGATGCTCGAGGATGGTGTCGTCCCCGAGCTGCTGCTCGGGCAGAAGTACGGGCACGCAATCCATTTCTGGGACCTGGCCGAGGGGCGTCACATCCAGCGCGTGGACCTCGGTGCCGAGCATCAGATGGCGCTGGAGTTGCGCCCGTCGCATGACCCCGACGCCGATTGGGGGTTTGTCGGCGTCGTGCTCAGCACCGAGGACCTGTCGGGGTCGGTGTGGCGCTGGTTTCGTGACGGGTCGCAGTGGAAGGTCGAGAAGGTGATCACGATCGCCGCCGAGCCGGCAGACCCGGACCTACTGCCGCCGCTGCTCAAAGGGTTTGGTGCGGTGCCGCCGATCATCACCGACATCGACCTGTCGGTCGATGACCGGTTCCTGTACGTCTCGTGCTGGGCGACTGGGGAGCTTAAGCAGTACGACGTCTCAGACCCCGCCCATCCCCGCGAGGTCGGTTCGGTCAAGCTGGGTGGGATCGTTCGCAAGACCGCGCATCCCGCCGCGCCCGAGGTGCCGTTGGCCGGTGGGCCGCAGATGGTCGAGGTCAGCCGTGACGGGCGTCGGGTGTACTTCACCAACTCGTTGTACGGCGCCTGGGACGATCAGTTCTACCCCGATGGGGTCGGGGCGTGGATGGTCAAGCTCGACGTCGGCGACGAGGGCGGGCTCAGCATCGACGAGCGATTCTTCCCGCACGCAGACGAGTTTCGCGGCCGGCGCGTGCATCAGATCCGCCTGCAGGGCGGCGACGCCTCCTCAGACTCATACTGCTACCGGTAGGCGCCCCCGGCAATCGCGTGGCCGGCATGCTCGTCGCGACACGGGTGCTGGCATGACCACCGATCCGCGCGCGCACTGGGAGCGGCGCTATGCCGACCACGCGCCGTCTGAGCTCAGCTGGTTTGAGCCCGTGCCGCAGCGGTCGCTGACAGCGATCAACGCGCTCGGACTCACGCCGGACGCGGCGATCCTGGATGTCGGCGGCGGTGCCTCTACGCTCGCCGCCGAGCTCGTCGCGGCCGGTCACACCGACGTGACGGTCCTCGACCTCGCAGCGTCGGCGCTGGACCATGCCCAGGACCAGCACGGGGGTCAGTTGCCCGAGATCAAGTGGATCACGGCCGACATCCGCGATCACGCGTTCGACCGTCGATTTGACCTCTGGCACGACCGAGCCGTGTTCCACTTCATGGTCAGCGACGCCGACCGCGCCAGCTACGTCCAAACGCTGGAGCGGTCGCTAGAACCTCGCGGCCACGTGATCATCGCGACCTTCGGACCGGACGGGCCAACCCGGTGCAGCGGCCTGCCCGTCCACCGCTACGGGGCCGACGAGCTGGTCCGCGCGCTGCCCGCCGACCTCGAGCTCGCCGATGCGGCGCTCGCGGAGCACCGCACCCCGTCTGGCAACTCCCAGCAGTTCCTCCATGCACACCTGGTCCGACGGCCAGCCTAAGCGCTCACTGGATAGAAAAACGGCCGCTGACGAGCCTCGCTTCTGTTTCGTCGCCGTTGGGGCACTCTCGTCCGCACGGCCGCTTCCGGCTGGGACCGGAAGTCTTGCCAGCTCGGGCCCGCACCCCTGGCGCGGCCAAAGAAGGGCCGCGATACGCGACGCCCGGGCGCCCTGCTCGTCGCCACAAGCAGGAGCGGCTCGGTTTGGGCGGACCCTGGTGAGCGTCGAACCGTGAAGAGGTGCTGATCGGCGCGCCTGGCGGCCGCGATGGTTGCCTCCGCCGGTAAGCGTCGCCAGAGCGGCGACATCCGGGGCTCGTCGGAGTTGGCCGGGCGTGACAGCGGTTCCCCTGGCCTCCTGGCGTGATCGGGGGTGGCGCGGTCGACTTGCCCGCACGGTGGCATCCCCCCGATAAGGCGGCGGCAGGGACGGGGCGTGGCGGAGGCTCGAGGCGTTGGAGGGACTTCTGGGCGGGGGTGGTTCGGCTACGTCGGCCTCGGGGAAGTGACCGGTACCGCAAAGCTCGCAAAAGACGTCACCGTCGCACGGGACGGCGAGTCGGTGCCCCTCCTCGAGGTCGCCCGGGCTGACATGACCCGCGAGGGAACGAGCGATTCCGACACCGCCGAATGGGTCGTCCCCGTGCGCTGGTCCCGCAGCGTCGCGCGAGAACATGCCGTCAAGGATTCGGACTTCTTCGCCAACCAAAACATCGCCGTCAGGCTCACCCACGGATACACGACCAAGCGACTTGAGGAGGCGTTCGAGGGGAGCGAAGCCGCAACGGGGTCATCCTGACCGTCCAGACCCCGACCGAAGGGGCGGTCACGCAGGCGCTTGACTTCCTCGAAAGTTGGGGCGACTCCCGATCAAGCGGACAACGCTAGGGGCGGACCTTCTCCCAAGGGGCGTAGGACGGCTAGCTTGAGGCGACGCACGACACGATTTGCTGATCGAGAGCTGGATCGGGGTTGCTCCCCGTGAACACGCCGAAGTAGGACCACCCCACGTTGGTCCCGATACCGAAGTGGTTATCGACGGTGTAGCCAGCCTCTTTGGTCGCGGCGTTTTTCATGACGCGAGCGGCCGTTTCGCTGTCTGAGAAGACGTAGAACCGGACGTTGTTGATCCCGGTAGCTTGGAACGCTTGGGATTGCGGATCGGCGTATGGGCTGGTCGGCGAGAATCCGTAGAACGATGAGCTTGCCTGCTTTGCGAGGGGGCTGTCTAGGCCGAAGGATGACGCGGCCCCGGCCCGGTCAAGGCAGTCTTTGAGTGGTTGAACGGCGATGTTCCTGCCGGCTGAAGTAGAGGATTGTGAGGAGGCCCCGCAGCCCGCGACGACGAAGATGGCCGCAGCCAGCCCGACAGCTTTGATGATGATGCGTCGAGCTCTGGTTCGACGGACGGCCCGGGGGTCGGGCAGTGTGCTCCTCACGAGGCCTCCTCTCGGGGCCAACACGCTAGCGCAGATCATGAGTTATTGGCTCTAGAGCTTTTGGACTAGTCGCTGAAGGATCTGGCTCCTGTGGAGCCGCTCGAGCGATTTGCGTGGAACCTGCGCCACGAGCGCACTCGGATTGGCATGAGCCAAGAGGCGCTTGGTGCGGCGTGCGATCTACATCCGACGGAGATCAGCCGCCTTGAGCGTGGGACGCGCGAGCCTCGACTGCTGACGATTGTTCGAATAGCTCGCGGACTTCAAGTATCGCCGGCACGTCTGCTCAAAGAGGTGGCATAGCGCGGCGAGACGAGTTCGCCGCCCGTGAGGCCGCGAGCGGCGAGCGGTTCCTGATCGCCCGAGCGCTGCAGGGGTCATACAACCTCATGCTTCGCGTTGATTGGCGGCGCCGACCCTGGCTGAGTTCTTGGGCCTGCACGGCTCGTACCGCGGTGAAGATGCTGGTGACGTCTGTGAGTTCTTTGCCGGCAGAGACTGCCCCGTGCCGACGGAGTCGACGTCGCTACCGTTCCGCATGCCTCCGTGCGGAGCGCGCGCCCGCCCCCGGAACTCAACGGCCGTCCGGAGCGGAAGCTCAGGTCGTCCAGTGCTTAAGGAGCCAAGAACTGTCCGTCGGAGTCGGAGAAGAAGACGTGCGCACTACCTCTGCGGCAGAAGTTTCGGCCGGAGTCGTCACCGTCTCGGATCCGGTGGCAGCGAAAGCCGTGGTAGTGGCGTGGAGCTCGAAAGTCGAGGCGACTCCTAGCGTGGCGAAGTGCCGTTGTCGCGTACCGGAGAACCATGTCTCGCGCTGAGCTACAACCGATCCCGGAGGCGTCGATGCCGCTGTGGTAGTCCGTGCCGGCGAGAACGGCGCGGTAGGGCGCGCCGCTTACCCGATAGTCGTAAGTGACGCGGCCGCAGGCCTTGGCTTGCGCGGCTACTGGTGTGAAAGCTAACGCCACGGCGACACCGACGGTGGCTATCAGGCCTTTGGCGCAGGTTCCGATCATCGTTTCCCGGTGACCTCGAGAGGATAACGTAACGCTAGGGCGCAGCTTAGGCAGCCTCCTCCGCGCGCGGCGAGAGCTCGCGCAACTCGCTGGTTGCCGGGAGCTCGGGGGCTTGCACGCAGCGGGTTGTTGAGCTCACGGCGCGTACTTCGGGGAGTTGTTCCTCGGTTCCGGTGACGCCAACGTCGGCGAACTTTCGTGCCGTGGGTAGGACGCGGCGCTCGAGCGATCCGACGACGTCGGCCTGCGCGCCGACGAGGGAGTTCACGCAGCGGCTGACCTTGTCGATGTGGCCGAGCATGGTCGCGATGCGGTCATAGAGCTCGCGGCCGAGTTGCGCGATGGCTTGTGCGTCGGCGGAGACCCTCTCTTGCTGGAAGGCATAGGCGACCGTCCGCAGGAGCGCCAAGAGCGTCGCCGGGGTGGCGATGTGGACGCCTTGGGCGAAGGCATCTTCGAGCAGCTCTACGTCCGCTTCCAGTGCGCCCGCGAGAAAGTGGTCGCCGGGCACGTACATGACGACGAAGTCTGGTGCGGTCGCGAACTGCGCGGCGTAATTCTTGTCGGCGAGCTTGCGCACGTGCCCGCGCATTGCGCGGGCGAAGGTCTTGAGCTTCTCGACGCGCTCGCTCTCCTGCGTCGCTTCCATCGCGTCCAGAAACGGCGAGAGCGGCACTTTGGCGTCGACCACGACGAGTCGGTCGACCGGGAGGTTTACGAGCATGTCGGGCCGCAGCACCCGGCCGTCGTCGTTGACGTGGGATTGCTCGACGAAGTCGCATAGCTTGCTCATGCCGGTTGCCTCGGCCAGTCTGCGCAGCCCGAGCTCGCCCCAGCGCCCGCGCACGTGCGGCTGGCGCAGGGCACGCTCAAGCCCTGCGGCGTTGCGCGCGACCTCCTGCTGGCCGGCGGTCACGGTGCGTAGCTGTGCGGCGAGCTCAGTGGCGGTTTGCTCGCGTGCGGCGTCAACCTTCTCGAGCCTCGCGGTGAGCTGGCTGAGGCTCTGGTTCACCGGCTCTACGAGCTCCGCCACCGCCTGCTTGCGCGCGTCCTCATCGGCGCCCGCCTGGGTGAGCGCCGTGTCCAGGTGTGCCTTCATGAGAGCGATAATCTCGCCGCCGCGTTGAGCCAGCTCGTCGCCCGCGCCCTGCTTGACGAGCGCCAACAGCTCTTCGCGGGCGCTCGCGAGTGTCTGCGACGTCGAGCGCTCCGCCTCGAGCTGCACCCGAAGACGGACAATCTCCGCGTTCTCGCCCCCCGCCTGACGTGTTCGCTCCAAGCGCAGCATGACCCAGGCGCCCAACACCGTCCCGACGCCGAGTCCCACCAACAGCCAGATCGGTCCCATCTCCTCAAACCCCTTCGCCTCAACACCGGCGCCTTGACTGACTTCGCCTGAACTCCGCGTTGCGTAGATACGTGTAGTAGCGCTAGGTATAACCGCGAGCGCGGACAGAGCCAGGTGCCCGTCGAGCGCGGAGCGCGGGCGCTGGCTCAGGCGGCAGCGCTGAGCTTGTAGCGCCCGGAGCGATGCCCGAGCCCTTCGACGCCGTCCGCGCGCGTGATCTGAGCGAGGAACGTCGCGAGCGGATCCTTGCCGGCGATCTCATAGCCGGCGGCGCGCACGAGCTTAAACCACTCGCGGTAGTGGACCGGACGGTCGGCCCCGACTTCGCGCGAGAGAACCTCGACGGCCACCTCCTTCAGGCGCCCGCCTCGCAAGCGCTCATCGAGCTCATCGATCCGCAACTGCGAGCTCAACCCCAGCAGCCCGCTGATCTCGGCGAGGTGTTGCTCGTCGAGCATGAGCTGGTGCTCGAGCACCTCAAGCACCCCGTGGAGCTCAGCGGCGCGCTCGCGACGGCGGCGCACGGCATCGATCAACGCCTCGCGCTCGGCGGCGAGAACCGAGCGGGCCTCGCTCGCGTGGCGATCCTCCGCGGTGGCGGGCGCGTCAATCACGCGCCCAAACCTAAGGCGCGCGGTGGACGAGACAGTTTTCGTCCCCCTCTCCCTCAACGGCCGCGGCGTCGAAACACCTGGCCGACAAGGTGACCAAGCGCCTCATGTGGGGCTACTCCGACGTCCCCGCCGCGACCCGGAGCGATACCGCCCCTCCGCCCGACGCGAGCCCGAGACGCTGCACGGCCCACCCTCCGCGTCTTGGACCTGGATCGGTCAGTCTTTGCGGCTCAGGCTGCCTTTGGGCAGGTTTATTGCGAGGTCGAGCAGACGGTCGTAAGCCTCGGTGCTTGCGTCGAGCGCAGCGTCGACGAGGTCCGCTGGGGCACCGGGCAGGCAGGTCCGGCGAGCCTCTCCGGGAGGAAACGGAATCGGGCTTGCCCTAGCCACGCACACCCCGTTGATCACGAGGATCTGCTCGTGTGCCTCCTCGTCCCAGAGCACAACAGCCCCGCCGCTTGAGGTGATCGGTCTGCGAGCCACCGCTCGTTCTTAGCGAAGCGAGCTCCCGAGCACCAAGCCGAAACCGTTCGCACTATCGATTGTGCGTTGGTTTTGTTCGATCGCGGCATCCCCAGCGCACCGTCAACGGTCCGTCCACCACGCGTGCGCGGGTGTCGCGGACCTTACCTCCAGCGCCAGGTCTGCGACACGCTTCAAGAACCAACACGCGGTCGAACGAGAGGAAACCCATCAACGCGAATCCGTTTGGGGGCGCGCCGCACCGCGTGAGCGACAGCTCGCAAGCGCCCGCGGGCCAGCTCCCGCGTCTACCGATCGCCCGTGGAGCGCGATCGAAACGCTGGGCGACCTCGAGCCCGGCCTACTCGAGGGCGGCGTGACCCCTCTCGCATAGCCGCCAGCGGGATGGCCGCCCTGGCGCTAGAGGCGGGTCCCGGGCCGGAAACGGACCTTGAGATTTTCAGGGGGCGCGTGCAATCGTCGATAGATGGCGACGAAGAGAGCAGCCAACAGGACCGAGCGCCCGGGCTCTGCTCAACGGCGTCGGACAACGCTGCTGCCCCATGAGGCGGCTCACGTCCTGCAGTTGTCAGTGCGGAACGTGCGCAACCTGATTCGCCGGGGGGATCTGTCCGACGCGGGAGTCGATCGCTTCCGGCGCGTAGCACCGGATGAAGTGGCCCAGCGCCTGGGGGGCCAACCGCTGGCGCACCAAGTGTTGGCGGCGATCCTCGACGGGCGAATTCACATCGGTCGAGTCGACCCCGACGCAGCCCCGTCATCGCTGCTTGAGAGTTGGAAGTCGCTGTGGTGAGCCGCCAGAGGCCCAGTTCTCAAGTGGGCTGCGGCGAGCCATGTCCGCCGAGACATGCCCTCTGTCTCGAGGGGCGAATCAGCAACGCTCACCTCGGACACGTGAGCGCTTTCCTGAGCGTTACCGACGCTTTTCGGACCACAGCGAGTACTTACAGAAGGTTAGTACTGTCCCGTAACGGCTCATGAGCGCTCTTCCGGACCATGCACGCTCGCTGGCTCTTGTCGAGCGGCCACCAGTGGTCCTCGCTGGGCGCATGCGCGACGACGCCGAACTCTTGCGGCTGGTCGCCGCGGTTCTGTCGATGTACCTAGGGGAGCGGCGCGACCGGAGCATGGGCGATGTCTACCAGCTGCAGCGGGGCCTGCACGCTTACGCTGAGGGTGCCGGCCTGGCTCCGGCGGACCGTCCCCGTTCCCGCGCTCTGACGGTCCTGCGTTCGCATGGTCTGTCGCGCGCCGATCTAAGCCGACAGTGGGTCGCGGCGCGGGCGTCTTCGGGCCGAGCTGCAACGCTCGATATGAACTTGGTGTCCGAGCTATTTCCGGCCTGGTGCTGGCACGCCATCGCGCAGGTCATCATTGACGGCCCTGCAGCGGCGTCGGAGCAAGTCGAACGGCTCCTCGCGAAGCTCGTTAGCGGTTCCGAGTCCGGGCCGTCCGACTTACCGGTATCGCGTGGCACGGTCACTAGCTATGCGGCTCCGCTTATCTACTTGACGAAAGGTCTACGCGAGTTCCACACTCGCGGCTTTCCCTGCGCGCACCTCGAGCAGTGGCAACACTTGCCAAAGATTGGCATTCCGCGTGCCGCGGCTCGTCGAAGAGACACCAGCGCGCCCCCACTAAACGTTGTCCGCACGGGCTATCAAAACCTCGACGCGAAGCTGAAGCAGCGTCTGGGAGCCGAGAGCGACGATGACGAGCTCGACCGGGTGCGTGCGATCCCACCCGGTCGGCTCCGCTGTGCGGGGGTGTGGCGCCCCGCACGCAATCTCGCGATGTACGTCCTGGCCTTCGACCTAGGAGCGCGCATCGGTGCGCTGTGCGATCTCAAACGAGACGACATTGTGCGCGATCGAGGAACACGACCCGACGGCTCGCTCTATGCGGCGCTTGCGCTGCGTCCCAAAAAGACCTGGCTGGACGACGAAATCAGCTGGAAGCCGCTGCCCGCTCGGGCGTTGAGGGTCCTCGATGTGTACCTGGCAATCACAGACAAGCTCTTGCTGGAGACACCCGACTACCGGTCGGGCAAACCGCGCCCGCGCGAGGCGCCTCTGCCGAACGCTCCCCTCTTCGTCGGTTCGCTGAGCCGCCCAAACCGAGCCATGGACACAGCGACCTTCAGCCAGCAACTAGCCGGGCGCTCACCTCGACCGGAATCGGGTCGCAAAGGCGCGCCGCCGCTTCTCCCGCGCGCAGACGGTGGCGGCTATTCCGTTCACCGGCTCCGCGGCGCCGCGCTCCAGGCAACACGCCAGGCAGCCCACGAGTCGTCGGCGAAGCTCGAAGCCGTCGACCCCGAAGCCCTCTCGGAGGCGTTGATCGATCACTCGATGAGATCAGATCGCGATGGGTACGCGGACCTTTCAACACCCGCCGGTCGTCAGCGCCTCTCGGGAATCGGCGCAGAGCTGAACGAGGAAAGCCTCACCGAAGACCGAGGCGCGCGAAAGAAGCGCGACTCCCGCTCCTACGAGCTCGCCTTGCGCAAACGCATCGCCCTTGAAAGCGAGCTCGCCCGCCGAAGGCAAATCCGTTCCGAAGTGGCTCAGCGCGCCCAGCTGGAGCGGACACCAAACGCCGTATTGCGGTTGCTCGTCCCGCTCTTGCTCGACGAAGAGCGAGAAGACCTGGAGAACCAGTTACGCGCCGTCGAGGTCGAGATCGACAAGCTCCAGAACGATCCGGGAACGATGGTGCCCATTGCGGATGATGAACCCGCTGCCGCCCTTACTGACGACTTCGAACTCATCGAGCGGTCGCTGAGGAGCGAACGGCGAGCGAGTACAGAGCCCGACGAGGATGCCCCTGCCATTCGCGGGTTTTTGACGATCAGCGAGTTCGCGGAGATCGTCGATGTCGCATCGCCGACAGCCAGACGATGGTGCCAAGGCAAAGTCCCGTTTCCCCCCGGCGACTCGCGCAACCCGTGGGAGCCGAACAAGGTGCCGCTCGATAGTTCCCTCGGGCCTCGACGGGGGCGACTCATCGTCGCACTTATCAACCCGTCGGTTTTTCAGACCAAGAGCAGACAACGACTACTGACCCAGACGCTCGCGCGTCAGCCGGCTGGTTGGTCGCCGGTCCACCGCGGTGCGGCTCTTAGGAGACCCGCATACGCCGCGACCGATGAGCGCGGCAGTCGGTAGATCACGAACGGATAGATCTACGGCAGCGGTCCTATTGCGTTGGCCCGCGCAGCAGGGCTCGGACCCAGGAACGGTCCCCCATCGCGTCCCGCGACGAACGTATCGCAGACCGTTGCTCGTCTGTAAGTCTCAGTGTTCGGGCGATCGAGCGGTCGGACTTGAGCGGCGGCAAGGACGAGCCGAGCGCAGCTCTTTGCGAGTGGTGCGCTCTCCAGCTTCACGCGCCGCTTGGACGAGTGTATCTGGTCGCGCGCTGAGCGGCGTAGGGCGCTGCGGCCGTCCGCGGTCGACCCAGACCCTCGCTGCCTGAAGCGCTCGAAGTTTGAATCCGTTCCGCTGATCGCACGCTTCGGCGTTTCGGTGGTTCGCGGTTAGCTGTTGGGCGTTCGGTCGATCGGTCGGACAACTGGCGCCGTGCGTCGACGCGGCCCGCGGCGAGACGGGCGCGTATCCAGGAAAGGCTCTCTGTCCTGCCCTGCCACAAACGCGTTTTGGACGGTTGCGCGTCGGTAGGTCCGTACTGCTTTGGCGATTGCCGTATCGGACTCGGGGGCGGCGAGTATCAGCGCGGCGATCAGCTCTTTTCGGTTGGTGCGCTCGCCGCCGCTGGTCGCGATCTGTACGAGCGCGTCTAGCCGAGCGCTGAGCGGCGTGGGGAGAACCAGCCCGTGTTGGGCCTCGGGACACGCCGTCAACGGGTCGTGGGGATCCACGCGCGTCGCCGAAATCGCTATGCTCCTCCGTTCCAGAGATCTACTTCTGTACTACTCTCATACTACTATACTACCACACTACCACGAGGCCCCGGTCGGTCCCACGGCGGACGGCTGGCGCCGCGCGCGTCGGTCTCGCCCAGTCTGCACCAAGCCCACGCGCGACTCAACACGACGCCCACGATAGGGACTGCGCATGACGAACCGCAGCGAGCCGCGCGGTGCTCGCGAGCCGTTGCCCTGCGTGGTATACGCGGCGAAGTCGACCGAAGACAGCCGGGGGTCCCTTCGCACCCAGGTGAGTGATTGCCGACGAGCGATCCTCGAGGGTCCCGACGGACGTGTGCGTCGGATCGCGTCGGAGTTCTCTGACGAGGGCAAGAGCGCTTATCGGGGCAACCGCGGTGCCGGGCTCGAAGCGGCCAAACGCGCGAGCGTCGAGGCCGCAGAGCTAGCTGGTGGCGCTGAGTTGTGGGTTCAGCACTCTGACCGCCTCGCGCGCGGCGACGGCCTGCAGGCCGACCACTTGGCCGAGGTGTACTTCGCGATGCGTCGCCGCCACGTGAGGCTGCGCTCGGTTCAAGACGACTCGAACCTCGAGGACGTGATCCGCGTCACGTTGATCGGAGAGCGCAACAGCGAGGACTCACGCCGCAAGTCCGAAGCCGTACTGGCTGGCAAGGACCGGCAGATCGAGCGAGGCGAGCGACTCGGCGGCCCAGTCGTTGACGGCTACCGCCGCGTGATCACAGTCGAGACGGGGGCGGTCGCTGTGCGCTACGCGCTCGACGCCGAGCGCGCTCCGGTGCTCAGGAGGGCGTTTGAGCTTGCGCGGCGCGGCATGGGTGATCCGTCGATCGCGCGGACGCTGAACCGGGAGGGCCATCGCACGAAGGCCGGCGGGTACTTTCGCCGCCGCCGCGTCCAGGATCTGATCACCAACCCCTACTACGCAGGTCGTGTGGTGCGCTACCGCGGCACCCCGCGCGAGCAGGCGGTTCCCGGTACGCATCCGGCGTTGATCGCCCCCGATGAGTTTGACCGGGTGCAGGCGCTTCGCCGGACTCGCGATCGCGCCGTTGGCAGCGCACGAAGCCCGCAGCGTCCGAGTGGCCGCTTCGTGCTGGCCAGGCTCGCCCGGTGCTTGCGCTGCGGGCAAACAATGTATGCCAAGAGCTCAACCTACCGGCGCAAAGACGGCACTCGAGCACGCCGGTACGTGTGCGCCAGTACCGACGCGTGCGACGGCGGGTGCGATCAGCCCCCACTGGACGCCGCGGTGATAGATCAAGCCATCCTCGGGAATCTCGAGGGGCTGCTCCTCGATTACGAGAGATGGGTTGGGGAGCTCACCGACTCTCGCGACGAGCAGCACCAACGAATCGAGATGTCGCTCGCCGAAGCCGAAGGCACGAGCGAGAAGCTGCGGCGACGCGAAACGCTCCTGCGAGAGCGCTGGATGCAAGCCATCGAGCAAGGCGATGAGCGCCGCGAGCACGCCGCGTTCGACGCGCTCGACACGATACGCGATCAACGCGCGGCATCCCACGCACGCCTTCAGGAGCTCGCCGACGAGCTGACCGTCCACACCAGCCAGCCGGATGCTGGACCAGCGCGGGAGAGTCACGCGGATTTCTTGGACGCTCTCAGCACTTACGCCGCGAACGGCGCTATCGCCGACGTCAACGCAGCCCTCCGGGAAATCTTCTCCGCCATTTGGCTTGACCGAACGCGTCGCGGGCTCACGGCCCATCCCCAGACCCGCCCCGACCTGAGCGCAGTCTTCGCCTTCAACCCCACAGCCCTCAGCGGGCGACTGCTCGACCTCACCAACGACCACTCCGATCCCATCGCCGCCCTCACAAGCTACGCGCGCCCCGAGATCCCCACGCTGATCCCGGAAATCAGAGACGCATCCACTCCCCAGACCGCCCGCGCGCGTCTTCACCGAAGCCAAGCCGGACACGGCGACCTCGGCGCACCGAGCTCGACATGAGCGCCCCGGGTCGCAGAGCACAGCCGAGTCACCGATCCGCCCCGCCTACCGCCCAACCGGACCCTGTTGACCAGCGGTCCAACAGCGAGAACGAAATCAAAACGCACGGTCCTCTCGCGGGACCGACTTCAAGCAAAGAGAGAGGAGACAAACCTCGTGACTGGTGAGCCAATGGAAGGAATCGAGGGCCGTCTGCGCCGTACCTGCCTCGCCTGCGGAGTTGAGATCGACGTCGCCCGCCCCCCCATGCCCTTCAGCAAAAACGCAACCCGCCACGCCCGTGAGGACTACGCCGCGAGCGTCCGCCGCCAGGTCCTATGGGAATTCATGTGCGACGAGTGCCGCGCCTGGTGGAACCAACGGCTACGCGCGCTCGAGCACAGCACCTACGACCGCCCTCACCGCACAGACCACACGACCGACCGACCGACGGAGCACCCACCAGTGAGCTAGAGACGACGGCCGACGCGGCCCCACCAAACGCATACCCGACTGAAGCTGCCCGCAGGAGCCACCAGCCACGGCGGCGCGAAACAAGGGACGAAACACCCACTTGAAGAGGTGCGCGGCGCTGGAGAACCGGATAGGACTGCCCGCAAGCAACACGCGAAGGCGCTAACCGGCCACCACGCCAGGGGGGCGGAGCAGGCCGCGTGGCACGCGGCATCACCAAAGAAAGGATGCGAACAGCAGACCAGGCCCAGCACGACCCACTCCGCTGGTACCCGCGCCGACCAGGGGGACGGCAACCAATGCCCCACACAAGCGACAGGAAGCCAGGCGATGTCCCAACGCAAGAAGAACGCGAAACGAATCCAGTGGGCTCGAGCGAGGAAGAAGCGAGCAGCGACATCCCACCGCGACCCTCGGATCACCCGGCGCCGACGCGCTGCGACGCGAGAGCGTCGCGCCTTGCACGACAAGCCGCGACCAACGTAAACGAAACGGTGCTCGCACCCAGAGCTAGCGCGTCGAGCACATCCAGCTCGCAACCGCCAGCCAAGCCCAAATGCGACGCACGGGCGCACGACCAACCTCCCTCAGCGGCAAACTGCGGCTGCTGACCATCAGGTAGTCAAGTCCCGGGACGTGGTGTAAGAGCGGAGCGCTCATCTCGGCGGTGAGGTGGGTGGCTGCTCAGGCCGCATGGAGCTCTGGGGCTTGCTCTCGGTGAACTCGCTGGGCCCGGTGCTCGAGCAGGGGTTCCATGAGCTCAAGGCACCACGCCGACGACAGGAACGGTTCGAGATTATTCGGGTGGTTCGGAGGATTGACAGCCGGTGACGGCGCCGTAGAGTCGCAGGCGTGGGGGGCTCGGTTGAAGAGAGATCACTGGTGAGGTCGCTGCAGCCAGAGCAGCGCTCACCCGGCTCGTCCGGCTCCGTTCTCCCGGGCGGTCGCGCCGTTCTCCCGGGCGGTCGCGCCCGATGAGCGCGACCGCCCGGTCCTTCTTGCGGTTCTTCGAGGAGGCCACTGGGCGGGCGCCGTACGCGTACCAGGTCGCGCTCGGCGAGGCGACGGACCTCCCTGCGGTCCTCGACGTGCCGACCGGGGCCGGCAAGACGCACGCGCTCCTCGTCAGCTGGCTCTACGGCCGGCGGATCGCCGGCAGCGCCCCGCGGCGTCTCGTGTACGCGCTGCCGATGCGCACACTCGTCGAGCAGACTCGCGACGTCGCGGAGGCCGTGCTGGAGCGCCTCGGACTCCGCGACGAGGTCGCCGTCCACGTCGTGCAGGGCGGCGAACCCGACACCCGGAGCTGGCGGGAGGACCCCGACCGTGATCAGATCCTCGTGGGGACGATCGACATGCTGCTGTCGCGAGCTCTCGGCCGCGGCTACGGCGAGAGCCGCTTCGCGTGGCCCATCTCTTTTGGACTGCTCAACAACGACTGCCGTTGGGTGTTCGACGAGGTCCAGCTCATGGGCCCAGCGCGCACCACAAGCGCGCAGCTTGACGGTCTGCGCGCGGCGCTGGGTACGATTCGGCCCACGGAGACGATCTGGGCGTCGGCCACGGTGAAAAGTGAGACGCTGACGACGGTCGACCGCCCGCAGCTCGGGCACGTGCTGCGCTTGCCCGACGAAGACCTCGAGGGAGTGCTCGGACAGCGGCTCGATGCTGTCAAGTGGCTGCGGCGGGTGGAGGACACCGGGGACGTCAAGGCGCTGGCCCGGACGCTGGCCGAGCACCACGAGCGCGGGTCGCGGACGCTCGTCGTCGTCAACCGCGTCCGCCGCGCGCAGGACCTCTACCGGGCCCTGACCGGGATAAGCGCAGCGGACGTCGTGCTCCTGCACTCACGCTTCCGCGAGCCCGAGCGCGCTTCGGTCGCTGCGAGCGCCCTCGCCGACGAGCTGCCCGACGAGGGACGCATCGTCGTCGCAACTCAGGTCATCGAGGCCGGCATTGACCTGTCCGCGCGGCTGCTCGCCACCGACACCGCGCCGTGGTCGAGCGTCGTGCAGCGGCTCGGGCGCTGCAACCGCTACGGCGAGCGCGACGAGGCGTTCGTGCTCTGGCTCGACGGCGGCGCGCTCACGCCAAGGACAGCGCCGCCGTACCGGGTGGACGACCTCGACGCGGCCCGTGCGGCGCTGCTTGAGCTCGCTGAGAGCGGTTCATCGCTCTCCCCGCGCCGTGTCGGGCGAGTCAGCGTCGCTGAGCACCGCGAGGAGCCGGCCGTCCTGCGCCGGCGCGACCTCCTCGACCTATTCGACACAGCGCCTGATCTGTCTGGGCTCGACGTCGACGTGTCGCCGTTCGTGCGCGACGCTGATCGGCGGAGCGCGAGCGTCGTCTTCCGTGACGTGCCGGCCGGCGACGGGCGTCACCTCGACGAGCCACGCGCGACGCGGCGGGAGCTTGTCGATGTGCCCATCGGCGATCTCGCGAGTCTCACGGCCTGGATCGAAGACTTCTCGGCAGGAGGGTGGCGTCCCGCGGGTCGGCGCGCGATCGTCCCCGGGGCGACCGTCCTCCTCCGCGCGGCGGAGGGTGGCTACGACTCCCAACTGGGCTGGACCGGGACGCGCACCGGCCCGGTGGCGGTCCTCTCGCCCGTGTCGCCCGAGCCCGTCGAGGGCTTCGCGACAGAGCTGTCGAACGAGGGGCGCTCGTGGGTCGGCCTCCACGAGCATCTCGATGCGGTGGGCTCCGCGGCCGCTGGGCTTGCCGCGCTTGCCCCAGACTTCCGCCTCGCGTTGACGAGCGCCGCCGCGCTCCACGACCTGGGCAAGGCGCACGAGGCGTTCCAGCGCATGCTCCTGAGCTCTGTGCCCAACGACGCGGACCCACCCAACGGCCCCGGCCCCTGGGCGAAGAGCAAGTTCCGGGGCGGGACGCACGAGCGCCGATTCTTCCGGCACGAGCTGGCGAGCACGCTGGCCCTCCTCGCCGCCGACGGCGTCCTGCCCGCGGGCGCTCCTCGGCCGCTGGTCGAGTATCTCGTGGCCGCACACCACGGCCGAGTCCGGCTTTCGATCCGTCCCGCTCCTGGCGAGGAGCCCGAACACGAGGGCCGCCGGCGCGCCCTCGGCGTGTGCGACGGCGATGCGCTCCCCGCGGTCCTCACACCGCTCGGCGAGGTCGCGCCCACCGTGCTCTCCCTCGACGTCATGGAGCTCGGCGGGGGCGGCGACGGCGACGGCGACGGCGAATCATGGACGGTGCGAGCCCTCTCGCTGCGCGACGACCCCGCACTGGGGCCATTCCGCCTCGCGTTCCTCGAGGCGCTCCTGCGGATCGCGGACTGGCGCGGATCGTGAGCGAGATCGTGCTTCCGGGTTGCCGCGCCGACCGCTTGGCGGGCTGGCTGAGCGCTGTCGGGGTCCTGCGGGTCGTCGCCGAGCAGGTCGACCCCAACGCCCGACTGCGTTGGGCGCTCGGAGAGGCCATCGTCGCCTCGCGCCTGGACCGCGACGAGCTCCGGTCGTTCCTCCTCGAGGACTATCGACCCGCGCCGGTGTGCTCGCCCTGGAACGGCGGCAGCGGGTTCTTCGCCGGGGACAGGAGCGCGCGCTCCGCCCACGACCGGCTGCTCGCCGAGGAGAGCCCGCGCTTCGACGACCTGCGCAGCGCCATCACGGTGTGTCGGGAGGTCATCGCCGATCGCAGCCTGCGCGAGAAGCCGACCGACGCGGCCAAGCCTGCCCTCATCGCCGCCCTGCGCGCGCGGCTGTCCGACCAGGCCGTTCGCTGGCTCGATGCCGTCGCGATCCTAACCGACGACAGACCGGCCTTCCCGCCACTGCTCGGCTCGGGTGGCAACGACGGCCGGTGGGAGCTGTCGAGCAACTACGCCCGCGCGCTCATCTCCGCGATCGGTCTGGAAGCCCCGAAGCGTGGCGAGGGGCCCCCCGGCTCCATGCTCGACGCCGCCCTGTTTGGGATCTCGAGTCCGCTCGGTCGCGCGAACCTCGGTCCCCTCGCCCGCGACGACTCGCCGACCCGCTCCCCGCAGCTGCGCGACAGCGAGGAGGTCGGGAACCCCTGGGACCTCGTCCTGGCCGTCGAAGGTTGTCTGCTCCTCGCGGCGGCGGCGGCGCGGCGGCTTGCGGCGGCGGGACCGTCGCTCGCCAGCGCCCCGTTCACGGTCCGCACCACCTCTGCCGGCTACGGCTCCGCGGTGGCGGGTGAGGGCGGTCGAGCCGAGGTCTGGCTGCCGACCTGGCCACGCCCCGCGCGGCTCGTCGAGGTCGAGGCGCTGCTGCGTGAGGGCAGGGCGCAGCTCGGCGCCGCGTCCGCGCGGACCGGGCTCGACATGGCCCGCTCCGCCGGCTCGCTAGGGGTCGCACGGGGGCTCGACGGGTTCGAGCGCCAGATCCTCCTGGCGCGCGCGGGGCGCGACCACCTGGCCATCCACGCGGGTCGGGTCGAGGTCGCCGTGCGCCCCGAGGCCGCGATGCTGGCCGACATCGACGACTGGCGAAGCCGCCTAGTCGCATGGACCGATGCGCCCGCGGGCGTCGGCAACGCCGTTCGGGCGCTCGAGCGGACGACGTTCGACCTTGCCGCACGCGGGGGCTCGACGGCGGCGGCCGAGTTCGTCACCGCCCTGGGCGGTGTTCAGGCTGCGCTCACCCGCAGCGGCCGCGCGGCCGCCGAGCGCGGGCTCCGACCGCTTCGAGTCGAGGAGGGCGGTCGCTGGCAGCGGGCGCTCGGCGACACTCGCGAGGTCCGGCTCGCCGTGTGCATCGCGTCACTGCGCGACTCCGAGCCGCGCCGCTCGGTCCCGAGCCTCCGGGATTACCTGCTCGGAACAGGGGTTGACTCGAACCGGCGTCCGACCTACCACCCAGCGAACCCGCCGCCGGTCGACCGCGACGCCAGTCCCGTCCGCGTCCTGGCCCGGACGCATGAACGGCGCTGGCTGGACGCGGGCTGTGGCTTCCTCGGAGGCGCCTGGGCCGGCCCGGCCGACCTCGTCGCGGTGGCCACGCGAGCGGAGACCCTCGACCTCGACCGCGTCCTCGCGCTGGCCCGCGGTCTCTGCGCTTTGACGTGGTCGCGGCCGAGCTCTCTCGGTGAGGCACAAGATCGCCGCGCGGCGCCACCGGCACCAGTCTTCGAGCTGCTGAGCCTCGCGTGGCGCGGGGCGAAGGACCGCCGGCTCGAGGCCCGCCCGGACTGGGCAGCCCGGTTACGCGCCGGTGCGGTCAGGCTTGTGGTGCGCGAGGCCATGCTGCGCCTCGAGTTCGGTGGCCTGCAGCCCGTCGCCCGTCCGGAGGACGTCCTGGTGGTCGCGCCGCGGGCGCTGAACGGCGAGGCGCTGGCCGCGGCGCTCCTGCCCATCCCCTCGCCCCAGGCTCTCGCGGTCTGGGCCGATCGCCACTGCGAACCGGTCCGCGTCCTCGCACCGTCGCGCGACGGCGAGCGCGAAGCCGAACCCTATGACAACCAACTGCACGAACCGGAGGTCCCAACCCGTGTCTGATCTCTTCGACGCCCTCGGGGACGCCCCCCGCCTGATTCTCGACGCGCGGATGGAGCCCAGCGTCGGCTCGACCTTCCAACCGACGGGGTTCCCGAATCTCGGGGCGGCGCGCTACCGCCGACCTGACGGCAGTGAGGCACTGCTCGTCGAGTCGGTGCAGTCGCTGGCCAACCACCTCGAGGCCGTGGGCTGGGACGCGCCGGCGCGGAAGCCCACGCCCGCCCTGGCGGGCCTGCCCCACGTGGAGGTGTTGGCCCGCGATGACGACACGTTCCTGGCGTCGTCCCGGACAGAGCCACACCGCCTCGCCTCTGCCTACGTCCGCAACGCGATCAGCGACGACGGCGAGCGTGGCATCGACTGGACGACGCGCAGGCTCGGTCTCGTGAAAGGCCGCCCCATCGACTACCCGGCGGTCTACCGAGCGGTGTTCGACCTCGACCCCCTCGCGCTCATCCACGGCGTCTTCTTCTCGGACGAGGGCTACCCAGGCAATCCGAAGGTTCGCCGAGTCACAACCGCGGTCCTCGAAGCGGACGGTGTGGAGGAGGTCGTCTCGGGTGGGGTCAAGCGCGACGACGTCGCCGTCAAGACCGATGCGGCGACTGGCCAGACCGCGAAGGAGGGGTACGGCTTCGTTCCCTTCGGGCGGACCGAGTTCACCGCTCGACGCATGACCCTGTCCGCCTCGGTCGACCTGGCGCAGGTCCGCGGGTACGGGCTGCCGGACGTCGCGCAACGGCTGCTCGTGCTCATCGCGGTCTGGGAGCTGCGCTCGCTGCTCGACTCCCCGCTGCGCCTGCGAACGCGCTGCGACCTCGACGCGGTCGAGGTGACCGTCCGCCGTCCCGACTCGCTCGGGGAGGTGCCTCCTCTTGATGACCTGGCCGAGGCGCTCGAGGAGGCCGTGCGCCGGGTCAAGCTCGAGCAGGAGGGTCCCTGGACGCTGCACTGGGCGCCAGGCAAGGGGGTCAGTACGGAGTGATCGGGCTGCGCGTCACGTTCGACCTCGGGCGCTACCACGCAACGCCCTGGGGCGCGAACGCCAACGAGGGCGCCGTCGAGTGGCCGCCATCGCCGTGGCGGGTCCTCCGCGCGCTCTACTCGGCGGGCCGGACGCACGTGGCGAACCGCCCGGACGTCGATGAGCTCGACGAGATCCTCGAGACGCTCGTCGCGGCCGGACCGCCGCACTATGGCCTGCCCGCGTCGTCGGAGGCGAGCACGCGGCACTTCGTGCCCACGGCGAAAGGCGACCGCACCGCGCTGCTCGTCGACGGCTTCCGCCGGCTCGACGCCGACGCCGAGGTGGTGATCGCGTGGCCTGACGTCGAGCTGAACGATCGCCAGCGCGCCGTGCTCGCGGGCACGGCCATCGCCGTCGGGCACCTGGGCCGCTCGGAGAGCGTGTGCACGATGCGACTCGACCGGGTCCATGCCGGGGAGCTGACGACGCGGCCAGTCGACGCAAGCGACGTCGCTCCGGGGCAGCCGATCACCCGGCTGCTCTGCCCGGACGAGGACGCGCCGGCGAGCGCGCTCGGGGTATCGATCACGGAACTGCGTGCGCAGCGCCGGGCTCTGCCGGTGGCCGCACGCCTTCGGCCTTTCGCGCTCGCCTCGTCGCCGCGCCAGGCCGTCCCCCGTCTACGCGACGATGCGCCCCGTCCCGATCTCGCGGTCTTCCGCGTCGTAGGCGGGGATCGCCCCGGCCTCACCGACCTGATCCGCGTCACCGCCGCGCTGCGAAAAGCTGCGCAACGCGAATACGGCCGGTTGACGGACGGCGGGTCCTCGCTTACGTTGAGCGGTCACGACCAGCACGGGCGGCCCCGAAGCGACCAGCACCGCCACGCGCACTGGCTGGGCTGGTCGGATCCCGGGTCGTCGCGGGTTGACCGGCTCGCGGTCTGGGCCCCCGCGGGCCTGGACGAGGACGAGGTTCAGGCGCTCGTTGCCGTCCGCGCGCTGAGGCTCCACGACGAAGCGGCGGGCCGGGTCGCGTTGACGACGCTCGGGTCGGTCGACGACATCGAGCTTCCTCCGCTTGTCGGCCCGCGGTCCACGACCTGGTGCTCGTTGACCCCCATGGTCCTCGGGCGCCATCCCAAGCCGCGCAACGGCGTCGTCCGCGACTCGCCCGAGCAGCAGGTCGCGCGCGAGCTCGAGCAGCGCGGGCTCGGCACGATCGAGCCCCACGCGGTCGTGCGGATTGGGCGCGCCTGGCACGAGTTCCGCCAGCAGCGCCCGGGCCAGGACCGCTTCGTGGTCCGTCCCGCCCTCGGGTTCACCCTCGAGTTCGCCACGCCCGTGCGCGGGCCGGTGGTGCTCGGCGCGTTGGCACACTTCGGCCTCGGACTCTTCGGGCCGGCGGGGTAAGGGTGCCCGACCTTCCGGATCTCCTCCCGGCGCGGATCCTCAACGAGCACGTGTACTGCCCGCGCCTCGCCTACCTCGAGTGGACGGAGCATCGCTTTGCCGACAACGCGGACACGGTCGAGGGACGCGATGTCCACCACCGCGTCGATCTCCCGCGCGGCCGTGCGCCGAAGCCCACCGACGCCGGCGAGGACCCGCCGCCGGGTCAGCACCTCCGTCACCGTGGGCTCCGAGCGCCTCGGGCTCGTGGCCAAGATCGACCTGCTCGACCCGATGTCTGGGGAGGAGCTTGACTTTACGTTCGCCGACCGCAACCGCCGTCCGCCTCGCGATCCGGTCAACGCGCTCCTGTCTTTCGCGTACGCGCTCCTGGTGAAGGACTGCACGGTCCGTGCCTCGCGGCCGGGCTGGACCCGCACGTCGGGTTCCTGCACCGGCCGCGCTTCGGGCGCCCGGCAATGGCGCTCGACTTGGCCGAGGAGTTCCGCCCACTGATCGCGGACTCCGTGGTGCTGACCGCTGTCAACAACGGCGAGATCGGCGCTTCGGACTTCGTCTTCCGCGCGGCCGGCTGCGCGCTGACGCAGTCCGGTCGCCGACGGTTCATCGCCACGTACGAGCGCCGTATGCGGACCGAGTTGCGCCACCGACCTTCGGGTACCGCCTCAGGTATCGTCGGGCACTCGAGCTCCAGGCCCGGATGCTCGGGGCAGTTCTCGTCAACGATCTGCCTGCCTACCGGCCCTTGACAACCAGATAGACGGGTCGTGGCCGACCGGACGCGGTTCCTCCCCGCCTGCGACATCCGCCACCCGCGACGGCTGCGTCGGGTTCACGATGTCGCGCTGTCGTATGGCGACGCGCTGCAGTACTCGGTGTTCATCTGCGACCTCACGTCGGTCGAGCGGATCGCGCTTCGCCGTGCGCTCAAGGACGAGATGGATGAACGAGCCGACAGCGTCGCTTTGTTCGACCTCGGGCCGCCGCGGGATCGGGGAGTCGAATGCATCGAGTTCCTCGGTCAGCGCCGTGAGCTGCGCGAGGATGGCGGAGCGACCGTCTGGTGACGCTCGCGAGTGGTCCGGTGCTGCGGGAAGGCCGGGGAGCGCTCGTGCGCGTGTTCTGACTGCATTCGGCGTTGTTCGGACGAAGGATACGACGCCCGTCCGCGCGTACTCGACGGCCATCGTGCGACCTCTCGCGTTCTTCGAGAACACCCCTGCACACCGCGGTACGCCGCGGCGAGCCGTCACCCGGGTCTCACGGCCCGGGCTCCGTTGAAGGAGCTTCGTTTCCTGCGTCGCCTGCGTGATCTGCAAGTCACCCGGGTCTCACGGCCCGGGCTCCGTTGAAGGCACCAGGACAAAGACCGGCGCGCGTTCCTGCTCGCCGTCACTCGGGTCTCACGGCCCGGGCTCCGTTGAAGGCTTGAGCGCATTATCCGCGGCGTCGAGTCGCGCGACGTCACCCGGGTCTCACGGCCCGGGCTCCGTTGAAGGGCGATCGCGCACGCGATCTACCACGGCCGGGTCCACGTCACCCGGGTCTCACGGCCCGGGCTCCGTTGAAGGATTCACGGCCAGCACCGCGACCCGCTGAACGGCACCTCGTCACCCGGGTCTCACGGCCCGGGCTCCGTTGAAGGTTCGAGGTGCTGTCGGACGCGATCGTTGGCGCGGACGTCACCCGGGTCTCACGGCCCGGGCTCCGTTGAAGGTTCGAGGTGCTGTCGGACGCGATCGTTGGCGCGGACGTCACCCGGGTCTCACGGCCCGGGCTCCGTTGAAGGGAGGACTTCGCGCACGGCCAGACCGGCGGGGACATGTCACCCGGGTCTCACGGCCCGGGCTCCGTTGAAGGCTGAAGGGCACCCGCCGCCCCGCCAAGAAGAAGAGCGTCACCCGGGTCTCACGGCCCGGGCTCCGTTGAAGGACCGACCGTGTCCGCGGTGAGCCCGCGAAGAGCATGTCACCCGGGTCTCACGGCCCGGGCTCCGTTGAAGGAGCTCCTTCACTCTGGCGGCCTTCTCCTCCGGGCTCAGTCACCCGGGTCTCACGGCCCGGGCTACGGTGAAGCGTCTAGAACGTTGTGCTTGGCGATTCCCCTGCCAATGGTCACCCGGGGTCTCACGGCCCAGGCTCCGTTGAAGCTCGAAGCTCCCCGGTCCGGGCAAGACGGGCGCGGTGGTCGCGCCGTGCGCTCGTATATCCACCCCCAGCGGATCGGGCCCAACGATTTAGCCCGTGTCAGCGCGGAGGCTGCCGGAGACCTGCGGGCGAAGGTGCCGACGCCCAGGGGTAGCGGCGCAGGAAGTGGAACTGGCCGGCGTGACGGAGCAGCCAGCCGTAGGCCGCGGGCGGACCGAGGTCGAGCTCGGTGCCCAGGCGGTGCAGGGACTTGCCGGGAGGCGCGACCCAGCGCGGATCGGGATGCTGGGCGAAGAGCGCCGCCTGCTCACGGGTCGAGCGCCACGCGCTGTTGATTACCAGGGGTATCCCCGCCGTGCGCGACGCGCGGTCGAGGCGATCGAACGCCGCCGCGACGTCCGGGCGCATGGGCTTCCCCTGCCGATAGGCGAAGGGACCACCGTAGTCGCCCGCCCCCGGGTCGAGTGCGGCCGCGCCGCTCGGCGGCGAGAGGGTGGCCTCGGCCGCCCCGACCAGCGGCGCGGTGTGGCGCCGCCCGTCGATGGGCACCGACACCGCGTCGTGCACCGTGACCCGCACGCGCACCGGTGCGATCGACCTGCCGTCGGGAAAGGAGACCGTGATATCGCCGACATCGTTCAGCCGCGCGGTGCGCAGCGCCGCCGCACGACCGAGCTCGAGGTAGGCGCGGCGCTCGAGGTGCTGCGGGTTGAGCCGACCGTCGATCCAAGCCGGCTCGAACAGGCGGGAGTAGACGCCGCGCATCGCGCGTGCCCCGGCCAGCGCTCCGAGGTCGGCGGCGCGCTGATTGCGACCCTCCGCTCCGACGCCGCGCGCGACCGCGCCGAGCGCCCAGGCGCCGAGGAGCACCGCCGCGAGCGCGCCGAGCAGGAGGAGAAGCGCCTGGCCCTCCTCCTGCCGGACACGAGCCGTTCTCACCTCAGCGCCTCCAGGGCGGGCGCGAGCGCCGGTCGGCAGAGCGCTCCACCGGCCAGCCCGGCGAGGGACAGCGCGCCGGCCAGCCGAGAAGGAGCGGCCGCGCAGACGACGACCGGACGACGCAGCTCTCCGAGGCTCTCGGCGGCCAGGCGACCCACCGTCGAGCCCTCGCCGGGGCTCAAGACGACGAGCAGATCCTGCTCGGCCAGCAGGCGGTCGAGCTCATCCGTCCGCGGTCCGGCCAGAGCGAGGACCGTCGGCGTGCGAGCCGCCGCCGCGGCGCGAAGGAGGGCGGCCGCGGCCTGGACGGCCTCGGCGGGCAGCTCGAGGTGCACGAGCCGCCCGCCGGCGGAGGCCTCGAGGCCGCGGCCTCTGAGCGCGGCGCACGTTCGGGCGGCGCCCGGACCTGCCGGCGCGCGCGGGCTCCGCGAGAGCGCGCCCCAGCTCGCGAGGAGCCCGGTTTTGGCGCGCGCGGCGCGAGCCGCGGCCAGCGCGAGCGCCGCCCCCGCCGGCAGCACCGCTTCGCGCGGCCCGAGGACCGCGATCCGGTCCACCCCGGGAGGCGCGCACGCGACCGTGGGCAGGGGACGAGGAGCCGCCGCCGGCGCCTCGATGAAGACGGAGCGCACGCGCGCGAGCACGTCGCTCACCGCCGGGCTCCCGGTCCGGCGTCGGCCTCGGCGGAGGAGGAGAGCAGCTCGCCGACGGACGGGAGCGGCGCCGGAGGGCGCACTCGCACGCGCACGCGCGAACCGTGGACGGCGACCTCCACGCCGTGACGCGACCATCCGGGCAGCGCGGCGCGCGCCGCACGCGCGGGATCGCCGCCTTCGAGCGCGGCGATCGCGCCGGCCTCGGCCGCGTGGTGGGCGAGCTCGACCGAGGCCCCGGCGGCCAGGAGTTGCAGGATGCCCAGGGCGGCAAGCACGAGCACGGGAAGGACCGCGACGAGCTCGACGCTCGCCTGCCCTCGCACGCCACGCCAGCGCGAGCCCGGCCGGCTCATCGGCCCTGGGGCGCGAAGCGCGCCCGCTCGCTGAACGACGTGAGGCTGCCCGTCCCGAGGACCGAGGGCACGCCCACCGCGACTCGCACCGAACCGTCGCCTTCGGCGTGCACCCGCACGCCCCGCGCCAGGGGCCCCGGCAGGACGCCTCGCGCGGCGGTCGTGGGATCGCCGCCGACGGCTCCGGCGCGGGCGGCCGCCCGCGCCGCCGCCCCGGCGAGCCACGCCGCCTGACCGGCCAGCGTGACCTGCCACAGCGCCGCGACGAGCACGATCACGAGCGGCAGCACCGCTACGAGCTCGACCGCCGCCTGCCCCCGCTCCCCTCGCGATCCCATGCCCGCGAGGCTTCCACGCCTCGCGTTACGGAACTACGCGCAGATGTAAGACTTCAACGCCGAAAGGCGCGAGGAACCACGCGCTCAGTAGCGCCCGTAGGCGCGGTAGGCCGAGAACACGCCCGCCGCCGCCGCCCCGATCAGCGCGAACCACACGAGCACCCCGAGTCCCCCGGAGTGCCAGAGCCGGTAGGTCCCCGTGGCGGTCAGCGCGGCGAGCCCGATCGACCCGTAGAGCAGCAGGCGAGTGCGCGCGCTCAGCGACATCAGGGCCACCCGGTTCTGGCGGTAGAAGATCGCCGCAAACCAGGCGATGGCTCCGAGGAAGAGCAGGGAGAGCAGCTGCCGGATCACGCCTCCAGCCGTTCCTCCGCCGGGGACGAACGCGACCACCGCCGCGAGGCCGGCGATGATGAGGACGTTGCGCAGGGTCGCGCTCACGCCGGGATCGGCGGGCGGGATCGGCTCGCCGGCGCGGAAGGCTCGCGCGCTTCGGCCGGCTGGGTCTCGACGCTCCCCTCGCCACCCGCGGGCCGCTCGGCGGCGAACCGGTAGCCCACGCCGAAGTGCGTGTGGATGTAGGACCACGCCGGCGAGGCCTTCTCGAGCTTCTGGCGCAGCTTGCGCACGAAGACGTCGACCGAGCGGTCGCCGTGGGCCATCGCGTAGCCCCACACGCGCTGGTAGATCTCCTCCCGCGGGAGCACCCGTCCCTCGGCCCCGGCGAGCAGGTGGATCAGCTCGAACTCGCGTCGCGTGAGCTCGAGGGAGCGCCCGTCGGCAAACGCCTGGAACTGATCGGGGCGGATGCTCAGCTCCCCCGCGCCGAGCGAGGGCTGCTCTCCTGCCGCCTCGGCGCGCCGCCGTCGGCGGACGACCGCCTCCACGCGCGCGATGAGCTCCTCGGGGTGGCAGGGCTTCGTGACCCAGTCGTCCGCGCCCAGGCGCAGCCCGCGTACCCGCTGGGCAACAGTTGCCGGCCCGGTGCAGACGACGACGCCGAGCCCCGGCATCGCTCCGCAGAGCCGCTCGAGGTACGGCCAGCCCGGAGAGCCGAGCATCCCGAGGTCGATGACGAGCGCGTTCAGCCGCATGGCCACCAAGTCGTCGATCGGCACGGGGCTACCGAGGGCGCGGTGCTCCCAGCTCAGCGCTTCGAGCCGCTTGCCGAGGACCTGCAGCAGCCCGCTGTCGTTGTCCATGACGGCCAGGCGCAAAGACATCGAGCACCGATTCTAGAGGGCGCTCGAGACGAGTCGAGCGCCCGCGCCGGCCGGTAACCGCTCGTTCACACCTCTCGCCGCATCGTGCGGGCTTTTCCGGGTCGGGATGCGACCGCTACGGTGATCCGATGGTCAGGCGCATCGCCTTCCTCGCCTTCCCCGGGATCACGCTGCTCGACCTCGTCGGTGCCTACGACGCGCTGCGCCGCGTCGCGTTGATGGGGATCGACCGCAGCGTCACCCACCGGATCATCGGGACCAAGGCGGTGCTGGAGGACGAGACGGGGTTCGCGATCCATCCCGACGCCGTCTACGAGGACCTCCGGAGCTTCGATCTGCTCGTCGTGCCCGGCGGCCTCGGCACCCGCCGGCTCATGCACGACGAGCACTTCATCGACTACCTCAAGTCCTACGGGCGCTCCCGGCCGGTGGCCAGCGTGTGCACCGGTTCCTTGCTGCTCGGGCGTGCGGGCTACCTCAAGGGCAAGCGCGCGACCACCCACCACGGCGCCTTCGAGGATCTCGCGCCGTTCTGCCGCGAGGTGGTACGGGACTCCCGCGTCGTCGACGAGGGCATGGTGGTCACCGCCGGCGGGGTCTCCTCCGCGCTCGACCTCGGGCTCTACCTCGTCGAGAGCTACTGGGGCCTCGAGGCTCGCGAGCGCATCGCCCAGGTCATGGAGTACACCGGCTACCGAGTGGGCCAGCCCGCGTAGGCCCCTAGTCACGAACCGTTCACCTCCGCTTGAGGTGAGCTTGCCACGGTGAAGGCATCGCCTTCCCGGAAAGCAGCCGACAATGATGCCCGCCCAGACCGTGACGCGGCTGGCGCGCCGCGCCGTCCGCCGGCGCCGAGCCCCCATCGGGTCGTGCGCCGCCTGTGGGGAGACCGTGCGGGAGGGCGACGGGGTGGTCCGCTACCGCGGAGAGCTCTGGCACGCGCGCTCGTGCGCGGCGCAGCGCCCCTGAGCGCCGACGTCACTCCGGCATGTGGTGCGAGGCGTCGGCGAACTCGCGGAAGAGGCCGGTCACCACGAACGCCGTCTGCTCGCCGATGTCCACCGCGTTGTCGCCGACCCGCTCGAGGCAGCGGGCGACGAGGATCATGTGCATCGCCCACTCGCGGGTGTCGGCGTCGTCGCCGATCTCGATCGCCCGGCGGAAGATCTGACGGTTGAGCCCGTTGATCTCGGCGTCCTGGCGCACGAGATCCTCGGCCAGCGCGACGTCTCGCTCGGCGAAGGCGTGCTTGGCCTGGGCGACCTGGGAGCGCGCGAGCAGACCCATCCGCTCGATACGGGCCAGCACCTCGTCGTCCACGGGCGCCTCGAACCCGTCCAGCGGGATGAGCTTGGCGATGTTCACGCACTGATCGCCCATGCGCTCGATGTGCTTGATCACGTGGAGCAGCGCCGCGACGAGCCGCAGGTCGGTGGCCACGGGCGCCTGCAGGGCGAGCAGCGAGAGGATGCCCTGATGGACCTCGAGGTAGCGGCCGTCGATGCGGTCGTCGTCGGCGACGACGACCGAGGCCAGCTCGATGTCGCGACGCGCGCAGGCCTCGAGCGCACGGTCGAGCGAGGAGGTCACGAGATCGAGGCCTCCGAGCGCCTGCTCCTCGAGTCCGGCGAGCTGCTCGCGGAAGTGCTGGCGGGTCTGGGGCACGGGCCCGTCGCTACCCGAACTTGCCGGTGACGTACTGCTCGGTGCGATCGTCGCGCGGGTTGGTGAAGATCTGCTGCGTCGGACCGAGCTCGACGAGCTCGCCCGAGAGCATGAACGCCGTCGAGTCGGCCACCCGTCCGGCCTGCTGCATGTTGTGGGTGACGATCACGATCGTGTAGCGGCTCTTCAGCTCGTCGATGAGCTCCTCGACGCGTAGGGTGGCCACCGGGTCGAGCGCCGAGCACGGCTCGTCCATGAGGATCACCTCGGGCTCGACCGCGATCGTCCGCGCGATGCACAGCCGCTGCTGCTGGCCGCCGGAGAGTCCCATGCCGGGCTGGTCGAGGCGGTCCTTGACCTCCTCCCACAGGCCCGCGCCGCGCAGCGAGCGCTCGACGCGCTCCTTGACGTCGACGCCCCGCGCGCCGCTCAGCTTCAGGCCGGCGGCCACGTTGTCGGCGATCGACATGGTCGGGAAGGGATTGGGCTTCTGGAAGACCATCCCGATCACCCGGCGCACGGATACGACGTCGATCCCGTCCCCGTAGACGTCGGAGTCGTCCAGGGAGATCCTTCCGGTGGCGTACGCGCCCGGGATCTCCTCGTGCATCCGGTTGATGCAGCGCACGAGCGTCGACTTGCCACAGCCCGAGGGCCCGATGATCGCGGTCACCTGGTTGGGCGCGAACTCGAGGTGGACCCCCTTCACCGCGTGTTGCTCGCCGTAGTAGGCGTGCAGGTCGTCGAGGCGCACCGTGCGCCCGGTCGACGCGCCATGAGCTTCTTGGTTGCGAGACGTCGGCTCGGTGGAGGTGATCTTGCGCCTGAATCTCGAGGCGGGCATGGGCGCCGGCTCCTTTGATGACGTCGAGGAGGGCGGGTTCATGCTAGGCGGCTCCTTCGCGAGATGAAGCGGGCGGAGAGGTTGACGATCAGGATCATGAGCACGAGCGCGAGCGCCGCGCCCCAGGCCCGCTCCTGGAAGCGGGGCTGGGCCTGCTGGACGTCGGAGAAGATCTGGAGGGGCAGCGAGTTCATCTGGCTCGAAAGGTTGAAGGTCGTGCCCATCTGGGACTGCGCCGTGAACAGGAGCGGGGCCGTCTCGCCCGCGGCGCGGGCGACCGCGAGCAGCGCCCCGGTCACGAGCCCCGGAATCGCGGCGGGCAGCACGATCCGCGCCACCACCCGCCAGCGGGGCGAGCCGAGCGCGAGCGCCGCCTCCCGGAGGGCGCCCGGCACGAGCAGCAGGACGACCTCCCCCGAGCGCACCACGACCGGCAGCATGAGCAGCGCGAGCGCGATCGAGCCCTTCCACCCGGCGGCGAAGTAGCCGCCCGTCTGGGTGATCACGAGCGCCAGGTAGATGAAGAGCCCGAAGACGATGGAGGGCACGCCGGTCATCACGTCGACGAAGTAGCGGACGATGTCGGCGAAGCGCTTGCCCTGCCCGAACTCCGTGAGATAGAGGGCCACCCCGATTCCGACCGGGATGGCGAGGGCGCTCGCGAGGGCGACCATCTCGATCGTCCCGAAGATCGCGCTCTTCACGCCGCCCGGGTTGCCGAGGAAGTTGCCGTTGGGGTCGGAGCCGAAGAACGTGGCGCTCCAAGCTCCGAGGCCCTTCTTGAGCAGATAGAAGACGACGAGCACGAGCGGGACGAGGGCCACCACGCAGCAGGCGCCCATGAGGCCGCGCGCGACGCGGTCGGTGCGCCGGCGGCGCGGCGCGATGGCGGCGAGGGCGCTCATCCCGCCGCCGCTCCCGTCGCGGCCGCCGTGCCCCCGGTGCTCGCGCGCGCCGTCGTCCGGCCGGCCCGGTTGACGAAGCGGCGGGCGAATCCGTTGACGAGCACGGTGAGCACGAAGAGCACGAGCCCGGCCGCGATGAGCGCCGAGCGGTGGATCGGCGAGGCCTCCCCGAACTCGTTGGCGATCACCGCGGCGAGCGTCGAGCCCTGGGCGAAGATGTGATGGCCGATCACGGTGGCGTTGCCGATCACCAGGGTTACCGCGATCGTCTCCCCGACCGCCCGTCCGAGCCCGAGCATCGCCGCGCCGGTGATGCCCGCGCGCGAGTACGGGAGCACCGCCGTGCGGATCATCTCCCAGCGGGTGGCGCCCAGCGCGAGCGCGGCCTCCTTGTGGTCAACCGGCACCGTCGCCATCACCTCACGCGAGATCGCCGAGACGATCGGCACGATCATGATCGCGAGGATGAGACCGGCGATGAAGTAGTTGGGCTGCACCACCTGTCCGCCCCCGAAGAACGGGACCCACGAGAAGGTGGAGGCGAAGAACCGCTCGATGCCCTGGAGCTGGGGGGCGAGGAAGAGGATCCCCCACAGCCCGTAGACCACCGAGGGGACCGCGGCGAGGAGGTCGATCAGCCCCGTGAGCGGTCCGCGCACGCGGCGGGGGCAGAGCTCGGTGACGTAGAGCGCCGTCCCGACCGCCACCGGCACCCCGATCGCCATCGCGAGGGCGGCGGTGATGAGCGTTCCCACGAGCAGAGGCAGCGCGCCGTAGACCTCCTGCGGGACGTCCCAGTTGTTGGCGAAGGTGAAGCCGAAGACGCCGAACTTCGAGAGTGCCGGGCTCGCCTCGGAGATGAGCCGTACGAAGAAGAAGCCGATGAGCACGAGGATCCCCCCCGCGAGGACGGTGAGCCCCCAGCGAAAGGCGGGATCGGCCAGCCGCGCGCGCGGCGAGCGCTCGTGCATCGAGCGCTCGCCGCCGGCACGGGAGAGTGCACCGGCTTCCATGCCTGCTCCGGCTACCCCAGCGGGCTGCCGTTGCACTCCAGGCTCTTGACGTTGGCCTGCGCCTTGGAGAGCACGGCCGCGGGCAGGGGAGCGAACTGGAGCTGCTGCGCGCTCTTCTGCCCCGCCGGCGAGAGACCGTAGTTCAGGAACTTGGCCAGGGCCTTGGCCGCCGGCTGCTTGACCCCCGCCTTGCAGAGGTCCTTGTAGACGATCACGAACGTCTGCGAGGCGATGGGGTAGGCCTGCGCCCCGGGCGCGTTGATCGCGCTGTAGCGCAGGTCGCTCGGGATCTTCAGCCCCTCGCCCGCCGCGGTGGTGCTCTGCAGGGTCGGCTCCACGTAGGAGCCCGACTTGTTCTTGACCGACGCGCTCGTGAAGTTGTTCTGCAGCGCGTAGGCCTCCTCCACGTAGCCGACTGCGCCCGCCTGCTGCTTGACCGCGGCGGCGACGCCCGCGTTGCCCTTGGCACCGGTTCCCGTCGGCCACTTGACCGTCTTGTCGGCCCCGACCTTGCTCTTCCAGGTCGGGGAGTAGGCCGCGAGGAAGGTGGTGAAGCCCTTCGTGGTGCCCGAGGAGTCCGAGCGATGGACCACCGTGACGTTCGTGGAGGGGAGCTTCGCGCCCGGGTTCTGCTTGGCGATCTCCGGGTCGTTCCAGGTCTTCACCTTGCCCAGGAAGAGGTCGGCGGCGGTCTGGCCGTCGAGCTTGAGCCCCTTGGGGACGCCGGGCAGGTTGTAGGAGATGTTGATCGCGCCAAGGACGGTCGGCACGTGGACCGGCTCGCCCTTGCTCTTGGCGGCGGAGATCTCCTCATCCTTGAGAGCGGGGTCCGAGCCCGCGAAGTCGACCGCGCCCTGCATGAACTGCATGACGCCGGCGCCCGAGCCGACCGCCTGGTAGTTGACGGTCACGCCCTGGCTTTTCAGGTCGTTGCCCCACTGCATGAGCACCGGCGCCTCGAAGGTCGAGCCGGCGCCATTGATGGTGCCGCCGCTTCCGGACTTGCTCGCGTTGGAGCTGCTGCCGCCGGAGCTGCTGCCGCCGGAGCTGCTGCTCCCGCACGCCGCGGTCCCGAGGGCGAGTGCGGCCGCCGCACCGAGGGCCGTGAGCTGTCGTGATCGCACGAAGTCTCCTTGCTTTCTTCTCGTCAGGTCTGTGGTCGCGGCGGAGCGTCCCAGCAGCCGGGAGGGAGTCTGTTACCGGGACGTAGCCACGTTGTGAACAGACGGTGAACGCTCGGCGGAGAACCGGTAGCCGAAGCCGAAGTGCGTGTGGATGTAGCGCCACCCGGGCAGCGCTTCGCCGAGCTTGACCCGGAGCTTGCGCACGTAGACGTCGATGGAGCGGTCGCCCGGGCGCAACGGCGCGCCCCAGACGACGGTGAAGAGCTCCTCGCGGGTCACCACGCGGTCGGCCCTGAAGGCCAAGGCGACGAGGAGGCGGTGCTCGCGGACGGAGAGCACGAGCGGCCGACCCCCGGCGAGCACCGTCGGATCCGTGGTGTGGATCTCGAGCGGCCCGATGCGCAGCACCTGCTCGGCTGGCATCGCACTCACCGGCGCGAGCTTGACCTGCTCCCGCCGCGGCGTCGTTACCGATCCGTGAACCGCTGGTGAAGCGGCGGTGAAGAGCTGCGCTGTCGCGGCTCGAAGACCAGGGCGCTCGCGATGGGGCGCCCGCCGGCCAGCTCGATGTCGTGCTCGGCTCGGGGACGATTGCGCAGCTCGCCACCACAGACCAGTGACGCGGACCCTCCGCCGTCGAGGTTGATCGCGCTCTCGGCGCCCAAGGCGACGAGCAGGTCCGCGAGCTCGCGCAGCGTCAGACCGGCATCCCTCCACGAGCGGCCGTCGGCCGCCAGGGCGATGATCCGCCCGGGCGCGAGGGCGAGCGCCGCTCGCGGATAGCGTCCGGCGGTGATGTCGGAGTCGAACTGCGCCGACGCCTTCGAGAACCCCTCGGCGTCCTCGCCCTCCGTCACCACCGGCCGACCGTCGGTCACGAGCATCGGTCCCGCCTGTAGGAGGTCCCCCTGCGGCTCGCGCGGGAGCTCCGGCCGCGGCGCGAGCGCCGCCTCACCGGCGAGGAGGTGAACGCAGGCACGGACGCCGTCCCAGGGCGCGAGGAACGGAACGCTCCTTCGGCGAACGCCGCGCGTCCGGAGCTCTCCGAGCGGCACGTTCCGCGGACGAGTGAAGAACCCGGCGACCATCGCGTCCCGAACTCCTTCTCGCGCGCACCATGCCTCCAGCGGCTGAGCCGGGCGGAGCACCGCCAGCCGGATCGCGGTGTCCTCCGCGGCGTAGCTCGCCACGTGCACGGTCGTCCGCTCGCCGTCGGCCAGGACCGCCCTCCAGCGCCGCAGGTGCCGCGGACGCGGGCGCGCGGGCGCGGGCGCCACCTCGAGGAGCCGACCGGCGCCAACGGACACGCTCGAAACCTAAAATCCCCGCACGGAGCGCTGTTCTCGAACGGTGAAGAGGCGGTGAACGAGCTCGACGAGCAACCGCTGCGCCCGGCAAGCCTGAGAGCCACGTTCACCTATCGGTCACACGCCGACCATCCCGGGTTTCTACGGTTACGGCATGGACGACATACGTGATCCCCTGGCCGCCGAGGAGTTGGAGTGGCGAGCGCCCGAGGCGTTTCTGCGCCGCCGTGAGTTTCTGCAACGCACCGCGCTGCTCGCCGGGATCGGCGCCGGCGCCGCGTCGCTGCTCGCGCCCGACACGCTGGTGCAGGAGGCGGCCGCGCGCCAGGGTGCCGCGGGGCTGCCGGCGCCGCGCAACCTGCCGATCGACACCTTCGTCGTGTTGATGATGGAGAACCGGTCCTTCGATCATTACCTGGGCTGGCTGCCGCAGGCCGACGGCCGCCAGGCCGGTCTGCAGTACGCGGACAGGACGGGCAGGCGCTTCTCCACGCACCGGCTGACCGGTGACTTCCAGGGCTGCGCGCACCCGGATCCCGACCACTCGTGGAAGGGTGGGCGCGAGCAGCTCGACGGTGGCCGGGTCGACGGGTTCCTGCGCTCGGGCACCAACGACGTGTTTTCGATCGGCTACTACGCCGAGCAGGATCTGCCGTTCATCCCCTCGGTCGCGCGGTCGTTCACGACGTTCGATCGCTTCTTCTGCTCGATCCTCGCCTCGACCTTTCCCAACCGCGAGTTCATGCACGCGGCGCAGTCCTACGGCAAGACCGACAACAGCATGCCGCCGTCGCCGACCGGCTTTCCGGACTCGACGATCTTCGCCGCGCTGGCCGCCAAGGGCATCTCGAACCGCTACTTCTACACCGACCTGCCCGTGTCGTCGCTGTGGGGCGCCCCGGGACTGGCGCGCTCGGGGCAGGTGCAGGAGTACTACGAGCGCTGCGCCAGCGGGACGCTGCCCGCGCTGAGCTTCGTCGACCCATCCTTTGCGGGGGAGGACCAGGGCACCTCGGGCGACGAGCACCCGCACGGCGATGTGCGCACCGGCCAGGCTTTCATGTCCGACGTGGTGCACGCGTTCATGGAGTCGCCGCAGTTCAAGCGCGGCGCGCTGTTCATCATCTACGACGAGTGGGGCGGCTTCTTCGACCACGTCCGCCCCCCGCGGGTGCCCGACATCCGCAGCGCGCGCAGCGTCAAGGACGACTACGGCCAGATGGGCTTTCGCATCCCCGCCGTCGCGGTCTCTCCCTATGTTCGCCGCAATCACGTCGACCACGGCATCTACGGGTTCGAGTCGATCCTGAAGATGATCCGCTACCGCTTCGGACTGAACCCGTTGACGCGGCGCGACACCTACGCGCGCAATATCGCGCGCGCATTCGACTTCGAGGCCAAGCCGCGGCTCGACGTGCCCGACCTTCCCCGTCCCGCGCGCGTCATGGCCTCGGCGTGCCAGACCCCTGGAATCGGGCCACCGAACCCGGGGCTCAACCCGCTCGGCGGGCCGCCGGTCGCTGCCGCCGCCAGGGCCAAGCCGCACGACCTTGCCGAGCTGCTCAGCTCCGGCTACCTCGAGCGTCTCGGGTTCCGCTACCGGCCGGCGACGGCGGCCCGGACGTTTCGCCACCCGTCCTCGCTCGGCCTGCGGCGGTGAAGCGGCTCGCGCTCGCCGTCGCGCTCCTCGCCGGCGCGGCGACACCGGCGGCGCGGGGCGACGTCGACCCCGTGCGCCTCACGGTCCGAGCGCCCGAGAGGGTGGCAGTGGGAGCGCCGCTCAAGGTCTCCGTCCGCGTCGACACCGATCCGGGCGGGCTCGACACCCGCGATGGGAACATCCGGATGCAGGTCCGCCTGGCCACGGGCGAATGCGGCGGCTCCTACCTCGGCACCACCGGACGCACGGTGATCGACGCCGTCCTGCGCCCGCAGCCCTCCCCAGGCGCCTCCTACACCGCAAGCGCGGCCGGCACCATCAGGCCGCCGAAGACCGGCACGCTGACCGTGTGTGCGTTCCTCGACGACGGCGAGGACCGCCAGTTCGCCACCGACGTCGACACCCAGGTGCGCGTCGTGCCCGCGCGCCGCCACCGAACGCATCGCCCGCCGCGCGGTCCGAGCCGGCGCCCCGCGCGCCCGGCGCCTCGCTTCACCGGCTGACCAGCGCCGACGCTCGACGGCGAGCTACGTGGCCGTGGCCTCCCAGCGCGAGTAGAGCTCCTCCACCACCCGCTTGGCGGCGCCATGGCGCTCGGAGGAGGAGGCGGCGCGGTCGGGGTCCTCCCAAGCCTCGGGCGCTCGCAGCTCGTCCTCGAGTGCCCTGAGCGCGCCCTCGGCGTCCTCGATCTCGCGCTCGAGCGCCCGCTGAGCCCGGCGGGCGTTCTTCGAGGGGCCGGCGGGCTTGGGCCGCGCGGGCGCCCGCGCGGCGGGTGCCGGCGCCGCGGGGATCGCTGCCGGGCGGCGAGCGCCGCTCGCCGCCTTGCGCTCCTCCCGCACGCGCACGAACTCGGCCCATCCACCGGCGTAGGAGCGCAGGGCCCGGTCCTCGAAGGCCACGGTGCGCGTGCCGACCGCGTCGAGCAGCGCCCGGTCGTGGGAGACGAGCAGCAGCGAGCCCTCGAAGCCGGTCAGCGCGGACTCGAGCGCCTCCCGGCTCTCGACGTCGAGGTGGTTCGTGGGCTCGTCGAGGATGAGCAGGTTCGCGCCCGAGTGGACGAGGATCGCGAGCGAGAGCCTGCGCCGCTCCCCGCCCGAGAGGCCGTCGAGCGGCTTCTCGGCCTCCTCCCCGGAGAAGAGGAAGCGCCCGAGCAGCGCGCGCGCCTTGTTGGGGGTGAGTCCGGTGGCGCGCTGGGCGGCCTCGAGCACGGTGCGCGCGCCCTTGGCGCCGATCTCTTCGGCGTGCTGGGAGAGGAAGCCGAGCTTGACGTTGTGGCCCTGGCGGAGCTTGCCGCCGCCGAGCGGACGCCGGCCGGCGAGCGTCTCGATCAGAGTGGTCTTACCCGCGCCGTTGGGTCCGACGAGCGAGACGTGCTCGCCGCGCTCGAGCCAGATCTCCGCGCCGCTAAGCAGCTCCTTCTCGCCGGCCTGGAGGGATCCGTCCTCCATCTCGAAGACGACGCGGCCGCTGCGCTCAGGGGGCTTGAAGGCGAAGGCCAGCCCGGCGGCGTCGCGCGGGTCACGGCCGACGCGGTCCATCTTCTCGAGCTTCTTGGAGCGCGACTGGGCCTGGCGCGCGCGTGTGCCCGCGCGAAAACGGGTGACGAAACGCTCGAGGCGCTCGATCTCGGCCTGCTGGCGCTCGATCGCGCGGCCGAGGGCGAGCTCGCGTGCCGCCTTCTCGCGCCGCCAGGCGTGCCAGGTGCCTGCGAAGAAACGGGAGCGGCCGCCCTCGAGCTCGAGCACCGCGGTCCCCACCGCCTCGAGGAACCAGCGGTCGTGGGCGACGAGCACGACCGCGGCGTCGAGGCTCGCCAGGTGCTGCTCGAGCCACTCGAGCGCGGCGATGTCGAGGTGGTTCGTGGGCTCGTCGAGCAGGAGCAGGTCGGGGTCGCCCGCGAGCGCGCGAGCCAGCGAGCCGCGCGTCAGCTCGCCGCCCGAGAAGGTGTCGAGGCGGCGATCGAGCTCGGCGTCGGCGAAGCCCAGGCCGCGCAGCGTCGCGAGCGCCTCCTCGCGCCAGCGGTAGCCGCCCGCGTGCTCGAGGCGCTCCTGCGCGGCGGCGTAGGCCTTCAAGGTCCCCTCGTCATAGGCGCCGTCGGCCATCGCCTGCTCGAGGCGACCGAGCTCCTCCTCGATGCGAACGAGCTCCTGCGCGCCGGAGAGGACGTACTCGCGCAGGGTCATCCCCCGCTCCCGCGGCGGGCGCTGGTCGTGCAGCGCGACCTTGGCGCCCTTCTGGAAGACGAGCTCTCCGACGTCGACCGAAGCCTCGCCCGCGAGCATCCGCAGCAGCGTCGTCTTGCCCGACCCGTTGCGCCCGGAGAGGGTCAGGCGGTCGCGGCGCTCGAGCTTGAAGGAGACGCCGCGCAGGAGCGGCTCCCCCGCCATGTCCTTGCCGAGGTCGGAGGCGATGAGGACGGCCATGGCGGCCGATGGTAGAAGGCGCGAGCGCCTTTCTAGGAGCGGCGGCCCTGGGGCAGCCCCGGCCCCTCGCGCTGCCAGTAGAGGAGGATCTCGTTCTCGCGCGTGACGCGCTCCTCCGTGTGCTCGAAGCGGCGCAGCAGGCGCTTGGCCTGCCGGGTGCCGGCGGCCGGCTGGGCGGCGATCTCGGCGGCGAGCGCGAGCGCGGCCTCCTCGGCCTCCCCGGCGGAGGAGACCACGCGGTGCAGCAGACCGATCCCGGCCGCCTCGGCGGCGCCGAGCACGCGGCCCGTGAGCAGCAGCTCCTTGGCGCGGGAGAGCCCCACGAGCGGAACGAGGCGCGCCGCGCCGACCGGCACCCCGAGGCGCGTGCCGACCCAGCCCAGGCGCAGCGGATCGCCCCCCACGCGCAGGTCGGCCCCGGCGGCGAGCTCCGCGCCCGCGCCGAGCACGTCGCCGGCGCAGACGCAGATCGTCGGGGCGGGGAAGGCCTCCCACGCGGAGTACAGGCGCGCGAAGCCCTCCATGCGCGCGACGCCCTCCTCGGCGGTGAGCGGCTCGGAGACGTCGGCCCCCGCGCACAGCGCCCGTGGGTCCGTGGTGGAGAGGACGAGGGCCCGGAGCTCATCCTCGCCCGCGAGCTCCTCGAGCGCCCCGACGAGCTCGGCGATGGTCGCCGAGTCGAGCGCGTTTCGGCGCTCGGGACGGTCGAGTCGGACGAGCTCGACTCCGGGTTCGGGGCGGAGCCGGACGAGCGCCATGGCCGGCGAGAATAGAGGGCCTTCGCTCCTCCGCCTGGCGCGTCGGACCGCCGTCGCGGTCCGCTAGGCTTTCGTGTGCTCGTGCGCCGCCTGCTCCCCCCTCTTCTGCTCGCGCTCCTCACCCTCGCGCTGCTCGCGCCGGCAGCCGGCGCCCGCAACCCGGGCGGCCAGGGCTTCTACGGCGAGACGAACGACGTGGTGGTCACGAACGCCGGCTTCCTCGTGATCGCCTTCTTCCCCCTCTTCATCCTCGTGATGAGCGTGCTCCAGTCGCGCCTCGACAAGCGCAAGCACGCGCGCATGGACGCCAAGAAGCGCCGCTCCGCCGCGCCCGAGTGGCGCGGCGGCTGGTAGACCCGGTCGCTCGACCGGCGCGCGCTACTGGTCCGCACCGTGGCCGGTGTGGAAGCATGGCGGCGTGTCCGAGCCGATCTCCTACGCGCGCGTCGGCGCGGCCGCCGTGCTCACGATCGAGCGTCCCGAGCGCCGCAACGCCGTCGACGGGGCGACGGCGGAGGCGCTCCGCGACGCCTACCGGAGCTTCGCCGCCGACGATGACGCGCGCGTGCTCATCCTCACGGGCGCGGGCGGCGAGGCGTTCTGCGCCGGGGCGGACCTCAAGGCGATCGAGACCTTCGGCCCGCGGCTCGGAGCGCCCGAGGGGCCGCTCGGCTTCACCCGCCTGCACGCGAGCAAGCCGACCATCGCCGCGATCTCGGGCTGGTGCCTCGCCGGCGGGCTCGAGCTCGCGCTGTGGTGCGACCTTCGCCTCGCCACGGCCGGCTCCCGGCTCGGCTTCCCCGAGCGCCGCTGGGGAGTGGCTTTGATCGACGGCGGTACCCAGCGCCTGCCACGGATCGTGGGGATGGGACGGGCGATGGACCTCATCCTGAGCGGGCGGATCATGGAGGCGTCCGAGGCCCACGCCTGGGGCCTCGTCAACGAGATCGTCGAGGACCCGCTGGCCCGCGCGCTCGAGTACGCCGAGGCGCTCGCCGCCTTCCCCCAGGTCACCATGCTCGCCGACCGCCGCGCCGCCCTCGAGGGCTTCGGCCTGCCGCTCGATGCGGGGCTCGCCGTGGAGGCGCGCTCGGGAATGGAGACCTTCGGCGCGGCGGTGGAGGGCGCGGCCCGCTTCGCGGGTGGCGAGGGGCGCGGCGGGGCGGGCGCGGGGGTTTGACGCTCCCGGGGATCCAGGCGCCTTGGTGGATCTGCTGAGCGAGGCCCGGCCGGGGCGATGGAACATCGTTCCGCCGGATGGAACGCCTTGACGGCGAAGCAGTCCCTCATCCGCCGAGGAGGCGTCTTGATGCGAGCGCCGGTCCCGATGAGACGACTCATCCTGTTCATTTTGCGCGGGCTCACTGTTCATCTTTGCGGCTGGCCCGATGGGCGCGAGCGCAACCGCTCGCTTTGCCCACGAGTGCGCCGGACACCCCAAGCCCCTCCTCGCTGCGGCCGTAGAGCACGCGGGCACCGGCGTGCTCGGCTCGCGCGGCCGCCTCGGCGGCCAGGCGCGTCTTGCCGATCCCCGGCTCGCCGGCGAGCACCGCGACCGTGGGCGCCCCCTGCGCGGCGCGCTCGAGGGACTCGGCGATCGACGCCAGCTCCGCGTCGCGACCGACGAAGGCGCCCTCGCGGGCGGCGCTGCGCGGACGAGGCGACGTCGGCAGCGGGCGCGACCGTCGCCGACTCACCGATGTATGAACGTCCTCTCATGCCCCCGGACGGAAGGCTACTGCGCCTCGCGCCGTCTCGCTTCTCGGCCAGGCCTGCGGGACGCCTGCGCCGCGAAGGCTCGGTTAGGCTGCGCGTCACGCAAACCGGGAGAGACCGATGACCTACTTCGTGACGGGCGCGACCGGCTTCATCGGTCGCCATCTGGTGGAGAAGCTGCTCGAGCGCGAGGGCGAAATTCATGTGCTCGTGCGCGAGGGCTCGAAGGACAAGCTCGAGCGCCTGAACGCGGAGAAGTGGGGCGGCTCGAAGCGGATAAAGCCCGTGGTAGGCGACCTCGGGGAGCGGCAGCTCGGCGTCTCGGACGAGGTGGTCGAGCAGCTCAAGGGCAAGGTCGAGCACTTCTTCCACCTGGCGGCGATCTACGACATGACCGCCGACGAGGAGACCAACAAGAAGCTCAACGTGGGCGGCACTCGCCACGCCGTCGAGCTCGCCAACCTGCTCGAGCCCGAGCACTTCCACCACGTCTCCTCGATCGCCGCCGCCGGCTCGTACAAGGGCCTCTTCCGCGAGGACATGTTCGACGAGGGGCAGAAGCTTCCGAGCCCCTACCACCGCACGAAGTTCGAGTCCGAGAAGCTCGTGCGCGAGAAGGCCAAGGCGCCGTGGCGCGTCTACCGCCCGGCCGTCGTCGTGGGCAACTCGCAGACCGGCGAGATGGACAAGGTCGACGGTCCCTACTACTTCTTCAAGGCGATCCAGAAGGCGCGCCACTACCTGCCCGAGTGGTTCCCCCTCGTCGGGCCCGAGCTCGGCCACACGAACATCGTCCCGGTCGACTGGGTCGCGGCCACGCTCGACCACATCGCCCACGAGCCCGACCTCGACCGCCAGGCGTTCCACCTCACCGCCCCGAAGTCGACACGCTCGGGGGAGGTGATGAACGAGTTCGCCAAGGCCGCGCACGCGCCGCAGCTCGCGATCCGGATCGATCAGAAGCTGACCCAGGCCCTGCCCAAGGGCACGCTCTCCATGCTCATGAAGCTCCCTCAGGCCAAGCAGCTGCGCAAGACGGTGCTGGCCGACGTCGGCATCCCCGACGACATCATCGAGCACGTCGCGCTCATCCCGCAGTTCGACACGCGCGACACCGAACGCGCGCTGCGCGGTTCGGGGATCGAGCTGCCGCCGCTTGACTCCTACGCCGAGAAGCTGTGGGACTACTGGGAGCGCAACCTCGATCCGGATTTGTTCAAGGACCGCTCCTTCGAGGGTGCGGTAAACGGCAAGGTCGTGCTCATCACCGGCGCCTCGAGCGGGATCGGCAAGGCCGCGGCGCTCAAGATCGCCGCCGCGGGCGGTATCCCCCTGCTCGTCGCGCGCAACGCCGAGAAGCTGCAGGAGACCAAGGACGAGATCGAGGCCGAGGGCGGCACCGCCTACCTCTACTCCGCCGACCTGGCCGACCTCGACTCGGTCGAGGCCCTGGTCGAGCAGGTGATGTCCGACCACCCGGCGGTCGACTACCTCGTCAACAACGCCGGGCGCTCGATCCGCCGCTCGGTGGCGCTCTCCTACGATCGCTTCCACGACTTCGAGCGCACGATGCAGCTCAACTACTTCGGGGCGATCAAGCTGATCGTCACGCTGCTTCCGCACTTCGCCGAGCAGGGTCGGGGCCATGTGGTCAATATCTCCTCGATCGGAGCCCAGACGAGTCCGCCGCGCTTCTCGGCCTACGTGGCCTCCAAGGCGGCGCTCGACGCGTGGACGCGCTGCGCGGCCTCGGAGGTCGTGGGCAACGGGGTGACCTTCACCACCATCCACATGCCGCTCGTGCGTACCCCGATGATCGGGCCGACCAAGATCTACGACGCCTTCCCGACGCTCAGCCCCGACGAGGCCGGGGACCTCATCTGCGAGGCGATTCGTGCCAAGCCCAAGGAGATCAACACCCGGCTGGGGACCTTCGGGCAGGTCGCCTACTCGCTCGCCCCCAAGGCCGTCGATCAGATCCTGCACATGGCCTACCGCGTGTTCCCAGACTCCGCGGCGGCGAAGGGCAAGCAGGACCCCGAGGAGAAGGCCTCGACGGAGCAGATCGCCCTCGCGCACCTCATGAAGGGCGTGCACTGGTAGCGCGGGGCCGAAGGGCGCGCGCACGAGCAAGAGGCGGATCGTGCACGTCCAGGCGTGCACAATTCGCCTGACCCCGGGGCGCCCGCCGCGGACGCTCGCTCACAACGCCAGGCAGTCCGCCCGCGGCAGGAAGCCGAGACCGGGCAGGCGCTCGTAGACCCCGGTGAGCTCGAGCTGACGGTCGGAGTGAGCGTAACCGGCGCCGGCGACCACTCCGAAGGCCACGCCGGCGTCGAGAGCGCCGGCGCGGTCGCGCAAGCCGAAGGTCCGCGTCGTGTCGGTGCCGTGGTCGCGCATCCGCGCGAGCACGTCGGCCAGGCGGCGGGAGAGCTCACCGGCGCGCGCGTGATGCAGCGCTCCGACGAATCCGCGCGCCGCCGCCGCGTCACCGGCGTCGGTGAGGTCGAGCACGCTCTCGTTCTCCAGCACCGCTCCGCGGCCGCTGAAGCGCGCCGGCAGGCCGAAGCCGGCGGACCCGGCGAGCGCGCGGCCCACCAGGCGGACCATCAGGCGCTGCGGTCGTCCGGCGCGGTCGATGGTGTACTCGGCGAGCGCGCTCGCTTCCGCGCCCCCGCCCAGGCCGGCGCCCACGAAGAAGCGGGCGGCCGTGTCGGCGTCGAGGCGCAGGTACCACGTCGTCTTTCCGTCGCGGCTGCGGCGGCGTCCGAGCGCCCCGGTGAGCACCGCCTTGGCTTCGGCGCTCAGCCCCAGTCCGGCCGAGGCTCCCGCCTGCGCCAGACCGCCCCCGTGCAGGTAGACGGCGCCGGGGGGCGGCGGCTTGTCGGGCTCCCAGCCCACGAGACGGCACAGCGGGCAGATGCGGCGAGCGTCGTTGCCGAGGCGCCCGAGCAGCGTCTGGTCCGAGCCGAAGTGATGCACGAAGGCATCGGCCTGAGCCTGGCCGGCGAAGCGCCAGGTGCGCCCCGAGGTGAACGTGACACCCGCGCTCGCGGTCACCTTGGCTCCCACCTTGACATTGGCCAGCTCGAAGTGGGCGCCGACGGCAGTGGTGAGGGCGCCGCTGCCCGTATCCGCGAAGGTGACGCTCACCCTTCCGTCGGAGGTGCGCTCCTCGAGCACGGAGAGCCCGGCGGCGAGCTTTACGACCGCGAAGGCGACGTGGAAGTCCTGGCTGCGCGTCGAGCGATGGAGCGGACAGGGCTCGAGGTCGGCGACGTCGGGCGGCGGACCGGGACAGGGACCCCCGACAAGGACACAAAGGCCGTGCTCGACCCCGTAGAGCAGCCGGCGCCCCAACCCCCCGGCGGTGAGGGCCGCGGCACCCGCGAGCACGATCGCCACGAGCGCCCAGAGGGCGAGGTACTCGACGGAGGACTGACCGCGGCAGGAGCGCACGGCGGCGACCGTGCCGCACTCAGGCCACACGCGGCGCGTCTCGCGCGCGGATCGTCACACCCCGGGAAGAGACTCCTTACGAAGCGAGGCCGCGCTTCAGGCGCTGCTCGCGGCCGACAGCTCGGCCGCGAGCAGCGCGTGGCGGGCCATGAGCTCCCGCTGGACGCTCCGCGGCTCGCCCGCTCCGCCGCCCGCGCCGTCCGCCGCTCGCCGCGTCCAGCGTCCGTCGGCGCCGAGCTCCCACGCGTCGGTGTCATCGGCCAGCGAGCGCTCGAGCACGTCGCACAGCTCGGCGCGCAGGGCAGGGTCCTCGACGGGAACGAGCAGCTCCACGCGCGTGTCGAGGTTGCGCGGCATGAGGTCTGCCGAGCCGATGAAGATCTCCTTCTCCGCGCCACGCTCGAAGCAGAAGATCCGCGCGTGCTCGAGGAAGCGCCCGACGACGGAGACGACGCGAATCCCCTCCGAGACGCCGCGCACCCCGGGCCGTAGGCAGCAGATGCCGCGGATCGAGAGCTCGACCGGCACCCCCTCCTGGGCGGCTCCATACAGCGCCCGGATGCACTCGTCGTCGACGAGCGCGTTCATCTTCATGACGATGCGCGCGGGCTCCTCCCGCCGGTGCGCCGCGAGCGTCTTCTCGATCTCCTCGAGCACTCCCTCGCGCAGGTGGTCGGGCGCGACGAGCACCTTGCGGTATCCCTCGGGGCGCCCGAAGCCGGTGAGGAAGTTGAACATGTCGGCCACGTCGGCGCCGATGCCCTCGTCGGTGGTGAAGAGCCCGATGTCGGTGTAGAGCCTCGCCGTCGTCGCGTGGTAGTTCCCCGTCCCCACGTGGACGTAGTGGCGCACGCCGTCCCCCTCCCGGCGCACCACGAGGATGCACTTAGCGTGGGTCTTCAGCGCCGGGTGGCCGTAGACCACGTGCACTCCGGCCTCCTCGAGCGCGCGCGCCCAGGTGATGTTGGCGCGCTCGTCGAAGCGGGCCTTGAGCTCGAAGAGGCAGACCGCCTGCTTTCCGCGCTCGGAGGCGCGGATCAGCGCGGGGACGAGCGGCGAGTCGTCGCTCGTGCGGTAGACGGTCAGCTTGATCGCCAGCACGTCGGGATCGGCCACCGCCTGCTCCACGAAGCGCTCCACCGAGGAGGAGAAGGAGTCGTAGGGATGGTGGACGAGGACGTCGCCCTGGCGCATCGCTCCGAGCACGTCGAGCTCCTCCCCGTGGCCGGCGTGGAGCCGCGGCTGGGTGACCGGGACCCAGGGGCGCTCGCGGAGGTCCTTGAAGCCCGGGAGGCCCACGATCTGCCCCAGGTCGCTCAAATCGAGCAGCCCCGCGACGTCGTAGACGTCGCGCTCCTCGGCCTCGAGCGCTTCGACGAGCTGCGCGCGCAGGGCGGGGTCCATGCCCGCGGAGCACTCCAGCCGCACGACCTCGCCGAAGCGGCGGCTGCGCAGCTGGCTCTCCACGGCAGCCAGCAGGTCGTCGGCCTCGTCGGAGACGGTGAAATCGGCGTCGCGGGTGACGCGGAACACGCTCCAGCCGAGGATCTCCGTGCCCGGGAAGAGTGCCTCGAGATGAGCGGCGATGACGTCCTCGAGCGGGACGAAGGTCCGCCCCCCCTCCCCCACCGGCACGAAGCGCGGAAGCATCTCCTTGGGCACCTTGATGCGGGCGAAGGTGCGAAAGTCCGACTCGGGGTCGCGCAGCGAGACAGCGAGCGAGAGCGAGAGGTTCGAGATGTAGGGGAATGGGCGGCCGAGACCGACCGCGAGCGGGGTGAGGACGGGAAAGATCTGGCGGTGGAAGCGGTCGCGCAGGGCCTCTTGCTCGCCCTCGGAGACCTCCTCCCAGCGCACGATCCGCACGCCGTGCTCGGCGAGCCCGGGGCGCAGGTCCTCGTCGAAGCAGCGGGTCAGGCGATGGTCGAGGGCGCGTACGCACCTACCCACCGCGTCGATCACCTCGTCGGGCGCCCGGCCGTCGGGCCCGCGCACGTCGATGCCCGCGTCGGCCTGGTCGTGCAGCCCCGCGACCCGGATCATGAAGAACTCGTCGAGGTTCGAAGTGTAGATCGCGCAGAACTTGACCCGCTCGAGCAGCGGGGTGCCCGGGTTCTCGGCGATCTGGAGCACCCGATCGTTGAAGTCGAGCCAGGAGAGCTCGCGGTTGAAGTAGAGCTCGGGCGCGCCGAGATCGGCCGGCGGCTCCGCGGTCGGCTCGGCGCGGCGAGCCTCGACGCTCATGCCGGCGTGGCGCGCGGTTCGCCGCCCTCGACGGGCGGCGTCTCGCCGTGCTCGACGAGCGCCCACTCGAGGCGGGCGCGAAAGCCCTTGCGCTGCAGCTCCTCCCAGCGTTCGACGAACCGGCGGTGGAGCAGCGCGCGCCGGGCCTGCAGGTGGACGGCGAGCACGTCGAGGCCGCGGTAGGCGCCGCGCGAGGGGGCGCGCGAGGCGAGCCGCGGGGAGAGGTCCTCGGCGGTGCCCGCGCGTCCGAGCACCGCGCCGACGTCGCGGGCGCGCAGCTCCTCGGCGTGGGCGAGCACGCGGGGGAGCATCACGTCGCAGTCGTGGATCTCGCCGAGCACGTCCTGGAGCTCCTTGACGAGGAGGGCGGCGCGCGCGGCGTAAGGGCCGAAGCAGAACGCCGAGAGCTCGAGCAGGTAGCGCAGGCGCTTGGCGGCGATGCGCATGTCGTGCTGGGCCTCGATCTCGCCATCCTCGAGCGCGCGGGGGACGAACGAGTAGAGCTCGGCGAGGCGCGCGTGGCAGATCCGCTCGAGGTTCTCGGCGGTGCCCCCCTGCGGGTCGAGGCCCGTGACACGGCGGGCCTTCATCCGGCGTCGTTCACCGCCACGAGCGCTTCGAGGCGTCCGCGCAAGTCGCGCTCGGCCATCTCCTCCAGCACGCGGGACAGACGCTCGTTGCCCGCCGACTGCTCCTCGCGCAGCGCCGCCGCGAGGCTCTCGGCCCCTGCGCGGTCGCTCGCCGGGACCTCGGCGGCGAAGGCGAGGAGAGCCGCAATCGCCACGTCGGGGTCACGGCGGGCTCCGAGCGCGTCGGCCAACTTCTTCACGTCGCGAAGGACGGGCCGAAGCTCTCGCTTGGGAAACGCGCCGCCGAAGGTCTCGAGCACCGCGCGCAGGCGCCGCGTCGCCACACGCATGTCGTGCACGCGCTCGATGTCGCTCGTGTCGAGCACGCCTTCGGCATGGGCGAAGAGCTCCCGCGCGCGGACGCCGAGCACCGCTCGGGCCGTCTCGACCCAGGGCGCGGCGCCGCTCAGTCCCGGGATGTCGTCGGCCTTGGCCATGTTCGTGTCAGGCGGTCGCACCGCCGACCCCCATGCTTGAGTCAAGCAGGATTCCCTCGCGGAGCCCTCCCCGCGCGATGTGCAGCGGGCGGTCGAAGACCGACGAGGCGGCTTCGAGCACGAGGATGCCGGCGGGCAGGAGGCTCACGCGACGGCGATCGAGGTCGAAGCGGCGCGCGAGCTCGGCGGAGGGCACCGTCCCGAGCAGCCCAAGCGCGCGCGTCAGCGTCTCGGGCTCGAGGATCGCTCCGACCAGGCGCCGCAGCGAGGTGGCGCTCCCGCCCACGGCCAGCGCCCGCGCGGGCGCTGGTGGCTCCAGTCCCTCGAACACCCCGGCCACGTGGGCGCGGACGGCTTCGAGCTCGGCGATCGATGGCGGGTCCGAACGGATGTAGGCCTCGGAGAGGTCTCCCGAGCCCACGCGAAAGGACGCCGAGAACCTCACGCCCTCGGCCAGGGTCCCGACGATGAGCTCCGAGGAACCCCCGCCCACGTCCACGACCCCGACGAGTCCGGACGGGGCCTGGCCGAGCGTGCGGGTCGCCCCCACGAACGCGAGACGTGCCTCCTCGTCTTCGCCGAGCACCTCGACCGTGAGGCCGGCCGCGGCGCCGATCGCCCGGCGCACCCCTTCCCCGTTCTGGGCCCGGCGCAGCGCCGCCGTGCCCACGGCCCGGATGCTCCGGGCACCGAGCTCACGGGCCGCCGCGGCCTGGGCGGCGACGACCTGGGCCACCTCGGCGATCTTCGCGGGCGCGACTCGCGCGTCGCGGTCGAGGCCCTTCCCGAGGCGGGTGAACTCGCGGCTCTGGAAGACCTCGCTCAGCGCTCCCTCCCGGCGGTCGGCCACGAGCAGCCGCGTGGTGTTCGAGCCGATGTCGATGCAGGCGCAGCGCACGTGTCTCCCTCCGACGATACCGGGGCACGACGGTGCCGCAAGGACGCTCGAAGAGCAGCCCCGGCCCGCCGGGCTGCGAGAATGTGAGCGTGCGACGAACGCGTCCGCCCCGCCGCCGAAGCCGGGAGAGCACCGGGCCTCCCGTGCCGCGCGCGGCGTGGCTGCAGCTCGCGGCGTGCACGGCGACCGCCGCCCTGCTGCAGATCGACGGGACCATCATCACCGTCGCGCTGCCCTCGGTGGGGCACGCGCTCGACGTCGGCTCCCACACGCTCTCCTGGGTGCTGACCCTCTACTTCATCGCCTACGCCGTCGCCCTCTTTCCCGGCGGGAGGCTGGTCGACGCTTACGGCGCTCGCACGATCGCCTTCGCCGGCCTCGCCCTCTTCGGCGCCGGGGCGGTGGCGGGCGCGCTCGCGCCCTCCTTCGCCGTGCTGCTCGTCTCGCGCGCGCTCCAGGGCATCGGCGCCGGGCTGGTCAGCCCGGCGGCGCTGGCGGGCGCGGTGAGCGGCTTTCCGCCCGAGCGGCGAGGAACGGCGCTCGGGATCTGGGGCGCGGGGTCGGGGATGGCGAACCTGGCCGGCCCGCTGCTCGGCGGGGTGCTGACCGTCCTGCTCGGCTGGCGCGCGAACTGGTGGGCGCTCGTTCCGCTGACGCTCGCCGCCGCCGTGGCGATCTGGCGGCTCGTGCCGAGCGCGGTGCACGCCGACGAGTCGCCCGAGCTCGGCGGCCTGCGCCAACGGGTCATCGCCGCCGCCGCGCTCGTCGCCACCCTGACCTTCCTGGTGATGATCGGGACGTTCTTCCTCGCCCAGCAGTACCTTCAGGCGGTGCCGAGATACTCGGCGCTCGGCGCGGCGAGCACCCTGCTCGTCGTCGCGTTGATGGTCGCCGTCGCCGCGCCGTTCGCCGGCCGGCTCGCGGACGCACGCGGTGAGCGCTCGCCGGCGCTCCTCGGGTTCGCACTCGCCGGCGGGGGGCTCGCGGCGCTCGGAGTGCCCGGCGTCCCGCTCCACGGCTTCGTCTCGCTGCCGCTGCTGCTGCCGGTCGGGCTCGGCCTGGGCCTGCTGTTCGCGCCGGCCTCGCGGGCAGCGCTCAACGCCGTTCCCCAGGCCCGCCACGGGCGGGTCTCCGCGGTCCTTTCCGCCGGTCGCCTCCTCGGAGCGGCGCTCGGCGCGGGACTGGCCGGCCTCGCGCTCGCCCCCGGCGTCTCGGATCGCCACGTCCACGGCGCGCTGATCGGCGCGGCGCTCATCTGCGTCCTCGTCGGCCTCCCCGCCGCCGCGCAGCTCGGCCACCGCGCCCCGGCCGGGGAGCGCGCGAGCCCGGCCCCGGCCTGAAGGGCCGGAACGCCGGCGGCGGGCGGTCGGTGGTATCCGGCCCGTCCAGTTTCCACCATTGAGGTACCATTCCACCTCGAATGGCGCTGAACATCAAGGATCAAGCGACGGAGCGGCTGGCCGAGGAGGTCGCGACCCTTGCCGACGAGACGAAGACTCGAGCCGTCAAGGTCGCGCTGCAAGAGCGCAGGCAACGACTCGCGCTGCGCGCGGTCCACCGGCAGGACGTCGTCGAGCTCGAGCGGTTTCTGCGCGAGGAAGCGTGGCCTCAGGTGCCCGCCGAAGCGTTGGGCCGGCCGGTGACACGCGCCGAGCGCGAGGAGATCCTCGGCTACGGGCCTCAAGGCGTGTGATCGTCGACTCCTCGGCGATCGTCGCCCTCCTCCTCCGCGAGCCGGGCTACGAACCCCTGCTCGAGCGGCTGGGAGCGGCGCCGGTCGCCGGCGTCGGGGCTCCGACGCTCGCCGAGACCGGCCTCGTGCTCGCGGCCCGGCTCGGAATCACCGGCAAGACGCTGCTCGCGCGGTTCGTCGCCGAGAGCGGGCTCGTCGTCGCGCGCTTCGGCGAGGAGCATTGGCCCGTGGCCCTCGACGCCTACCTTCGCTTCGGCAAGGGCCGGCATCCGGCGCGCTTGAACTTCGGCGACTGCCTGACCTACGCGACGGCGAAGCTCGCCGGCGAACCGCTGCTCTGCCTCGGAGATGACTTCGCGAAGACCGATCTCTCCCTGGTCATCTGACCGCGCCCTTCAGGCGAGCGTCCACCGCTCCGGCGGCTCTCCGCTCATCCGCACCGACGTCTCCACCAGGGTCGAGCGCTCCCACGCCGCTCGCAGCAGCGCGTAGAAGACCACGTCGCGGACCTTCTCGCCGTGACGGTGCCACGCGCGCAGCACGCCCTCCCGGCGAAAGCCGATCCGCTCGAGGGCCACCTGCGAGCGGCCGTTCTGCGCGTCGGCGTAGGCGCTCAGGCGCTCCATCCCCAGACGCTCGAAGGCGAGCCGGGAGATCAACGCCTTGGACTCCACGTTTGCCCCGCTGCCCCAGAAGCGGTGTCCGAACCAGCTCCCGACCACACAGCGGCGGTCGCGCGCGGAGAGCTCGGAGAGGCCGGTGATGCCGATCGGCCCGTGCTCGGCGTGCACGACGAGGAAGTCGAGATGATCGCCCGCCTCGCGCTTGGCGCCCTGGGCCGCGATGTACTCCGCGGCCTCTCCCTCCTCGGTGTACGGGCCCCAGGAGAAGAACCGCGTCACGGCGGGATCGCGCCCGAGCGCATAGAGCGCCGGGGCGTCCGCGGGCTGGGGGTAGCGCAGGGTGAGCGACGGACCGCTGAGGACGAGCTCCACGGCAGCCGCCGCCCGCTCGCTACGACGAGGCCGAGGACGAGCCGCTCAGCTCCTTCTCCGTGGCCTGCATCACGCCGGCGCGGTCCTTGTGGGCGCGCTCGTAGGAACGGGCGCGCTGCACGGTCTCCTCGTCGGCGTCGTCCAGGCGCTTCTTGATGTCGGCCACGCTCTGGTCGTCGTAGCCGGCCCAGGGCTCGTCTTGGCCGAGCAGCGCTCCCACCCGGTCGAGCACCGTGGAGCGGTTGCGCTCCTTGCGCTCGTAGGCGTCGATCTTCCCGAGGTCCTCGTGGGAGAGGCCCTTGAGGCGGCCGACGAGCTCGTCGGCGTTCAGCTCCTCGTAGTTCTTGATCGGCAGGTCATCGGCCGAGGCGACGGCCCCCTGTGCCTCGCCCTGGACGCGGGCGGCGCCCGGCACCTTGCGCGACTCCTTCGCGGCCCGCTTGCCGGTCTTGGCGGCCGTCTTTCGCGCCCCCTTCGCCGCCTGCTTGCTGACCGCCTCGACCGTGTTCGTCGCCTCCCCGACCGTCTCGCGCGCGTCGCGCACCGCTCCGCGGGCCGAGTCGGCGGCGCCCGTGCTGCTCACCTCATAGCGCGGGATCCCGTCGATCTCGGCGTCGACCACCGCGTCGGTCAGCGTGGGGATGATCTTGCGCAGCTCGTCGAGCATGCGCTCCTCGTCGGCCCGGATGCTCGCCGCGAGCGTGGCGGTCTGCTTGTCGCCCAAGCGCTGAGCGAGGTGTTCGAGCGCGTCGTAGGTGGCTATCTCCAGCACTTCGGTGGCGCACTCGTCCTTCGCGTTCTTGAGCAGCTTCTCCTCGCCGCTCGCGCCGCGGACGAGGTCGAGGGGACTCTTGGAGAGCGCCAGGGTCTGCGCCAGCGCGGACTGCACGAGCCCCGTGGCCAGACCGACGCCGATCTCGAGCATGTTGCGGCCCTCGCCGAGATCGCGCAGGCGATCCTCGAGCCGGCTCGCGTGGTCGCGGGTCTCGTCGAGGTGGCGCTCGAGGCCGGAGCGGTAGGCGCTGGCGGGGGTCATCGCCACATGGGCCTGGAGCGTGCGCACGAGGGCCTGCTCGGTGGCGTGCGCCTCGTCGATGTACTGGATCAGCTTGTTGCGGGCGGCCGGTTCCATGGTGGGGACGCTTCCTCTCGCGGTCAACGACGGTCGCTCCGTGACGTTCCCGCGCGGACCCGCGGGCAAACGAGGCACCGAGGGCCGGCGCGGCCGGGTTTCACCCCGATCGCCCGGGGTACTTCCTGGCCGTGGCGCCCGCCTCCATCGATCCCGACCCGCCCCGCCACGAGCGCCCGCCGGAGCGCGAAACCCCGCGCCCGAGCCGATGAGATGAGCGCGGACCTCGATGGCGCGCCAGGCCCCGATGTGCGGCTCGAGCTTCCCGCGCGCTCGGAGAACGTCGCGCTGGTGCGCCAGGCGCTCGCCGGAGTGCTCGACGCCCTCGGCGTGGCGCCCCCGCTGGCCGCCGATCTGAAGATCGCGCTCACCGAGGCCTGCACGAACGCGGTCAAGCACGGCTACGACGAGGAAGCCGGCGCGCTCGAAGTCACGATGAGCGCCGGTCAGGACTTCTTGAGCCTCAGCGTGCGCGACCGCGGGCCGGGCTTCAAGCCGCTGACGGGTGAGGTCGACGCGGTGCCCTTCGGCTTCGGCCTCGCGCTGATCGCCTCGCTGGCCGACGCCTTCGCGATCCAGGGAGGCGCGGCGGGCAGCGAGGTGCAGATGACCTTCGACCTCGCCGAGAGCCAGGAGCATCCCGTCGCCCCCGGGGGGGCCAGCCAGCTCCGCGACCGCCGCCCGGCGCCCCCGGCCGACCGCATGCGCGTCCGGGTTCGTCCGGGCCCGCTCGTGGCGCCGGTCCTCGGACGGGTGATCTCCCTGCTCGCCGCGCGCGCGAGCTTCTCGATCGACCGTCTCTCCGACGCTCAGCTCGTGAGCGACGCGATCGCCGCCCACTCGAGCGCGCACGCCCTCGACGGTCACGTATCGCTGGCCATGGAGGAGGGCGAGCGTCTTCTCGAGCTGCGCATCGGTCCGCTCGTTCCCGGCGGCGGCGAGCAGCTCGTACGCGACAGCGAGCTGCCGGGCCTCGGACGACTCCTCGAGCAGCTCACCGACGAGGTGGCGACGGAGCCGGTCGTCGAGGGCTCGGCGGTCGGCGAGCTGCTGCTCGTGCGGCTTGCGCAGAGCGTCTAGGCGCTCGCGCCGGCGTCCGGCGCCATGACCGACGCCGTCGTCATCGGAAGCGGCCCGAACGGGCTGGCCGGCGCCAACCTGCTCGCCGACGCCGGGTGGGACGTGCTCGTGCTCGAGGGCGCCGAGGAGCCGGGCGGCTCGGTACGCACGGGAGAGCTCACCGAGCCGGGCTTTCGCCACGATCTCTTCAGCGCCTTCTATCCCCTCGGGGCGGCGTCGCCCGTGCTGCGCGGGCTCGAGCTCGAGTCCCACGGACTGCGCTGGCGCCACCATCCCCACGTCGTGGCCCACCCGCTGCGCGACGGGCGCTGCGCCGTGCTCTCGCGCGAGCTCGAGCAGACCGCCGCCTCGCTCGAGAGCTTCGCTCCCGGCGACGGCGAGGCGTGGCGCGAGCTCTACGGGCTGTGGGAGCGGGTGGGGCCCCGGCTCGTCGAGTCGCTGTTTCGCCCGTTTCCGCCCGTGCGGCCGGGCCTCGGTCTCCTGCGCGCGCTCGGTGCGCAGGAGCTCGTGCGCTTCCTCCGCTTCGCGCTGCTCCCCGTGCGGCGGATGGCCGAGGAGGAGTTCCGCGGCGCGGGTGGCGGCCTGCTGCTCGCCGGCAACGCCCTCCATGCCGACCTCACGCCGGAGTCGGTGGCCGGCGGGCTCTACGGCTGGCTGCTCTGCTCGCTCGGCCAACAGGTGGGATATCCCGTCCCCGAGGGAGGCGCGGGCGAGTTGACCGCCGCGCTCGTGCGCCGGCTCCGCTCGCGCGGGGGGGCGCTCGAGTGCGGCGTGCCCGTGGCCGAGGTGCTCGTCTCGGGCGGCGCCGCCACCGGCGTCCGGCTCGCCGACGGACGCACGATCGGCGCCCGGCAGGCGGTGCTCGCCGACGTGGGGGCGCCCGCCCTCTACGGGGGGCTCGTGGGCGCCCGGCACCTGCCCGGCCGGCTGCGCGAGGACCTACGCCGCTTTCAGTACGACAACGCGACGGTCAAGGTCGATTGGGCGCTCTCGGCGCCCATCCCGTGGTCGGCCGAGGAGGCGCGCGGCGCGGGGACGATCCACGTCGCCGAGGGGATGGACGCGCTCTCGCGCCACGCGGGCCAGCTCGTGCAGAAGCAGATCCCCGATGCGCCCTTCCTGGTGCTCGGCCAGTACGCGGCGGCCGATCCGACGCGCCAGCCCCCGGGAGCGGAGACCGCGTGGGCCTACACGCACGTCCCGCAGACTCCGCAGGGCGACGCCGGGCCCGACGGACTGACCGGGAGCTGGGACGAGCGCGAGACGGAGGTCTTCGCCGCGCGGATCGAGGAGCAGGTCGAGTTGCTCGCGCCGGGCTTCCGCGAGCTCATCCGCGGGCGCCACGTCTTCGTCCCTCCCACGATGGAGGAGGTCAACGCCAACCTCGTCCACGGCGCGCTGAACGGCGGCACCGCGCAGCTCCATCAGCAGTTGATCTTCCGCCCCACCCCGGGGCTCGCCCGCCCCGAGACGCCGGTCGACCGGCTCTACCTCGCCTCCTCCTCGGCGCACCCGGGCGGCGGCGTGCACGGCGCCTGCGGGGCGAACGCCGCCCGGGCCGCCCTGGCCCGCGCGCACCCGGTGCGCCGGATCGGAGCGCTCGGCGCGCGCGCCGGACAGCGACGGCTCTCGGGCTGGTAGCGCGCGGGCCGCCGTTCATGCGGCGGCGCCGGCGGCACGCTCGCGGCCGAGGCGGCCGCGGCGGCGCAGGCACTCGGCGCTGCGGGCATGGAGGAGACCGTCGAGGAGCGGGTTCCAGAGCCAGTGCACCAGCCCCGGACGGTGGACACCGTCGTCAGCGGTACCCCGGAGGAGAGACGGCAAACGCGGCACCGGGGGGCGTGGCGCCCCGTGGACTCGCCGGTGGGAACCCCGGCCGGGCTACGCCACCTCGTGCAGCGACGCGACCGCGCCCTGCCGCGCGAGACGCTCGAGCGCGCGAGACTCGATCTGGCGCACCCGCTCTTGGGTTATGCCCAGGTGCCGGCCGATCTCGCGCAGCGCCTGGGGCTCGCCGTGGTCGAGGCCGTAGCGCAGGATGAGCACCTCGCGCTCGCGCTCGGGCAGCCGGGCGATGGCGCGCCGCACGACGCTGCATCTCACCGACACCTCGACGGTCTCGTCGGGCTCGGGGTCGTCGCTCGCCAGCAGGTCCCCGAAGGCGGTGTCGCGCTCGTCGCCCACCGGGCGGTCGAGGCTCGTCACCGCTCGCGACGCCTGCCGCGCCTCGCTCACGTGGTGGGTCGGGATCTCGAGGGCGGCCGCTATCTCCTCGTCGTTCGGCTCGCGATCGAGCTCACGCCCGAGCTCGCGTTCCACCCGCTCGACCTTGCGCTGGCGCTCGAGCACGTTGACCGGCAGCCGGATCGTGCGCGCCTTGGTCTGGATTCCTCGCTCGACGCCCTGGCGTATCCACCAGGTGGCGTAGGTGGAGAAGCGAAATCCGCGGCGCCAGTCGAACTTCTCGACCGCTCTGATGAGGCCGAGCACCCCCTCCTGGATCAAGTCGAGCAGCGCGAGGTCGTGGCCTTGGAACTTCTTGGCGATCGACACGACGAGCCGGAGGTTCGCGTTGATCATGCGCTCCTTGGCCCGCCCGTCGCCGCGCTCGATCCGCTTGGCGAGCTCGATCTCCTCCTCGGGGCGCAGGAGGCTCCAGCGACTCGCGTCGTTCAGGAAGAGCTGGAGCGGGTCGGTCGTCGCGGGGGCGGACGCGACGAGCGCCGAGGCGCCGGCCGCGAGAGGCTCCTCGTCGAGGGCGGGCTCCTCGGGCAGCGGATCGAGCTCTCCCGGCGCAAGGGCCGTCGGCTCCTCCTCGACCTCGAGGAGCTCGGGAAGCTCACAGGGAGCGTCTCGCCTCACCGAGAAGGCGATTGCCGCTCGGGGCCGAACTCAAACCCGATCGGCGTGCGGTTGGACGCGCGTTGGACCGATGGCGAACCTTTCGCGTTCGCCGAACGACTCGGAGGTGGGGACGAGCATGCCCATACGCAAGAACAAGACGCAGGAAGATCCCGTGGACGACCCCGGCCGGAGCAGGGGCGCCGTGGCCGAGGGCGAGCGCGGCGCCGGCGAAGAGGGCGCGGTGCGGGAGGATCGCCAGGGAGTCGCCGAGCGCCACGAGGCGGGGCGCCTGCGCCAGCGCGACGAGTTCGGAGGCACCAACTTCGGCTCGGCGTTCTTCGGCTGGCTCGTGGCCGTCGGGCTCGGAGTGCTCCTCACCGCGATCCTCAGCGCGGCGGGCACCGCGATCGGGCTCACGAACGGCGTGAGCAGCTCCGGCGCACAGAAGAGCGCGGGAACGATCGGCATCGTCGGTGGCGCGATCCTGCTCGCGATCCTGATGATCGCCTACTACGCCGGCGGCTACGTGGCCGGGCGGATGTCGCGCTTCGACGGCGCGCGCCAGGGCTTCGCGACCTGGGCGATCGGCCTCATCATCACGCTGCTCGGCGCGGGCGCGGGGGCGATCGCCGGAGCGCAGTACAACATCTTCTCCAAGCTGAACCTGCCGCGCATCCCGGTCAAGGAGGGCTCCCTGACCACGGGCGGGGCGATCGCGCTGGCCGCGATCGTGCTCGGAACTCTGCTGGCGGCGATCCTCGGAGGCAAGGTGGGCCAGCGCTACCACCGCAAGGTGGACCGCGCCGCCGCCGTCTAGGCCGGGTGAGCGGGGGCGGCGGTCGTCCTGGCCGGCGCCCCCCGCCCGTTCCTAGGCGCCCGACCTGCCCACGCCGGTGAGGATCTCGCGGATCCGCGCCGGTCCCCCGGTGTTGGGCGAGAGCGGCGGCGTGGAGACGCCCGCGCCCTCCCGCATCCCCGCGAGCAGCTCGAGGAGCGCCTCGCCGCCGGTGTGGCGGGGCTCCCACCCGAGCTCCTCGCGGGCGCGCGTGACGTCCATCAGGGGGACGCCGAGCGCGAGGTCGACCCAGCCGGGCGGGGTGGGCTGGAGGCGGAGCTTCCAGGTGGCCTCGGCAGCCCCGCGCAGCACGCGCGCGGGAACGGGCACGGGGCGGGCGCCGAGCAGGCGGCCGAGCTCGGCGGGGTCGAGCACCGGCTCGGCGGCGACGTTGAACGCGCCGCGCACCTCGCCCATCACCGCGAGCCGGTAGGCCTCCCCCACGTCGAGGGAGTGGACCGCCTGGAAGCGCAGGCGCGGGGTGTCGGGGACGACGGGGATGAGCTCGCGGCGCAGCAGGGCGCCGGGCACGAACGGCCCGCCGAAGAGCCGCCGGATCCCCGAAGCGGCGTCTCGCTTGAAGATGAGCCCGGGGCGCAGGCGCACGACGCGCAGCTCGGGTCGCTCGGCCTCGAGGCGGTCGAGCAGGCGCTCGACCTCGGCCTTGTGGCGGGAGTAGAAGGAGGTCGCGATCCCGCCCGTGGGCCAGGACTCGTCCACGCGCCGATCCTTGGGTCCGGGCGAGTAGGCCCCCACAGAGGAGGCGTAGACGAGCGCGCCGACCCCCGCCTCGGCCGCGGCGCGAAACACGCGCTCGGAGCCCGTGACGTTCGTCGCCCGCGTGACCGACTCGTCGCGCGAGGGCTGGATGAGCCACGCGAGGTGCACGACGGCGTCGGCGCCGCGAAGGTGCTCCGTGAGATCCGCGCGCGCCACGTCGGCCTCGAGGAAGGTGGTCTTCGCAACCTGAAGGGTGGGCCGGCGCCGCGCGATGCCGAGGATCGATTCGATTCCATCCTCCTGGGCGAGCGCGCGCAGCACGCTCGTTCCCACGTTGCCGGTGGCTCCGGTGACGACGACGCGCATCGGTTCAGGCGATGCCCGCGCCCGGCTCCCGGCAAACGACATCCGGCGCGCGGTACGTCACGAGGCCGGCAGCCGGCGTGCCGCGGCGAGCACGTCGGCGACCGAGAGGTCGAGCAGCCCGGGGTCCGGCTCACTCGCGTGCGGGTCGCCGCGGCCTCCGGTCCACAGCGCGCGGTGCCACGGCCGGTCGCTCGGCGGGCCCCACTCGGCGGGCGAGGTCGGGCCGAAGAGCACGACGGAAGGCGTTCGCAGCGCCGTGGCGAGGTGCGCGACGCCCGTGTCGCCGCAGAGCACCCGGTCGGCGGCGGCGACGAGCCCCGCGAGGCCGAGCAGGTCGGTGCGTCCGGCGTGGACCGCGCTCGCCGGCAGCCCCGCGCCGCGGGCGATCGCGTGGGCGAGCTCTTCCTCGGCCGCGCTGCCGGTGAGCAGTACGGGGCGGCCTTCGGCGGCCCCAGTGCGGGCGAGCGCCGCCCAGCGCTCCGCCGGCCAGCGACGAGCCGGGCTCGCCGCCCCCGGGTGGATCAGCGTCGCCCCGCGCGCCGCGGGCGGGACGGGCGAGTCGCCGGGGAGGACCAGGTCGAGGTCGTCCGGATCGGCGGCGACGCCGTGCTCCTCCAGCATCCGACACCAGCGCGCCACCTCGTGCTCCCCGGCGCGCCAACGCGGACCACCCGCCGACTCGGGGACCTCGGGATGGGCGAAGGCGATCAGCCGCTCCGGGGCGGCGTCGAGGAGCACGCGGTGGCTCTGCGGGCCGCGGCCGTGGAGGTTGACCGCCACCTCCGCGCCGGCGGCCGCGCGCGGGAGCGGCGCGAGGGGAGCGACGTCGAGCACCGCGTCGAGCGCCCCGGTCAGGCGGGCGAGCGGGGCGAGCGGCGCGGGGGCCGCGAGCACCCGCCGGTGCTCGGGAAAGGCGCGCGCGAGCGCGCGCAGGGCCGGGACGGCGGTGAGCAGGTCGCCCAGGCCGAGCGCCCGGAGCACCAGCAGGGTGGGCGGTCGGGCGGCTCCTACGGCCAGGAGGGCTCAACGGACGGCGTGACGATCAGCTCGCGCACCTCGCATCCCGGCGGCTGGCGCAGAGCGAAGATCACCGTGCGCGCGACGTCGGCGGGGTCGTTCAGCGGCTGGTCGGGCGCGGGCTTGAACTCGGGGTCGCGCCCGTCGAAGAACGCCGTCGACATCCCCCCGGGCACGAGCATCGTCACGCCGACCCGGCCGGCGAGCTCGAGGGCGAGCACGCGCGAGAAGCCGACCACCCCCCACTTGCTCGCGCAGTAGGCGCTCGCGTGGCTGAGCGTGCGCAGCCCGAGCGTGGAGGCGACGGTGACGACCTTCCCGCGGCGCTCGAGAAGCGAGGGCAACGCAGCGCGCACCACTGCGGCGGTGCCGAGGAGGTTGACCCGGACCACCCGCTCCCAGTCCTCCCCTGTGGTCTCCTCGAGCAGGCCGCAGGCGTCGGTGCCCGCCGCGGTGATGACCGCGTCGAGGCCGCCGTGGCGCTCGAGCACCCGCGCGATCGCCGCCTCGGCGGCGCGACCGTCGGCCAGGTCGACCTGTTCGGAGTCGTGGCCTCCGGGCGCCGGGTCGCGGTCGAGCACCACCGGCGTGCCGCCGGCCTCGGCGACCGCCGTCGCGGTGGCCGCGCCGAGCCCCGACGCGCCGCCTGTGACGAGGACGGTTCCGAGCGGGCGCTCCTCAGCCACGGCGCGCGACCTCGACGATCAGCCGCGTCGTGGAGCGGCCGGGGACGTAGGGCAGCACGACCGCCTGGCCGCCCCAGGACTCGAGCAGCGCAGCCTCGGGCAGGTCGGCGATCCGGTAGTCCCCGCCCTTGGCGAAGAGGTCGGGGCGCAGCCGGTCGAGGAGCTTCTCCGGCGTGTCCTCGTCGAAGAGCGCCACCGCGTCGACGGAGCCGAGCGCGGCGAGGACCGCGGCGCGGTCGGCCTCCTCGACCACGGGGCGCTCGGGGCCCTTGAGGCGGCGAACAGAGGCATCGGAGTTCAGGCACACGATCAGGCAGTCTCCCAGGGCGCGCGCCGCGGCGAGCATCCGGACGTGCCCGGCGTGGAGGATGTCGAAGCAGCCGCCGGTGGCCACCACCGTTCCCCCGCTCGCGCGGACCCGGTCGGCCAAGGCGATGGGATCGTCCCCGTCCGCAGGTGGGACGGGGCCCTCGGCGCCCCGGGAGAGCGCGCTCGCCCCTCCCGCCGCCACGAACGCCGCCGCCCCGAGCGCCGCGTTGCGCACCGCCGCGGAGGGGAGCGCGCCATCGGCGAGCGCGCCGGCCAGGCTCGCGGCGAAGGCGTCGCCCGCCCCGCACGGGTCCCCGCCCGCCGGCGCCGCCGGCACGGGAACCGCCACGGGCGCACCATCTCCGCCCACGAGGAGCGCTCCGCGCTCGCCGAGCGTGATGCAAACGTTGACCGCGCGCCAGCGCGCGGCGAGCGCGCGCGCGCCGCGAGTGAGGGCGGCGAGCGAGTCGCCGTCGGCCTCGGGAGCAAAGCGGCGTGCCTCCTCGCGGTTCGGCGTGGCCACGAGTACCCCGGGCACGGGAGCCGGGCCGCGCGGGTGGGGATCCCACACCACCGGGACCCGGGCGGGCAGGGCGGCGAGCGCGTCGCGCAGCGCCGGCTCGGCGGCCACCCCGCGCCCGTAGTCGGAGACCAGCACCGCGTCGGCCCCGGCGAGCACTCCGAGCGCCTCCGGGCCGGCGGCTCGGACCGTGCCCGGCTCGCTGCCGCGATCGAGACGGAGCAGAGCGCGTCCGCCCGTGCGCACGCGAACCTTCTCGGGGGTCTGGCCCTCGAGTCCGAGATCGACCAGGGCCACCCCGGCGCGCGCGAGCAGCTCGCGCAGCTCCTCCGCGGCGGCGTCAGGCGCCAGGGCCGAGATCAGGGTGACCGCCCGGCCACTGCGGGCGGCGAGCGCGGCGGCGAGCCCGGCGCCCCCGGGGCGCGAGTGCTCGCTCAACTCGTCGAGCACGGGCACCGGCGCGTCGGGACTGAGGCGCTCGGCGCGGCCGTCGAGGTCGCGGTCGAGCAGGGCGTCGCCGAGGACGACCAGGGCGCCGGGCGCGCCCATCAGGAGGCTCCCGACGCCGAGCCGACGCCCTGGAGCGCACGCGCGACGGTGCGCTCGACCGCCTCGCACAGGAGGTGGACGGCGACGAGGTGGACCTCCTGCACGGTGGGTCCGTCGCCCGGAACGCACACCGCCTCCTCCGCTGCTTCGGCCAGCGGGTTGGGCGCCGGACCGGTGAGCGCCCACACGCTCACCTCGCCGGCGCGGGCCGCGTCGAGGGCACCGAGCAGGTTGGGGCTCGCCCCCGAGGTGCTCAGGGCGAGCAGGACATCGCCGGGGCGCCCGTGAGCGCGCACGGCACGGGCGTAGGCCTCCTCGTAGCCGTAGTCGTTGGACATGGCGGTGAGGCTCGAGCTTTCCGCGTGCAGGCAGATCGCACTGAGCGCGGGGCGCTCCTCGCGGTAGCGGCCGACGAGCTCCGCGGTCAGGTGCTGGGCCTCGGCCGCCGAGCCGCCGTTGCCCGCGGCCAGCAGCCGGGCGCCGCCGAGCAGGCGCCCGGCGAGCTCGGCGCCCCAGCGCTCGAGCCGCTCGAGCTCGGGCTCGAGGTCGACCAGCGCCGTGCGCAGCGCTTCGAGGTGCTCCCGGCCGACGCTCACCGCAGCGCTCCGAGCTCCTCGACCTGCCGTTCTCGCCGCGGCGCGGCCTCGTGCTCGGCGAGCTCGTCCAGCACGCGGAGGGTGGCTCGGGCGATCCGGTCCCAGCCGTAGCGCTCGCGCGCGCGGCGCGCGCCGGCGGCGCCGAGTCGGCGCCGGCGCTCGGGGTCGTCGAGGAGCGCCCGCAGAGCTTCGGCGAGCTCTCGAGGGCGCCGTGGCGCGACGTGGATGCCGGTCACCCCGTTCACCACGGTGTCGACGAGCCCCCCGACGGCCGAGACGACGACGGGGATCCCGCAGGCCATCGCCTCGAGCGGGACGATCCCGAAGGGCTCATACCACGGCGCGCACACGACCACGTCGGCCGAGCGCAGGAGCGCAGGAAGATCCTCGCGCGCCACGCGGCCGCGGAGCTCGACCCGGTCGGCGACCCCGAGCTCGCGGGCGAGCGCGCACAGCCTCTGGGCCTGCTCATCGCTGTCGAGGGCGTCGCGCTCGGGCCCGCCGGCGAGCACGAGCTCGGAGCCGGGGAGGTGCCTCAGCGCCTCGAGGACGTTGCCAAAGCCCTTGCGCTCGACGAGGCGCCCGACCGCCACGATCCGGTGGCGGCCCTCCGGGCGCGCCTCGACCGGCCCCTCCCGGGTGAAGTGTGCGAGGTCGACGCCGCACGGCACCACGGTGATCCGCTCGCGTTCGACCCCGAGCGCCCGGAGCTCGAAGACCTCCTCGGTGCCCGTGGCGATCACCCGATCCACGGAGCGGGCCACCTCGGCCTCGAGCTCCAGCCGCGCCGGCGGGCTCGTGTCGCGGGCGCCCTGGTGGCGGCGCTTGACCACCCCGAGCGCGTGGAAGGTCTGGGCAACGGGGATGCCGAGCGGATGGGCGGCCGCGAGTGCCGCGCGGCCCGACATCCAGAAGTGGGCGTGGACCACGTCGGGCGGCTCGAGCGACCACCTCGCGCGCAACTCGGCGGCGAAGGCGCTCATGTGCGGCAGGAGCTCGTCCTTGGGCAGCGGCGCGGGCGGGCCGGCGTCGACGTGGTCGACCACCACCCCGGGTGCGAGCGCGACGCGACGCGGCACCCCGGGCTCCTCGCGCCGGGTGTGCACGACCACCTCGACCCCCCGCCGCGCCAGCGCGCCGGCTAGGGCGGCCACGTGCACGTTCTGACCGCCGGCGTCCACTCCGCCGAGGACGGCGAGCGGGCTCGCGTGCTCGGAGACCATCGCGAGCCTCACCCCGCCACCTCCGCGAGCAGCTCGTCCCAGTCGGCGAGGAAGCGCGCCAGGCCGTAGCGCTCGAGCGCGGCGGCCCGCGCCGCGACGCCGCTCTCCCGCGCCCGCTCGGGCTCGGCCACGAAGCCGCGCACCGCGTCGCGCAGCAGGTCGAGCCGGTTGGAGACCACGCCCGCCGCGGCCGGCACCGCCTCGGGCACCTCGGTGGTGGCCAGCGCCACCACCGGCATGCCGAGGTGCATGGCCTCGAGCAGGGAGAGCCCGAGCGAGGTCCAGCGGATCGGATGCAGGTACACGCGCCGGCGCGCCATCTCCCCGTGCAGGTCGGCCTGCGGCAGGTCCTCGATCCCCCCGAGCGCCTCGGCGTCGATCCCGAAGAGGTCGGCGGGAACTCCGTCGGCGACGGCGTCGATCAGGTCGGTGCCGGTCACCCGGCCGCGGCGGCGCGCCTCGTTGACCACCACCGCCGCCCGCGGCAGCTCGCCCGTGTAGCGGTGCCCGGGATCGACGACGCCGTGCTCGATCACGCTCGTGGGCGTCGAGCCGGTGTCCCAGAAGAGCCGATTGAAGTGGGTCACGTGCACCACGCGCAGCTCGGGGCGCTCGGCCGCGGGGTGGCGCATCTCGCCGATGCGGCCCTGCGGCGCGTTGTGCTCCACGTAGATCGCGGGCAGCTCGCGTCCTGGCCGCCGGCCGCCGAGCCACTCGGCCGCGAGGCTCTGGAGCTCGTGCGGGCGCTGGAGGACGACGACGTCGACCTCGGCCTCGGCGGCCTCCTCCCGGGTGACCTCACGCGCCTGCGCGGGCCACACGTAGGTCTGCGCCCGCCCGCGCCCATCCGACCCGCGACCCGGCTCGACGGGAACGAGGTACTCGTGCTCCCCGTGGACGAAGGACGTCGTCCACGCGCCGTGGACGTGCCAGAGGAGGATCCTCATCCGATCGCCGCTCCGACTCGCGAAGGGGCCAGGCGCTCGAGGGCGTGAACGACCTCCTCCACGGAAACGCCGCCGAGGCACGGATGATCCTCGAACGGGCAGACCCGCGCGCGACAGCCAGCGCACGGCACCTCGCGAAAGAGGAGCTCGTGCGCCACCGCCCACGGACGCCAGCGCGCCGCGGGCACCGTCGGCGCGAAGAGGGAGATCACCGGCGTCCCCACCGCGGCGGCGAGATGCGCCGGGCCGGTGTTGCCGACCACGACCGCCTCGGCGCCGTCGAGCACCTCCGCGAGAGAAGCGAAGTCGGTGCGCCCGCCGAGATCGGTCACCCCCGCCCGCGGAGGGCCGGCCACCCGCGCGGTGAGCGCCCGCTCGCCCGGACTGCCGGTCACCACCACGGAGCGGCCCTCGGCCCGCAGTGCCTCCACGAGCAGCGCGTTCTGCGCCGGCTCCCAGGCCCGCGCGGGCACCGAGGCGCCGGGGTGCACGACGACGTAGGGCTCGAGTTGAGGGGGGTCAGCGCCGGCGCGCCGACGCACCCGCAGCTCCCCGGGGTCGCCCGCCGGGAGCGCGTAGCCGAGCGTCGAGACCAGCGAGAGGCCGCGCTGCACCTCGTGGAGATCGTCGGGCACGCGGTGGCGCACGTCGAGCAGGGAGCCCGGGTAGTCCTCGGAGATCGCCGCCACGGTGAGCACCCCGGCGAGGCGGAGCAGGAGCGCCATGGGCAGCGGCGACTGGTGGAAGGAGGTAAGGACGATCGCCTGATCGAAGGCGCCCGCGCGCAGCTCGGCCTGGATCCACGCCACGTCCTCGGGATCCACGGGCGAGGGCTCGGGGTCGATCCACGGCGCTCGCCACACCATCACCGCGTCAACGCCGGGGAGGAGCTCGGCGGCGGCGCGCCCGCGGGGGCCGCACAAGAGCGTCACGTGCTCGGCCCCGGCCGCGAGGGCGCGTAGGGCGGGGCCGGCGAGCAGGACGTCGCCGTCGTTGTCCTGGCGGACGAGCAGGACGCGGCGCCCGCTCACCGCGCGTCTCCGAGCACGAGGTCGACCGCCCCGCCCAGGTCGAGCGCGAGCGCGGGCGCGGCGCGCACCTCCTCCTCCCGCGTGCGCGGGGTGGGGACGAGCACCGCACGAGCGCCCGCCGCCCGCGCGGCCTCCACGTCGGCTCCGATGTCGCCCACGACGACGCAGCGCTCGGGGGCCACTCCGAGCGCCGCCGCGGCCTCGAGCACCAGACCCGGCGCGGGCTTGCGGCACGCGCAGCGCTCCTCGGGGCCGTGCGGGCACACCGCCCACGGCCCGAGCGGTCCGAGCAGCTCCTCCACTCGGCGGTTGACCGCCGCCACGTCCTCGGAGGTGATCCACCCGCGTCCCACGCCGCTCTGGTTGGAGACCACGCCGAGCTTCACGCCGCGCGCGCGCAGCCGATCGAGCGCCTCGCGGGCACCGGGCATGGGCTGCACGCGGGTGGGGTCGCCGTTGTAGGGGACGTCGCGGATGAGCGTCCCGTCGCGATCGAGCAGGACGGCGGCCGGCGGCGCGGGCGCGGGTGGCGCCGCGGGGGCAAGCGGCCGCTCGCGCCGGTGGCCGACCGCGCCCGCCACCCACCATCCCGCCGCGGCGAGCGGGAGCGCGGCGCTCGTGGCGAGCATCTTGGCCACCTCGCCCGGGGTGATCGGCCCCGGGAGGATGCGCGCGAGGGCGAGCTCCCCCGTGCCCGCGAGCCAGACCGCCCCGGCCAGAGCCGCGGCGCGCGGGCGACGCGCGACCGCGAGGCCAAGCGTCCCCGCCGCGGCGGCGGCGATCGCGAGGTGCCGCGGGCGCCGGCCGGGCGGCGCGCCGGCCCGCTCGCGCCAGCCCGGGCCATGCAGGCGGCGTATGAGCGCGTCGTCGGCGTTGCCGGCCTGACGGACGACGCTCACCCAGAAGCCGGCGAGACCGACGGGATGCACCGTCGTGCGCACCCCGCGCTCGAGCCGCCACCCGGCGGCGGTGAGCCGCAGGCCGAGCTCCGCGTCCTCGCGGTAGGCGCGGGGGAAGCGCTCGTCGAAGCCCCGAGCCGCCGCGAGCGCGGCGCGGCGGTAGGCGAGGTCGGCGGTCGCCCACCGCGCCCGGGCCAGGCCCTCCACGTTGCGCTCCCAGTCCGTCGGGCGCGGACCGGCGGGGAGCGGGACCTCGATCCGCCCCTGCACCCCCGCGACCTCGGGCGCCGCGCCGGCGAGGTCGGCGGCGAGCAGCGCGCGCCATCCCGGCGGAGGGAGCACGTCGTCATCGAGGAAGGCAACCCACTCCGCCTTCCCCGCCCGCCAGCCGGCATTGCGCGCAGCGGCCGGCCCGCGGCGCGCGCCGCGCACGAAGAGCAGCCGCTCGCGCACGGGCGCGGGCAGGGCGCCCGGAGCCATTAGATCCGGTGGTGCGCCGTCGGATCCTCCGGGTCGGTCGTCGACGACCACGATCCGCTCGGGCCACGGTCCGTCGCCCTCGGCGAGCGCGCCGAGCAGCGTCCGAAGCGAAGGTCGCCCGGCCGTGGGGATGACCACGTCGTAGCGCGGGCTCACGCGACGAGCTCCCCGGCCGTTGCGGCGGCCGCTCGCGGTGCGCTCAAGGCCGGGCGCCGCAGCAGAAAGGGCCCGAGCGCGAGCGCGTCGATCGGGGCTGAGCCGAAGCACTCGAGCGCGTCGCGCGGGTCGTCGACCATCGGGCGCCCGGCGGTGTTCAGGCTGGTGTTCACCACGACGGGTACGCCCGTGCGCCGCTCGAAGCTCTCGAGCATGCGGGCGAGAAGCGGCTCCTCGGCGCGCTCGACGGTCTGGATCCGCGCCGTCCCGTCCACGTGCACGACGGTGGGTATCCGCTCCGCCCAGCCCGGGCGCACGCGGTGGACGAAGAGCATGTGGGGCGAGGGCAGCGGACCCGAGAAGAGCTCGGAGGCGCGCTCGGCGAGCACCATCGGCGCCACGGGACGGAACTGCTCGCGGCCCTTGACGTCGTTCAGCCGCTCGAGGTTGCCCGGGTGGCGCGGGTCGGCGAGCAGGGAGCGGTGCCCGAGCGCCCGCGGCCCGTACTCGCTGCGGCCCTGAAACCAGGCGACGATCCCGTCGTCGGCCAGCACCTCGGCGACCGCCTCGGCGATGTCGGGCGGGCGTTCGGCCTCGAGCCCGGCTCGCTCGAGCCAGGCCCCGAGCTCCTCCTCGCCGAAGGCGCGGCCGAGCGCCGCGCTCGCCATCGGGCGCACCTCGTCGCCCAGCTCGTGGGCGACCATCAGGGCCGCCCCGAGCGCCGTGCCCGCGTCGCCCGCGGCGGGCTGGACCCACACCTCCTCGAAGGGACCCTCCTCCCACAGTCGCGAGTTGGCCACGCAGTTGAGCGCCACGCCACCGGCCATGCTCAGCACCCGGTCCCCCGTCCGCTCGTGCAGCCAGCGCGCCAGCTCGAGCAGCACCTCCTCGAGCCGGCGCTGCACGCTGCACGCGAGATCGAAGTGAACGGGCTCCCAGCTCTCCTGCCCGGAGCTCAGGCGCGGCGCCCAGCGCGAGAAGTCCACCCGGGCAACGGTGAAGCCTCCTGCGCCGTCGGAGCGGACCAGTTCGCGCAGCTCCTTCAGGAACGCGGGCCGCCCGAAGGAGGCCATCGCCATGACCTTGTACTCATCGGAGGAGCGACGGAAGCCGAGGTGGGCCGTGAGCTCCTCGTAGAGCAGCCCGAGCGAGTGTGGAAGGGCCTGGGCGGCCAGCACGTCGAGGCGCCCGTCGCGCCAGCGCCCGGCGAGGTGAGAGGTCCGCTCTCCCCGGCCGTCGATCACGAGCACGCTCGAGTCGCGCGACGGTGCGGCGAGGCACGCCGAGGCGGCGTGGGCGACGTGGTGGGAGACGAAGCGCACGCACGCCGGGTCGAGGCCGGGCAGGAGGGTCTGCAGGAAGCGGGGCGCGCGGCGCGCGTAGAGGGTCCGCAGGCCCTCCCACTCGTCCTCGGTGACGTCGGCGCCGGGCGGGGGCGCGAGCTCGGGGTCGTAGGAGTAGGCGACGGCGTCGAGCTCGGCGGGAGAGAGCCCGACCTCGGCGAGGCAGAAGGCGATCGCGCGCTCGGGCAGCTCCCAGGTCGAGAAGGGCACCGGGGACTTGCCGTGCTTGCGCCGCGAGAAGCGCTCCTCCTCCGCCGCCGCGATCGTCACGCCGTCCACTACGAGCGCCGCAGCCGGGTCGTGGAAGACCGCGTTGATCCCGAGAACGCGCACGCACAGGCGATGCCCGAGAGAAGCGCTTCTAAACCGCTTCGCCGCCCGGACGCGTACGACGCGAACCTACGAGCACCCGCGCTACTGCGCCGCGCCTCCGACCTGCGCCTGCACCTCCTGCTCGTGCTCGCCCTCGGCGAACTCCTCGATCAGCTTCTCGTTGAACGCCGGAAGGTCGTCGGGCTTGCGGCTCGTGACCAGCCCCTTGTCGACGTGGACCTCCTCGTCGACCCAGGTGCCCCCGGCGTTGCGGATGTCGGTCTGAAGGCTCGGGAAGGAGGTCAGCGTGCGGCCCTTGGCCACGCCGGCCTCGATCAGCACCCACGGGCCGTGGCAGATCGCCCCGACGGGCTTGTCGGCCTCGACGAAGCGTCGAACAAACTCCACGGCGTCCTTGTCCATGCGCAGGAAGTCGCCGTTGGCCACTCCGCCGGGAAGCACGAGGCCGTCGTAGTCGGAGGGGTCGGCGTCGGACACCGCCTTCTCGGCCCGGAAGGTGTCGGCCTTGTCGAGGTGGTTGTAAGCCTGGATCTCCCCCGCCTCGAGCGCGAGAAGCTCGACTTCCGCTCCGGCCTGCTTGATCGCTTCGAGCGGTTGGGTCAGCTCAACCTGCTCCACACCCTCGTTGGCGGTCAGAAACGCGATGCGCTTGCCCTTGAGATCCTCGGCCATACGGTCCTCTCTTCCAGATCGGCGTCTTCGCTTCGAGTACCGCGTGCGCCCGCGTCCTAAACAGTTTCGCCGGCCTGCGCGCGGGTATCTCGGGGTCCGTGCTCCTCCTCCCCATCCTCGTGCCCGGCTCCCACCGATGAAGCCTGTCGCCGAGACCCCGACCGCGCCGTCGGACTACGCCGCGATCAGCGCGACCTATGGCACGCTCCTGGCCACGCTCGCGTGGGCGGCGCGGCGGCGAGCGGAGGAGCTCGATCCGATCGGCCCCGCGGAGCTCGCACCGCTCGGCCTGGCCGCCTTCACGGTGACCAAGACGATCGTCCACGAGAAGGCCGAGAGCTGGTTGCGCCAACCCTTCGTTCACGAGGACGAGGACGGACGGCCCCCGCGCGGGAAGGGGTTGCGCTACGCGGTCGGCGAGCTGCTCACCTGCTCGCGCTGCATGGGCACGTGGAGCGCGCTCGGCCTCGTGAGCCTCCGTCTCGCCCGGCCGAGCGCCGGTCGGCCGGTGATCGCGGTGCTCGCCGCGGCCGGGGTCAACGACTTCCTCCAGGTGGGCTTCTCCTTCGGGCGCTCGCGCTGCAACCGCGAGGGGCACGAGGCGCAGATGGCGCAGGAGCGGCTGCGCTCCATGCCGCGCGCCGCGTAGTCTGCGGCGCACGTCGACCTTCGAGGAGCCCGCCATGCCCGAGCCTGCCGCCCCCCCGTCGCAAACCTGGAGCGCTTCGGCGCCCGCCTCCCCGGCCGCGAGCAGGATCGTCGGACGCCTGGCCAGCGCCGAGGCGCTCGATGGGCCCGCGGAGTCCGTCGCGTCGAAGGTGCGCTCCGTCCTCAAGGCCGGCAAGGTCAAGGACGCGCTGAGCGGCACGGCACTCGGTCACGCGCTGCACCCCCTGCTCACCGACGTCCCGATCGGGACGTGGACGAGCGCCACGATCCTCGACCTCGTCGGGGGAGAGGACGCCGCTGGAGCGGCGGAGCGGCTCATCGGGGTCGGCATCGCGGCGGCCGTCCCCACCGCGGCCTCGGGCCTCGCCGACTGGGCCGACTCGACCCTCGCCGACGACGAGGTGCGCCGCGTCGGCGCGGTCCACGCGGTGGCCAACGTCGCGGCGCTCGCGCTCTACGGCGCGTCGTGGGCGGCGCGCAAGCGCGGCAGCCACGGACGCGGAGTGCTCCTCGGCCTGGCCGGCGCGGGGAGCATGGGCCTCGGCGGCTTCCTGGGCGGCCACCTCTCCTACGCGCTCGGGATCGGGGTCGACCAGACGGCGTTCGACGTCGAGGCGTCGGACTGGACCGACGCGCTCGGGGAGAGCGAGCTCGCCGAGGGGGAGGCCCAGCGCGTGAGCGTGGACGAGGTCGGCGTGATGCTCACGCGCCAGCAGGGGCGCGTCTTCGCGCTCACCGACGCGTGCTCGCACCGCGGCGCTCCCCTCCACGAAGGCGAGATCGCCGACGGCTGCGTCACCTGCCCCTGGCACGGAACGATCTTCCGCCTCACCGACGGCTCGGTGAAGCGTGGGCCCGCGGCCTACCCGCAGCCCGCCTACGACGTGCGCGTGCACGAGGGCCGGATCGAGATCAAGTCCGCCGCGGCATGAGCCGGGCGGCGAGCGCGGTCGGGCTCCTCTTCATCGGCGCCGGCTCGCTGCACTTCGCGCGCCCGAAGATGTACGAGGCGATCATGCCGCCCTACCTTCCCCGCCACCGGGAGCTTGTGCTCGCGAGCGGAGCGGCGGAGATCGCCGGCGGGGCGGCCGCGCTGCATCCCCGCACCCGCGGCTTCGCGCGATGGTGGCTCCTGGCCACGCTGCTCGGCGTCTTTCCCGCCAACGTGCACATGGCCGTGAGCCCGGAGCAGGTCCGCGGCCTCAAGGTGCCGGCTCCGCTCCTGTGGGCGCGCTTGCCGTTGCAGGCGCTCTTCATGGCCTGGGTATGGCGCGCGACGGAGGAGCGCTGATGGCCGGCGCGGACACCGCCGCCGAGGCGCTCGCCGACCCCGAGCTCGCCGAGGTCGCCTGGAACCTCGAGCCGCTCGTCGAGGAGGAGGGCGAGGCCGGCGTCGAGCGCCTGCTCGAGCGGGCGCTCGCGAGCGCGCACGCCTTCGCCGAGCGCCACGCGGGGCGCGTCGCCGAGCTCGACGCCGGGGCTCTGGCCGGGGCGATGGACGAGCTCGCCGCCCTGCACGACCTCGTCGGTCGCGCCGGCTCCTACGCCTCGCTGCGCTTCGCCGCGGACACGACCGATCCCGCGCGCGGCGCACTGCTCCAGAAGGTGCAGGAGCGCGCCACCGCTGTCGAGACCGCGCTCATCTTCTTCGAGCTCGAGTGGGCGGCGCTTCCCGACGAGCGCGCGGAGGAGCTGCTCGGCGCCCCGGGCCTCGAGTTCTGCCGCCACTACCTGCGCTCGGCCCGGCGCTACCGCCCGCACCTGCTCTCCGAACCGGAGGAGAAGGTGCTCGTCGAGAAGCAGCTCACGGGGGCGAGCGCCTGGGGCCGGCTCTTCGCCGAGCTCGCCTCGACGCTGCGCGTGGACGCCCCCGGCGACGAGGAGCCCGTCGCCCTCGAGGTGGCGCTCTCGCGCCTCGCGTCCCCCGACCGCGAGGAGCGCCGCGGCGTCGCCGAGGCGGTGAGCGCCGCGCTCGAGCCGGGACTGCGCACCCGCGCCTACATCTTCAACACGCTCCTGCAGGACAAGGCGGTCGACGACCGTTTGCGCCACTACCCGAGCTGGGTCGCGAGCCGCAACCTCTCCAACGAGGCCAGCGACGAGTCGGTCGCCGCCCTCGTGAGCGCCGTCCGCGCGCGCAACGACCTGCCCCAGCGCTGGTACCGGCTCAAGGCCCAGATGCTCGGCCTCGACCGCCTCGCCGACTACGACCGGATCGCGGCGGTTACCGAGGAGGACAGCGTCGTGCGCTGGGGCGAGGCGCGCGAGCTCGTCCTCGACTCCTACAACTCCTTCTCCCCTGAGCTCGGCCGGGTGGCGCGGCGCTTCTTCGACGAGCGGTGGATCGACGGACCGGTCCGGCCCGGCAAGCGCGGCGGCGCCTTCTGCGCCTACACCGTCCCCTCCGCCCATCCCTACCTCATGCTCAACTACACCGCCCAGCGCCGCGATGTGCTCGTGATGGCCCACGAGCTCGGCCACGGGCTCCACGCCGCGCTGGCCGCGCCGCAGGGCGTCTTTCACCAGGGCACCCCGCTCACGCTGGCCGAGACCGCCTCGGTCTTCGGCGAGACCGTGGTCTTCGGGCGCCTGCTCGAGCAGGCGGAGAGCTCCGAGTCGCGCCTCTCCCTGCTCGCCGAGGCGATCGAGGGCGCGATCGCCACCGTCTTTCGCCAGATCGCGATGTTCGCGTTCGAGGGCTCGGTGCACGAGGCGCGCCGCGCCGAGGGCGAGCTCTCCGTCGAGCGCTTCGCCGAGCTCTGGAACGCGAGCCAGTCCGAGCTCCTCGGCGACGCGGTCGAGCTCACCCCCGGTTACGCGTCGTGGTGGTCCTACATCCCCCACTTCATCAACTCTCCGGGGTACGTCTACGCCTACGCCTACGGCCAGCTCCTCGCGCTCTCGGTCTACCGCCGCTACCTCGAGCAGGGCGAGTCCTTCGTGCCCGACTACCTGAAGATGCTGAGCGCCGGCGGCTCGCTGCCCCCGGAGGAGCTCGGCCGCCTTGTCGGCATCGACCTCGCCGACCCGGGGTTCTGGGACTCCGGTCTCGCGCTCGTGGAAGAGCAGCTCGCGGCCGCCGAGGCCGCCGCGCGCGACGCCGGCCGCCTCGACTGAGAGACCGCAGGCTGCCCGCCAACCGGGAGGCTCCTTCCCGAAGCAGCTACCCCCGGGTACCCCATGTGGTACCCGGGGGTAGCCCGCCCAGCACACCCCCCGCAACCCGCCCCTCCCGCACCACCGGGGCCGAGCCGCTACGGACGCCGAGCCGGCGGGCTCGCGGCCAATCGCCGCACCACCGCCTCGCACACGCGTGCGGCTCCCGCGACGCTGCCGAGGTCCACGTTCTCGGGCGTGTCCGTCGGCCAGTGGTAGTTCGAGGGCTCCTCGTGGACGTCGATCGACGCGAGCATGCTCGTCGGATAGCCGGCGCGCATGGGGATGAGCCCGTCGGTGTCGGCGGCCTCGCGGATTCCGCGCAGCACGTCGACGCCGGCCTCGACGGCGCACTCGGACACCAGATCCTTGAAGTCGGCCGGGTAGTCGCGCAGGAGGAGCATCCCCACGGACTCGTAGAGGACGAGCTGCTGCGAGCCGACGGCGTCGACCCCGAGAAACCACGTGCGCGCAGGATCGAGGTGGCCGAAGTGTCGTCGCGAGAAGCCCTTCATCCCCTCCATGAACGACTCCTCCGAGCCCGTCGAGACGAGCAGGACGCGAACGCCCGTCACGGGACGCTCGCCGAGCGCCCGTGCCAGCGCGAGCAGCGCCACCACCCCCGAGCCGTTGTCGTTGGCGCCCGGCACGACCTCGCGACGTCCGATGTCGACGAAGACCGCCGTGCACACCCCGGCGACGAGCGTTCCGAGGCCCGTGAGCGCGCGGGCCGCTCCCCGGGCCCCGAGCGCCGCGCCGAGCCCCACGGCCAACGGGGCCGCCACCACGGGGACCATGGCCGAGACTCGGCTTTCCGCCGCGGTCGGCCGATCGGGGAAGCGGTCGCCGATCGCTGAGAAACGCGGGTTGAAGATCGCCCCCGTGTGCGCGGCGTCGTGGTGGGAGAAGAGCACCACGGTGCCCTCGGCGGCGCGGTCGCCCGCCTCGGCCACGACGTTGTAGGTAGTGCGGCGGGGGAGGAACCGCTTGCGAAACCAAAAGCGCGCGGCGGAGACGTCGTCGGCCATCGCCCACGCCGTGAGCACCCCCGCTCCCCCCACGAGGCTCCCGGCGCGCCCAGGGCGGCGCAGCGCCCACAGGCCGAGGCCCGCGGTAAGCGCGCTGAGCGTGCCCAGCGGCCACCAGTAGGTGCCGTGGGCGGGCTCCTCCTCCACGCGCGCCTCCCGGCACCCGTGCTCGTGCAGGCGCGCGGCGATCCACCCCGCCGCCGTGCGCTCGCCCTCCGAAGCGGAGGGCCGCTCGATCGCGGAGAGCTCGCGGAGCTCGGCGTCGAGCGCAGTCGAGGGGTCGGCGGCCATCCCCGCCCAACCTAGCCGCAGCGCCTCAGGCCTCGCCGCGGCCGGCGCGCGTGAGCGAGCTCCACACGGTGGAGGCCGGGGCGCCCGGGTCGCCCTCGGCGTGCACCTCGATCCGCACCACCCACTTGACCCACTGAAATCCACGCCGGCCGCGAGCGACGAGCCGCACGGGGGCGCCGTGCTCGTGGGAGAGCGGCTCCTCTCCGACGCGCGTGGCGAGCAGCATGCCACGCGCCTCGCGCAGCGGAAAGCTCCAGCGGTAGCCCGTGCGCGAGATCACGCGCACATGGGCGCCCTCCGCCTGCACTCCCGCCCGGTCGAGCAGGCGACCGAGGCTTATCCCCCGCCAGCGCTGCGTGGAGTGAAAGCCGCCGGTGCAGTCGAGCGTGGCGGTGAGCTCCTCCCGTGCGCCCAGGGCGTCCAGGCCCAGCCCGAGCGGCGTGCGCACGAGGCCGGCGACCCTGAGCCGGTAGGCGCCCTGATCGAGCGGCGCGGGCCGGTCGGCCACCCACGAGGTGGCCGGGAAGGCGTTGCCCGCGAACGAGTCGGCCGGGTAGGAGCCCGTGAACCGCCGCCGGGCGCCCCGCCAGCCGAGCCACGCCTCGAGCGGGCGCTGCGCGCGCCACGCGGCGAGGCCCCCGACCGCGATCCCCGCCGCGTGCAGGAACTGCCGCCGGTGCACGAGGTCGCGCCGCCGAACCGGCTTGGCCCGCAGCGCGAGGTGGCCTCCCACGCTGAGGGCGAGCAGCAGCCCGAGGACGAAGTGCCAGTTCAGGAGCCCGAAGCCCGCGACGACGAGATCGACGCCGCTCGACCACGCGATCCCCGACCCGAGCGCGGCGAGCACGAGCGCGGTGGCCGCGAGCCCGGCCGCGGTGCGCCGATCCCACCCGCGCGGGCGCACGACGCGCCGACCGACGCGCCGGAGCTTCCAGCCCACCACGAGCAGGAGCGCCACGGCGCCGGCATCGTGCACGACGAACACCCACGCGTCGCCCGGCCGGCCGGCGAACAGCGTAAGGACCCCGCTCAGCACGAGCAGCGCGACGAGCGCCGCGAGGCTCCAGTCCGTGCCGCGTGGGGTCACCGACCGATTGAAGCAGGCGAGGCCGCCGCGGCTACCCGCTGCCAGAATGCTGCGATGGATCCCTTCGCGGTCCTCGAGGTCGAGCCCGGAGCCTCGCCGGCCGAGCTCGCCGCGGCCTACCGGAGCCTCGCCAAGCGCTGGCACCCTGACCGTGCGGACGCTCGGGCGGCCGAGAGCCGGTGGCCGAGCTCAACGTCGCCTACGACCTGGCGCGAAGCGCGGCGCACCATCGCCGCGCCACCTCACCCCGGGCGCCGCGCCGCTCCACATCCGGCCGGGGGAGCTGGCTGCCCGAGGCGGTGCGGCGGGCGCTCGGGCCCGAGCTCCTGACCGCGCTGGCCTCCGAGGAGCACGTCGAGGCGGTCGCGCCCACCGCGATGTGGGCGAGCCCCGAGGCGCTGCTCGCGGTGACCGACCGGCGCCTGCTCTGGCTGCTCGACGACGCGCCGGTGCACCGCGTGCGCCAGCTGCGCTACGTGACCCTCGCCCGAGTCGAGCAGCGGGCCGGGCGCCTGCGCCTGCGCCGCGGCGCGGCCGCCGTGCGCGTGCACGCCACGAACGGGCAGCGCTTCACGTTCGCCGAGCTCCCTCCGGCCACTGCGGAGCGCATCGCGGGCTACGTCGCCGCGCCGGCGACGGCGGGTCGCGCCCGCCACGCTCAGGCCGCGCGAGGTGACGTAACGCCCGGCGGGGTGCGCGATACTGACTCCCATGTTCCTCTTTCGCGATAAGACCCGGATGATCGACTCCGAGCGCGCCCTCCCGGGCCGCGAGGCGCCCATGCGCGTGCCCGAGCGCCACGCGGTGCTCGGCAACCCGATGACGCCGCCCTTCCCCGCCGGCTTCGAGCAGGCGGTATTCGGGATGGGTTGCTTCTGGGGCGCCGAGCGGCTCTTCTGGGAGGCTCCGGGCGTGTGGAGCACTGCCGTGGGCTATGCCGCCGGGGTCACGCCCAACCCCACCTACGAGGAGGTCTGCTCCGGCTCGACCGGTCACACGGAGGCCGTGCTCGCCGTCTTCGATCCCGAGGCCACCTCCTACGCGGAGCTCCTGCGGCTCTTCTGGGAGGGCCATAACCCGACCCAGGGGATGCGCCAGGGCAACGACCGCGGCACCCAGTACCGCTCCGCGATCCTGTGGTTCGACGAGGCGCAGCGCGCCGACGCCGAGGCCTCCGGGGCGGCCTACCAGGCCCGGCTGAACGAGGCCCGCAAGGGCGAGATCACCACGGAGATAGCCCAGGCCGGCTCCTTCTTCTACGCCGAGCCCTACCACCAGCAGTACCTGGCCAAGAACCCGGCCGGCTACTGCGGGCTCGGCGGCACCGGCGTGAGCTGCCCGGTGGGGCTGACGGCCACGAGCTGAGCCGGCATCAAGCGGAGCCCTCGCGGCTCCGGCTCGCCGAGTGTGTATGGCGCGAGTCAACATCACGGTGCCCGATGAGGTGCTCGAGCGGGCGAAAGCCGCGGGACTGAACGTGTCGCGGGTTTCGTCCCAGGCCTTGTCCGAAGAACTGGATCGTCGCGCGAAGATCGTCGCGCTCGACCGTTACCTCCGCGAGCTGGACGTCGAGATGGGCCCCGTCGCCAGCGCCGAGCGAGCAGCGGCGCGGAAGTGGGCGGACCGGACGCTGGGCGACGCGGGACAGCTGCCCCCGAGCCGGACCGCTTGACCCTCGTCCTCGACGCCGGTGGCCTCAGCGCCCTGGCCCGTCAGCGGCACGACTCCAGGAACTGCTCCACCGGGAGCTGTGGCCCGCGCAGGTGCCGGCGGTGGTGCTCTCCGAAGCGCTCACCGGCGAGCACCGCTGCGACTTCCACACCAACCGACTGCTGCGGACGTGCCAGATCGGCGAGGTGGACGAGCCCCTCGCTCGTGAAGCGGCCCGTCTGCGGAGCGCCACCGGACGAGCCGGAACCATCTCTGCCGTCGATGCTCTCGTCGCTGCGGAGGCCGGTGCGCACCGGAACGCGGTTGTGCTCACCAGCGACCCGGTCGACCTGCGCGCGCTCGCAAAGCACACGACCGTGCCGATCTCGGTCGTCGCGGTGTAGTACGAGGCATTCCACCCAGTTTTGCGAGCTCACGCTCACGCCAACGACCCAGGACGAGCTTGCGGCCGAGGCCGAGCGCCTCGCCCGTTTCGCGGTCCCCGAGATCGCCGAGGTGCCCATCGCGACGCTTTGACTAGGGTGCGGGCGGTGGAGCCCACCGCCGCCGAGCTCCGGGTCCTCGGCTGCTTGATCGAGAAGCAACGGGCCACCCCCGAGTCCTATCCGCTGAGCGTCAACGCGCTGCGCCTCGCCTGCAACCAGGCCACGAACCGGGACCCCGTCGTCGATTACGACGAGGACACGGTGCGCGAGGCGCTCGGGCGGCTGCGCCAGCGCCGGTGGGCGCGCCTGGCCAGCGGCTCGGGCGGCCGCGCACCGAAGTACCGCCACCTGCTGGAGGAGGCGCTCTCCCTCGCGTCCCCGGAGACGAGCCTGCTCGCCGTGCTCATGCTCCGCGGCCCGCAGACGCCGGGCGAGCTCAAGCAGCGCACCGAGCGGCTGCACTCCTTCGCCGGCCTCGCCGAGCTCGAGGCGACCCTCGAGCGGCTCGTGGACCGCGAGCTCGTCGAGCGCCTCGAACGCCGACCGGGCCAGAAGGAGGTGCGCTACGTGCAGCTGCTGGGAGGAGGAGCCGAGCCGTCCGAGCGTGCGCCGGCGGTCGCGGCGGCGACTCCGTTCGCCGAGGAGCCTGCGGCCGCGGCCGAGGACCTCTCGGCGCGGCTCGATCGACTCGAAGGGGAGGTCGGGAGCCTCCGCGAGGAGCTCGCCGTGCTCGCCCGGGGCCTCGAGCGCTGAGGCCGACTCCGGGCGCCGAAGGTGGTGTTTCGCAAGGACGGTCCTGGCGCGGCGCCGCGGCTGACCGGCGCCCCGAAGAGAGATGAAGCCTCGTGTCCCCAATGGGGGTACGGGGCTTCAGCAAACGTCCGCTGGTTCCGCAAGGTCTCCTTCGGGCCTCTTCCCCTGCCAACGACCGAAGCCCTGTGCCGCTATGGCGGGCACAGGGCTTCAGCGAAACGACCGCGACGGCGCCGCGCCGAGGAGACCGCGACCGCGACGGCGAAGCTCGACCCTCCACCGCGCGCGAGGAGGGACCCGCGCCCCGCGCGTCCCGGCGCCCGCAGCACGGCGTACTGCCGAAGCGGCCGCTAGCTCTTCAGCATGAGCCCGACCATGCGGCGGGAGATCGGCTGGGTGATCCGGGCCGAGAGACGGTGCAGCAGCCAGCCCGGCGTGACGTGCAGCGCGGGCACGGGCTGGATGAGCTTGCGCTTGCGCACCGCCTCGATGACCGCCTCGGCGACGTCGTCGGCGGAGGCGCCGCGCCGGCGGTAGAAGTCGACGGCCGCACCCTGCTGGTTGCCGAGCTCGCCGCGCATGGTGGCGGTGCGGGTGATCGCGGTGTCGATGATCCCCGGGCAGATCGCGCTGAAGTGGATGCCCTGGGGCGCGAGCTCGGCGTTGAGCGCCTCGGTCATGCCCACCACCCCGTACTTCGAGGTGCAGTAGGGCGCCATCCGCGCCGCGGGCACGAGCCCGAGCCCGGAGGCGGTGTTGACCACGGACGCCGGTGCTCCCTGGCGCAGCATCCGCGGCACGAAGGCCTGCACCCCGTAGGCGACGCCCAGGAGGTTGACGCCGATGACCTTCTGCCAGTCCTCGACGGTCGTGTCGACCGTCGCCCCCGCATGACCGACGCCGGCGTTGTTGTGCAGTACGTCCACGCGCCCGTCCTCGGCGAAGATCCGCTCGGCGAGGTCCTCGAGCGCCGCCGGGTCGGTGGTGTCGACGGCGTGCTCCACCGCCGCGCCACCCTCGCGCTCGATCTCGGCGCGCACCCGCCGCGCCGCCTCGACGTCGAGGTCGGCCAGGTGGACCTTGGCGCCGAGCCGCGAGAAGCGCCGGGCGGTCGCCCGGCCGATCCCCGAGCCGGCGCCCGTGACGACCACGACGGCGCCCGAGAACCCGTCCGCACTGCTCTTCCTCGCTCCCATAGCGTCCCGCTCCCTTCTCGATTGACTCAGTGCGCCGCGGCTCGAGGGCCGGCCGACTCGGGGACCGCGACGCGCGGCGCCGCGACCTGCCGGACCCGCGCCCCGCGCGCCGGCACGAACGTGATCCCCTTGCGCACGCCCTTCTCCGCCCGCGGCCCCTCGGGCACGAGCCGCGCGCGCTCGAGCACGCGAGCGATCACCACCCGCATCTCGAAGGTGGCGAAGCTCGCTCCCAGGCAGCGCCGCGTGCCGCCTCCGAACGGCAGCCAGGTGTAGGAGTCGGGCGCATCGTCGCCGAGGAAGCGCTCGGGGCGAAAGGCACGCGGCTCGGGGTAGCGGTCGGCCCGGCGGTGGATCGCGGCGATCGAGGGGTTGATCTCGATGCCGGGCGGGATGAGATAGCCGCCCAGCTCGAAGGGCTCCTCCCGCACCACCCGTCCTACGCCGGCGATCACCGGACGCACCCGCAGGGTCTCCTTGACCACGGCGTCGAGGTAGTCCTCCTCGCCCTCGGCCAGCGAGGCGCGCAGGCGGGCGAGCACCCGGGGGTTGCGCCCCAGCAGCTCGAACGCCCACGCCAGCCCGGTGGCCGTCGTCTCGTGACCGGCGACGAGCAGGGTGACGAGCTCGTCGCGCAGCTCGGCGTCGCTCATCGCCTCGCCGTTTGCGTCGCGGGCAAGTAGGAGCATTGACAATACGTCCGCTCGCTGCTCCAGATCGGCGACCTCGCGACGGTGCGCGATCTCCCCGTAGATCAGCTCGTCCACTCGGCGGCGACGCTCCTCGAAGCGCGCCACCGCGCCGCGGTTGCGGCGCCGGCCGCCGGAGAGCGCCATGACGAGCACCCCGAGCCGCGTGGCGACGGGGTCGATCATCGCGCGCAGCGCCTGCCCGAGCTCCTCCTCCCGCTCGCCGGCGCCCACCCCGAATACCGCGCGCAGCATCACCTCGAGCGTCAGGGTCCGCGTCGAGTCGAGCAGCGCGAACGGCTCCCCCACGGGCCAGGAGTCGATCGCCCGATCGGCCGCCCCGCGCATGACCTCCGCGTAGGCGCGCATCCGCTCGCCGTGGAATGGCGGGAGCAAGAGCCGCCGCTGGCGCAGGTGCTCGGCGCCGTCGGCGAGCAGCACGGAGTGCTCGCCGAGCACCGGCCCGAGCACCGCGTTGGCCTCGCCCGCGCGCAGCCGGTCGGGCGAGCCGCGAAAGACCTGCTTGACCAGCTCGGGGTCGAAGACCATCACGAAGCGCGGGTCGAAAAGGCTCCCGAAGCTCACCACCTCGCCGTAGCGCCGCCGGCAGCCCTCGACGAAGCGCGCGGGCACGAGGAGGAAGCCGAGGGTCTGCAACCAGCGGGGTAGGGGCGGGCCGGGCGGCTGCGGGGAGGTGCTCAGCGCGCTCATGGGCATCCATCTTGGCAGGGCGCCCCTGTGGCACGATGCCGCCCGGTGAGCGCCCGCGCCGACTACCTCCACCTACTCGAGATCCCGACCCGGTGGAAGGACAACGACGTCTACGGCCACGTCAACAACGTCGAGTACCTCTCCTACTTCGACACGGTCATCAACGAGTACCTGATCGTGGAGGGCGGCCTCGACATCCACCGCGGCGGCGTGATCGGCGTGTGCGCGGAGTCGCACTGCGCCTACCACGCCGCGATCAGCTTTCCGTCCACGATCGAGGCGGGGCTGCGCGTGGCGCGGCTCGGGCGCACGAGCGCCCGCTACGAGATCGCGCTCTTCCGGCCCGATCTTCAGGAACCCGCGGCGACGGGCTGGTTCGTCCACGTCTTCGTCGACCGCGAGGAGCGCCGGCCGGCCGAGATCCCCCCGGGGCTGCGGGCGGCGCTGGCCCGGATCACGGCCGGAGAGGCCAGCAAGTGAGCGTCACCGGGGCCGTCCTGCGCGAGATGGGCCGGCCGGGGCCCTACGCGAGCTCGCGTCCCCTCGAGCTCGCCGAGCTGCGCCTCGACCCGCCGGGTCCCGGGGAGCTTCGCGTCCGGGTGCGCGCGGCGGGACTGTGCCACTCCGACCTCTCTGTCGTCGACGGCTCGCGCCCGCGCGTGATGCCGATGGTGCTCGGCCACGAAGCGGCGGGCGAGGTGATCGAAGTGGGGCCCGAGGCCGGCGCCTTCGCGCCCGGAGACCACGTCGTCCTCGCCTTCGTTCCCGCGTGCGGGCGCTGCGGCCCGTGCCGCATCGGGCGCCCGGCGCTGTGCGAGCCCGGCGCCGCGGCCAACGCCGCGGGTTCTCTGCTCTCCGGGGCGCGACGCTGGCACGAGGAGGGCTCGGGGGAGGAGCTCCACCATCACCTGGGCATCTCGGCCTTTGCAGAGGAGATCGTGGTCTCCACGCGCTCGGCGGTGCGCGTCGATCCCGAGCTCTCCTTCGAGGTCGCGGCGCTCTTCGGGTGCGCGGTGCTCACCGGCGTGGGCGCGGTGATCAACACCGCGGGAGTGAAGCTCGGGGAGAGCGTCGCAGTCTTCGGGCTCGGCGGCGTCGGCCTCGCCGCGGTGCTCGGAGCGGTCTCCGCGGGCGCCAACCCGGTCGTGGCGATCGACCGCGTGCCCGAGAAGCTCGAGCTCGCCCGCGAGCTCGGAGCGACCTCCACGCTGCTCGCGGGCCCGAGCATCGTGGCCGAGGTGCGCGAGGCCACCGACGGCGGCGCGCACCACGCGATCGAGACCGTCGGCCACGAGGCGGTGCTCGCCGAGACTTACGCCGCGACCCGCCGCGGCGGCTCGACGGTGACCGTCGGCCTCCCCCACCCCGAGCGAATGCTCTCGATCCCGGCGGTCTCGCTCGTCGCCGAGGAGCGCACGCTGCGCGGCTCCTACCTCGGCTCCTGCGTGCCCGAGCGCGATATCCCGCGCCTCGTCGGCCTGCACCGCGCCGGGCGCCTTCCGGTCGAGCGGCTCATCACCCACCGGCTCTCACTCGACGAGCTCAACGAGGGCATGGACCGCCTCGCCCGCGGCGAGGCGGTCCGCCAGATCGTCACGCTCGGCTGAGGAGGACCGCCGGACGCTACTTGCGGTTTCGCCCGTAGAGGTCGTGGGCGTCGACCCACTCCTCGGCGACGATCGCCGAACCGAGGGAGAGCTCGCCGCACAGAACCGTGGCGGCGACGATCTCGGTCAGCTTCATGACCCCGCCCTTGCCGTAGCAGCCGAGCAGCTCGAGGCACTCCCGCTGGGTGGCCAGATGCGTTCCCCCGCCGTAGGTGGCGACGATCAGCGAGGGGATCGTGACGGAGTAGTAGTAGTCGCCGTTCGGCCGGTGCTCGGCGTAGACGAAGGCGGCGGAGGACTCCGCCACGTTGGCGGCGTCCTGCCCCGTGGCGATGAACATCGCGGTGATCCCGTTGGCCGAGTGCGCGCCGTTGTTGTTGACCCCCGACATGAACCCGCCGAGGTTCGAGACCTGCCGCGCGCGGTACATCTGCTCGCTCGAGGAGCGCATCACGCTCTTCAGCAGCGCGTCGGGGATCGTCGCCTCGGCCACCACCCGCTTGCCCCGGGTGTGGAGCATGTTCACCTGCGAGGTCTTCTTGTCGGTGGCGAAGTTCGACTCGAGGAAAAAGCGCTCGATGCCGCCCGGGTGGTTGGCGGAGATCCACTGGCACGCCGCCTGCGTCGCCTTCCCGGTGAGGTTCTGACCCGCGGCGTCGCCCGTCGTGTAGTTGAAGCGGGTGTAGAGGATCCGGCTCGCCGAGTACTTGTCGATGTCGAGCAGCCGGCCGGACTGGGTGGTGCTCTCCGCCGCCGCCTTGATCTCCTCGAAGTTCTCGTCGAGCCAACGGGCGAAGTCGCGCGCCTCGCGCGCGCTCGGGAAGAGGAACGCGGGGGCGCGCTGCATGCGGTCGTCGAGGATTGTCGTCGTCACGCCGCCGGCCTCGTGCAGCAGGCGCATGCCGCGGTTGTAGCTGGCCACCAGAGTCCCCTCGGCGGTGGCGAGCGGGACGTAGAACTCGCCCTGGGCGTGCTCCCCGTTCACGAGCAACGGGCCGGCGAGGCCGATCGGCACCTGCGCCACGCCGACGAAGTGCTCGACGTTGCCCCGGAGCACCGACGGGTCGAAGGAGTAGCTCGAGACGTGCTCGAGGTTCGCGCCCGTGCGCTCGCGCGCGAACTCCTGGCGCGCCCGCGCGGCCTCCGGGGTGTAGTCGTTCTCGCGGTCGCGCGGGATCGGGACGCGCTGCGTCGTGGTGGAAGCTGCCATGGCGCCTGTTCAGCTCCTTCGGGTGGAGGGTCGTCGCGCAGTGTGCCCGATCCCCGCTCGGCGCTGCGGGCCGCCGGGGGAACCGGCTCCTTCGCGCGCAGCGGACGGCTATGGTTCCGCGCCGATGACGCGCCGCTTCGCCGCCGCCCTCGCCCTATCCGTCGTCGCTGCCCTGGCTCCCGCCGTGGCCTCGGGGCGCTCCTCCTCGCTCTTCTCGGGGCCAGGACCGCGCCCGGGTCCCGATCTGCTCTACGCCCGCCCCGCGGTCGCGCCCCAGCTCACGAACCGCGCGCCGTGGCGCGCGGCGCCGATCCTCGTCTCTGGTGGCGTGGCCTACCGCGGCGGCGAGTTCCTCTACCAGGACTTCCTCTACGACGACAACGGCGCGCAGGAGCAGACCGACCCGAACGACGAGCGCGCGCGGACAGGCGGGAACACCTTCTCCAAGCAGAACGGCACCTACACCTACCCGACCGATCCGCGCTACGCGGGCAACGCCGCCGACTTCGTCGAGCTCCGCCTCAAGCCGCTGCGCCGCGCCACCGCCTTCCGGGTGACGCTGAACACGCTCAAGGACCGCTCGCTCACCGCGTTCTCCGTCGCGATCGGCGGCCGGCGCGGTGGCCCGCTGCGCGCCTTCCCGCACGGCGCGAACGTGAGGGCGCCCGCCCAGCTCTTCCTGACGGTGCATCCCGCGGGCTCGCGCCTGGTGGGCGAGCTCGTCAACGCCACCACCGGCCGCCGCGTGCGCGGCGCCGCGCCGCGGGTCTCGGTCGACATGCGCCGCCGCCAGATCTCGGTGAGCGTCTCGCACCGTCAGTGGAACCCGCGCCGGAGCACGGTGCGCCTCGCCGCCGGTGTCGGCCTGTGGGACGCCGCGAAGAACAGCTACCTCATCCCCCAGGCCGCGGCCGACGCCACCCACCCGGGCGGAGCGGGCACCGCCCCGCATCCGGCGGCCTTCTTCAACGTCGCCTTCCGCCGCCAGGAGCCCCTCCAGAGCGTCACCGCCAGCACCTCCGCGGTCACCGACGCCGCCTGGTGGCGCGACCGCGCCCAGGGGCACGCGCTCGCCGCGGGCGACATCTCCTCCCTCTACGTCGACGTCTCCTTCCGCAAGCTCGCCCGGCGCGTGCACGACGAGCACGGCGTGCCTCGCTTCGGCGCGATCGACCGGATCCTGCCGAGCCACTTCGAGACCGCCCAGGGCACCAACTTCGGCGAGTCGTGCATCTCCCAGCAGGCCACCTGCGTCGGCCAGTACCGGGGTCGTCTCGAGCCCTACGCGATCTACGTCCCGCGCAAGCGCCGTGCCCCGCGCGGCGGCTACGGCCTCACCCTGCTCCTGCACTCGCTCTCGGCCAACTACAACCAGTACTCCGGGACCCGCAACCAGTCGCAGTTCGGCGAGCGTGGGCCTGGCTCGATCGTCATCACGCCGGAGGCCCGCGGCCCCGACGAGTTCTACGAGAATTACGGCGGCGCCGATGTCTTCGACGTGTGGGCGGACGTCGCGCGGCGCTACCGGCTCGACCCGAGCTACACGGAGATCACGGGCTACTCCATGGGCGGGATCGGGACCTTCAAGCTCGGCGCCCAGTTCCCCGACCTCTTCGCTCGCGCCCAGCCGACGGTGGGTGACGAGATGAACAACGACGTGCTCGCCTCGCTGCGCAACGTGCCCGTGCTCATGTGGAACAGCGCGGCCGACGAGCTCGTCCAGGCGCCCGTGTACACGGCGACGGCGAACAGGCTCGACTCGCTCGGCTACCGCTACGAGCTCGACGTCTACCAGCCGTGCGTGAACGCGAAGTGCTCACCGCTCTTCCCCAACCATCTCGAGCTCGCGGTCAACGACCAGTACGCGCCGGCGGCCGCGTTCCTCGGCAACGCGCGGGTCAACCGCGACCCCGCGCACGTCACCTACGTCCTCGACCAGGTGCGCAACCACTCGAACCTCCGGCTGGTCGGCAACCACGCCTACTGGGTCTCGGGACTGAGGCTGCGAAGCGCAGCGTCCTCGAGCGCCGGCGGCAGTCCCGAGGGGCAGATCGACGCCGTGTCCGGAGGCTTCGGGGTGGGCGAGCCGCCGGTATCGGCGACGCAGACGGGGACGGGAACGCTGCAAGACGGCTACCTCGGTCCGCTCTCCTTCACGAGCCGCGCGAAGACGTGGGGCAACGCGCCCAAGGCGGTCCGCAAGGACGAGATCGTGGTTAGCGCGACCAACATCGCCACCGCGGTGATCGACGTGCGCCGCGCCCGCGTCGACTGCCGCGTGAACGTGAAGATTAACAGCGACGGACCGCTGACCGTGACGCTCCCCGGCTGCGGGCGAACCGTCCGCGGCGGGTAGCGAGCGCCCCCGGGGTCCAGCGGGGTCAAGCATCGCCTTCGTCCCCACCGCCCGCCACCTGCTGCGCGCCCGGGATCTGGCCGACGCCCGCTACTTCGAGGCCCTGAGCGTGGACGACCTCGCCCGCGCCGCCGGACTTTCGCGCGCTCACTTCAGCCGCGAGTTCCGCCGCGCCTTCGGGGAGTCGCCTCATGCGTACCTTCTCACCCGGCGCCTCGAGCGCAGCGCGGCGCTACTGCGGAGCACCGACCGCTCGGTGGTCGACATCTGCTTCTCCGTGGGCCAGCAGAGCGTCGGCTCGTTCACGACCAGCTTCACGCGGACCTACGGCGTCTCGCCGACGACCTACCGCGACGCGTCCCCCCCGGCGAGCCACCAGGCGCGCGTCCCGACCTGCGTCCTGCGCGCCTACGGGCGCCCGCAACGCCGCACGTTTCGAGAAGACAACGACGCGACGCGGGACTAGCATCGCCACGACCGTTTCCGTTCGACCAGGAGGACTCGATGATCAGGCTCGCCAACGCACAGCTCTGGGTGCACGACCAGGACGAGGCGCTCGCCTTCTACACGCAGAAGCTCGGAATGGAGGTCCGCGCCGACGCGACCCTCGCCGAGATGGGCAACTTTCGCTGGCTCGCCGTCGGACCGGCCGGGCAGCCCGACATCGCGATCGTGCTCATGGCCATCCCCGGTGAGCCCGTGATGGATTCCGAGACCGCCGAGCAGGTGCAGAAGCTCATGGCCAAGGGCTTCGCCGGAACCATCTTCCTCACGACGGAGGACTGCCACGCCGCCTACGAGGAGCTCAAGGACCGCGGCGTCGAGTTCACCGAGCAGCCCGAGGAGCGCCCCTACGGGATCGACTCGGCGTTCCGCGACCCGTCGGGCAACTCCATCCGCCTGACCCAGGTGCGGGAGATGGCCGTGGCCTAAAGGCGCAGCGGCGGCTCATCGCGGGCCGAGTTCACCTAGGATCGCCCTATGCCCGAAGCGGCGCCGCGCGGACGCAACCCGTTCCCGAACCACGGGGTCGAGCGGAGTGCGCGCGGCGTCGCTCGCTACACCGGCGGGCCGCCGTCGCTCCTCGACATGCTGCGGGCGAGCGTCGATCGCGATCCCTCCGCGATGGCCGTCGTAGAGGTCGGGGGAGAGTCGGTCACCTACGAGCAGCTATGGGAGCGCGCTTCGCGCGTCGCGGGCGGACTGGTCGCACGCGGACTCCGGCGTGGCGATCGCGTGGCGATCCGGCTCGGCAACGGCCTCGACTGGGTGCTGGCGTTCTGGGGCGCGCAGCTCGCGGGCATGGTCGCCGTGCCCGTCAACACGCGCTTCAAGGACGAGGAGGTCCGCTACGTCGTGGAGGACTCGGGCAGCGCGTACGTCTTCGCGCCGGGCGAGCCGCTGCCCGACGCCGAAGCCGCCGCTCCCGCCCAGGGCCTCGAACCCGACGACCTGGCGGCGATCTTCTACACGAGCGGCACGACCGGCTTTCCGAAGGGCGCGATGACCTCGCACGCGAACTTCCTGGCCAACAGCGAGAGCGCGGTGCGCTGCATCGGCGTCGATCGCCGCGAGGGCGGCACGCTCAGCACCCTCGTCAACGTGCCACTGTTCCACGTGACCGGCTGCAACAGCCAGCTGATCGTGCTGCTCGACCTCGGCGGCACCACCTACGTCCTCACCGATCCGCTCGATCTCGAAGGCTTCCTGCAAACCGTCTCCGAGCACGGGGTCGACATGCTCACCTCGGTGCCGGCGATCTACCACGCGCTGACGCGCCACCCCGCGTTCGCGCAGGCGGACCTGAGCAGCGTGCGGTGGGTCTCCTACGGGGGCGCTCCGATCGCCGCCTCCACGGTGCACGGCATCATGGAGGCCTTCCCGGATGCGCGGGTGGGCAACGGCTTCGGGCTGACCGAGACCTCGTCGCTGACCTCATACCTGCCTCACGAGGAGGCGGCCGAGCACGCCGACTCCGTCGGATGGGCGATGCCGGTCGACGACCTGGCCATCGACGAGCCCGACCCGGACACCGGCGTGGGCGAGCTGCTCGTCCGTGGACCCAACGTGGTGAGCGGCTACTGGAACAAGGAGGAGGCCACCGCCGAGACGTTCGTCGACGGGTGGTTGCACACCGGCGATCTGGCGCGCATCGACGCCGACGGACTGCTCTACATCGTCGATCGCCAGAAGGACATGATCAACCGCGGCGGGGAGAACGTGTACTCGATCGAGGTGGAGAGCGCCCTCGCCGGCGCGCCGGGTGTCGGCGAGGCCGCGGCCGTCGGCGTGCCCGACGACATGATGGGCGAGAAGGTCGGCGCGGTCATCGTGCCCACCGCCGGCACCGACCTCGACATCGAGGCGGTGGTCGCGCACGCGCGTGAGCGCATCGCCGACTTCAAGGTCCCGCAGTACGTCGCCGTCAGAGCCGACCCGCTGCCGCGCAACCCGGGCGGCAAGGTTCTCAAGGCGCTCCTGCGGGACGAAACCGACTGGGGAGATCCACTGCGCTGATGAGCACCGTCAACACCGTTCAAGGGCCGCTCGACACCGGCGAGCTCGGCACCACGCTGATCCACGAGCACGTCCGCTTTCGCGACGAGGCGGTCGCCGAGAACTGGCCGGGACGCTACGACGTCGAGTCCGAGATGGCGTCGGCCGTCGAGGCGGTGAGCGCGGCCAAGGAGCGCGGCGTAAAGAGCATCGTCGATCCGACCGCGATGTTCGGCGGCCGCGACGTGCGCTTCATGCGCGACGTCGCCGAGCGGACCGGCGTGCGGATCGTCGCGTGCACCGGCATCTACACCTACGACTTTCTCCCCCACTACTTCGAGAACCGCGACGCCGACGTGATGGCTGAGCACTTCGTCGAGGACATCGAGCGGGGCGTGCAGGGCACCGAGGTCAAGGCGGCGTTTCTCAAGTGCGCGGCCGATGCGCCCGGCGTCACCGAGCACGTCGAGAAGATCCACCGCGCGTGCGCACGCGCCTCGGTGCAGACGGGCGCGCCGATCATGGCGCACTCCATGCCCGCGGTCGCCACCGGGCCGCGCCAGGTCGAGCTCTTCCTCGAGGAGGGCGTCGCGCCCGAGAAGATCCAGATCGCCCACTGCGGCGACACCGACGACGTCGACTACATACAGGGACTGCTCGACCGCGGCGTCTACGTCGGCCTCGACCGCTACGGGCTCGAGATGTATCTCCCCATGGACCGCCGCAACGCGACCGCCGCCGAGCTGCTGCGCCGTGGCCACGCCGACCGGATCTTCATCTCGCAGGACTTCTGCGCGACCATCGACTGGTTCCCGCCCGAGGCCGCGGAGGCGTTGGCCGCCCAGGGGGCGATCCGCGGCTGGAGCATGACGCTCGTCTTCGACGAGGTCGTGCCGACGCTGCGCGAGCAGGGCGTCCTCGACGACGCGGCGTTCCGGATGATCTTCGAGGAGAACCCCGCGCGCTGGCTCGGCCGTTAGCGGTGAGCGGTCATTTTCTGGGAGAGTCGTCCCACAGGAAGCATCCGAGTCAAGGGGAGGTTGCAGCATGTCCGACGGCGTCTATCGGGTCACCGAGGTGATCGGCGTGAGCAGCGAGTCGTGGGAGGCCGCCGCGCGCAGCGCGGTGGAGACCGTGGCCAGGACCGTGCGCGATCTGCGGATCGCCGAGGTCGTGAAACAGGACGTGACCATCGGGGAGGGCGGCATCCAGAACTACCGGGTGCGCCTCGCTCTCTCGTTCAAGTACGAGACGGGCGACTGACGCACGCGCCCGGCCGGCGTCGCGCGGGCCGGCGGCCTCGCGCGGCGCCGCCGCCGGAGGGAAGGGCTACGCCGGCAGCCGAGCGGTCGGTCTTACCGTTAGCAAGCGCGACAGAATGGCGGTAGGTGTCGGTACGGCCGTAGGTCTTCCCTCCTAGTCGATGGTCGGGGCGGCTGAGTACTCCTCGTCGGTGACCTTCTCGCCCCAGTGGGCGGCGGGGTGGTCGCCATCGACCTCGTTGAGCGCGAGGTGGACCATGAAGCGATTCGGCGCGGCGCCGTGCCAGTGGGCCTCGTCGGGCTCGAAGAAGACGCGGTCACCGGGACGGATGACCTCGACCGGGCTACCGCGCCGCTGGACGAGCCCGACGCCCTCGGTGACGTAGATCGTCTGGCCCAGCGGGTGCGCGTGCCACGCGGTGCGCGCACCCGGCGTGAAGTGGACGAGGTTTGCCTGGACGCGTGCGGGCGCGGGCGCTGCTGCAACCGGGTCGATGTAGACGTCGCCCGTGAACCAGTCCGCGGGGCCCTTGGCCGTATCGATGCTGCTTCTCGTGATCTCCATGGGGAACGACCTTCCGGTGAGGCGGACTCCACGACGCTGCACGGTCCGCAGGTGCTGACCCACCGTATCTCGGCGTCGCTAACGGTTGGCGACCGTGCTCGCAGGGCGGCCGTAACTCGTAACGCCTCGCGCGCACTCCGCCGGCCGACGAGCCGCGGATGCACTGACACGTCGATCGCTCTCGGCGCATTCTCAGAGAATCGGGACCGCCTTCTCACACGCCGCGTGCATCGTGCTGATCGAACCCGGGAGACGCCCGGACTACAAAGGAGACGGACCCATGTTCCACCGCATCCAGAAGGTCCTGGTCGGCGCCGCGGCGCTCGCTGCGCTCGCCCTCGGCGGCTCGGCCCTCGCCGGCAGCGACGTCGCAGACCGCGAGCACCACGACCCAGAGCGCAACGACGACGCAGGGTCCGCCGAGGGTTCGACGGCCCGGCGCACGGAACCGCCGCGCATGAGGACGCCGAGAAGCCCGTGACCGGCGACGCGGCCGCGAAGGCTAAGGCCGCCGCGGTCAAGAGCGTCGGCAGCGGCACCGCCGGTGCCGTCAACAACGACATGACGGGCAGGGGCTTCGAGACGACCGTCACGAAGTCCGACGGCACCAAGGTAGAGGTCCACCTCGACAGCTCCTACCAGGTCATACAGGGCCCCGGCGACCACGGAGGCCCGGGTGGCTTCGGAGGCTGAGCCACATGGCGTGACGGGGGGGCGGCTCAGCCGCCGGCCCTCGTTCCGCAACTTAGAGGACAGGCGCTGCGCGATCTGACTCTCCCTCCTTCGCTCCCAGAACGGACCGCCCGGCGCCCCCGCCGACTCCGCCGACTCCGGCCTACATTCCGGGTCCGAAGTTGTCGACCCAACGATCTTGGAGGTCTGAGCAATGCGTGCAGTGGGAATCACCGCCCCGGGCGGACCCGAGGTCCTCTCGGTCGTCGATCGCCCGGTCCGCGAGCCCAGGCCGGGCGAGGTCCGTATCGCGGTCAAGGCGGCCGCGGTCAATCCGACCGACATCGGCGTGGCGGGGGTGAGGTAGAGCTCGGCGGCGATCTCGGCGTTGGAAAGGCCGCGGGCGATCAGCCGTAGCACCTCGAGCTCGCGGTCGGTCAGCTCCGTCGAGCCTCTCTGGGCGAGAGGCGCCGGGAAGGGGCCGGCGCACGAAGCGCTCGATCAGCCGGCGGGTGTTCGCCGGGGGGTCCTTCTTGAGTTGGTGGAGTGCGTGCGCGTCGCGTTACGCGGCGCAGCAAGAGAGCTGGGAGACATCGCGATCGAACGTCTGCGCGGCGAGGCGGAGTCCCTCGGCCATCGTCAGGTAGGGCGCCCAGGTGTCCGCCAGCTGCTCGATCGTCATGTCTTGCGCGATCGCAAGGACGGCCGCGTAGATCACTTCGCCGGCGCCCTCTGCCAAGGCCGATGCCCCGATCAGGCGACCGGTACCGGCGTCGCTGACGAGCTTGATCAGGCCGCGGGTGTCGTCGTTGACGAGCGCGCGCGGTATCGCCGAGAGTGGCAGCACGGAGGTCTGCGCGTCGATGCCCTGCTCGCGCGCCTCGGCCTCCGTCAGACCAGCCGCGGCGATCTGCGGGAAGGTGAAGATGATCCGCGGGAGGGCCGCGAGGTCGAGGCGCTTGCCCCCACTCCCGAGCGCATTCTCGGCGGCGGCCGCGCCACCCGATGCCGCGACGTAGACGTACTGCGGCTGGCTGGTCACGTCCCCGGCGGCAAAGATCGAAGCGACGCTCGTGCGCTGCTCTTCGTCGACGATGATCGCGCCGCGCGGGTCGAGTGCGACGCCGATCTCGGCGAGACCGAGTCCCTCGGTGTTGGCCTGGCGGCCGGCGGCGACCAGGATGTCGTCGACGCGAACCTCGAACGGCGTGCCGTCGCCGTCCGTGCCGCGCATTATTTTCTCGGCGCCCTCAAGGGCGACGTCGATCGTCGTCGCCCATTCAAGGACCGTATGGCCGGCGTCTTCGAGGATGCCTCGGGTCGCTTCCGAGATCTCAGGCTCCATCGTCGGTGCGACGGTGCGGCGGGCGATGAAGGTCACCTGGCTTCCGAAGAGGCCGAACATCTGACCGAGCTCAAGACCGACGGAGCCGGTCCCCAGCACCGCGAGCCGCGTCGGCGGGTCGGTGACCTCGAGCGCTGACGTCGAGGTCAGATAGCCGGCGTCCTCGAGACCGGCGATCGGTGGCGCCGCCGGGCGCGCGCCCGCGGCGACGATGATCGCCTCAGCGGTGACGGGATCCCCGTCGACCGCGACCGTATGCGGGTCGACAAGATCGGCTTCGCCGGCGCGGAAGTCGATGCCGTAGGAGTCGATCAGGTCGACGTATTTCTCCTGGCGCAGTCGATCGACCAGTGCGGCTTTGCGCTCGACCGCCTCGGCGAGCCGGGCGCGATCGCCGCCGGCCTGCTTGGCGCTCGCGAGTAACGACTTCGAAGGGATGCAGCCGATGTTCACGCAGGTGCCACCCGTCGTGCCATGCTCGATCATGACGACGCGCTTTCCGAGGTCACGCGCGCGGATGGCGGCGGCGAAGGCGCCGCCTCCTGAGCCGATCACGATCAGGTCGGTGTCGCGGGCGGGCCGGGCGCAGTTTTGCGCTGCGAGCGATTCCTGCGTGATTCGCTGGACTGAGTACTTCGTTCCGGTGAGGGACTGCTCGAGTGCCCGGCGGTCTGCCGTCGCGGCGTCGAGCTCGGCGCGGCCAGCGCGCCAGTCAACTCGCACGTCGCGCGCGCCCGCCTGCTCGAACGCCTGCTTCACGTGCGTTGCGCACCCACTGCAGGTCATCCCCGACACGTCCACTTTTGTCCTCATGAGCGGACCTCCGGGGGACGCTCCGTCTCGCACTGGCGACGCGCCCGCACGCGCAGCACAATCGCGATCACAACGACGGCCGCGGCGGTCAGGCCCGCGCCGAGGCCGAGCACCGTGCCGACGGCGGCGCTGCCGACCGCCCCCACGAGTAGCGGACCGCCAGCGCAACAGACGACCGCGAGGAGGATCACGGCAACGCCAGCAAGGCCAACTTTGTCGCCGCCCCGATCCCGGTTCGGTGAAGCCATCAGCACATCCTCCCGTCCACGCGCCGGCAGGCCGCGACGTGTTCGGCGTTGTCCGCCAAGAGATCGTGGCCCAGGTCGAGCAGCTTCAGCACCCGGGGATCGGCGATCCGGTAGTACACGGTGCGGTGGACGCGGCGAGTCTCGACGAACCCGCACCAACGCAGACACGCGAGGTGGTTCGACACCTTCGGCTGGGGTTGGCCGAGCGTCTCGACGATGTCGCCGACCGATCGCTCGTCCTTGGCGATCAGCGCGAGGATCGCGACGCGCGTCGGCTCGCTCAGAGCACGGAAGTACTTCGCGACGAGCTCGATCTCAGTCGGCTCCTCAGAAATGCGAAAGGGAACGGTCGCAGTCGCCATTCAGGACCTCCGGGCGCATTGCGATCGCGGCGGAAACATCAGGCCACCATGATATCAGCAGCACGTGACTTGAGCCACCTCGGAGTACTCAGGCCATGGCGAGCGACGCGACTGGCCTCGCCCACATCGATGCGCTGGAACGCTCTTGGCACCGGCGTGATCGTGGTCGTTTTGGTGGTCGTGGTCGAGCGGTGGCAGATCGGACACGACGAAGGTTTCGGCCGCCCTCGCCCGAGGCACGCTCACCCGGCCCAGTCGTCGCCGGTCACGTACCGAAATGGCCACCCTCTCGGCGGGCCTAAGTCGAGGCGGCCACAGATTGCTTCGTGCGTGCCCGAACGACGGGCGGAAGCAAAAGCAAGCATGGAGTTGATGGGACGACTATCGAACCCGGTGCTTCAGGCCGCCTGATGTCGCCCACTGGTGAGCGGCGGCGTAGTGATCCGAGGTCCAGGCTCCGACGACGGGCGTTCCAGTCCGTACATCACTTCAGGGTCAAGATCTGCGCCGTTGGGCCAAACGACCGTGTCGCCGAACTCGCTGACGACGACCGCCGTGAAGATTCCCCGATCCTTCAGCGGCTGGAAGATCGGGCCGCCGAGGATAGGCTCCATATCCACGTCCCGCACCTGCCCGTCGGCGAACAACACCCGAATGACATACCCGTCAAGCGCAGTCACCCCCTTTATCGGCGGAGCCATCACGCGAGCGGCTCGATTCGGTTCGGAGGGAGCGATCTCTCGATCCGCGCCCAGTTGTCGCCGAGCTCCCCACGATGCAGCTCGGCCCACTGGCGCACGAGGCGTTCAACCCGCGGTGGCAAGCGGCCGTCGAGCACGTCACCGGTGTCGATCGCGACCCGCGTGGTACTCGCCGTATCGGACGGGGAAGTGCGGGGGCGGATGGTCCTTCACAAACATGCGGACCACGATGCCATAGAAGACGCTGATCGTGGGCACCAGTCATGATCGAAGCATCACCCTCGGACGCGCGCGAGCCGGCGCCCAGCACCTGATCTCCGAACATGGTCGCAGAGACGACCCGAGCCGCCCGCCCGGGCGGCTATTGGAGGGTCGGTGGAGTTGATGGACGACTATCGAACCCCAAAGGGGCCGTCGCGAATCGTCGATTCGTGACTCAATCGCTGCCTTGCCTCCGGCTACCTGCTGGGCGAGAATGAGTCCGTGAAAGCCACGAATCGACAGCCGGACGCTGCCGTCCTAGAACCGTTTGACCTGCTGATCGGCACCTGGTTCACCGAGGCGACCCACCCGCAGTTCGACACCATCGTGCCGGGCAGCCTCACGTACGAGTGGCTCGAGGGCAGGAACTTCCTCGTCCAGCGCTCGCACCACGACCACGAGTCCTTTCCCGACTCCATCAGCGTCATCGGCGCCCCCGAGGCCGGCGACGGGCTGGTCATGGAGTACTTCGACTCGCGCGGCGTGCGCCGGACGTACCGCGTCTCGCTCGAGCACGGCGTACTTCGTATTTGGCGAGACGACCCCACATTCGCCCAGCGCTTTTCCGCAACGCTCGGCCATGATTCCTTCGAGGGCCGATGGCAGCTCGCCCGGACCCCGGGGGACTGGCAGGACGACCTGAAGGTGACCTACCGCCGCGACGAGGTCATTGAGCCTCGGCCAGGCATGCCGCCTGGCTGAGCGAGCGCTCTCGCCCGCTGCGAACAGAAGCGCGCTTTACCGGCAAGCAAGCAGTGGAGACGGTGGGAATCGAACCCACGTCCGCAGTCGCGTGGCCGCAGCGTCTACGAGCGTAGCCGGCGCTCTGGTCTCGCCCGAGGCTCGCCTCGCCGGCGGGGTTGCCTCAGACCAGCCCCCTTGGAGTCCCCGGGTCGGCGAGGGCTGACCTCCCCGGGCTTAGCCCGCTTTCTGATCCCGGCGATCCCGACCGCGGGCGAGTCGGGGCCAAGACCTCACGGCTTAGCTAAGTGCTAAGCGGCGAGGGCGTACTCGTGAGAGTCCGCACGTATTGGTTTTCCCGGTTGTTTTACGAGGCCGACCGGGGACCTCGGCTCGCAACTACGTCCACGAAAACGACCACGTCGAAGCCTGTCGTCCCCGGGTAACGCCCTGCCAGTGTATCCGCGGCGTCAACGCGCGCACCGGACAAACGGTCGAGCGCGGTCAAGTTCGGCTCACCTCCCTGCGACAATGTGGGGATGGAGCCCGAGACCAGCAGATGGGGCGGGCCGGCGCCCGGCGCCACCTCCGACCCGCCGCCCGCCCCCCAAGACTCCGCCGCGCCGCCGCCGAGCCCGTTCGGGCGCTCCGCGCCCAAGCCGCAGGGATCGCCCTTCGGCGAGAAGGCCAAGCGTGGCGGTGGAGTGCTCGCCGCCCTCGGTGCGCTCTTCGCGAAGTTCAAGGGTCTCCTGCTCCTCCTCCCCAAGCTGAAGCTCCTCACCACGTCGGGCTCGATGCTCGTCTCGATCGCGGCCTACTCCTTCATCTGGGGGTGGAAGTTCGCCGTCGGGTTCGTCGCCCTGCTCTTCATCCACGAGATGGGGCACGTGATCCAACTCCGCCGCGAGGGGATCAAGGCGAGCGCGCCGATGTTCATCCCGTTCATGGGGGCGTTCGTCGCCGCGAAGTCGCTGGGCAACAACGCGCTGGCCGAGGCGCGGGTCGGCCTCGCGGGGCCCGTGCTCGGATCGGCCGCGGCGGCCGCGCTCATCCCGGTCTGGCACGCGACCGGCAACGAGTTCTGGCAGGCGCTGGCCTTCACCGGCCTCTTCCTGAACCTCTTCAACCTCGCTCCCGTCGTTCCCCTCGACGGCGGACGGGCGATGGCGGCGATGACCCCGTGGATGTGGTTCCTCGGGTTCGGGCTCATGGTCTTCCTCGCCCTGCGCTTCCCGAACCCGATCATCTTCCTGATCCTGCTCTTCGCGCTCATGGAGACCTGGCGGCGCTGGAAGGCGCTGCGCTCGGGCGACCCGACCCAGCAGGCCTACTACAAGGTGAGCCCGCGCAACCGGCTGATCGTCGCCGGCGTGTACCTCGGGCTCGTCGGACTCCTCGTCTACGGGATGTACGCCACGCACCTCGTGCGTCACCTGCCCGCGTAACGTCCGCCCGCACCGGGGGACTGGCGAACGACTCCGCCGTGCCCGACTCCTCCTCCGCCAAGCCTCCCGCCGTCCGCCTGCGCCAGGGCCTCGCACTCCTCGGCGGCGCGGTGGCGATCGAGCTGCTCGTCGGCCTCGGGCCGCTCGACTTCTTCTGGACGCCGCTGCTCGTGGGGCTCGCCTACCTGGCCGCCGCCGCGCTCGGTGGTCGGGCGAACGGACACTGGGCGACCGCCATGGTGATCGTCGCCTTCGGGGCCGTCGTCGTGCTGCTCGACAAGGTCCACACCGGCATTAACCTGCCGGCGGGCTATCTCCTCGCCGTTGGCCTCGGCGGGATGGCGGCGGCGGCGCTGCAGCCGCGCGGGTTCTCGGTCGACGGGCTCGGCATCGCCGGGGCGATCGCCGCGGCCGGCCTCTTCCTGTTCCTCGTCGACGAATACCCGAACGTGCTCGCCAAAGGCGCGGCCTACGCGGTGCTGCTCGGGCTCGTGGGCGTGGCGAACCTCGGGCTCGCCGCCGCGCGCCGCTGAGGACGGCGCGGCGCGCCCGCAGCCGCGCTACCGGTTCGCCTCACGCAGCGCGCGCTGCATGTCGCGCTTGACCTCGCGGTCGCGGATCGTCTGGCGCTTGTCGAAGCGGTCCTTGCCGCGCGCGAGGGCCAGCTCGACCTTCGCGCGCGAGCCCGAGAAGTAGAGCCGCGTCGGCACAAGCGTCAATCCACGCTCCTTGGTCGTGCCGATCAGCCGCTCGATCTCGCGCCGGTGGAGCAGGAGCTTGCGGTTGCGCTCGGGCTCGTGGTTCTCGCGGCTCGCCGGTGCGTAGGGCGGTATGTGCATGTGGTGCAGCCACACCTCCCCGTCCTCGATCGCCGCGTAGGCGTCTTTGATCTGGGCCTTGCCGCTGCGCAGCGACTTGACCTCGGTGCCCGTGAGCGCAATCCCGGCCTCGAAGCGCTCGAGCAGCTCGAAGCGGTAGCTCGCCTGGCGGTTGGTGGCCACGTCGCCCGAGCGCGCCGGTCGGCCCGACTTCTTCGCCATCGCCCGCGCTCAGAGCTCCACGGGCAGGAGGTCGACGCGTCCGCGCGCGGTGTCGACGCGCTCGACCTGCACGGTGATCGGGTCGCCCAGGCGGATCGCCTTGCCCGACCGGGTGCCGCAGAGGATCGTGCCCGGCTCGTTCAGCTCCCACCACTCGCCGCGCAGGCGGCGCACGGGCAGCATCCCCTCATAGCCCTCTCCGAAGGCGACGAACGCCCCGGCGCCGATCACGCCGACGACCTCTCCCTCCCACTCCTGTTCGAAGCCGCCCTCGAACAGCGCGCGCTGGAGCAGAAAGGAGCGCGCCACCGCATCGCCGGCGCGCTCGATCGACATCGCCTCGCGCTCGCGCGTCGAGCACCACACCGCCGTCTCCTCGAGCGCGGAGCCGAGCGGCGCCTCCTCCCCCGCCCCCACGAGCGCGAGCAGCGCACGGTGGCAGACGAGGTCGGGATAGCGGCGGATGGGCGAGGTGAAGTGGCAGTAGCGCGCGGACTGCAGACCGGCATGGCCAAGGTTCTTGGGGTGGTAGGCGGCCTGCTTGAGCGCGCGGAGGATGAGCGTGGTCAGCGCCTGGCGCCCATGGCCAGTGCGCCGGACGTGGCGATCGACGAGCACGGAGATCTCGCCCACCAGGTCGGCGGCCTGCTGCGGGGTCATCCGCCCCGGCGCGGGCGGGGTCGGCACCTCGAGCGAGGCGAGCTGCTCGAGCAGGCGCTCGACCGCCGGGCCGTCGGGGCGCTCGTGGACGCGGAAGAGCGCCGGCGCCTTGGCCTGCTCGAGCGCCCCGGCGACCTGCTCGTTGGCCGCGATCATCAGGTGCTCGATCACCCGGTGGGACTCCGTCTGCTCCACCGGATGGCCGGAGACCACGTGCCCGTCTGAGTCGAAGGCGAAGTCCGGCTCGCCGCTCTGCACGACGAGGGCACCTCGCTCCGCCCGGGCGGCGGCGAGCGCGCCCGCCGCCGCGCGCGCCGCCGCCAGCGGCGCGGCCCACGGCTCGTGCGCGGGCTCGGCGCCGGCGAAGATGCGATCGACGCGGTCGTAGTCGAGGCGCTCGTTAGAGCGCACGAGCGAGCGATAGAAGGCGGCGCGCTCCACGCGAGCACCGGCGAGGTCCATCTCGACCGTGACCGCGAGGCGGTCCTGACCCGGAACGAGCGAGCATGCCTCGTTCGAGAGCGAGGCGGGGAGCATCGGCTCGACCGCGGCGGGAACGTAGACGCTCGTGGCCCGGCGGTAAGCCTCGCGGTCGACGAGCGAGCCCGGCGGCACGTGCACGGCCACGTCGGCGATGTGCACCCACACCCGCCAGCGGTCGGGGCCGCGCTCCTCGGCGGAGATCGCGTCGTCGAAGTCGCGGGCGGAGACGGGGTCGATGGTGAACGTCGGGAGCTCGCGGAGGTCGCGACGCCCCTCGCCGGCAACCGCCGGGCTCTCGGCCGCGGCGCGCGCCTCGCGCTCCACCGCCGGGTCGAAGCCGCGGCGCAGCCCGCGGTCGAGCATGAGCGCCTCGATCACGTCGCGGGCGACGTCGGGGCGGCCGATGACGCGCTGCACGGCGGCGGCCCCGCCGCTGCGTCCGTCACGCTTGCCCCCGCGCCCGCCGCCGGCCTGCTCCTTCGTACCGGCGGCCGCGCCCACGAGCACCAGATCGCCCACCCGCGCTTCGCGCGCGCCGCGCGCCCGCGTGTCGACCGACATCCGTCCTCCGCGTGCAAAGAACGGCTCGGCGGTGAGAAAGCGCCCGCGCCGCTCGAGCACGGCGACCGTCGCCGCGCTCGAGGATCGCCCGGTCCCGCTCACCGGATCTCGCCCGCGAGCGTGCGCTCGGCGGTGAGCAGCGCCTCGTCGCGTCCGATCGTCTTCGGGTCATCCGCGGCGCGGATGTCGGGCGCGAGCCCCTTGCCCTCCTTGACGCCTCCGCCCCCGAGGTTGCGACCGTTCGGGGTGAAGTACTCGCCCACCGTGATCTTCAGCGCGCCGCCGTTGGGCAGGTCGCGCACCTCCTGGAAAACGCCCTTGCCGAAGGTGTTCGTGCCCACGATCTTCCCGCGATGGTGATCCTGGATCGCTCCCGTGACGATCTCCGAGGCGGACGCGGTGCCGCGGTCGACGAGCACCACCAGCGGGAGCGTGGCCGAGACGGTCTGGCCCTCGGCGTCGTAGACGTGCTTGGGGCGCACGCGCCCCTGGGTGGAGACGATCACGCCCTTGGGGATGAACAGCGTGGAGACGAGGACGCCCTCGTCGAGCAGCCCGCCGCCGTTGCCGCGCAGATCGAAGACGATGCCCTTGGCCCCGTCGGCGATCTCCTTGCGCAGCGCCTTGGCCACCTCGGCGTGCGCGCCCGAGGTGAATCCGTTCAGCGCCACGTAGCCGAGCTTGCGTCCGCCCTGCTGAAGCGTGCGCGACTGGACGATCGAGGACATGAGCGCCCGCTCGATCCGCTTGCTGAGCCGACGGCGCCCGATCATCACCGTGAGCTGCACCGTCGTGCCTGGCTTGCCGCGGATGAGGCCGGTGGCGAAGCTCGAAGGATGATGCGCGAGCGACTTGCCGCCGGCCGCGAGGATCAGGGTGCCCGTCACGATCCCGGCGCGCTGGGCGGGCGAGCCGTCGAAGACCCGGGCCACCCTCAGCCCGCGCGGATCGGGCGCGACCGCCACGCCGATCCCCGCGAACGGAGTCCCCTGCTCCATGCTCGTGAAGCGCGCGTAGCTCTGCGGATCGAAGTACTGGGAGAACGGGTCGCCGAGGCTTGCCACCGCCCCGTCGAGCGAGCGGTTGACGAGCTGGCCGTCGGGGATCTTGCGGTAGTAGTCCTCGCGGATCGCCGAGAGCCCCTCTCGCAGCACCCGGTCCTGCTTGTCGCCCACGAGCGGGTTGCGCACGAAGCCGGGGAGCGCGTCCGGATGGGCACCGAGGTAGATCCCCAGCAGGAAGAGGACGGGCAGCAGCACCGCGAGCACGGCGGCGATGACGGGAAGCAGCGGACGGCGCCGGGACACGGCCCGAGAGCCTACCGACGGGCACTGTGGCGCCCGCGGCTTCGGGGCGGGCGCTCGCTACCGTGTCCACCCGAGAATGGCGTCGATCACCTCCACCACGCTCTCCAACCGACTCCCCCTGCACCGGGTCCCGCTGCCCGGCACCCGGGCGCTGACCGCGCTCGTGGCCTTCGACGCGGGCGCGCGCACCGAGCGCCCGGAGGAGAACGGGATGGCGCACTTCCTCGAGCATCTCGTCTTCAAGGGGGGCGAGCTCTACGACGACTACCAGAAGGTCAACAACACGGCGGAGCGGATCGGCGCCCAGCTCAACGCCTACACGAGCCACGACCTCGTCGCCTTCCACATCACCGCCCGCGCGGAGAAGGGTATGGAGGCGATCGACCTCCTGACCGACTTCGTCGGGCGCCCGAGGATCGACGCGGAGGAGCTCGACCGCGAGCGCGGCGTGGTAATCCAGGAGATCGCCCGCTCCGAGGACCAGCCCGCCACGGTGGCCGAGCACCTGATCGACCGGGCGGCGTTCGGCGAGCACCCGCTCGGGCGCCCGGTGCTCGGGCCGGCAGAGCACCTGCGCACCTTCTCGCGTGAGGGCATCGTCGCCTTCCGCGGGCGCCGCTGGGCGGGCGAGCGCGGCGGCGCCTTCGTGGTCGGCAACCTCGACTCCCTGCCTGAGAACGGGGCCCTCGACGAGCTCTTCGGGCGCTTCCCCACGCTGGCGGCCTCGGACGCCTACGAGCCGGCGCCCGCGCTCACGCCCCAGACGCTCGTGGAGGAGCGCGACTCCAACCAGTCGCACCTGCGGATGTCCTACCGCCCGCAGATCGACGTCCATGACCTGAGCCAGCGGGCGGCGCTCACGATCTACTCCACCCTGCTCGGCGGCTCGATGGGCTCGCGTCTCTTCGACGAGATCCGCGAGCAGCGCGGCCTGGCCTACTCCGTCTACGCGATCGCGCACGCCTTCGCCGACGTTCCGATCCTCCAGCTCTCCGCGGGTCTCGACTCGAGCAAGTGCGTCGAGGCCTACGCACGGATGCGCGAGATCGTCTCCGAGCTGCGCGAGGAGGGCCCGACCGAGGAGGAGGTCGAGCGCGCCCGCGCCTACGCCGCCGGGGCGCGTGTGCTCGGCTTCGAGAACACCAACGCGGTCGCGCGCTTCGCCGCCCAGCAGTCGATCGTCTTCGGCGAGTCGATCGACGTCGACCGCACGATCGCCGCGCTCGACGCGGTCACCTACGACGAGGTGGCGCAGGTAGCGCGCGACGTGGCCGACGAGCTCTCGATCGCGTGCGTGGGCCCGCACACGGTCGCGGACTTCGCCTGAATCCCCGGCAGTCTGACGAAAAGACCGGCCCGGTTAGTCGCCCACCGGCCAGTGCTCGACGGCCAGCTCCGCCATGGGGAAGTGCCGAGGGTTGCCGGTCGCCAGGCGCGCGTCGATGGCCAGAGCCGCCGCGGCGATCAAGCAGTCGGCCTGGGCCAGCGTGACTCCGCGCCGCGCATGCTCACCGCGCCACTCGCCGGCCCGCCAGCCCTCCCCGTCGCCGAGCGGCGCGATGCGCAGCCCGGCGAACAGGCCGCCCGCCGCCCGGTGCTCCCCCGAGCGCAGACCTCTAACCGTCTCTTCCACGTTGATCGCGCACGCCCAGGCGTCGTCTCCCCCGCGACGGAGCGCGCGAAGTCGCTGGGCCGCTCCGGCGCGACCACGCAGTACGTCGATCAGCACCGTGGTGTCGAGCATCACTGCGCCCATCAACTGAACCGCCGCTCATCGCCCTGGCGCTGGACGCGGACCCACTCCGCGGGGTCGTCGTCCCACTCATGCCCGTCGCCGGCGATCGAGCCGATCGACGACTCGATCAGCTCCCAGCGACGCTCGTCGTCCAAGGCGCGGCGGACCGCTTGCGCGATGAACGAGCTACGTCGTCGCGCACCGACCCGCCGGTCGAGCTCCCCTATCAGCTCGTCGCTCAGGCTGATGTGCACGCGCATGGCCACACGCTAACACACAAGCAGCGCGGTGCTAGCGAAGGCCTCTCACGTCGTGGCGAAGCGCCCGACCGTTCCCTCCGTGGGCACGTTCGCCAGCTCGCGAGCGAACATCCGGTAGTAGGCGAGCTCCTCGCGCGAACGCAGCGGGGGGTCCACCTGGTCGCGCTCGCGCGCCAGCTCCTCCTCGCTGACGGTCTCGGCCATCGCCTCGGAGAGCACCGAGGATGCCCCGCTCCCGTCGCCGAACTGCGACTTCCCTCGCCACAAGAACTCCTCGGGCAGCCAACCGGCGAACGCTTCGCGCAGCAGGCGCTTCTCGGGCTGGTCCGGGCCGGCGAGCTTCCAGCCGGCCGGCAGCGCGAGCCCGAGGGCGATCATGTCGAGCTCGAGGAAGGGCACGCGGGCCTCGAGGCCGTGGGCCATCGTCACCCGGTCGGCGCGCTGGAGGTTCAGGTTGTGGAGGCCCTCTATCGTGCGCACGAGCTCGGCGTGCAGATCCTCCTCCCCCTGCAGATCCTGGAGGTACTCATAGCCGGCGAATATCTCGTCGGCGCCCTCCCCGGTCAGCACCACCTTCACGTCCTCGGCGGCGAGCTCGGCGACGAGGTAGTTGGCCACCGCGCTGCGCACGAGCGAGGGGTCGAAGGACTCGATGACCCGGACGACCTCGGGCACGGCGCCCAGCGCCTCCTCGGCGGTGTAGATCCGCTCGCGGTGGTCGGTGTCGAGCGCCTGGGCGACGGCTCGGGCCGCGAGCACGTCAGGGGAGTCGGCCAGGCCGACCGCGAAGGTGTGCAGCCGCTGACCGCGCGCCCGCTGGCGCTCGGCGGCGATCGCCGCCACGAGGCTCGAATCGAGGCCACCGGAGAGGAACACCCCGACCGGCACGTCGCCCATGAGCTGGCGCTCGACGGTGGCGATGAGCGCCGCGCGGACCCGCTCGAGCATCGCGGTCGGGATGGGGGCACCCGGTGTCGCCGGCCCGTCGAAGGTCTCGAGCGCCTCGGGCGCCACCGCGTGGGCGAAGCGCCTGAGTCCCCCCTCGGGAGTCCATGCGTGCCCGGGCGGGAAGACCTCGACGTCGGGCTGCCAGTCGCGATCGAAGGCGCGCATCTCGGAGGCGAAGCGCACCGCGCCGTCGCGCCGGGCCCAGTAGAGCGGCTTGATCCCCACGGGATCGCGCGCGGCGAGGAACGAGCCGTCGCGGCCCGCGACCGTGAAGGCGAACATGCCCTCCAGCTCGCCGACGGCCTCCGGTCCGCGCTCGTGGACGAGGCGCAGGGCGACCTCGTTGTCGGAGTGGGTGAGCAGCCGCCGGTCATCCAGCGTGCGGCGCACCTCCTCGTGGTTGTAGATCTCGCCGTTGCCGACGAGGTAGCGCTGGCCGTCGGAGGTGGGGAGCGGCTGGTGCCCCCCGGCGACGTCGACGATCGAGAGCCTCCGGTGGCCGAGCCAGGCATGGTCGAGGGCGAGCGAGCCGCAGTCGTCGGGTCCGCGGTGCACGAGCCGGCCGAGCATCCGCTCACCGGCCGCGGCGTCGGTCCTGCCGTACTGGGCGACGATGCCGCACATGGCGCCTCCTAGGCGGGGGCGAGCACGGGGCTCGCGATCGGGGTCTCGGTGAAGAGCGGTACGGCCGGGCTCACGGCGGCCCGGGCGCCATAGGCGCCCGGGCGGCGGTCGCCGAGGTGGGAGAGCACGGCCCGGGAGGCCGCGACGGCGCCGCGCGCGTCGATCCGCGCGCTCGCCACTCCCGGACGGGAGCCTGTGTGGGCGAGCACGCGACCTTCGGGGTCGACGACCTTCGCGTGCCCGAGGAAGCGCAGATCGCCGAGCGTGCCCGTCTGGTTGGCCGAGACCCAGACGACCTGGTTCTCGATCGCGCGCGTGCGGTCGATGAGGTCGAAGTGCAGCGTCTGGCGATCGCGGGCCAGACGCCGCGCGGGATCGACCCGGCAGACCGGCCAGGCGGCCATGCAGGCGATGATCTCGGCGCCGTCGTCGGCCAGCGCCCGCGCCGACTCGGGAAAGACCTTGTCGTAGCAGATGAGCATCCCCAGGCGCCCGACCGGGGTGTCGAAGGCGGCGAAGCCTGCGCCCGGCTCGTAGATCCCGATCTCCCCGGGCGGGAGGTGGACCTTGCGGTGGTGGCCGAGCACGCCGTCGCCGTTCAAGCACACCGCGCTCGAGTACGGGCCGCCCGGCGCCTCCTCCGAGAAGCCGACGCAGACCACGGTGGGGCCGGCGAGACGGACGAGCTGCGCGATCTCGGGCCCGTCGAGGCGGATCAACGGCGGGGAGGCCGGGTTCTCCTCATAGCCCGGCACCTTGCCGGGGTAGCCGCCGAGCGCGCACTCGGGGAAGACGACGAGGGAGGCGCCCCGAGCCCGCGCGCGGGCGAGCGTCAGCGCCATGTCGGCGAAGGCCGGCTCGAGCGCTCGCCCCGCCGGAGCGGCCACGGCGGCGATGGCCGGCGGCAGGGGACGGCGCGAAACGGGGCTCCTCATGGCCGACATGATCGTCCCGGGGGATCCTCCTCCATATCGACCGGTGGACAAGATTTCCGCCCGACGGTTGGACCGCTTGGCGGTATCGCCCCCGCGCGGCGTCTAGGAGATCGCCACCATGCGCTCGATCGGCAGCCGGGCCCGCTCGGCGATCTCGGCGGCCACGCGGACCTCCGGGCGCCCGTCGCGCAGCGCGTCGCGCAGCTTGGGCAGCGTGATGCGCTTCATGTAGCGGCAGCTCGCCGCCTCGTTGGCCGCCACGAAGTCGACGTCGGGCGCGGCGCGGCGCAGCGGGTGGAGCATCCCCGTCTCCGTGGCCACGATCGCCGTGCTTCCGGGCTCACCCCGGCGGGCGTAGTCGAGCATCCCGCCCGTGGAGAGCATGTGCACGCCTTCGGGCTCCACGTCCCCCGCGGCCACGTACTCCATGACGCTCGTGGAGCAGCCACATTCGGGGTGGATCAGGAAGTCGGCGCCCGGATGCGCGGCGCGGACCCGCTCGACATCGCTCGGGCGGATGCCCGCATGCACGTGGCATTCGCCGTCCCACACACGCATCGGGCGGCCGGTCATCTTCTCGACGTAGGCGCCGAGGAACATGTCCGGCCCGAAGAGGATCTCCTGCTCGGGCCCGTGCTCGGAGTAGATGTGCTCGACGACGCTCACCGCGTTGGCCGAGGTCACGCAGAAGTCGCTCTCCGCCTTGACCTCCGCCGAGGTGTTGACGTACATGACGACGAGCGCTCCGGGGTGTCGCGCCTTCCACTCGCGCAGCTGCTCGGCGGTGATCGACTCCGCGAGCGAGCATCCCGCGTCGAGGTCGGGGAGCAGCACGATCTTCTCCGGGGAGAGGATCGACGCGGTCTCGGCCATGAAGTGAACGCCGCAGAAGACGATCGTCCCCTGCTCGGCCGCGGCGGCCTGGCGCGAGAGGCCGAGCGAGTCGCCGACGTAGTCGGCCACGTCCTGCACCTCGGGGAGCTGGTAGTTGTGGGCGAGGATCACCGCGTCGCGGTCGCGGGCCAGCGCGCGGACCTCGTCCTTCAGGGCGGGAATGGAGTCCAGCGCCAGGAGCGTGCCGGGCGCCACAGGGCCGTCGGGCTGGATGACGGGAAGGCTCATGGGCTCAGTCGCTCGAGAAGGAGGGAGAGGTCGAGCGCGGGCGCCGAGTGGGTCAGCGCTCCGACCGAGATGAAGTCTACGCCGGTCCGGGCGACCTCCTCGAGAGTTCTCGCGCCGATCCCGCCGCTGGCCTCGAGCGTCGCCCGGCCGGCGACTCGGAGCACCGCCGCGCGGAGCTCCTCCGGGGTCATGTTGTCGAGCAGGATGCGCTCGGCCCCGGCCGCGAGCGCCTCGTCCACTTCGTCCAGATCGCGGCACTCGACCTCGAGCGGGAGCGCGGGAGCGGCGGCGCGGGCGCGGCGCACCGCCTCCCCCACTCCGCCGGCGAGCGCGGCGTGGTTCTCCTTGATCAACACCATGTCGTAGAGGCCGGCGCGATGGTTGAGCCCCCCGCCGGCCCGCACCGCCGCCTTCTCGAGCGCGCGCAGCCCCGGGGTGGTCTTGCGGGTGTCGAGCAGGCGGGCGCCGGTGCCCTCCACCTCACGGGCGAGGATCGCGGTCAAGGTCGCCACGCCGGAGAGGCGAGCGAGGAGGTTGAGCGCGGTCCGCTCGCCGGTGAGCAGCGCCCGCGCCGCGCCCCGGGCCGCGAGCACCTCGCTCCCCGCATCGCGCCAGACACCTTCGGGCCCCAGGCGCTCGAGCTCGACGAGCGGGTCGAGGCGGGCAAAGACCCGCTCGGCGGCCTCGAGCCCGAAGATCACTCCCGGGGCCTTCTGGATGATCCGGGCGCGGGCGCGGGCTTGCCGCGGGACCGTGGCGCTCGTGGTCACGTCGCCCGCGCCGACATCCTCCGCGAGCGCTCGGTCCACGAGATCGTCCAGGTCGGTGGGAGCCGAGATCGCCACGCCCACAGCCTAGGCGGGACGGAGCGCGCGTAGCCGCGCGGCGTGACGGGTAGCTCAAACCGCCATGGAGGAGTTTCTGCGTCAAGCGGTCGGCGACGTCGTCGTGGTCGTGGAGGGGATCGGGGCGCTCGTCATCGCCATCGGCGTGCTGGCGGCCTTCGCTAACTATGCGCTCAGCGAGCTGAGGATCCGTCCGCGCTCCTACGAGGACGTGCGGCTCTCGCTCGGACGGTTCCTGGCCCTCGGCCTCGAGTTCCAGCTCGGCGCCGACATCCTCGGCACGGCGGTCTCGCCCTCCTGGAGCGAGATCGGCAAGCTCGGGGCGATCGCCGGCATCCGGACCGTCCTCAACTACTTCCTCGCCCAGGACCTGACCCGCGCCCGCGCCTCGGGCGCGCCGAACGAGGCGGGCGCGGGCGACGGTCGCTCGGCGATGGCCACGGCGCTCGGAGGCGTTCGCGGCTCCCGACCGTGACCTGGCTCGAGGTGATCAGGAGGGCGTCTCAGGTGCCGGTGGCGCTGGCGCTGCTCGTCACCGCGGTGGGCATCCTGCGTGCCCTCCTGGCCCCCGCGCGGGCGGCGGCGGTGCTCGCGGGCGCCTTCTCCCTCACGCTCGAGTTCCTGCTCGCCGCCGGTCTCATCCGCCTGGCCACCCGCCCCGGCTTCACCGCCCTGGGCATCACCGCGGCGATCATCGTGGTGCGCCAGGTGATCGGCCTAGGCCTGCGCTACGCGCGCCAGGGCCTCGACCCCGAGGCTCGCGTCGCCGCCGGGGCGGGCCCGGAGTGATCTCTCAGCGAGCCGCGGTCTGGAGCAGGTAGGCGCGCACGAAGGGGTCGAGGTCCCCGTCGAGCACGCGCGCGGTGTCGCCCGCCTCGACGCTCGTGCGGTGGTCCTTGACCAGCGTGTAGGGATGCAGGACGTAGGAGCGGATCTGGGAGCCGAAGTTCACGTCCTGCGCATCTCCCCGCTCGTGCGCGATCTCCTCGAGGCGGCGGCGCTCCTCGAGCTCGACGAGCCGCGAGCGCAGCATCCCCATGGCCACCGCCCGGTTCTGGGTCTGGGAGCGCTCGTTCTGGCACTGGACGACGATGCCCGAGGGCCGGTGGGTGATCCGCACCGCGGAGTCGGTCTTGTTCACGTGCTGGCCGCCCGCGCCGCTCGAGCGGTAGGTGTCCACCTGGAGGTCGTCGTCGTCGATCTCGACCTCGGCGGAGTCCTCGACAACGGGTGAGACCTCCACTCCGGCGAAGCTCGTCTGGCGGCGCTTGGCCGCGTCGAAGGGCGAGAGGCGCACCAGCCGGTGCACGCCCTTCTCCGCCGAGTAGAGCCCGTAGGCGTTCTCGCCGCTCACGCGGAAGGTCGCCGACTTGATGCCCGCCTCCTCCCCCGCGCTCGCCTCGAGCAGCTCGGTGGCGAAGCCGCGCTTCTCGGCCCAGCGCATCTCCATGCGCAGCACCATCTCGGCCCAGTCCTGGGCGTCGGTGCCGCCCGCGCCGGCGTTGACAGCCACGAGGGCGTCGCCGGCGTCGTAGCGCCCGGAGAACAGGCGCTCCTCCTCGAGGGCGTCGAGGCGCTGCTGGACGGAGAGGATCTGCTCCTCGAGCTCGGCGGCGAGCTCGGGCTCCTCCTCGGCCATCTCGGCCAGCGGCTCGAGATCGGCGACGTCGGACTCGAGCGAGCGGAAGGTCTCGAGCTTGCGCGTCGCGCGCGCGTGCTCCGCGCTCGTCCGCGCGGCGCGCACCTGGTCATCCCAGAAGCCCGGCGTGCCCATCTCGCCCTCGAGCGCGCCTGCGCGCTCGCTCAGAGAAGCAGGGTCAAAGATAGTCCGCGAGCAGCGTGAGCTGATCGCGTATGGCCGCCAGGCGCTGCGGCGTCGGCTCCGCGGAGGGGGTGGGTGTCGACGCGCTCGACACCGTTCAGGCGCCGTGGCATTTCTTGAATTTCCGGCCCGATCCGCACCAGCACGGATCGTTGCGGCCGATCTGCTCGTCGTCGGCCACCCGGCGCTGGGTGACCGGGGGAAGGGGGTCGAAGTCGGCCTGAGCGGACTCACCCTCGCCGGCGAGGCCGGGTCCGGCGCCGGCACGCGCCATGTCCAGGGCGCTCGGCTGGTCGTAGGAGCCGCCGGAGTAGGAGACCCGCGAACCGCCGGTCGAGGATCCGCTCGCCGCCCGCGGGCTCGTCGGCTCGGGCACGGGCAGCAGCCCGGCGCCCTCGCCACCGCCCTCGATCTGCACCTCGACGTTGTAGACCATGCGCGCGAAGTCGCCCCACACGGAGTGCATGAGCTCGGTGAAGAGCTCGAAAGCCTCGTTCTTGTAGGCCACGAGGGGATCGATCTGGGCAAAGCCGCGGAGGTGGATGCCCTCGCGCAGGTAGTCCATGTCGTAGAGATGCTCACGCCACTTCTGGTCGATGATCTCGAGCAGCAGGTAGCGCTCGAGCGCACGCATGAGCTCAGAGGAGAGCTCCTCCTCGCGCTCGGCGTAGAGGCGGTGCGCCTCCTCCACGAGGAGCCGGGCGAGCTCGTCGCGGTCGAGCGCGTCGACGTCGAGCTCGGCGGGTCCGAAGCCCACGGGGAAGATCTCCTCGATCCGGGCGAACAGGCCGTCGAGGTCCCACTCCTCGATGTAGTCGCCGGGGGTGTACTCGACGACCAGCCGCTGGAGCACGTTCTCGAGCTCCTCGCGCGCCGGACCGCCCATGTCGCGGCCCTCGAGCACCTCGTCGCGGTAGCGGTAGACGATCTCGCGCTGCTGGTTCATCACGTCGTCGTACTCGAGCACGTTCTTGCGGATGAGGAAGTTCTGCTCCTCGACCTTCTTCTGGGCCTTCTCGATCTGCTTGGAGAGCATCCCGGCGGAGATCGGCTCCTCGTGGCCCTCCTCGTCGGTCGAGCCGAGGCGGTCGAGGATCTTGTAGATGCGATCGCCGGCGAATAGGCGCACGAGGTCGTCCTCGGCGGAGAGGAAGAAGCGCGACTCGCCGGGGTCGCCCTGGCGCCCGGCGCGGCCGCGGAGCTGGTTGTCGATCCGCCGCGACTCGTGGCGCTCGGTGCCCACGATGAAGAGCCCGCCGGCCGCGAGGACCCGGTCGCGGTCGGCCGCGAGCCGGCGCGCGATCTCGGGCAGCACGTCGGCGTAGCGCTCCTCGTAGTCCGGGTCGCCCGGCTGCAGCCCGAGCTTGGCGAGCTCGAGATGGGTCAGGTGCTCCTCGTTGCCGCCGAGCTTGATGTCGACGCCGCGACCGGCCATGTTCGTCGCGATGGTCACCGCGCCGGGGCGGCCGGCCTCGGCGATGATCTCGCCCTCGCGCGCGGCGTACTCCGGCTTGGCGTTCAGGACCGTGTGCGCGATCCCCTTGCGGGCGAGCTGCTCGCCGAGCAGCTCCGAGACCTCGACCGAGATCGTCCCCACGAGCACGGGCTGCTCGCGGCCGTGGCGCTGTTCGATCTCGCGCAGCACGGCGGCCCACTTGCCGTCCTTGGTCTTGTAGATCTCGTCGTTGCGATCCTCGCGGATCATCGGCTGGTTGGTGGGGACCTGCACCACCGGCAGCTTGTAGATCTTCATGAACTCGGTCGCCTCGGTCAGCGCCGTGCCGGTCATGCCCGAGAGCTTCTCGTAGAGGCGGAAGTAGTTCTGGAGGGTGACCGTGGCCAGCGTCTGGTTCTCCTCCTGCACCCGCACCCCCTCCTTGGCTTCGACGGCCTGGTGAAGGCCCTCCGACCAGCGCCGTCCGTCGAGGATCCGTCCGGTGAACTCGTCGATGATCTTCACCTCGCCGTCCACGACCGCGTAGTCGACGTCGCGCTTGTAGAGCGACTCGGCCTTGAGCGCCTGGTGGAGGTGGTTGACCAGCGGGCCGTTCTCGGCGCGGTAGAGGTGATCGATCCCCATGAAGCGCTCGGTCTTGGCCACGCCGAGCTCGGTGACCGCGACCGTCTTGTGCTTCTCGTCGAACTCGTAGTCGAAGTCGGCCACGAACTGCTTCTTGGCCTTGGGATCAAGATTCTCCGGACGCTCGCCCGCCACGAGGCGCGGGGCGAGGCGCGCGAACTTCGCGTAGAGGTCGGCCGCCTCCTCCGGCGCCCCGGAGATGATCAGCGGCGTGCGCGCCTCGTCGATGAGGATGTTGTCGACCTCGTCGACCACGGCGAAGTTGTGCGACGCCGAGCCGCCGCCCTCGGGCTTCGGGCGCCCCCCGTGCTGCACCTTCTCCTCGAGGGAGCCGGCCATGTTGTCGCGCAGGTAGTCGAAGCCGAACTCGGAGTTGGTGCCGTAGGTCACGTCGGCGGCGTAGGCCTCGCGCTTCTCCTCGTAGGGCTGGTTGTTCTGCAGGACTCCGACGGACACCCCGAGGGCGTCGTAGATCGGGGTCATCCACTCCGCGTCGCGGCGCGCGAGGTAGTCGTTGACGGTGACGAGGTGGACACCCTGCCCGGCGAGGGAGTTCAGCACCACGGCGAGGGTCGCCGTGAGCGTCTTGCCCTCGCCCGTGCGCATCTCGGCGATCGAGCCGCCGTGGAGCACCATCGCGCCGATGAGCTGCACGTCGAAGTGGCGCATGCCCATCTTGCGCTTGCCCGCCTCGCGCACGAGCGCGAAGCACTCGGGCAGGAGCTCGTCGAGCTCCTCGCCGCCACGGGCGCGCTCACGCAGCTCGTCCGCGCGCTCGCGCAGCTCGTGCGCCTCGAGGAGCTCGAGCTCGGGCTCGAACGCGGCGATCCGCTCGACCCGCTTGGCGTAGCCCTTGAACTGCTTCGCCTCGCCCATGCGCAGGGCCTTGTCGAGGATGGGAAGCGGCATCTTCGGAGAGCTTTTGGTGATCGGTTCCGCGGGGAGCCGCCGTGTGGGCTCCCGAGCCTGCGCGTGGGTCTCAGCCTAGCAGCGCCCCGGGGCGCTCCGACCCTGTGTTGGCGTCCCGACGGGCCGGCTAAAAGGGGTCGGAGGCGCTCTGTGGCTCAAGCGCCTCGAGCGGCGTGCGAGCCTCGCGACGGCGCCGGCGCTTGTCGCGGTGGCGCTTGACCTGACGCGCCAGCTCGTCGGCGCAGAGGTTGATCGAATGCATGAGATCGGGAGAGGCGTCGTGCGCGCGCAGGGTGACGCCTTTGAGGTAGAGCGTGGCCTCGGCGACCTGGGAGTCGGCGATCGCCGGGTTGCGCTCCTCGCAGATCTCCACCTCGAGCTGGGCGAGGTCGGAGACCTGCTTGGCGATCTTCTCGAAGCGGCGCTCGACATGGCTGCGCACCGCCTCGCTGACGGGAAGGTTGCGGCCCTTGACCTGGATGCGCATGCGCTGTCCCCTTGCTCGGGTGAGAGATCGAGCTGACCCCTCCGGATCGTAGGGAGCAGGGCGGCGTTTGTATATGGCCCATGCGTCCAGCCCCCTACGCACCTCGCAACGTGCGCGAGTAGGTGAGCGCGACGACTTCACGCGCGCCGGCCGCCCGCAGCGCCCGTGCGCACGCTTCGAGGGTGGCCCCGGTGGTGTGGACGTCGTCGAGGAGCAGCGCACGCTCGGGCGGAGTGCCGACGACGACGACCTCTATGCGCCCGCGCGCGAGCCGGTCGGCGCCGCCCGCGCCGAGCTGACGCGTCGCCGTCCCGCGCCGGCGCAGACAGGGCGCCACGGGGCGCCCCGTGCGCCGCGATACGGCGGCGGCAAGCCGCGCCGCCTGGTCAAAGCCCCGCTCACGCCGGCGCGCGGGATGCAGAGGCACCGGCACGATGCTCGCCCCCGCGAGGAGCTCACGCGGGACGCCGGCCGCCATGGGCGCGGCCATGAGATCGGCCACGGGGAGTGCCCCGCGAAACTTCAGCGCGGCGACGAGCGCGCGCGCCGGCCCCTCGTGGGCCAGTGGTGCCCAGGCCGCGGAGAACGCCGCGCCGCGCGCGGGGCAGGAACGGCAGCGCCCGGGCAGCCCGCAACGCGGGCAGCGGGCCTCAGGCAGCCATGGAAGCGCGCGGCGGCACTCGGAGCAGAGCGCCGCGTCACTCGCCATCAGCGGCGCGCGACACGCCGAGCACGCCGGCGGAGCCACCAGGGCGAGCAGCTCGGAGAGAAGACGGCGAAGCATCGCTCCTCACAAGGTGCCCGGAATCGCGTGGCGGGGGACACGCGGACTGCGACAATCCTGCGCAGTGGCACCCGACGCTTCGTGGACCCTCGCACCCGGCGTCCTCCTCACGCTCGCCGTCGCGACGGCGCTCTATGTCGGCCGCTGGCGGCGCGCCCGTGCCGCGGGTGGAGCGTCGGGGGCGAGCCTCGGGCGGCTCGCGGCCTTCCTCGGCGGTCTCCTCGCCGTCCTGGTCGCGCTCGTCTCGCCGGTCGACCGGCTCGCAGAGCAACTGCTTGTCATGCACATGGTGCAGCACGTCCTGCTGCTCGATCTCGCGCCGGTCCTGCTCATCTTGGGGCTGACCAAGGTCATCCTGCGACCGCTCACCCGGCGGGTGGCCTCGCTCGAGCGGCGCGCCGGCCCCCTCGCGCACCCCGTCTTCGCCGTCGCGCTCTACGTGCTCACCATGTGGGTGTGGCATGTGCCGGCGCTCTACGACGCCGCGCTGCGCCACGAGGCGGTGCACGTGCTCGAGCACGTGAGCTTCGCCGCCGCGGGAGGGCTCTACTGGTGGCATCTCCTCTCACCCATCCGCGCCCGCGCGCGGCTCGGCGGCCTCGGCCCGGTGGCCTACATGGCCTCCACCAAGCTCCTCGTCGGGCTGCTCGGGATTCTCCTCACCTTCGTTCCGGGCGCGCTGTACGCCTTCTACTCCGAGGGGTCGCGCTTCTGGGGGCTCTCGGCTCCGGATGACCAGTCGCTCGCGGGCCTCGTGATGGCACTCGAGCAGTCCTTCACCATGGGCGTAGCGCTCGCCGTGCTCTTCTGGCGGATGCTCTCGGAGTCAGAGCTCGAGGAGCAGCGCGCCGAGCGCTACGGCGCGGCCTGAGTCGGGCGCATGCTCGCGAGGAAGCCGGCGTGCCCGGCAATCGCTCCGATGAGGATCGCCTCGGGGGCGACCTCCGTCCCCGGCAGGACGATCGAGCCCTGGAGCGCCGCGCCGTCGCCCACCCGGGCACCGTCGCCGAGCACGAGCGGGCCCTGGAGGCGGACCTCGGCCCCGATCTGCACGTCGCGCCCGACCCACACGGGCGGCTCGACCATGGCCACTCCGTCGAGCGAGGAGCCCTCGCCCACGACGAAGCCCTCCGCCACCGGCTCCCCGCCGAGCTCGAGCTGGAGCGCACCGGTGAGCGCAGCGAAGGTCCCGTCCTTGAGCGCCTCGAGCGAGCCGACGTCGCTCCAGTACTCGTCGATCTCGTGGATGTGGAACGGGACGTCGTTCTCGAGCAGGGCGGGAAACACGTGCCGGGCCCAGTCGGCGAACGGCTCGGGCGGGAAGTAGTCGAAGATCTCGGGCTCGAAGACGTAGATCCCGCAGTTGCCGAGGTCGGAGAGCGCCTCGGCGGGATCGGGCTTCTCCTGAAAGCCAGAGACGCGGCCGCCCGCGTCATGAAGGACCGCCCCGTACGCGCGCGGGTCACCCACCCGCTTGACGGCCAACGTGGCGATCCCGCCGGCCTGCTCGTGGCGCGCCACGAGAGCCCGCAGGTCGACATCGGTGAGCACGTCGCCCGAGACGATCACGAAGCGCTCGGAGCCGAAGAAGTCCGCGCAGCTGCGCACCCCACCGGCGGTGCCGAGGGGTACCTCCTCCACGCGGTAGCTCAGACGCTCGCCGAAGTACTCCCGGACCGTGCCGGGGGAGGAGTGCAGGTTGACGATCACGTCGTCGAACCCGTGCCGGTCGAGGAGGTCGACGCTGTGCGCCATCAGCGGCCGGTCGAGGACCGGCACCATCGACTTGGGGACCTCGTCGGTCAGCGGGCGTAGGTCGGTGTCGAGCCCAGCGGCGAGGAGCATGGCCTTCATGCGGGCGGGGACGGTAGCGCAGGGGCCGGCCGCAGCGCCGACCGCAGCGCCCCGGCCACATCGTCGAGCGCGGCGCCGGCCGCGTCGACGACCTTGAGCCAGCGGACGAACCCATGCACGGTCCCCGGCCAGCGCTTGAGCGTGACGGGCACGCCGGCCGCCTCGAGCTGAGCGGCGTAGGCCTCCCCCTCGTCGCGCAGCGGGTCGTACTCGGCGGTGAGCACGTAGGCGGGCGCCAGGGCGCTCAGATCCGACGCCCGGGCGGGCGCGACGTCGGGGTTCGACGGGTCCTCGCCGCCCAGGTAGAGCTCCCAGAACCACGCCATGTCCGAGCGCCTGAGCATGTAGTCGTCGCAGAGCGCGAAGAAGGACTCCGAGTCGAGGGTGGGATCGAGGGCGGGATAGAGGAGCGCCTGCAGAGAGAGCCGCGGGCCGTCCGCGTCGCGCAGGCGGCGTGCGACCACGGTGGCGAGGTTGGCTCCCGCGCTGTCGCCCGCCACCGCGATGCGCGTCGGATCGCCGCCGAGCTCCCCCGCGTGCGCGTGGGCCCAGCGCACCGCCGCCTCGGCGTCCTGGAGCGCCGCCGGAAAGGGGTGCTCGGGCGCGAGCCGGTAGGCGACGGAGACCACGAGCGCTCCGGAGCGGTTGGCCAGGCGCCGGCAGAGCGCGTCGAAGGAGTCGAGGGAGCCCACCGCCCAGCCACCCCCGTGGAGGTAGACGACGAGCGGCAGCGAACCGCTCCCCTCGGGGGCGTAGAGGCGCAAGGGCACCTCACCCGCAGGCCCGGGCGCGTGCCGATCCTCGCTCCACGCCACGCCCTCTCCGTTGCCGCACATCGCCACCGCCATCCGCTCGAGGTCGGCACGCGCCTCCTCCACGCCGAGCTCCCGAGTCGAGGGGCTCTCGGGCGCCACGGCGTCGAGCACCGCCTGGATCTGCGGGTCGAGCGTCACGTGCCCCGCCGCCACGAGCTCAGGTAGAGCTCCTGCTCGGGCGTGAGTCGATCGATCTCCACTCCAAGCGCAGCGAGCTTGAGGCGGGCGAGGACGGCGTCGATCTGCTCGGGCACGGCGTGGACGCGGCTCGAGAGCGCCTCGCCGCGCGTGACGAGGTGCTCCACGCAGAGCGCCTGGCTCGCGAAGGCCATGTCCATCACCGATGCGGGATGCCCCTCGCCCGCGGCGAGGTTCACCACTCGCCCGTCGGCCAGGAGGTTGATCCGGCGGCCCTCGCCGAGCGTGTACTCCTCGACGAAGGGGCGGACGTCCCGCCGCTCCGCGGCCTGGGCGGCCAGAGCCGCGACGTCGATCTCGACGTCGAAATGGCCGGCGTTGGCCAGGATGGCCCCGTCTCGCATCAGGGCGAAGTGCTCCGGGCCGAGCGCGTCGCGCCCACCGGTGACGGTGATGAAGACGTCACCCACCGAGGCCGCCTCGGTGGCGCGGCGCACCGCAAAGCCGTCCATGGACGCCTCGAGGGCTCGCAGCGAATCCACCTCGCAGACGACGACCTGGGCGCCGGCGCCCTGCGCGCGCAGGGCCACGCCCTTGCCGCAGCGTCCATAGCCGAGGACGACGACCACCCGTCCGGCGAGCAGGATGTTCGTCACGCGAAGGATCCCGTCGAGCGTCGACTGGCCCGTCCCGTAGCGGTGGTCGAAGAGCTCCTGGGTGTGGGCCTCGCCGACGGCGATGACCGGGAAGCCGAGGCGACCCTCGGCCTCGAGCGCGCGCAGGCGGATGGTGCCCGTGGTGGTCTCCTCCGTCCCGCCGAGGATTCCGCCGATCAGCTCGGGTCGCTCACCGTGGACGTGGGAGACCACGTCGGCACCGTCGTCCATCGTCACGTGGGGCGCGCGGTCGACCACCTCGGCGAGATGACGACGGTAGGTCTCGAGGTCCTCCCCGAAGACCGCGTGCACCTCGGCCCCGTGGCGCTCGACGAGCGCCGCCGCGACGTCGTCCTGGGTCGAGAGCGGGTTCGACGCGCACAGCGCGGGCTCCGCGCCTCCGGCCCGCAGCGTGCGGATCAGGTTGGCCGTCTCGGCGGTGACGTGCAGGCAGGCCGCGATCCGCACTCCGGCGAGCGGGCGCTCGCGGGAGAAGCGCTCGGAGATCGAGCGCAGGACCGGCATCTGCTCGTCGGCCCAGTCGATCCGCGTCTGCCCCGCGGCGGCGAGCGAGACGTCGGCGACTTCCGAGGCCCTCGACGAGACGGCCATCCGGCCTCCGTGCGCTCTAGTAGCGGTAGTGGTCTGACTTGTAGGGACCCTCGACCGGGACGCCGATATAGGCCGCCTGGTCGGAGGAGAGCTCCGTCAGCCGCACCCCGAGCGCGTCGAGGTGCAGCCGGGCGACCTTCTCGTCCAGCGCCTTGGGCAGGATGTAGACCCGCTTCTCGTACTCGTCGTTCTTCGTGAAGAGCTCGATCTGGGCGATCGTCTGGTTCGTGAACGAGTTCGACATGACGAAGCTCGGGTGCCCCGTCGCGTTGCCCAGGTTCAGCAGCCGGCCCTCGGAGAGCACGATCACCGTGTGGCCGTCGGAGAAGCGCCATTCGTCGACCTGCGGCTTGACCGTGGTCCGCTCGATGCCCTTCATGTGCTCGAGTCCGACGATGTCGATCTCGTTGTCGAAGTGCCCGATGTTCCCGACGATCGCCTGGTGCTTCATCCGCGCCATGTCGGCGGCGGTGATGATGTCCTTGTTGCCCGTGGCCGTGACGAAGATGTCCCCGCGCTCCACCACGTCCTCGAGCGTCGCCACCTGGTAGCCCTCCATCGCCGCCTGCAGCGCGCAGATCGGGTCGACCTCGGTGACGATCACCCGGGCGCCCTGGCCCCGTAGCGAGTCCGCGCACCCCTTGCCGACGTCGCCGAAGCCGCAGATGACCGCGACCTTGCCGGCGATCATCACGTCGGTGGCGCGGTTGATTCCGTCCACGAGCGAGTGGCGACAGCCGTAGAGGTTGTCGAACTTCGACTTCGTCACGGAGTCGTTGACGTTGATCGCGGGGAAGAGGAGCTGGCCGGTCTCCTGCATCTGGTAGAGCCGGTGCACGCCCGTGGTCGTCTCCTCGGTGACGCCGAGGATGCCCTCGCCGATACGGGTCCACTTCTGGGCGTCCTCCTCGAGCGAGCGCTGCAGGAGGCCGAGGACGACGCGGAACTCCTCCGAGTCGGCGCTGGCCGGGTCGGGCACCGCGCCGGCCTTCTCGAAGTCCGTTCCCTGGTGCACGAGCAGAGTCGCGTCGCCGCCGTCGTCGAGGATCATGTTCGGGCCGCCCTCGGGCCAGGTGAGCGCCTGCACGGTGCACCACCAGTACTCCTCGAGCGTCTCGCCCTTCCAGGCGAACACGGGGACGCCACGCGGCTCCTCCGGCGTGCCGTCCGGGCCGACGGCGATTGCGGCGGCGGCGTGATCCTGGGTGGAGAAGATGTTGCAGCTCGCCCAGCGCACCTCCGCCCCCAGCGCGGTGAGGGTCTCGATGAGCACGGCGGTCTGGATCGTCATGTGCAGCGAGCCCGTCACGCGCGCGCCACGCAGCGGCTGGCTGGCGCCGAACTCCTCGCGCGTCTTCATGAGGCCGGGCATCTCATGCTCGGCGAGCTCGATCTCCTTGCGACCGAAGGTGGCGAGGGAGAGGTCGGCGACCTTGAAGTCCTTCGCGGTGAGGGGGGCGGCGGCGGTGGTGCTCATGCGGTCTCCAATGGCTCGAGGTTCGGGCGGGCGGCCGCGGCGAGCAGCCCTTCATGCTTGTGCTGCTCGAAGCGCAGCCATTCGGCCGCGGGTACGTGCTCGGGGCGGCGCGGCGTCTCGTCAAGCCACGCCTCGACGGCCGCACGCATCTCCGGCTCGGCGCGCATCCGCGCCGCGAAGCCGAGATCGGACAGCGCCAATCCGAACCGCGCGAGCAGAGCGCGAAGGGTGCCGAGCCGCTGGAGCTCACCGGGACCGTAGAGCCGATAGCCCCCGGCCGAGCGCTCGGGCTCCACAAGCCCTGTGCGCTCCACGTAGCGCAGCATGCGCGCCGACCAACCCGTGGTACCGGCGGCCTCGTGAATAGTCAGAGTCTTCGAGGGCGCCACTCCCCATCAACGTTACCACAGGTGTGTCAAGGTTGGGGCGTCCGCCGGCCCTCTTCGTAGAGCATCCGGCGCACCCCGCTGAGAACCAGCATGCGCGCGAGTTGGGTGGGCCGCAGCGAGAGCATCTCGGCCAAGCGACGCAGGTCGGCCATCTGCTCGGAGCTCATCTTGAGATTGAGCTGACGCGCCACAGTCCGAGCGACACGCGGCTCGGGCAGCGACTGCCCTCGCGCGGCTACGCGCCGCATGGCCTCTCGGCGCTCCTCGTCCTCTCCCGCCAACTCTAGGTCGAGCTCCACCGCGGCCACGATGTTCTCCGGCGCGACGCGACGGATGGTCCAATCGCGAGCCCGGGAGCTCAGCGGCGCAAGGACCTCGCGCCAGCGCGCCCGCGGGAGCCGGTCCAGGTCGGGCAGCGGCTCGCCGAGGAGCCAGCCCTTCACGGGGTAGTCGATCTCGTCCGCGCTCACGGCCCCCCCCTCCGATGCCCCTGGGTCGGCGGGGCTACCCGGGGGTAGCTCATGGGGTACCCGGAGGTAGCCGCAAGCCCAAGGGCGAGACGTCGATGGCCGGAGCGGAGAACATGAGAGGGGTAAGAGCTACCCGGGGGTAGCTCATCGGGTACCCGGGGGTAGCCCTTCGGCGGGAGGGGCAACCGTAGGGCCTCTTGAGTGACGAGAGAGCCGCGGGATGTGCCGATTGTGTGCAGAGCAAACGCGCGAAGAGCGCGCTCGCGTTCAGCCGCGGGCGAGCTCGCCCTTGAGGCGCTCGATGGCCTCCACGGGCGAGGGATCGATGTCCCGGAGCACGGCGAGGTAGATCGAGACGAGATCGCCGAGCAGGACGAGCGACATCACGCGCTCGAGCCGGCGCTCCCCGCGGGACTCGACGCGGAAGGTCGAGGCGGCGCTCGACGCGATGACCCCGCGGGTGATCTCGATCCGCTGACGCACGCGGGGGTGCAGATCGGAGTCGTCGAGGAAGAGCGCGGCGAAGCGCCCGAGCTCGCCGGCGCCCTGCCAGCCGACGATCTCGTTGTGGTCGAGCTCGGGCAGATCGTGCGAGAACGCCGGCACCTTGGCGTTCTCGTTGAGCTGGCACTTCCAGCGGTAGGCAATGGGAGCGGTGAGCCCCGCGCCGGCGATGACCGGGATCGTGCCGTGCAGGCCGCGGGCGAGCGAGCGCGGAAGGCTGTCCTGCGCGCCATCGGGCCCCCACTCGACGAGCAGGCGCTCGGCCGCCGCGGCGGCCACGTCGATCTCCACGTGCTGGCGTTCGCCCGCGCCGCAGAGCGAGGCCACCTCGAGCGCGGCCACGGTCATGTAGGCCACCGCCGCGCGCGGCTGCAGCGCCGCGGGCAGAGGGATCACCGGAACGCCGTCGGCGCGGGCGGCGCCGGCGAGCTTGCCGCCCGTGGTGGCCACGACGCGAAAGGCGCCGAGCGCGCCGGCGGCCTCGTAGGCGGCCAGGGTCTCCTCCGTGTCGCCCGAGTAGCTCGAGCACAGCACCGTCGTGTCCGGGGTCACCCAGGAGGGAATCCCGTAGTCGCGCGTGAGCGCGATCGGACGCGAGGCCTGATCACCCAGCGCGGCCAAGGCGAGCGCGCCGCCGATCCCCGAGCCACCCATCCCGGCCACCACGAGCCCCCCGGGGGCGTCGCGCGCCGGGATGCGGGCGGACTCGACCCGCCAGAGCGCGTCGCGCAGGTGGTCGGGCATCGCCAGGACGTCGGCGAGCTGACCGGCACGGTCGATCGCCTCCACGCGCTCCCGGCTGAGATCGCTCAAGACAGGATCGCCCCGTCGGGCAGCTCGACCCCCGGGAAGACCCGCGTCTCGCCCGAGAGCGCATTGCCCGCGCCGAGCGTGACGCCCTCGCCGAGAACCACGCCGTCGCGCAGCACGCAGCGCGGGCCGATCCGCGCGCCCGCCCCCACGATGCACGCCGAGATCGAGCAGTTCTCGCCGATCTCCGCGCCCTGGAGCACGACCGAGCGCTCGATATGCGCGCCGGCGCCCACGGAGACGTCACGCCCGAGCACGACCCTTCCCCCGACCTGGGCGCCGGAGGCGATGCGAACGCCGTCGTCGATCAGGGCCGGCGCGATCACCCGCCCCTCGATCTCGACCCGGTCTCCGAGCGCGCGGTTGGTCTCGTCCAGTCGGTCGCGGACCGAGGTCGAGACGGTGCCCTCGAGGATGTCCCACGTCCCCTGCAGGTAGCGCTCCGGGGTGCCGATGTCGAGCCAGTAGCCCTCCGCCGCGTAGCCGAAGAGCCCGTGCTCGACGAGGACGGGGAACACGTCGCGCTCGACGGAGACGTTCTCGCCGGCCGGCATGAGCTCGAGCACCTCGCGCTCGAGCACGTAGGCGCCGGCGCTGATGAGGGCCCGCGGGTCGACGAGGTCCGGGCTCGGCTTCTCGAGGAACTCACGCACCGAGCCATCCTCCTCGAGCCGGACGAGCCCGTAGGCGGAAGGATCGTCGACCCCGATGAGGGCGAGCGTCGCACGCGCGCCGGTCTGCTCGTGCTGCGCGATCTGGGCGGAGAGGTCGAGGTCGGTGAGCACGTCCCCGTTGAGCACGAGAAAGCGCTCGTCGAGCAGCGATTCGGCGAACTTGATCGCGCCGCCGGTGCCCATAGGGGTCGGCTCCTCCACGTAGCGCAGGCGCAGGCCGAAGTGCGAGCCGTCGCCGAGCACGTTGTGCACGCCGGCAGCCATGAACCCGCACGACATGACCACGTCATCGACGCCGTGTGCGCGCAGCCACTCGAGCATGAAGGCCACGAACGGACGATCGACGAGCGGCACCACGGGCTTGGGGACGGTGGAGGTGAGCGGACGCAGCCGCGTGCCCTCCCCCCCGGCGAGTATCAGCGCCTGCATGGCTTCTACGCGCGCCGCCCGACGCCCTCGTACTCGAGGCCGGCGGCGCGCACCGTGGAGGGGTCGAGGAAGTTGCGCCCGTCGACGAGCAGCCGTCCGCTCATGCGCTCGGCGACCTCCCGCCAGTCGAGCTCGGCGAACTCGGCCCACTCGGTGACGAGCACGCACGCGTCGGCGCCGCTCACCGCGTCCATGGCGTCCTCGGCGAACGTAACGCCGGTCATGAGCGTGCGCGCCTCCTCCTCGGCCACCGGGTCGAACGCCCTGACGCGCGCGCCGTCGGCCTGCAACCGCGCGGCGAGCACGAGCGAGGCGGCGTCGCGCATGTCGTCGGTGTTGGGCTTGAAGGCGAGGCCGAGCATGGCGATCTCCTTGCCCACCAGTGGGCCAAGGTGCTTCTGGAGCTTCTGCACGACGCGCCGCTTCTGGAGCTCGTTGACCTCGAGCGAGGCGTTCAGGAGCTGGAACTGGTAGCCCGAGTTGGCGGCGATCTTCTTGAGCGACATCACGTCCTTGCCGAAGCACGAGCCCCCCCAACCGATGCCCGCGTTCAGGAACTTGGGACCGACGCGATCGTCCATCCCCATCCCCCGGGCGACCTCGATCACGTCGCCTCCGACCTCCTCGCAGACGACGGCGATCTCGTTGATGAAGGAGATCTTCGTGGCCAGGAACGCGTTCGAGGCGAGCTTGATCATCTCGGCGCTCGCGATGTCGGTGCGCAACAGAGCCGCGCCGAGCGGGGAGTAGAGCTCGACGACGGCGTCCCCGGCCCAGTCGCCCTCGTCGCCCACGACGACGCGGTCGGGATTGAGGAAGTCGCTCACGGCCGAGCCCTCCTTGAGGAACTCGGGACACGAGACGTAGCGAAAGCCCGACTTGCCCTGCTCGGCGAAGGTGCGCTTGATCGAGGCGCCGGTGCCCACCGGCACGGTGGACTTCATCACCAGCGCGTGCCGATCGGAGGCGGGCATGGAGGCCACCACCGCGCGCACGGCGGAGAGATCGGCGTCGCCGGAGTAGGTCGGCGGGGTCCCCACCGCGACGAACAGGAGCCGGGCGTGCTCGAGCGCCGGACCGAGCTCGGTGGAGAAGTGCAGGCGCTCGCGGTGGCGCCTGACGAGCTCCTCGAGTCCCGGCTCGTAGATCGGAATCTCCCCCCCCTGCAGACGGGCGACCTTCTCCGCGTCGACATCCACGCAGAAGACCTCGCTGCCGAGCTCGGCGAAGCCGGCGGCACTGACCAGACCGACGTACCCCGTGCCGATGACGGCGATCGGCTCGCGAGAGGCGCTCATCGGGGCCGAAGAGTAGCCGAGCCCTCTCCCGGCCGGGCGCGCGCGGGTCTCAGCGCGCCAGCGAGGCCGCCATGCCGAGCATCTGGGCGTTGCCCACGTTCTCCTGGAGGGTGTTGGAGATCCAGTACACCGCACGGGTCGTCCGCCAGGCGACGAGCCGCAGGCGACTTCCGTCGAAGAACAGCTGAAGCGACCTACCGCCGACGACGCGGATCTCGCTCGGGTGGCGCAGGATCGGCGGCGTGAGCCAGGTCGTGCCCTGCACGCCGAGGAAGTTTCCGAGTCCCCTACCCGAGTCGAGGACCATGCGGTAGGCCGGATACACGTGGCCGCGGAGGTCCCGAATCCGGTAGGCCCGCGGCGCACCCGAGGACGGGCTCACGTAGCTCGCGGTGGAGAGCAGGAGGCGGGGAAAGTAGACGGGAAGGCCCGCCGCGCCCAGGTTGGCGACCTGCTGGCGTCCGAGCCCCGCGGCCTCGATGAGTCCGGGGATCGAGCTCGGCCTGACCTTGGAGCGGCGGCGCGGCAGGCGCGGTGCGCGGCGCACGGGACCCCGCGGCCCAGCCGAGGCCTGAGCGCCCATAAACTGCCGCACCGCCCGCTCCAATCCCGAGCGCGTCGTACGCACGTAGGGGTCGTTGGGGTCGTTGGGAATGATGGCCGGGAAGTGGACCTCCTGGATCGGCTTGGGCCCGAGAAACGCCGCGAGATCGAGGAGCTTCAGCAATCCGCGCTCGGAGTGGAACTCCGTGTCGGTCTGCGTGTAGCGGCCGAAGATGCCGGCCAGCCGGGCGCGACTGGCGAAGAGCCGGCTCGTGCCGAACTGCTGCTTGGCCTGGCGCAGGAAGTCCTGCTGGCGCGCGGCGCGCACGATGTCGGTGTCGAGGTGTCGAAAGCGCACGTAGTCGAGCGCGTCGGAGCCGCAGAGCCGCTGGTAGCCGGGCTTGATGTTGATCGTCGCGTAATCCTGGGAGGAGTCCACCGGGGGGTTGTTGTCGTTGAAGTAGCGGCGGTCGATGTCGGCGTAGACGCATCCGAGCGCGTCGACCGCGGCCCTGAACCCGCCGAAGTTCACGTTCACGACGTGGTTGATCCTGAACGGCCGGCCGGGGGTGGAGAGGAGCCGCATGACCGTGCTCGCGGTGAGCGACGGACCCCCGACGGAGTAGGCCGCGTTGATCTTGTCGGTCTGCACGCGCCCGTCCGGGCGGCGGATGTGGGTCTTCAGATCGCGCGGGATCGACATGATCGTGGTCGCCCCCGCCTGCGCGTTCAGCCGCACGAGGATGATCGTGTCCGAGCGCGCGTTGTGGAGGTCACGGCGATCTCGGAACCGGCGGTCGGAGCCGATGACGAGGAGGGTCTGCGGCGCCCCCGGCGCCGCCGCGGTGACCGGTGCGGCGATCGCCTTGCCGCCGATGTCGATCGCCCGAACGACGTTGTTGACCTCGAGCAGGACGGCGGTGGCAGTGGCGGTGGCGGTCAGCAGCACGACGAGCGCGCCGCCGAGCAGGAACCGCTTCCACATCCCCCACCTGACGCGCTCGGGCGCCTGGCCCCTCACGCCAGGCCGCCCTCGATCGCGTGGAGCCCGGGAGCCGGCTCAGCGAGGCCGTCGAGGCCGGCGCCCACCGCGGCCACGAAGTCGCCGAGCGCTCGCCGGTAGCGCGCCAGCGAGCTCACCGATACCCACTCCTCGGGGCCGTGGTGCCCCGCGCCGGACGGACCGAACTCGACCGCGGGAATCCCCGCCTGGAGGAAGCACACGGCATCGGAGGCGCCGTCGCGCCCGACGCTTAGAGCCTGGCCCTCGACGGAGCGACCGACCGCAACGCAGAGCGCGCGGACGTGCGGGTCGCGGGTCGAGACGATGGCCGGCACGTGGACGAAGGTCCGCGTCACCGACACGTCGGGGATGCGCCGGATCTGGGCGAGGATCTCGCCCGGGTCCTGCCCCGGGAGGTAGCGCACGTCGACCGCCATCACGCACGAGTCGGGCACCTTGTTCACCGCGTCGCCGCCGTGGAGTCGGCCGAGGTTGATCGACGGGCGATCGAAGAGCTCGGATGACTCGCGCGAGAACGGCAGGGACTCGATCTGGCGAAAGACGTCGACGGCCTTGAGCACCGCGTTGTCCCCCAACCACGGCGTCGAGGAGTGCGCCGCCCGGCCGCTGATCTCCATCTGCATGGCCAGGACGCCCTTGGCCTGGACGCCGATGTGCAGGTCGGTCGGCTCTCCCGTGATCGCGAAGTCGCCGGAGAGGCCGGCGCGAACGAGCTCCTGGGTCGAGCGGACGTCGAGCTCCTCGGACTCCTCGTCGGGCACGCACAGGAGCTTGACCCGCACCCGGTCCTGCGCTCCGGCGTCGCCCAGCGCGCACATCATCGCGGCCAGCGCGCCCTTCATGTCGTAGGCCCCGCGACCGATGAGACGGTCGCCCTCGACGCGGGGGTGAAATTGCCGGGGGTGGCCGGGCACCACGTCGAAATGCCCGTGGAGGATCACCGAGGGGCCCTCGGGCGGCCCGGCCTCGGCGAGGATGACCGGCAGCCCGTTGAACGAGCGATCCTCGACCGCCAGCCCCTGTGACTCAAGCCACCCCTTGATGAACCCGGCGGCGGTGCACAGGCCGTCGCGCCCCGAGGTGTCATAGGAGATGAGACGCTCGGCCAGCGCCCGCTCGTCGGTCATTCCCGCAGAGGATAGGGCGCCCGAGGACCGGGCCCGAGGCGGCTAGGAGCCTCCAGCGATCTTGCCGAAGGCCTCCCAGCGGCGCTTGTCGCGCTCGGCCACGCGGCGCTCCTCGGAGTCCTCCTCGGCGTTCTCGTAGGCCTGCTCGGCGGCCTTGAGCTTCTCCTGCAGATCGCTCGAGTCGAGCTCCTCGGGCGGGGTCGCCTCCTCCACGAGCACCAAGGCGTGGTTGTTCTGCATCTGCAGGTAGCCCTCGCCCTGGGCGAAGCTCACCACGTCGGAGTCGGACTTGAAGAGCCGGAGCTCCGTCGGGTCGAGCATGGCCAGGAGCGGCGTGTGGTTGGCGAGGATCCCGATGGAGCCCGTTCCCGTCCGCGTCGAGACCATCTGCACCTCGTCGTTGAAGATCTCGCCGTCGGGGGTGAGGACCTCTACGACGAACTTCGCATGCTCGGCCACGGCTAGGACTCGTCTTTCTTCTTGGAGTCGTCCTTGTCCTCGTCCTCGTCCTCCTCGTCGGACTTCGAGTCGGACTTCGACTCAGACTTCGGCTCCTCGCGCTTCTCGGCGCCGTCGTCCTCGTCCTGTTCGTCCTTTCCGTCCTCGTCCTTCTCGGAGCCCTTCTTGGCGTCGGAGACGACCTGATCGATCGAGCCCTTGAGGAAGAAGGCCCGCTCGGGCAGGTCGTCGTGCTTGCCCTCGATGATCTCCTTGAAGCCCCGGACGGTCTCGTCGATCGAGACGTACTCCCCGGTGGTGCCCGTGAAGGCCTCGGCCACGAAGAACGGCTGGGAGAGGAAGCGCTCGACCTTGCGCGCCCGCTGCACCGTGAGGCGGTCGTCGTCGGAGAGCTCGTCGATGCCGAGGATGGCGATGATGTCCTGCAGCTCCTTGTAGCGCTGGAGGATCTCCTTGACCTCGTTGGCGACGTCGAAGTGCTCCTCGCCCACGATGTCGGGCTTGAGGATGGTGGACGTCGAGTCGAGCGGGTCGACCGCGGGGTAGATGCCCTTCTCGGAGATGGCCCGCGAGAGCGTCGTGGTGGAGTTCAGGTGGGCGAACACCGAGGCCGGCGCCGGGTCGGTCAAGTCGTCCGCCGGCACGTAGATCGCCTGCACGGAGGTGACCGACCCCTGGCGGGTCGAGGTGATGCGCTCCTGGAGCTGGCCCATCTCGGTCTCGAGCGTCGGCTGGTAGCCGACCTGGGAGGGCATGCGCCCCAGGAGCGCCGAGACCTCCGAGCCCGCCTGCACGAAGCGGAAGATGTTGTCGATGAAGAGCAGCACGTCTTGGCCGCCCTGCTCGCGGAAGTACTCGGCCATCGTCAGGCCGGAGAGCGCGACGCGCATACGCGCGCCGGGCGGCTCGTTCATCTGACCGAACACGAGCATCGTCTTGTCGATGACGCCCGACTCCTTCATCTCGAGCCAGAGGTCGTTGCCCTCGCGCGAGCGCTCGCCCACGCCGCAGAACGCCGACAGGCCGCCGTGCTCCTGGGCGATGTTGTTGATGAGCTCCTGGATGAGCACGGTCTTGCCCACGCCCGCGCCGCCGAACAGGCCGACCTTGCCGCCCTTCGCATAGGGGGCGAGCAGATCGATGACCTTGATGCCGGTCTCGAACATCTCGGTGGTCGGCGTGAGGTCTTCGACCGAGGGAGACTCGCGGTGGATCGGCCAGCGCTCGACGTCGTCGGGTAGGGCGTCGCCCATGTCGATGGGCTCGCCGAGCAGGTTGAAGATGCGCCCGAGCGTCACGTCGCCGACGGGGACGGTGATCGCCTGCCCCGTGTCGATGACCTCGTCGCCGCGGGCGAGCCCGTCGGTCACGTCCATGGCCACCACGCGGACACGGTCGTCGCCGAGGTGCTGCTGCACCTCGCAGACGAGCACGTCGTCCATGCCCCCCGGCTGGGCCTCCTGGCCCTCGGCGTCGCTGCCCTCTACCTCACGGCGCTTGATCGTGACCGCGTGGTTGATCTCGGGAAGCTTGTCGGGGAACACCAGCTCGAGCACTACGCCCTGGATGGCCTCGATCCGGCCGAGGTTGCGCTCGGACTCCTTGTCGTCGGAGCCGCTCTGCTCCGCCCCGCCCTCGGAGCGCTCCCGATCCTCGATCTGGGCGAGCTCGTGCTCTAGCTCCTCCTTGCGGGCGCCGGTGTCGCCGGTAGGTCCGGTGCCCTCGGCGCGCTCAGAACCGTCCGAGCCCTCCGCGCGCTGTCCGTCCTCGCGGCGCTCGCCGTTCGGGGTCGCGCTCTCGCTCGCCGTCTGCGACTCGCTCGCGGCGGCGCCGGTCGAGCCGGCACCCTCGGCGTTCTCACGCCGGCTCTCGGCCGCGTCGACGATCTTGTCCTTGATGTCCTTGAAGCCAGCCATGCGTTTCTCTCCTAGCCCAGCGCCTCGGCGCCGGCGACGACTTCCATGATTTCCTGGGTGATCTCCGCCTGGCGGGCGCGGTTCATCTCGAGGGTCAGGTCCTCGATGATCTCCTTGGCGTTGTCCGAGGCCGAGCGCATGGCGGTCATGCGGGCGCCGTGCTCGGAGGCGGTGGACTCGAGCAGGGCTCGGTAGATCGAGATCTCCACGTAGTCGGGTATGAGCCGCTTGAGGATCTCCTCCGGATCGGGCTCGTACTCGACCAGCGCCCGCTTGTCGCGCTTGCGGGCCTTCTCCTCCTCCGAGGCGCCGTCTCCACCTCCGTCCCCGTCTTCGTCGTCCTCGTCTCCGAGCACGTCGGCCTGCTGCAGGGGCAGCAGCGTCTCGCGGCGCGAGTTCTGGGTCATCGCCGAAACGAAGCCGTTGTAGAAGATCTCCACCCGGTCGACCTTGCCGTCGATGTAGGCCGCCATCACCGACTGGGCGATCGCACGCGCGTCGGCGTAGGAGGGGCGGTCGGTGAAGCCCGTGAAGCTCTCCTCGGGCTCGGCCGCGCGGAAGGTGAGCGAGGAGGCGCCGCGGCGGCCCACGGCGAAGTAAGCGGCCTTACGCCCTTCGCGCTCGTGCTCGGCGGCCGCCCGGATGCCGGCGCGCAGGATCTGGGAGTTGAAGGCGCCCGCCAGCCCGCGGTCGCTCGTCACCAGGATGAGGCCCACCGTGTTCACCGAGTCGTGCTCCTGGAGGATGGGCTGGCTCGGGACGTTCCCCGCCGCCTCCGCGGCCTGGCGCGTCATGCGGCGCAGCGCGTCGGCGTAGGGGCGCAGGGCGGCGATGCGCTGCTCGGCCTTGCGCAGGCGCGCCGCCGCGACCATCTCCATCGCGCGGGTGATCTTCTGGATGTTCTTGACCGACCCGATGCGGGTCTGGACGTCCTTCTGGCTCACGCGCTGGCCGTCTCCTTCTCGGAGTCCTCGGACTTCTCGCCCTTGCCGTTCTCCGAGCGGGAGTCCGAGTCCTGCTCGCCCTCGCCCTTGTCTTGCTCGCCCCGGGAACGGGCCTGCTCGCCCTCGCGCTCCCCGTCGCCGTCCCTGGGCTTGTCGTCCTCGAGGGGCTGGCCCTCCTCGTCGAGGTCGTAGCCGAAGTCCTCGGCGTACTCCCCGATCGCTCCCTTGAGCTCTTCCTGCGTACCGTCCGACCAGTCGCCGTCGGCGATCTTGTTGCGCAGCTCGGGGTGCTCGGAGCTCACCCGCTGGGCGAGCCCGTCGAGGAACTCCTCCACCCGGTCGACCGTGATCCGATCGAGGTACCCGTTCGTCGCAGCGTAGACCTGCACCACCTGGTCCCCGACCGGGAGTGGCTGGCGCTCGTCCTGGTTGAGCGTCTTGACCAGGCGCTCACCGCGGGCGAGCGTCTTCTGCGTGTCGGGATCGAGGTCGGAGCCGAACTGGGCGAAGGCCTCGAGATCGCGGAACTGGGAGAGCTCGAGCTTCAGGCGCCCGGCGACCTTCTTCATCGCCTGGATCTGGGCGTTGCCGCCCACCCGGGAGACGGAGATCCCGACGTTGATCGCCGGCCTCACCCCCGAGTAGAAGAGCTTGGGCTCGAGGAAGATCTGGCCGTCGGTGATCGAGATCACGTTCGTGGGGACGTAGGCCGAGACGTCGCCGGCCTGGGTCTCGATGATCGGCAGCGCGGTCAGCGAGCCGCCGCCGAGGTCGTCGTTCAGCTTCACCGCGCGCTCGAGCAGGCGGGAGTGCAGGTAGAAGACGTCGCCCGGGTAGGCCTCGCGACCCGGCGGGCGGCGCAGCAGGAGCGACATCTGGCGATAGGCGTAGGCGTGCTTGGTCAGATCGTCGTAGATGATCAGCGCCGCCTTCCCGTCGTAGAGGAAGTGCTCGGCCATCGCGCAGCCGGCGTAGGGCGCGAGGAACTTGATCGGCGCCGCCTCGTCGGCGGGAGCGGCGACGATGATCGTGTTCTCGAGCGCGCCGTTCTCCGAGAGCGTCTCGGCGAGCTGCACCACCGTGGCCATGCGCTGCCCGATGGCCACGTAGACGCAGATCACGTCCTTGTCCTGGTTGTTGATGATCGTGTCGAGGGCGATCGTCGTCTTGCCCGTCTGGCGGTCGCCGATGATCAGCTCGCGCTGGCCGCGGCCGATCGGGATCATCGAGTCGATCGCCTTGAGCCCGGTCTGCAGCGGCTCCTCGACCGGCTGGCGCTGCACCACGCCGGGGGCCTTGAACTCGGCGGGGCGGGTCTTCTCGGTGGAGATCTCGCCCTTGCCGTCGAGCGGGTTGCCGAGGGGGTCGACGATGCGACCGAGGAGCTCGTCGCCGACGGGCACCTCGAGCAGGCTCTTGGTCCGCTTGACCGTGTCGCCCTCGACGACGTGCTCCCACTCGCCGAAGAGCACGACGCCGACGTTGTCGGAGTCAAGGTTGAGGGCGAGCCCGGTAACCCCGTGCGGGAACTCGAGCATCTCGAGCGACATGCAGTCCTCGAGTCCGTGCACGAGCGCGATCCCGTCGCCCACGGAGAGGACCGTGCCCACCTCGGCGAGGTCGGCCGACTCGACGTCGAGCCCCTGGATGCGGTCCTTGAGAATGGAGGTGATCTCGTCGGGCTTGATCTGCATGGGGCTGGGGCTGGCTCCTTTGGAGGAAGTGCGCGCAGAGCCTAGGCTCGCGCGACCTGCTTGCGAAGTTGATCGAGTCGGTTGCGGATGGACGCGTCGAGGATCGAGTTGCCGACGCGGAGGACGAGGCCGCCGAGGATGTCGGGATCGACGCGGCTCGTGAGCTCGACCTTGCGGCCGGTCTGCTCGCCGATCCGGTCGCCGACGGACTTCACGGTCTCCTCGTCGAGCTCGACCGCGCTCGTGACCTCGACCGGCAGCACGTCGTTCTGGCGATCCCACAACGTCTCGTACTCCCGCCGGATCCGGTGGATCGCGGGCATCCGGTGCTGCTCGAGCAGGAGCTCGAGGAAGTTCTCGAACGTCTCGTCGACGTCGTCCATGACCTTGCGGAGCCCCTCCTTCTTCTCCTCCGTCGAGAAGTAGGGGGAGAACAGGAACACGGAGAGATCGTGCGACTCCGCCACCGCGTCGGCGAACTCGCCGAGCTGCTCGCGCACCACGTCGAGCTTGTCCGCCTCCTCGGCGACCTCGAAGAGCGAGCGCGCGTAGATCTTGCCGATCTCCTCCATGCGTCAGCGGGGCGGCGGACTAGCCGCCGCGCCTCCGCTCGCCGCCGTTGCCCGAGAGCGCCTCGAAGTCGAGCTCACCCAACGCCTCGTCCACGAGGCGCTTCTGGTCCTCGTCGGTGAGCGACTTGCGGGTCACCTTCTCGGTGGCCAGGAGCGTGAGGTCGGTGACCTCGCGACGGATCTCCTGGATCGCGCGCTGGGTCTCCTGCTCGATGTCGCGCCGCGTCTGCTCCATGAGCTCCTCGCGCTTGCGCTTGGCCTCGTCGTGCGACTCCTGCTCGTGCACCTCGCCCGCGCGCTGGGCGCGCGAAACGATCTGCTCGGCCTGCTGGCGGGCGTCGCCGAGGCGCTCGCGGTACTCCGCGAGCAGCTCGTCGGCCTGCTGGCGCGTGCGGTCGGCGGCGTCGATCGACTCCTCGATCGCATGCTGGCGACGATCGAGTCCCTCCTGGATCTTCGGCAGCGCGAAGCGGCGCAGGATGAACAGCGTCGCCAGAAAGGCCAGGAGCGTCCAGATCATCAGCCCCAGGCTCGGGGAGACGAGGAAGGAGCCGCCGGAGGCGAGCGGTAGGGAGGGGGTCGGCATCGGCCTAGAGGAAGAACGCGATGAGGCCGAAGATGAAGGCGTAGAACACGATCGCCTCGGTCAGGGCGAAGCCGAGCCACTGGATCGAGGTGATCTCGTCACGCATCTCGGGCTGGCGGGTGACGGACTCGATCACCTTGCCGAAGATGTAGCCCACCCCGATGCCCGGGCCGATGGTGCCGAGGCCGGCGCCGACACCGAGCGCGATCGACTTGAGTCCCATGGACGGGTCTGAGGCCGCGAAGGGGATGAGGGCATGCAACATGGGGTGGGGTACCTCCTGGAGTTGTCGGGTCAGTGGGCGGTGGTTGCTTCGCCGAGGTAGATGGAGGCGAGCGTGGCGAAGATGAAGGCCTGCAGGGTGGCGATCAGGCCCACCTCGAAGATGAAGAAGACGACCGCGATCGGGCCGGTCAGAGCGCCGAGCGCGGCCAGGCCGAGCAGGACGACGAGCCCTCCGGCCATGAAGAGGATCAGCAGGTGGCCGGCGAGGATGTTCGCGAAGAGCCGCACGGACAGGGAGATGATGCGCACGAACTGCGAGATGATCTCGATCAGGAAGAGCGGAGCCGCCGCCGGGCCGGTGATCCCCGCGGGGACCCAGCCCTTGAAGTAGCCGACGAAGCCCTTGGCGCGGATGCCCTCCACGTGGTAGGAGAACCACACGACGAGCGTGAGCACGAGCGGCACGGAGAGGTTCGCGGTCGCCGCGTAGAGGGCGAGCGCCGGGAGATGGAACCCGAACACGTTCACGGTCTCCTCACTCGTGGGGAGCGGGACGTAGCCGATCATGTTCGAGAACCAGATGAAGAGGAAGAGGGTCGAGATGAAGCCGAACCACTTCGTGGACATCTTCGCGTCCATGTTGCCGCGAGTGATGTTGTCGCGCATGAGCCCGTAGGCGACCTCCATGGCGGTCTGGATGCGGTTGGGCTTGGCCTGCATCCGCCGCGCGATGAAGGTCATCGTGAGGATCGTCAGGACCGACGCGAGGAAGAGGTAGAGCACTGCCTTGTTGATCGACATGTCGATCGGGCCGAGCTTCAAGTCGATCCACGGGACGAGCTTGAACTCCTCCTGGGGCTGGTAGGCGCTGTTCTTGCCCGAGGAGGGGAACGCGACGCCGAGGATGACGAGCGCGGCGATCAGGATGCCCGCGCCGATGAGGACCTTGGTGCGCGTCCTCACGAGCGGTTCTCGAACGGGCGCGTGGTCATCTGGAGGGCGATGTAGATCGTGAGCAGGAGGATCGCGAGCACGGCGGCGGCGAGGCCGGCCTTGCGCTCGGCGAGCCCGACGCCGAAGATGGTAAGGGCAATCAGCCAGGCGCGTCCGATCATGGAGCCCGTGAGCAGGCCGGCGACGGTCCGCGGGTCGCGCGAGGCGGCGGCGCGCCGGGTGGTGTAGGCGCTGATCCAGCGCTGCACGCACCAGGCCAGCGCGATCCCTCCCCACCCGAGGAGCGGCAGGCCCGTGAGCAGGAACACGGGGAGGGCGAGCATGAGAAGCGCGATGTCGAGGTAGCGCGCGAGCCGCATGCCCTCAGCGACTCCTGGCGACCCGACGGACACTCGGAGTGGAACGGGCTGAAGGTAGAGCAGAGAGTGGCATGGGTGTGTGGCCGCGGACCCCGCCCGTCGAGACGGGGCCTGGACGGAGGGAGCCTCCTCGGCCCCGTGGCCAGCGCAGCCACCCGATCCTACGTTAAGAACGTGCTTGTAACAACATTGTGACAGGTTGGCCGCCGGCCGGAGCGAGGGAGTTTGCCGGGGCGTTGATCCGACCGGGCCCGCCTGCTCGCAACCTCCGGCATGATTGCCACGCCAAGCCCACGCTTCCGGCCGCTGGGCCGCCTGGCCGGCCTCGCCCTGCTCGCCGCCCTCCCGGTCGGTTGCGGAGGAACCTCGTCCAAGCCCGCCGCGTCCACGCCGCCCGCGCACCCTTCGAGCTCGGCGGCCCCCGCGACCCCGGCGGCGAAGGCTCCCGCGAGCAAGGCGCCGGCCGCGGCGCCGAAGCTCACGATCAAGAACTTCACCTTCCTGCCCGCGACGGTCACGGTCAAGCCGGGCACCACGGTGCGCTGGAAGAACGTGGACTCGACCAACCACACGGTCACCGCGGACAAGGGCGGCTTCGACCTCGGTAACGTGGGCAAGGGAGCGTCGAAGTCGGTGCGGCTCACCAAGCCGGGCGTCTACGCATATCACTGCAACTACCACCCGTCGATGCGCGGACGCATCGTCGTCAAGTAGGGCGTCGAGCGGCGCTCGAATGAACCAAATCCCCGCTCACCACGAATACCTCCTATCGGTCATCTCATCGTTCGACAGAAAGGACCGACCGCAATGTCCGAGTCCCATAACGACTCACTCACCCTAGAAGAGCTCGATCGCGACGGTGCGCTTCAAGAAGCCATCGGCGAGGTCGGCGAGCTCGAGACCGACACGCGGTCTGGCCTTCTGCGCAAGACGGGCGCGTTCGTGGGCGGAGGCCTGCTCCTCGGAGCGGTGCCCCTCGCCATCGCCGGCGCCCAGGGCGGAAGCACTCCCCAAAGCGACGTGACGATCCTCAACTTCGCGCTGACGCTCGAGTACCTCGAGTCGACGTTTTACCAGCGTGCGATCGCCAGCGGCAAGCTGAGCGGCGAGCTCGCGACCTTCGCTCAGGTGGTCGCCGGGCATGAGTCACAGCACGTGGCGGCGCTGAAGGCGGCGCTCGGCTCCAAGGCGAAGGCCAAGCCGAGCTTCGACTTCAAGGGCACGACGTCGAGTCAGAAGAAGTTCGCCGCCACGTCGCAGGTGCTCGAGGACACCGGCGTCTCGGCCTACCAGGGCCAGGCGACGAACATCAAGACCCCCGCGGTGCTCATGGCCGCTGGGTCGATCCTCCCGGTCGAGGCGCGGCACGCGGCCTGGATCCGCGACATCAACGGGCGTGGCGACAACCCGTCTCCCGCCCCCGACGCGTTCAGCCCCGCCAAGTCCATGTCCGAGATCTTGTCGGCCGTCAAGGCGACCGGCTTCATCAAGGGCTAGACGGCCTCTTCTCGAGAACGAAAGGATCCTGACCCACATGTCCAATCAGCACTTCCCGAGCTTTTCAGAGCTCGACCGTGACGGGGCCGTGCAGGAGGCGGCGTCCAAGGTGGACGGCCTCACCCGCCAGGCCTTCCTGCGCCGCACCGGCGCCTTCGTCGGCGGAGGAGCGGCGTTCGCCGCCTTGCCCGCCTCGGCGCTGGCGCAGGGCTCGGCGTCGGGCGATGTCGCGATCCTCAACTTCGCGCTGACGCTCGAGTACCTCGAGTCCGCCTTCTACCAGGAGGCCCTCTCCAAGGGCGCCCTCAACGGCGAGACGAAGAAGTTCGCCGCGACGGTCGCCGACCACGAAGCCCAGCACGTGACCGCGCTGCAGAAGGCCCTCGGCGGCAAGGCCGTCAAGAAGCCGAAGTTCGACTTCAAGGGCACCACCGGCAGCCAGTCGACGTTCCAGCAGACCTCGATGACGCTCGAGGACACCGGCGTGAAGGCCTACCTCGGCCAGGCCGGTAACATCAAGGCCAAGATGGTGCTCGCCGCGGCGGCGTCGATCCTCCCGATCGAGGCGCGCCACGCGAGCTGGATGCGGGACATCATCGGCAAGGGCTCGAGCCCGTCGCCGGCGCCCGACGCGTTCCAGCCCTCGTTGACCATGGCGGAGGTTCTCTCCGCGGTGGCGGGCACCGGGTTCATTCCCGGCATGTCGAGCGCCTCGGCCGGGTCGGCGGCCTCCGGCTCGCCGAGCATGACGGGCTAGCCAGAGCCCTTCCGCCGCGTTGGACGGCCGCGCCACGGGCGCGGCCGTCCACAACGGACCCCTCCCATGTCATTTCACCCGTCTCCACTCGCCCGCCGCGTCCTCTTCGGTCTGGCGGCGCTCGTCGTGTCCGCCGCCGTCAGCCTGCTCGCGACCGGCGCGTTCACGAGCAACTCTGCCCGGCAGTCTTCCGAGCCCCTTCCCCGGGCGCTTCACGCGCCCACCTCACGCCGACCCGTCACCTTCTCGCCCTCGGCCGCGGTCGCCCGGCTGCCCCGCGACACGAACGTGGTCGCGCGGGCTCGACGCGGGTCGGTCCCGGTCTTCCGGCGCGCGGGTGACCGTCGCCCCTACCGGCGGGTGAACGCGCGGCGTGTGGGCGGCCGGCGCGTTCCCCTCGTCTTCCTCGTGCGCTCGCGCCGACCGGGATGGGTGCGCGCCTACCTTCCCGTGCGCCCGAACCGGCAGACGGCCTGGGTGCGTGCACGCGACGTCTCGCTGGCCCAGAATCCGTACCGGATCCGCATCGAGCTGCGGCGCCACCGGCTCCTCGTCTTTCGCGGCGCACGGAGGATCGCCCGCGAGCCCATCGGCACCGGCAAGGCGCTGAGCCCCACGCCGCTGGGGCGCTACTACGTCACCGACCTGGTCAAGCCGCCGAACCCGAACGGCTTCTACGGCCCCTTCGCGCTCGGCCTCTCGGCGTTCTCGCCGGTCTACACGACCTTCGAGGGAGGCGACGGCCAGGTCGGCATCCACGGGACGAACAATCCCTCGCTGATCGGCCGAGACGTCTCGCACGGCTGCATCCGGGTGAACAACCGGATCATCACGCGGCTGGCCAGGCTGCTGCCGCTCGGCACGCCGGTGGACATCGCGCGTTGAGAGGCGTTGCCATCCGGTGAACGCCCGCTCCGAGACCGGGTCGCAGCCCCTAACGTAGGCGGAGTCAAGCGATCGACCGGTGGGCACCGACGACCCGCCAGAAGGGAAGTCCTCCATGTCCTACGTGGATCTTCACTGCCACCTCCTGCCCGGGGTGGACGACGGGGCGCCGAGCCTCGAGCACGCCGTGCTCCACGCGCGCCGGCTCGCGCAGGAGGGCGTGCGCGACGTCGTGGTGACCCCGCACGTCAACTCGATCTGGACGCTCGAGGTGTCCTCGATCCCCGGGCGCGTCGAGGAGCTCGCCCGGACGCTGCGCGCCCAGGACATCGGCCTACGCCTCCACGCCGGCGGCGAGCTAGCGCACGAGCGGGCGGCCGGGCTCGGCGAGGAGGAGCTCGGGCTCATCGCCCAGGGCCCGCCCGCCGCCCGCTGGCTTCTGCTGGAGGCGCCCTTCGGAGGGATCTCGAGCGACTTCGTAACGGTGGTGGAGGAGCTGCGGCTTCGGGGCTTCGGCGCGCTCCTCGCCCACCCCGAGCGGGCCCCCGACCTGGGCGAGGGCGGCCTCGAGCGCCTGCGCCCGCTGCTTCTCGGAGGCGCTCTGCTCCAGGTCAACGTCTGCTCGCTGCTCGGAAACCACGGCCTGGCGGTGCAGGAGCAGGCCGTGAGCCTCCTGCGCGCCGGCCTCGCCCACGTCCTCGCCTCCGACGGGCATCCGGGCAGTCGCGAGCACTCGCTCCAGCTCGGCTTCCACCTCGCGCTGCGGGCGGGCGCGAGCTCCGTGCAGGCGTGGCGCCTGACCCAGGACAACCCGCGCTTCCTGCTGCGCGAGGGGATTCCGTCGGGAGCTCCGGTGGAGCGCGAAGGTGAGCGGGTGCGCCTCTAGGTTCGCCGGCCGGGCTTCTTGGCGCGCGGCATCGGCTTGCCCTCCCGGGCGAGGCGCCCGCGCTCCTCCCAGTCGGCGAGCCAGCGGCCGACCCGCTTGGAGGCCTCGACGCCGCGACGCCACTGCGCCTCGCTCACCGCCGGTTCGCGCCGCTGCATCGCGCGGACTCTAGATGCTTGCCGACGAACAGGTCGGCGAGAGACGCGGACCTACGGGTAACGGCGCTCTTCGACCACCGTGGCGCCGCGGTCGCGACGGGCCCACAGCGTGCTCCAGAGCAGCGCGACGAGCAGCCCGATGACTCCGATGACGAGGAGGATCGTGCCGATGGTCCGCACGCTTATCCCGCTGAGGGTGGCGTGCACGGCAAAGCGCAGAATCGCGCCGAGCGCGATGAAGAAGAGGGACGTTCCGATTCCCATGGTTGATCGACTCCGTTCGATTCCCTCCGTGGACGAACGCTCAGCTTGCCCGCTTTGCGGGTGTTTCACACCGTCCGGGGCTCGACGGTGACGCGGCCCGAGCCGTCGACCCCAAGCCGACGGCCGCCCTCGAGGAGCGCGAGCAGCTCGGCGCCGACCACCTCGCGGCGCCAGCCGCGGATGGTCCTCATCTCCGGCTCGGGCTCACCGCGGCGGGCGGCGGAGACGATGCGGGTGAGATCGGCGCGCGCGGCGAGCACCTCGTAGGCGACGCCGGCCTCGAGCGCGCGCTGGCGCAGGAGCGCCTCGCCCAGCGCGATCACCGGGGCGTCGGCGGGGTCGGACGGCGGGGGCCGATCGCCGTCGAGGGGCGGAGGCGCGCCCTCGCGGCCGCGAGCCACCGCCTCGAGCAACGCGGGGCCGCGCCGGCGCAGGCCCCGGGGGTGCAGGCCGCGGACCTGCTCGAGCTCGCGAAGGTCGCTCGGCTGGCGGCGGGCGAGCTCGACGAGCGGGGCGTCGGCGACGATCGAGCCCACGGGCTTGTCCTCGGCCAGCGCGGTGCGCTCACGCCACGCGGCGAGCTCGCGGGCCACGGCACGCGCGCGGCCCGAGAGCTGATGCACCCGCGGCAGGCGCCGCCACGCCTCCTCGGGATCGCGCTGGAGGTTCGAGCTCTCGAGCGCCCGGCACTCGTCGCGCACCCATTCGAGGCGCCCGCGCGCGTGCAGGCGCTCCTGCAGGAAGCTCGCAAGCTGCAGCAGGTGATCGACGTCGCCGCGGGCGTAGGAGAGCTGCTCCTCGGTGAGCGGGCGCACGTCCCAGCGCGTGAACCCGGCGGACTTCGAGCCCGTGATCCCCAGCGCGTCCGCGAGGAGGTTGCCGTAGCCCGCCTGCGCGCTGAACCCGGCGAAGCCCGCCGCGACCTGGGTGTCGAAGACCCGCGTGACCTCCGTGCGCCACTCGCGCCGCAGGATGCCGACGTCCTGGCGGGCGGCGTGGAGGACCACCTCGATATCCGGATCGGCGAGCACGCCGGCGAGCGGGGCGGGGTCGAAGCCCGCGAGGGGATCGAGGAGCTCCGTGCGCACCCCGCCCTCGGGCGCGTCGACCGCGACCTGCACGAGGCATAGCAGCGGCACGTAGCGGCCCTCGGTCATGAACTCCGTGTCGACAGCGATCCGGCCTCCGCGGCGGGCCTCCGCGGCCAGCGCAGCCGTGTCGGGGCCGGCCACGCCGAGCGCCTAGGCCGCGGCCGGACGCGGACGCAGGCTCGGCTTGGGGAGCTGGCCCTCCACCCACATGGCCGCCAGGCCGACGCGGGGCAACCCGACCGCGCCCGTGTAGAGGAGGTAGCGCGGCTCCCAGCGCGGGAAGAACTTCGCGTTGAAGCGGTAGAGGCTTTCGATCTGGAAGAACGGGTTGGCCAGCGCGATCACCCGTCCGAGCACGCGCTCGAGCAGGCTTCCGGGGGAGTGCAGCCAGCGCGCGAAGGCCGCGAAGTTGAGCGAGATCTCCTCCACCTCGCGCTCGCGCAGGAGCTCGATCGCCCTGACCACGAGGAACTCCGTGAGCCCGTTGGGAGTGTCGGGATCGCGGCGCATGAACGAGAGCGACATCGCCGGGCGCCGGTAGCAGGGGACGAAGTGCAGGACGCCGCGGACCTCCCCGTCGGCGTCGCGCGCGAGCACGACCAGCGACTCGGCCAGATGCTCGCCGCGCAGGGAGTCCATCGCCATCGAGAACCCGCGCTCGGGGGCGCCCTCGCGCCCGCGCTCGAGCACTTCCTCGAGCCGGTCGAGCGCGTCGTCGTCGAGCGCGGAGAGCGCGTGCACCTCCGCCGTGTAGCCGCCCTTGGCGAGGCGGGAGACCGACTGACGCACCTTGCGTATCGGCCGCCCGTCGAGCGAGAAGCCGCGCACGTCGACCATCGCCTCGTCGCCCATGTAGAGCGAGCGCAGGCCGGCGAGCTCCCACAGCGGCAAGGATCGCTCGCTTGCGCCCACCACCCCGAGCTTGAGCCCGCGCTCCTCGGCGAAGGCGCTCACGTCGCGCACGAGCGCGGGCAACGCCGCGGGTGGGCCCACCGGGTCGCCGGAGACGAGCAGGCAGCCGCCCTCGGTACGGTAGCCGACGAACGCCTCTCCGTCGGGCGAGAAGAGGTACTGCTTGTCCTCGCGCAGCTTGAAGAACGAGAGGGTGTCCTCCCCGTGGGCGCGGACGAGGTCGCACGCCAGGCGACGCGCGCTGGCCTCGGGCCGGCCGTGCGGCGCGGCGATGGGTCGAAAGACCAGGTAGGCCGCGGTGAGCAGGGTCCACGCCGACATGAGACCGACGCCGAGCGGCAGCCAGGCGAAGACGCCGTGGAAGTCCTCCGGTCCCGCCTGCCACACGAGCAGGTCGCCGATCTGCCGGAGGGCCGCGGCGATGCCGAGGCGCGGAGCGGAGGCGTAGACGGCGATGGCGGCCACCACGATCGCGGTGAGCCCGAGCAGCGGCAGGCGCCAGAACGCTCCGCGCAAGGTGAGCCGCTCGTGGCGCACGGTGAACGCCTCGCGCCTCCACCACAGCACCCCGGCCACCGCCCAGGAGGCGGCCGCTTCCTCGAAGTCGAGCCCCTTGAGGAGGTTCAGGAGACCGAGGAGGACCAGCAGCCCCATCGCCGCCTGCCACGCGCGCCAGCGACGACGGGCGAGGTAGAACGACGCGAGGCAGAGCCCCGCGCCGGCCGGCAGCGCCAGCGCGTGGAAGATCGGAACGGCGTCGACTCCCTCGAGCTCGAGCAGGACATGGCCGCGCCAGCTCAGGTTGGGGGTGAGCGTCGAGACGAGGTTGACCACCCCGACGAGGAGTGCGGCGAACGACGCGAGGCGAGGCGGCCAAGCGCGGCGGCGCGCGAGCGGGGCAACGCGCGGCGGAGGCGCAGCGGCGGGTGGCGCCTCGGCGGCCGCCGGGGAGAGACTCGGCATCGAGCACAGAGGATAGGCGGGCGAGCGGCTCACACCAAGGAGGCGGGGCGTCGTCCCGCCTCAAGCCCCCGAGCTGCGCCCGTAGGCGCGCCCGCGACGGCGAGCGCCCTCCCCGGCGGGCCGAGCGCCGGCCCTCGGACGTGGCAGCGCGAGCGCGAGCACCAGGGCGGGCACGGGCAGTGCCGCGATCACCGCGATCGTGGTGGGCAGTCCGTGCGCGTCGGCGATGAGCCCGAGCAGCGGAGCGCCCGCTCCGCCCAGCCCGATCGAGAGCCCGATGGTGACGCCCGAGGCGACTCCGAGGCGCCGGGGCAGGAGCTCCTGCCCCATCACGATCGTCACGCTGAAGGTCGCGATCGTCACCGCGCCGACGACGCCGAGCAGCAGCGTCGCCGCCACGCCTCCCACGCTCAGAAAGGCGCCGATGAGCCCGGGAAGCAGGGCCATCGAGCCGACGATCACGTTGGAGCGTCCGAACCGGTCGGCCAGCGGGCCGCCGAGCAGCGTCCCGACGGCGCCCCCGATGAGCATGACCGCGAGAGCGCCGTTGCCCGCCGCCTTGGAGGCGTGCAGCACGCCGACGTAGTAGAGCGGGACGAAGGTCACGAGGCCGAAGTAGACGAACGAGCGCAGCGCGACCACCCCGGCGAGGAGCACGAACGCACCGAGGCGGTCGCGCTCCGGGCCGTCGGATCGCGTCGCCGCTGGCGCCGGCGCGAAGCTCCGTAGGCGCCCGAGCTCTCGCGCGAGAAGAAGCGCCATGAGGCCCAGCGGCACGATCAGGAACAGCGTGCCCGGCAGCCCGAACACGAGCACGAGGGGAGTGGTGAGCAGCGGACCGAGGGCGAAGCCCGCGTTCCCCCCCACCGAGAACAGGCTCATGCCGCTCGCGCGCCGGGCCCCCGAGACGTGATGGGCGAAGCGGGAGGCCTCGGGATGGAAGGCCGCGACGCCCACGCCGCTGAGCGCGATCGCCGCGAACAGCGCCCCATAGGTCGGCGCGACGCCGACGAGCGCGATGCCGACGGCCCCGCAGGCCAGCCCCGCGGGCATGAGCACGGGCAGCGAGCGGCGGTCGGAGAGGTGCCCGAAGACCGGCTGGATCACCGAGGAGGCGACGGTCGCCGCGAGCACGAGCGCGGAGGCGGCCGCGTAGCTCAGGTGGCGCTCGACGATCAGGAACGGCAGCAGGGCCGGCACCGATCCCTGGCAGACGTCGGTGAACATGTGCGCGAGGGAGAGCACCGCCATCCCCCGGCGGTCGACCCCGACGGCGGTCGCGGCGCCCACCCGTCTACTCGTAGAAGGCGACGGTCGCCAGGATCAGGAACGTGCCCACGAGCGCCCAACCCTCGAAGGCCGTCGCCTCGCCGTCGCTCGTGATCTGCCAGATGAGCAGCGCGGTGGCGATGAGCGCGCCGATGTAGACCGGCGCGAGCGCGAAGGTCAGCGAGGTCGAAAAGAGCAGCGAGACGAGCACGAGAAGGGGGAAGAGGAAGGCGGCGATCTGGGCGACGGAGTTCTTCACCACGGAGATCGCGAGGTCGGCCTGGCCCTTGGCGGCGAGCACGATCCCCGTGACATTCTCCACCGCGTTGCCCGCGATCGCCACGATCACGAGCCCGGCGAAGGACTGCGAGAGGTGCAGCTGCACGATGGTGGGCTCGAGCGCGTGGACGAACCAGTCCGAGACGAAGGCGGAGGCCAGCCCACCCACGGCGAGCAGTCCGACGCTCACCGCGAGCGGCACCCGCGGCTCTTCCCGTGCCTC